>Ga0079224_100007121_pt1 | contig 14954 bp, 9 predicted proteins | sample Stecom2015_FD_80414 | JGI IMG/M metagenome (GOLD analysis project Ga0079224, IMG submission 80414) | Agricultural soil microbial communities from Utah to study Nitrogen management - Steer compost 2015 | ecosystem: Environmental > Terrestrial > Soil > Agricultural land | place: USA: Utah...
CTTGCAGGCCGGGCAGAGCCGGCGCACCAGGCGCTGGGCGAGCACCCCGATGAGGGTCGCGGCCAGCAGGTAGGGCGGCACGCCCAGGTCGATCATCCGCGTGACCGCCGAGGGCGCGTCGTTGGTATGGAGCGTGGCGAGCACGAGATGCCCGGTGAGCGCCGCCTGGATCGCCATCTCGGCGGTCTCGAGGTCGCGGATCTCCCCGATCATGATGATGTCCGGGTCCTGCCGCATGAGCGCGCGCACTCCGTCCGCGAACCCGAGGTCGATCCCGGGCTGGACCTGCATCTGGTTGAAGCTCGGCTCCACCATCTCGATCGGGTCCTCGACGGTGCACACGTTGACCTCGTCGGTCGCGAGCTGCTTGAGGGTGGTGTAGAGCGTGGTCGTCTTGCCCGAACCCGTCGGCCCGGTGACGAGGATGATCCCGTTGGGTCGCGCGGCCATCGACTGCCAGGCCTCGAGCTCCTCGGGCAGGAAGCCGAGGGCGTCGAAGTCGAGCACGAGCACCTCGGGGTCGAAGATCCGCATGACCAGCTTCTCGCCGAACGCGGTAGGCAGTGTCGCGAGGCGCAGCTCGATCTCCTTGCCGTCGGCCGAGCGGGTCTTGATCCGCCCGTCCTGCGGGCGGCGCTTCTCGATCACGTCCATGCGCCCGAGCAGCTTGATGCGGCTCGTCATCGCCGAGAGGACCGCGGCCGGCACCTGGTAGACGTTGTGCATCACGCCGTCGATCCGGAAGCGCACGATCCCGAGCTCCCGGCGCGGCTCGAGGTGGATGTCGCTCGCCCGCTGCTCGAAGGCGTACTGCCACAGCCAGTCGACGATGGTGACGATGTGCTGGTCGTTGGCGTCCAGGTTGCGGCCCGACCGGCCGAGCTCGACCAGCTGCTCGAAGTTCTCCTGGCTCGCCGCCCGCCCGTTGCGGCCCGCATCGCGCACCGAACGCGCGAGCGTGAAGAACTCGACGATGTACCGCTTGAGGGCATTCGGGTCGGCCAGCACCACCCGAACCTGCTTGCGCAGCGCCCGGCCCAGCTCGGCCACCCAGTCCGTGATGAACGGCTCGGCGGTGGCGATCGTCACGGACCCGCCCTCGACCCCGATCGGCAGGATGCGGAACCGGGTGGCGTATTCGACCGACATGACCTCGGAGACACGGGCGACATCGACCTTCAGGGGATCGATGTGCACGTACTCCATGTCGAGCCGGGCCGCCAGCCACCGGCCGAGGGTATCGATGTCGAGCGGGGCGCCGGCGGGCGTGCGCAGGCGGCGCTGCGCGAGGGACGCCAGCGCGGGCTGCTCCACGCTGGAGACGCCGTCGTAGCGCAGGACGATGGCCGCGTCCTCGTCGGACAGCAGGCCGTCGGCGACCAGCGCGGGCACGAGGTCGCGCGGTTGCAGGCGCTGGCCCGGGCGACCGAGGGCGTCGTGGGCGGCCCCCCTGCCCCGGGGCCCATGGCGCGGGATCGCTTCGGTCGGGCTGGCTTTCATCGCCCCCACCCTAGCAGCGGCTGGATGCCGGCGCAGCCGGCGGCGGACGAACGGCGTCCCGCCGCCTCCGGAAAACCGTCAGGCCTCGAGCGCCGTCGCCCCCTGCGGGCTTTCCTCCCGCAGGGCGTTCACCCAGCCGGTGGCTCGCAGCGGCTGCGTTTCCTCGATGGCGGTCGCCCGCCCGTACAGTTCTGGCCACGACAGCCGCCGCTTCGGCCCGGCAAAGGCGAGCGCGATCACGTTGCCCGCCTCGACCGGCGGCAGGAGCTTCACACGGCCCTCGAAGGCATCCCGCAGGTCGGCCAGGTGGTCGTCCAGCGAGCTGTGCATCCCGAAGAGGTTGACGACGAGGACGCCCGGCTCGGCGAGGGCCCGCCGGCAGGCGGCATAGAACCCGGGCCCGCCCAGGACGGGCCCGTTGGCCGCCGCGTCGTAGGCATCGACCTGGATCACGGCGAAGCGGCCGCGATTGCGCGGATGGGCGACGTAGCGCGCGCCGTCCTCGATGACGAGCTCGAGGCGGTCGTCCTCGGGCGGCAGGCCGAACTGCTGGCGGGCGACCGCCACCACGGCGGGCTCGATCTCGACCACCACCACTCGCGCCTGCGGCAGCCGCTTCCAGGTGTACTTGGCTAGGCTCGCCGCGCCGAGCCCGATCTGCAGGATCTCGCCCCTCGGCTCGACGAAGAGCTGCCACGCCATCATGTGGCGCAGGTAGTCGAGCTCGATGTCCCAGGGTCGGCGCAGGCGCATCGCGCCCTGCACCCAGACGGTCCCGAAGTGCAGGTAGCGAACGCCACGCTCGTCGGACACCGCGATGGACGGCTCCGGCGCGCGACGCCCGCGCCCGCCCGACCGGCTCACGACTGGCCCATCAGCATCCGGCTCACGCGGCGCACGAAGCCGGCCGGATCGTCCAGCTGGCCGCCTTCGGCGAGCAGCGCCTGCTCGTAGAGCAGCATCGCCCAGTCCTCGATGCCCGACGGATCGGCCTCGATCCGGGAGATCAGCTGGTGACCGGGGTTGATCTCGAGGATGGGCTTGCGCTGCGGCGCCTTCTGGCCAGCCTGCCTGAGCAGGCGCTCCAGGTGGGCGCTGATCTCGCCCTCGTCCGAGACCAGGCAGGATGCCGACTCGGTCAGGCGGCGGGTGACGCGGACATCCTTGACCCGGTCGCCGAGGGCCTCGCGAAGCTTCCCGACGAGCGCCCTGTGCTCCTCGGCGCTGCGATCGGCCTCCTTCTTTTCCTCCTCGTCGGCCAGCCCGTCGAGCTTCAGGTCGCCACGGGCCACGGAGACCAGGGGCTTGCCGTCGTACTCGGTGAGGAAGCTCAGCATCCACTCGTCGATCCGGTCGACGAGCAGCAGGACTTCGACGCCCTTGCGCTGGAAGAGTTCCAGGTGGGGGCTGCTGCGGGCCGCGGCGAGCGATTCCGCCGTCAGGTAGTAGATCTTCTCCTGGCCCTCCTTCATCCGCCCCACGTAGTCGGGGAGGGAGACGGTCTGCTCGTCGCCCTCGGACTGCGTACTGGCGAAGCGCAGGAGCGGCAGGAGGCGCTCCCGGTTGGCGAAGTCCTCCCCGACCCCCTCCTTGAGCACCTGGCCGAACTCCGACCAGAACTGCCGGTAGGCGTCAGGCTTGTTCGTCACGAGGTCCTCGAGCATGCCCAGCACCCGGCGGACATTGCCCTCCCGGATCGCCTTCACGTCGCGCGACTCCTGCAGGATCTCGCGCGACACGTTGAGCGGCAGGTCCGCGGAATCGATCACCCCGCGGACGAAGCGAAGGTAGGCCGGCAGCAGCTGCTCGGCGTCGTCCATGATGAACACGCGGCGCACGTACAGCTTGATGCCGTGGCGATGCTCGCGATCCCAGATGTCGAACGGCGCCTTCGACGGGATGAAGAGCAGCTGGGTGTATTCGGTACGCCCCTCGACGCGATTGTGCGTCCAGGCCAGCGGATCGGCGCCGTCGAGGCCGAGGTTGCGGTAGAAGGCCTTGTAGTCCTCGTCACCGAGCTCGGACTTCGGGCGCGACCAGAGCGCGCTCGCCTGGTTGACCGTTTCCCATTCCTCCTCGCCCTTGTCGCCGTCCTTCGACTGCCCCTCCTTGCGCATGAGGATCGGCAGCGACACGTGGTCGGAGTACTTGCGCACGATGGATCGCAGGCGCCAGCCGTTCAGCAGCTCGTCCGGGGAATCACCGTCCGCATCGGCCGGTGCCGGGCGCAGGTGCAGGATCACCTCGGTGCCCCGCTGCGGGCGCTCGATCGTCTCGACCGTGAACTCGCCGGTGCCGTCGGACTCCCAGCGCACGCCCTGTTCCGCGGGTGCGCCCGCCCTTCGACTGAGCACGACCACCCGCTCGGCGACCATGAACGCGGAGTAGAAGCCCACGCCGAACTGGCCGATCAGCTGCGCGTCGCGCGCCTTGTCGCCCGAGAGCTGGCCGAAGAATTCGCGCGTGCCGGAACGCGCGATGGTGCCGAGGTTGGCGATGGCCTCTTCGCGGCTCATCCCGATGCCGTTGTCGATGACGCGGATCGTCCTCGCCTCGCGGTCGTAGTCGATCCGGATCGCAAGCTCCGCGTCCTCACCCAGCAGCTCGGGCGAATCGAGCGCCTCGAACCGCAGCTTGTCGCAGGCGTCGGATGCGTTGGAAATCAGCTCCCGCAGGAAGATCTCGCGATTGCCGTACAGCGAGTGGATCATCAGGTGCAGAAGCTGCCGGACCTCGGTCTGGAAGCCGAGGGTCTGCTTCTCGGCCGGGCTCGCCTGCCCGCCTGCCGTGCTGGTGTCGCTCATCGACTGGGATACCTCGAATCTTTCCTGGTTTCTTGCTCCATGGACCGCGCCCGGCCTCGCGTCCGGGGACGCCGCGCCGTGCCCCAGATGGCGGCCCGCCCCGGGGTTTTCAACCCCGGGGACGGGGCCCCGGGCCGTCAGAGCGGCTGGAAGTGCCCCGCCACCAGTTCCGGCGCGACCGCCTCGAAGCGGTCGGGCGACCAGGCCGGGCGCCGGTCCTTGTCGATCAGCAAGGCGCGCACCCCTTCCGGGAAGTCGTGGCGACGCTGGTACTGGCGCGCCAGCACCAGGTCGAGCTGCAGCACCTCGCGCAGCGACAGGTGGCGACACCGCTGCAGGTAGGCCCAGGTGACGTGGGCGGCCGTCGGCGACCCGGCGGCGAGGCTGTCGGCCGGACGCCTGAAGAATTCGTCCTCGCGGGCGGCGGCAAGCAGTGCGTCGCGGGCCGCAATCACGTCGGGCTGGCACCCGATGAAACGGATCGCGTCGAAGTACTGCATCAGGCTGGAGGCCGGCAGGCCCGCATGGTGGCGCTGGTGGTACGAAGCGAGCAGCCGGGTGACGGCGGCGAAGTCCCCCGCCCCGCCCTGCCAGTCGATGCCCGCAAGGTCCGAGAAAAGTGCATCGCGCGCCTCGAGCGGCACGAAGAAGTCGGCCAGGCCCGCGAAAATCGCGTCCGCCTCGTTGATCGTCAGTCCGGTCAGGGCCATGAGGGGTCCCGTCCCGCCCGGCGTGCGGTTGAGGAACCAGCCGCCGCCGACGTCCGGGAACAGCCCGATGTGGATCTCCGGCATGGCAATGCGGGAACCGGCGGCGACCACGCGGTGGCTCGCCCCGACCGAGAGCCCGACCCCGCCGCCCATGTTGATGCCGTGCGAGTAGGACACCAGCGGCTTCGGATAGGTGTGCAGGAGGTAGTCGAGTTCGTACTCGACGGTGAAGAAGGCATCGCCGTACACGAAGCGATCGGGCTTGCCACTCCGGACATGGCGCACGACCTCCGCGACATCGCCCCCGGCACAGAAGCCCTTGTCGCCCGCGCCGGTGAGCACCACCGCCGCGACGGATTCGTCGGAAGCCCAGGCGCGCAGGCGGGCGAGCATGGATTCGCACATCGCGAGCGTGAGCGCGTTCAGCTGCCGCGGGCGGTCCAGGATCGCGAAACCGATGTACCGCCCGTTGCGCGCCTCGCGCAGTTCGTAGCGCATTGGCGCCTCGGCGGTCCGGGTTTCGGGCGTACTCATCGTTCAGGGCTCCTTGTGGTTCGAGATGACGGGTTTCCCCATGGCGCAGCGACGCAAATGCGCCGCGCGGGAGGCCGCGGGCAGCGGGCGCCCGCGGCGAGCGAGGCTAGCCATCGGCGCGCGGCAGGCTCAGGCGGACATCCTTGATCCGCGGTTCGAGGAAGCGACCCTTGCGGGCGCGATGGCCACGCCAGGATTCCAGCGCGTTCGCGCCGAATGCCCGTTCGACGGGCTTGCCACCGCGGCCGACGCCGCGCGCGACGACACCCTCCTGGCCGTACACGATGGCCTGGGCGAAGACGTCCCGCGCCTCGAGGCCCATCAGGATGATGCCCCGGCCCCCCTTGCGCAGCACCTTCACCTCGTCGAGGCCGATCACGAGCGCCTTGCCCTCGCCGGACATGCACAGTACCCGGTCATGGCCAGGGCGGAACACGGCCGGCCGGGTGGGCTCGTCGTCCGGGCCCAGCACGAGGAAGGACTTGCCCTGCCGGGTGCGGCCGACGAGATCGCCCGCCTGGCAGATGAAGCCGTTGCCCCGACGCGTGGCGAAGAGCACCCCGTCCTCCGCCCGGGCCGCGAAGGCATAGGCCACGCGACTGCCGGGCTCCAGCTCGACCAGGCTGGTGAGCGGCGCGCCGTCGCCGCGCGCCGAGGGCAGCTGCGACACGCTGCACGAGTACACCCGCCCGTTGGTGGCGACCACGTAGAGGTTGTCGCTTTCGCGCACCTCGAAGGCATCGTCGAACCGGTCGCCGGACTTGAACCCGAACTGGGTCCAGTCGTGGCCATGGCCCTGGCGTGCCCGCACCCAGCCCTTGTCGGACACGATGACGGTCACGGGATCGTCGGAGACACGCATCTCGACGGTGGCGCGCTCGGCCGCCTCGACGAGGGTTCGCCGGTCGTCCCCGTACGCCCTGGCGTCGGCCTCGATCTCGCGGATGACCGCCCGCTTCATGGCCGCCGGGCTGTCGAGCAGCTTCTGCAGTTCGGCGCGCTCGGTCCTGAGCCTCGCCAGTTCCTGCTCGATGCGGATCGCCTCGAGCCGGGCGAGCTGCCGCAGCCGGATCTCGAGGATGTCCTCGGCCTGGCGATCGGTGAGCGAGAAGCGCTCGACGAGCGCGGGCTTGGGCTCGTCCGACTCGCGGATGATGCGGATCACCTCGTCGATGTTCAGCAGGACGAGCTGCCGGCCCTCGAGGATGTGGATGCGGTCCTCGACCTTGCCGAGGCGATGGCGGCTTCGCCGCGTGACGGTCTCCAGCCGGAACTCGCCCCACTCCAGCAGGATTTCGGCCAGGTTCTTCTGGCGCGGCCTGCCGTCGATCCCGATCATCACGAGGTTGACCGCCACGTTGCTCTCGAGGCTCGTGTGCGCGAGAAGCGTGTTGACGAGCTCCTGCTGGTCCACCCGGCTGGTGCGAGGCTCGAACACGAGGCGTACCGCCGCCTCCTTGCCGGCCTCGTCGCGAACGGTGTCGAGCACCGCCAGCACCGTCTGGCGCAACTGCTGCTGCTCGGCCGTGATCGCCTTCCGGTTGGGCCGCAGCTTCGGGTTGGTGAGCTCCTCGATCTCCTCGAGGACCTTCTGTGCGGATACGCCGTGTGGCAGCTCGTCGATGACCAGCTGCCACTGGCCACGGGCGAGGTCCTCGATGTGGTAGCGCGCCCGGACCTTGATCGATCCACGCCCGCTGCGATAGATCGCCGCGATTTCCTCGGGCGACGAGATGATCTGGCCGCCGCCCGGGAAATCCGGCGCGGGCATGTGCCCGAGAAGTTCCTCCACCCCGATCTTCGGATTGCGCAGGGCCGCCACCGCTGCAGCCGCGACCTCGCGAAGGTTGTGCGGGGGAATCTCGGTGGCCATGCCCACCGCGATGCCGGAGGCGCCGTTGAGCAGCACCATCGGCAGGCGGGCCGGCAGGAGCGCGGGCTCCTGGAAGGCGCCGTCGTAGTTGGGCACGAAGTCCACGGTGCCCTGGTCGATCTCGTCGAGCAGCAACGCGGCGTAGCGCGTCAGCCGGGCCTCGGTGTAGCGCATGGCCGCGGCGCCGTCGCCGTCGCGCGAGCCGAAGTTGCCCTGTCCGTCGATGAGCGGATAGCGCAGGGTAAAGTCCTGCGCCATGCGCACCATCGCGTCATAGGCGGCCGTGTCGCCATGAGGGTGGTACTTGCCCAGCACGTCGCCGACGACGCGTGCGCTCTTGACCGGCTTGGCGCCGGGCCCCAGGCCCATCTCGTGCATCGCGTAGAGGATGCGCCGCTGGACCGGCTTCTGGCCGTCGCACACATCCGGCAGGGCACGGCCGCGCACGACCGAGATGGCATAGTCGAGATAGGCGCGCTCCGCGTAATCCGCGAGCGTGATCGCCTCGTCGTCGCTCGCCGCCTGTTCGAAAAGGTCCGTCGTCTCGCTCATGATTCGTCCCGGGCGTGATCAGATATCGACCGCGGCCTCGTTGCCGTGCTCCTCGAGCCAGCTGCGCCGTGCCGACGCCTCGCCCTTGCCCATGAGCATGGTGAACCGCGCGGTGGTGCCAGCGGCGTCCACCGCGCCCAGCCGCACCGGCAGCAGTCGCCGCGTATCGGGGTTCATGGTGGTCTCCCACAGCTGCTCCGCGCTCATCTCGCCCAGGCCCTTGAAGCGCGAGATCGTCCAGCTGCCCTCGCGCACACCGTCCTTGCGCAGCTTGTCTTCCACATGCTGCAGCTCGCCCTCGTCGAGGCAGTAGAGCTTGCGCATCGGCCGCTTGCCCTGCGCCGGCACGTCCACCCGGAACAGCGGGGGCCTGGCCACGTACACATGCCCCGCCTCGATGAGCCCGCGGAAATGCCGGAAGAACAGCGTCAGCAGCAGGACCTGGATGTGCGAGCCGTCCACGTCGGCATCGGACAGGATGCAGATCTTGCCGTAGCGCAGGCCGGAGAGGTCCGGCTCGGCATCCGGCGGATGCGGATCGACGCCGATGGCTACCGCAATGTCATGGATCTCGTTGTTCGCGAAGAGCCGGTCCCGCTCGGTCTCCCAGCTGTTCAGGACCTTGCCGCGCAGGGGGAGGATCGCCTGGAACTCCTTGTCGCGCCCCATCTTTGCCGAGCCCCCGGCGGAATCGCCCTCGACCAGGAAGAGTTCGTTGCGCGTGATGTCGGTCGATTCGCAGTCCGTCAGCTTGCCCGGCAGCACCGCGACCCCCGAGCTCTTGCGCTTCTCGACCTTCTGCGCCGCGCGGTTGCGCGCCTGCGCCTGGCCCACCACCAGCTCGGCCAGCCGCTTGCCGTAGTCGACGTTCTCGTTGAGCCAGAGCTCGAGCCGGGACCGTACCATGGACGAGACCAGCCGCACCCCGTCCCGCGAGGTGAGGCGCTCCTTGGTCTGGCCCTGGAACTGCGGATCCAGCACCTTCGCCGACAGGACGAAGCTCGCACGGGCGAACACGTCCTCGGGCAACAGGCGGATACCCTTCGGGGTGAGCCCGTGCAGTTCGACGAAGGCCTTGATGGCGCCGAAGAGCCCCTCGCGCAGGCCCGATTCGTGGGTGCCGCCCGCGGTGGTCGGGATCAGGTTGACATAGGACTCCCGCACCAGGGGGCCCTCCTCGGTCCAGACCACAGCCCATTGGACCCCCTCGCCCGCCGCGAAGGTCTCGTGGCCCTCCGGCGCGTACTCCTCTCCCTCGAAGACCGGGATGACCGGATCCGGGGCGCCGCCATTGGCGAGCGACTCGCCGAGGTAGCCGCGCAGCCCATCCGGATAGTGCCACTCGGTGCGCCGGCCCGCCTTCTCCTCGACGAGGGCGACGCGCAGGCCCGGCAGGAGCACCGCCTTCGAGCGCAGCAGCGTGGTGATGTCGCCGAGCGGAATGGCGGCGCTGTCGAAGTACTTCGGATCGGGCCAGCTGCGTACCCGGGTCCCGCTGCGCGGCTCCCCCCGGGCCAGGGGCCGGCTCTCGAGCGGACGCGCGACGTCGCCCCCCGCGAAGGCGATCGCGTGCCGCTGGCCGTCGCGCCAGACCTCCACCTCGAGCCGTTTCGACAGCGCGTTGGTCACGGAGACGCCGACCCCGTGCAGGCCCCCGGAGAAGCTGTAGGCGCCGCCATCGCCCTTGTCGAACTTGCCACCCGCGTGGAGGCGCGTGAACACGATCTCCACGACCGGGACGCCCTCCTCCGGGTGCGGGCCGACCGGGATGCCGCGGCCGTCGTCCTGGACCGTGACGCTGCCGTCGGCATGCAGCGTCACCTCGATCAGCCGGCACTTGCCCGCCAACGCCTCGTCGGCGGCGTTGTCGATCACCTCCTGGATGATGTGCAGCGGGCTCTCGGTGCGCGTGTACATGCCCGGACGCTGGCGGACCGGTTCGAGGCCCTTGAGGACCCGGATCGAGGCTTCGCTGTATTCGACGTTCTTGCGGCTGGCCATGCGAACTGCGGCGGGTCGGGTCCCGCCCGAAAAAGTGGCTATTCTAGTGCCCAACTCCCAGGTGCCCCATGAACGCTCCCGCCCTGCTCCTCGTCATGACCGGCGTCGTGCTCAACGCGCTGGCCCAGTCCCTGCTCAAGGCCGGCACCAACCGGGCGGGCCCCCTCGAGTTCAGCCTCGCGGCGGCCCCCGAGACGATATCTCGCATCATCACCCAGTGGCCCTTCCTGCTCGGCTTCGCGGCCTACGGCATCAGCCTCGTCGTCTGGATCGCCGCGCTCACGCGGGTGCCCGTTACCGTGGCCTACCCGATGCTGTCCATCGGCTATGTCATCAACGCCCTGATCGCGCGCTGGTGGCTCGGTGAGACGCTCGGCGCCAGCGGCTGGCTCGGCATGTTCCTGATCATCGTCGGCATCACCCTGATCGCCCGCCAGGTCTGAACCGCCGGGGGTCCGCGCTGCCGGCGCGCCCGCGGTCCCGTGCCCTCCCCGAACGAAGAACGGCCGCCTCGCGGCGGCCGTGTGAATCCGACCCTGGCCGGGCCTACAGCAGCGACTTGCCGAAGAAGAGGTCCGGGAAGTACAGGGCGATCTGCGGGTACATCACGATGATGATCACGCCGACGATCGTTACCAGCACGTACGGGATCACCGACCAGTAGATGTCCTGCATCGTCACCTCGGGCGGGGCCACCCCCTTCATGTAGAAGAGGTTGAACCCGAACGGCGGCGTCATGTAGCCGATCTCCATCATGATGATGAACATCACCCCGAACCAGATCGGGTCCCAGCCGTAGTGCGCCACGACGGGCAGGAAGGCCGGCAGCGTGATCAGCATGATCCCGACGGGATCGAGCACCATCCCCAGGATGAACAGCACCAGCATCATGAAGATGAGGGCGCCGTACTCCCCACCGGGGATCATCAGCATCAGGTCGTCGATGAAGGAATTCGCCCCCAGCGTCGAATAGGCGGTGGAGAACGCGTGCGCCGCGAACAGGATCCACATGATCATAGCGGTCAGTCGCAGCGTCTGGATGCCCGAGTCGGTAATCACCTCCATCGACAGCTTGCGATGCACCGCCGAGGCGATCAGGGCGCCGAACACCCCCAGCGCCGCCGCCTCAGTCGGGGTGGCGTAGCCACCGAAGATCGCGCCCAGCACCAGGAACACGATGAACAGCGGCAGGAACACCTCCTTGAGCGACTCGAAGCGGGCCTTCCACCCTGCCCGCTCCTCCTTCGGCAGGGCCGGGGCGATATCCGGCTGCAGCCAGGACCGCACCCCGATGTAGATCGAGACCAGCACGAAGAGCAGGATGCCCGGACCGAGCCCGGCCGCGAACAGCCGACCGACCGACACCTCGGTCAGCATCGCGTAGAGCACCATCAGCACCGACGGCGGAATGAGGATGCCCCATCCACCGCCGCAGTTGATGGCACCCACTGCCAGCCGCTTGTCGTAGCCGCGGCTGAGCATCTGCGGCAGCGCGATCGTGCCCATGGTGACCACTGCGGCGCCGCTGATGCCGCTCATGGCGGCGAAGATCGCGCAGATCGCCACGGTCCCGATCGCCAGGCCGCCGCGAAAGCCCCCGAACCAGACGTGCATCATCCGGTAGAGGTTCTGCGCGACTCCCGACTTCTCGAGCAGCATCGCCATGTACACGTACATGGGAATCGCGATCAGCGTAAAGCTGGTCATCGAGTCCCAGAACTTGGACGCAACGATGTAGAACCCGACCGGGCCCATCGAGAAGTACAGGAAGATGACCGAAATGCCGCCCAGGGTAAAGACCAGCGGCACCCCGAGGAACAGGAAGACCAGCAGGCAGGCGAAAAACAGGAAGGTGACGAGTTCAACCGACACGATGGTTCCCCGCGCTCAATGAGAGGGACCTTCCGGGGCCTGCTTGCCCCAGATGGCCGGATCGTTCTCGAGTCCCTTGATGACCCGCCAGTCCGCAACCATGCGGACGATGCCCTGCAGGAACAGCAGCACGCCGGCGATCGGCACGGCCATCTTGACCGGCCAGATGTAGGGATCCCAGATGCTCATGGACGTCTCCCTCTTCTCGAAGGACTCCCAGGCCATGTCCCAGCTCTGGTAGATGAGGACGAGCATGAAGAAGACGAACAGGAACGATGTGGCCAGGTCCACCTTCGCCTTGCGCTCGCGGGACCAGGTCCCGTAGAAGATGTCGACATTGACGTGCGCCCGTTCCACCAGCAGGTAGCCCCCGGCGATGACCGAGTACACGCCGAAGATGAGCTGGGCGAGTTCCGCCGTCCAGATGGTCACGTTGCCGACGACATAGCGCATGACCACGTCGGCGATCAACGCGAGGAACATCGGAACGATGAGCCACGCGCAGATCCTGCCGATCCAGACGTTCAGCTGGGTGATCGCTCTCGCGAGCTTGAGCATCCTGTCCCCCGTGCGATTCTTTCGGAAGGCACGAACCAGCGGCGGGCCTCGCGGAGGCTGCCGCTGGTTCGGCTCGATGGTTCGGACTCCCGCGATGGGGAATCAGGACCGGCTTCCAGGTCAGACGTAGCCCAGGTCCTTCATCAGGCCAGTGAGCTTCTCGGCGAACTCCTTGGCCTTGGGTCCCTTCTCCATTTCCTTGGCCATGAGCGTCTTGGACGCCTCGGCCATCCTGGCGAGGACCTCGTCGGGGTAGCGGTGAACCTCGACGCCCATCTTGGTGATGCCGGTGTTGAGGGCGATGGCCTCCTGGTGGAGGTACTCGACCGAGCGCTGGAAGTAGCGGTTCTCGACGGTCGAGGTGAAGATCAGCTTGAGGTCGTCGGGCAGCTTGTTGAATGCGTCGAGGTTCATGATGTAGACGTCCTGTGCGATCAGGATCGCCGGCTTCATGTGGACCTTGGCGACCTCCCAGAACTTCATCGAGAGCGCGCCGATCGCGGCACCCCAGTGGGCGCCGTCCACGACCCCGGTCGCGAGCGCCTGGTAGATCTCGGGACCGGCCACCTGCTGGGGCGCGAAACCGGCCGCGTTCAGGTACTCGAGCAGGCTGCCCGCCGAACGGACTTTCACGCCCGAGAGATCGTTGACCGACTCGATCTTCTTCTTGAGCACGAGCTCGGTCGGGTAGGCCTTGTCCGCCATGTAGAACACGCCCTTGGGCTTGACCTGCTCGTTCAGCGCGGCCTCCAGCCCGAGGTTCTTGTTCATGTGCATCGCTTCCCAGGGCTCGCGCAGGGTGCCCGGGATGCCCATGTACATGCTCATGAGCTCGGCTTCGTTCAGGTTGTAGGCCGGGGAAGTCGTGCCCATCTGGACGACGCCGCGACGGACGACGTTGAAGATCTCGCCGCCCTTGGCGATCTCGCCGGCGCCGAGCAGCTCCAGCTTGAAGCGGCCGTCGGTTTTCGCTTCCAGCTCCTTGGCGAGGACGCCGAGGCTGTCGGTGAACGATCCGGAGGCCTTCGGCCAATGGGACTGGACCTTCCAGGTCACCTTGGCCTGGGCCTTCGCCGAGGTGATGATCGCGGGCGCGGCCGCGACGGCGAGCGTCCCCTTCAGGACGTTGCGGCGCTTGAGCTTGCTGCTGAGGCTAGACATGTCTCGTTTCCTCCGTTGCCAACCTGGGTAATGGGCTGGATCCGATTTTTTGAAAGCGCCCGATGAAAACACGGGGGCATCCATCAGTCAAATCACTGGATCCATCGATTGCGATGATACGGACTGGCGCTGGACGAAAAGCGTCTTGACGCAGCGCATCAGGCAAATTCGGCGCAAAGCATAGCTGCATTCGGTTAGCTTGTGCATTGGGGCTTGAACGGATCAGGCGCCGCCGTCGATGACGACGCCCTGCTCCACGAGGGATCGGATCCTTTCGCGATCCAGCCCCAGGTCGGAAAGTATTTCCCGACTGTGTTCGCCCAGCGCCGGCGGCGGGCGAAGCGCGGTCGGCGCATCCTCGGGCGACGTGAACGACGTGCCGACCAGCTCCACATCCTGCTCGTAGCCGCGCGGCCGGCCGACGGAGAGCAGCACGCTGCGCCGGTCCTCGCGCGCCTCGGCGGTCGCCTCGGGTATCGAGTTGACCTTCGAGATCGGCACGCCGCGGGCCGCCAGGCGGCGCACCCAGTTCGCCGCGCTGTCGGCGGCAAAGGCTTCCGTCAGCCGCCGCCTGAACTCCTCGGCGTTCGCGATGCGTGCCTGCGGGGTCGCGAAGCGCTCGTCGCGCAGGAGTTCCCCGATGCCGAGCTCGTCGCACATCGCCTCGACCTGGCCTTGTTGCACCGCCGAAGAAAGCACGACGCCGTCGCCGGTCCGGAATGCATCCGCGCTGGGCGCCTTCGAAAGCGAGCTGTTGCCCATCAGGCCGCCGGGGATGCCCTCGACCAGGAACTGGGCGCAGGCGGCGTTCTGCAGGAGAAGGCCCGCATCGAACATCGAGACGTCGACCGCCTTGCCCTCGCCCGTGCGCTCGCGCCGCACGAGGGCCGCCGCGATCGCGAAGGCAGCGGAAACGCCCGACATCGCGTCGACCGGGAAGTAGCCGGTGCGTGTCGGCCCGGTCTCGGGATGGCCGTTGTTGTCCATCATGCCGCTCGCGGCCTGGATCGCGCCGTCGTAGGCGGGGGCGGCGCGGCGCGGCCCGGTGTTCCCGAAGCCGGTGATCGAGCACCACACGATGCGCGGATTGATCTCGCGCACGCTGGGGTAGTCGAGACCAAGGCGCTCGACGACGCCGCTGCGGTAGTTGTGGATGAGGACGTCGGCCGACCGGATGAGCTCACGCACCAGCGCCCTGCCCTCGGGATGCTTCATGTCCAGGCAAAGGCTGCGCTTGCCGATGTTCATCGCCAGGAACCCGGGCGCCATCCCGATGCCGGACCAGCGGCTGGGCAGCATGCGGTCGCGCATCTGGTCGCCGGCGGGCGGCTCGACCTTGATGACATCGGCCCCCAGCAGGGAAAGGTGCTGCGCTGCCAGCGGACCGGC
>Ga0079224_100007123_pt1 | contig 14949 bp, 12 predicted proteins | sample Stecom2015_FD_80414 | JGI IMG/M metagenome (GOLD analysis project Ga0079224, IMG submission 80414) | Agricultural soil microbial communities from Utah to study Nitrogen management - Steer compost 2015 | ecosystem: Environmental > Terrestrial > Soil > Agricultural land | place: USA: Utah...
GCGGACGTCGCATCCCCGTCGTCGGCCTTGCCATCAGCGCCGGCGACCAGCGTCGTTTTGTGAACGCGCAGGTCGAGGCCGGTTTGCTCGACCAGGTGGACGCGGTCTCCGCGCATTTTTACGAGGAACTGATGAGCCCGGAGGCGGACACGCCGATCAACAACCTGCCGCGTCACGTGGCCATGCTGCGCGATCCGATGCGCGCCGCCGGTCGCGATCTCCCGATGATCAACACCGAGACTGGCATTGCCTTTGCCCCTCGGGTTGAGGATCGCCCGCCGACGCAAGAGGAGCTCAACGCCGCCGCGCGCGACGATCCCGGGTTTGATCATCGGCAACCCTGGTTGGTCGGGACGAACTGGCGCCGGGTCGGCGAGCGCCGCGCGGCCGCGACCTACGTTGCCGGCATCGTGCAGCTCATGGCGCTCGACGTGGGGCGCTCGTATGTTTTCAGCCAGCTCGAACTGATGATCGACGGCGCGCCCAGTTTGCCGTGGGTCGCGCTTGGCCGGCTGGGCGACGCGTTGCACGGGGTGGATTACTCGCACATCCGGCCGCTGCCGGCGCGCTACCCGGACAGCGACGAGGCGGACGGATCCCCGGTGGCGCTCGCCTACCTGATCGGCGAGCCCGGCCGGCGTCAGGTCATCGTCGCCGTGGGTTTTCTCCGCGATACGAGCGTCGGCCGTTCGAAACACTGGCAACCCTGGCTGGAGCCGCGTCCGTTGCGCATCGAGACCACCGCGCCGGCCGGCACGTTCGGCGACCTGTATGGGCGCGAGACGTTCCCGGTCCGCAACACCGGCGGCGCGTTCGTCGTTCCGTGCGGCGAAGAGCCGGTGTTCATCGCGATCCCCTGAGTCGGCGGCGCGAAAATCGGGTCCTTTTTTCGCTGAAAACCCGACTCACCGCGCCAATTGACAGCCGCCGACACGGCCCCGTAACCTCCGCCGGATGGAACCTTCTTCCTATACGCTGGAATTCGAAAAACCTCTGCGCGACCTCAGTGCGCAGCTCGAACAACTGCGTCAGCAATCTCTTGAGAACAACCTCGACCTCGCCAGCGAGATCGCCGGCATCGAGCGCAAAATCGCCGCCACCCAGCGCGACATCTACAGCAGCCTGACCCCGTGGCAAAAGGTGCAGATCGCCCGCCACCCCAAGCGCCCCTACGCGCTCGATTACGTCGGTCTGCTGTGCGAACGCTTCACCGAGCTGCACGGCGACCGGCAGTTCAACGACGACCGCGCCCTCATCGGCGGCACCGCTTTCTTCAACGGCGAGGCCGTCATGATAATCGCCCAGCAAAAGGGCCGCGACACCAAGGAGAAGATCGCCCGCAACTTCGGCATGCCCCAGCCCGAGGGCTACCGCAAGGCCCTGCGCCTCATGAAGCTCGCCGAGAAGTTCGGCATCCCCGTCATCACCTTCATCGACACCCCCGGCGCCTATCCCGGCATCGGCTCCGAGGAGCGCCACGTCTCCGAGGCCATCGCGGTCAACCTGCGCGAGATGGCCATGCTCAAGGTCCCGACCATCTCGATCGTCGTCGGCGAGGGCGGCTCCGGCGGCGCGCTCGGCATCGGCGTGACCGACCGCGTGCTCATTTTCGAAAACAGCTACTACTCGGTCATCTCGCCCGAGGGCTGCGCGGCCATTCTCTGGAAGGACCCCGCCGCCGCGCCCAAGGCCGCCGAGGCCCTCAAGCTCAACGCCGACCAGCTCGAAAAACTCGGTGTGGTGGACGAGGTCATCCCCGAGCCGTTCGGCGGAGCGCACACCTCCCTGGAGAAATCCGCGGACGCGCTCAAATACGCGCTGCAAAAACACCTCAACGATCTCAAGGCGCTCAAGGGAGCCAAGCTGCTCGACTCCCGTTACGAGCGCTACCGCCACCTCGGCGTTTACGAGGAAGCCGGCGCCGCCCACAACTGAGCGGGGGGAGGGCGCGCGGGCAAAAAAAGGCGGACCGGATGGTCCGCCTTTTTTGGGTTCAAGTCTCGGACTTGAAGCCGTCCGGGTTGGCCGAGTGCCATTTCCAGGCGGTTTCCACGATGGGCTCGATGCCGGTGTATTTGATTTCCCAGCCGAGTTCGCTGACCGCCTTCGAGGAGTCGGCGTAGAGCGCGGGCGGATCGCCGGCGCGACGCGGCGCGAACGTGTGCGGAACCTTCAGGCCGCTGACTTTCTCCACCGCGCGGATGACCTCCAACACGGACGTGGGCGTGCCGGTGCCGAGGTTGTAGAAAAGGGCGGTGCCGGGCGTGGCCAGCTTGTCGAACACCGCGATGTGCGCGCGGCTCAGGTCGTCCACGTGAACGTAGTCGCGCAGGCAGGTGCCGTCCGGGGTGGGGTAGTCGTTGCCGAAAACCTGGAGCGCCGGGCGCTTGCCGGTCGCGGCGTCGATGGCCAGCGGGATCAGGTGGGACTCGGGCGTGTGCGCCTCGCCGATGGTGCCGTCCTCGGCCGCGCCGGCAGCGTTGAAATAACGGAACGCCGCGAAGCTCAGCCCGTAGGCGTGGGCGAAGGCCTTGAGGGCGTTCTCGATGTCGAGCTTGGTCTGGCCGTAGGGATTGATCGGCGCCTGCGGCATGGTCTCGACCAGCGGCATTTTGTCGGGAATGCCGTAAGTCGCGCAGGTCGATGAAAACACGAATTTTTTCACACCCGACCCGATCATGCAGCGCAACAGGTGCAGGGTGGAGGCGACGTTGTTGAAGTAATACTTCATCGGGTCGGTCACGCTCTCGCCCACGTAGGCGAAGGCCGCGAAGTGCATGACCAGCTCGATCTTCTCCTTGCGGAGGATTTTCCCGACCTCCTTCTCGTTGCCCAGGTTGACCGGGTAAAAGGGCACGTCCGGATCGACCGCCTGGCGGTGGCCGAAGACCAGATTGTCGAGCACCACCGGACGATGTCCGGCGGCGATCAATTGACGCACGCAATGGCTACCAATGTAGCCGGCTCCACCAACGACGAGAACGTTCATACAACCGAGGCTTGTATTGCCTTCCCAGGGGCATTGGCTAGAGGTTTTTCTTCCATGTCGTTCCAACCCTCGCGCATCGTCATCACCGGTGTCGGTCTCACCGCCCCCAATGGCAACTCGTTGGCGGAGTTCCGTCAAAACCTGCTCTCCGGCGTCGCCGGCGTCGAACCGATGGACGTGCGCTACATGGGCCGCCTGATCGCCGGCGTCTGCCACTACGACGCGCTCAAGTATCAGAAAAAGAAGGAACTCCGCGTCGGCACGCGCGCCGGCTCCATCTCGATCTACTGCGCCCGCGAGGCCGTCGCCGACAGCGGCGTCGATCTGGACGCGGTGGGCAAGGACCGCGTCGGCATCTACATCGGCTGCACCGAGCACGGCAACGTGGAGACCGAGAACGAGATCTACGCCATCTCCAAGTTCGACTACGACACCAAGTATTGGTCGCACTACCACAACCCGCGCACCGTCGCCAACAACCCCTCCGGCGAGACCTCCCTGCACCTCGGCACCACCGGCCCGGCCTACACCATCGGCGCGGCCTGCGCCGCCGGCAACCTCGGCCTGATCCACGCCGCGCAGATGCTTCGCCTCGGCGAGGTGGACCTGGCGATCTGCGGCGGCGTCAGCGAAAGCATTCACACCTTCGGCATCTTCGCGGGCTTCAAATCCCAAAACGCCCTCGCCGCCCACGCCGACCCCAAGAAGGCCTCGCGTCCCTTTGACCGCGACCGCAACGGCATCGTCATTTCCGAGGGCGGCGCGCTCTACACGCTCGAACGCCTCGACGACGCGCTCGCCCGCGGCGCCAAAATCTACGGCGAGATCTCCGGCTACTGCGTCAACTCCGACGCCTCCGACTACGTGCTGCCCAACCCCGGCCGCCAGGCCGAGTGCGTTCACAAGGCCCTCAAGAACGCCGGCATGGCGCCCGCCGACATCCACATCGTCAACACCCACGCCACCGCCACCCCCATGGGCGACATTCAGGAGTGCGAGGCCATCCGCGCCGTCTTTGGCGAGAACTGCCCCGACACTTACATCAACAACACCAAGTCTTTCATCGGCCACTGCATGGGCGCGGCCGGTGCGCTTGAGCTGGCCGGCAACCTGCCGTCCTTCGACGACCTCGTCGTTCACCCCACCATCAATGTCGATAACCTCGATCCCCAGTGCGACTTGCCGGGCCTGGTGATCAACCAGCCGCGCAAGGTTGGAAAAGTGGACGCCATCCTCAACAATTCCTTCGGCATGCTCGGGATAAATTCCACGTTGATTGTGAAGCGATTTGTCGCCTGATTGAACCCTTTAACCGATCCAACATGACCAAAGAAGAATGCAAACAGGTGGTGCTCGACATCATCGCCGACATCGCCCCCGACGAGGATATTTCCAATCTCAAGCCCGACGTGCGCCTGCGCGACCAGATGGAACTCGATTCCATGGACTTCCTCGACATCGTCATGGAGCTGCGCAAACAGCACGGCATCGAGGTTCCGGAGGCCGACTACATCCACCTCGCCAGCCTCGACAGCTGCGCCGAATACCTGACGCCGAAGTTCGAAGCGCTGGGCAAGTAAGGAATCACGATTCCCATCAATTTGGCCTGACCTCGGTCAGGCCTTTTTTATGGCCACAAAAGGCACAAAAAGCGCAAAAGGGGCATTCCGGCTGAATTCTGTTTTTGCGCCTTCCGCGCCTTTTGTGGCTATTGCTGTTTTTCCTTCCTCGTGAACACCACCAACCACTACGACGTCGCCATCATCGGGGCCGGCATGTCCGGTCTGGCCGCCGGCATCCGGCTGGCGCACTTCGGCAAGAAGGTCTGCATCTTCGAACGCCACAACGCCGTCGGCGGACTCAACGGTTTCTACAGCCTCGGCGGGCGCAAATACGACGTGGGCCTGCACGCCATGACCAATTTCGTGAGGCCCGGCGTCAAGGGCACGCCGCTCACCAAGCTCCTCCGCCAGCTCCGCATCGACCGCGCCGAGTTCGCCCTGTGCGAACAAAAACAATCGCGCATCGCCTTCGGCCCGCGCGGCGAAACCTCCCTGCGTTTCACCAACGATTTCGCGGTCTTTGAATCCGAGGTCGCCCGCCAATTTCCGTCGCAGATCGACGGCTTTCGCGCGCTCGTGCAGGCCATCCGCGCGCACGACGAAGTCGCCCTCGACAACACTTTCCGGTCCGCCCGCGAGGTCGTGCGCCGCCACCTCACCGATCCGCTGCTGGAGGACATGCTCTTCTGCCCGGTCATGTATTACGGCAGCGCCAGCGAGCACGACATGGATTTCAGCCAGTTCGTGATCATGTTCAAAGCGCTCTTCTTCGAAGGCTTCGCGCGGCCGTTCGACGGCGTGCGCGTGATCCTGCGCGTGCTGCTCGACAAATACCGCCAGGCCGGCGGCGAGCGTCGCATGAAGTGCGGCGTCGCCCGCATCGTCGCGCGCGCCGGCCGCGCCGCCGCCCTCGTGCTCGACGACGGCACCGAGGTCACCGCCGACCACGTGATCAGCTCCGCCGGCGCGGCGGAGACCGAGCGGCTCTGCGCCGGCGGAACCGGCGAATCTGAAATCTCAAATCTGAAATCTCAAATCGCGCCGCATCCCGTCGGCGCGCTCAGCTACGCCGAGACGATCACCATCCTGGACCGCCAGCCGGCGGCGCTGGGGTGGGGCGACGACACCATCATTTTTTTCAACGACTCCGACCGCTTCAGCTATGAGCGCAGCGCGACGCAGGTGGACGCGCGCAGCGGCGTGATCTGTTTCCCCAACAACTTCGCCTACGACGACGGACGCGAATTGCCCGAGGGGATTTTCCGCTGCACCTGCCTGGCCTCATATGACCTCTGGGCTCATTTGCCCGAGGAGCGCTATCAGGCCGACAAGCGCGCCCGCTACGCCGAGATCCAGCGCAGCGCGCGCCGGTTTCTGCCGGCGGTGGACGACGCGACGCTGGCCGCGGCGACGCTGGCGACGGACATGTTCACGCCGCGCACCATCACCAAGTTCACCGGCCACCTCGGCGGTGCGATCTACGGCTCCCCGCAAAAGATCCGCGACGGCCGCACGACCTTGTCCAATCTCTATCTGTGCGGCACCGACCAGGGGTTTCTGGGCATCGTCGGCGCGATGCTCAGCGGCATCAGCATGGCCAACCTCCACGTTTTATCCGCCGCAAAGTAATGCCCACAAAAGGCCCAAAAGACGCAAAAAAAACAGGCTCCGATTCCGCGCCGTCCGTGGCCACTGCGTCGCTGAACCCCGTCGCCATCCTGCGCACTCCCTTCGCCGAAAAATTCGGCGTGCCGCGTCAGAGCGGACTGGTCGAGGAAGCCGAGGGGCTGGTTGAGTTTTTGCCCGAGTTCAGCGCGCCGGAGTTTGTGCGCGGGCTGGATTCGTTTTCGCACGTCTGGCTGGTGACGGGTTTTCACAAGAACCCGGCCTGGGCCGGCGCGGCCACGGTGCGCCCGCCGCGTCTCGGCGGCAACGAGCGGGTGGGGGTCTTTGCCTCGCGCTCGCCGCAGCGTCCCAACGGACTCGGGCTTTCGCTGGTGCGCCTGCTCGCCATCGAGCCGGGCGTGCTGCGGGTGGCCGGCATCGACTGCGTGGACGGCACGCCGGTGTTCGACATCAAACCCTACCTGCCGTGGTGCGAGGCGTTGCCCGAGGCGCGCGCCGAGTGGGCGGGGGCGGCGCCCGACCAGCGTGCGGCGGAGCGGGTGCACATCCCGGCGGCGCTGGAGGAAAAAATCCTGAACCACGGCGCCACCGGAGGTCCGGCGGTGCTGGCGTTGATTCGCAATCTGCTGCGGCTGGACTTGCAGCCGGCCTATCAGGACGACCCCGACCGGACCTATGGCGCGACCATCGCGGGGTGGAACATCCGCTGGTGTTACGCGGGCGAGACCGTCGAGCTTTTCGCCGCCAAGTATGTCGGCCGGCGTTGAGCGGGCGGCGCGCGGGTGGTTCGGGCTTGCACGGGGCCGGGGTTACGGGAGCGTGTCGCGATGAACGAAACTTCTTCCCCGACCGATGCCTGGGCCACGGCGGCGCGCCTGTTGATCTGCTGGCTCGAGGCCAACGAACGGGCCGACGCGCTGCTGGAAAATTTTCCTCCGGGCTTGGGACGGGTCGCCCGCGCGCGTTGCCAGCATCTGCTCTACGGGGCGGTGCGGCATCTCGGGCGGATCGAGGCGTTGTTCACTCCGCTCATGCACAAGGAGCCGCGCGTGCGGGTGAAGGCGGTTTTGCTGCTGGCGGGGTTTGAACTGATCGAGGGCGGACCCGACGGCCACGCGGCCCGCGTGGTGCATCACGCGGTCGAGCAGACCAAGAATCTGGCGAGTCCGTCCGAGGCCAAGATGGTCAACGCGGTCGTGCGCAAGCTGGCCGAGGCGATCGCCTCCGAGCCGACGCCGGGCAAATTGGCTCCGGCCAAAAAGCTGGCCGACTACTATTCGCATCCGTCGTGGCTGGTGGAGCGTTGGCTGGCGCAGTTCGGCGCGGCCGACACGCGCGCGTTGCTCGAATGGAACCTGGCGCCGGCCCCGATGTATGCGCGCTGGCGTCCGACCGACCGCGCGCCCAACGCGGAGGAGTCGGCGACGTTGACGCCGTCGGCGTGGGAAGGGTTTTACGAGGTGAAGCCGGGCAACTGGCCCGCGCTCGAGGCCATGCTCAACGACGGCCGCGTGTTTGTGCAGGACCCCGGCACGCGCCACGCGGTGGCGCTGCTCGACCCGCAGCGGGGCGAGACGGTTTTGGATTTGTGCGCGGCGCCCGGCGGCAAGTCGCTGGCGATCGCGGACCGGCTGGGCGAGGGCGCGGTGGTGGCGGTGGATCTGCCGGGACCGCGTCAGCGGCGTCTGGAGGAAAACCTGGCCAAGGCGCCGAAAGGCGTGCGGACCACGCGCGTCGGCGCCGATCTGCGCACGGGTTGGAAGGAGTTGTCCGCGCGCACTCCGGAGGGTTATCCGGCGGTGTTGCTCGACGTGCCGTGTTCCAACACCGGCGTGATGCGGCACCGGGTCGATGTGAAGTGGCGGTTGCAGCCGGTGGACTTTGGCAAGCACGGCCGTCAGCAGCTCGCGCTGCTGGAGGCGGCGTCGAAGCTGGTGGCCGCCGACGGCCGGCTGGTTTACAGCACGTGCAGTCTGGACGCGGAGGAAAACGAAGGCGTGGTGACGGCGTTCCTGCGCGGGCAGGAAGGGCGCTTCGTGCTCGCGGGCAGCCGGGTGGTGCGCCCGTGGAGCGACGGTCACGACGGCGCGGCGGCGTTTCTGCTGCGGCGGGTCGGGTAAGCGGGCGCGCGTCCGCGGATCAGTCCCGGTCCGCGGCGGCGCCGCCGCTCCATTTGAGCTTGGCGCGCATGACGGCGAAGTGGTCGTGGCCGGGTTGCAGCATCAGGCGCAGGCGCGACGGGGCGATGTTGATCTCGACGACGTCCTCGCAGCCGACGTCGGGCATGCGTTGTCCGTCCACGGCCACGCCGAGGCAGGAGTGTTCGCGGTGGGTGCGGACCTGCAGGCGCACGCCTTCGCGAAAGATGATCGAGCGGTTGCTCAGGGTGTGGGGGCAGATGGGGGTCATCGCGAAGACGTCGGCCCCAGGGTGAATGAGCGGTCCGCCGGCGGAGAGGTTGTAGGCGGTGGAGCCGGTGGGCGTGGAAAAGATAAGACCGTCGCAGAGGTAGTCGGTGACGAACTCGCCGTCGGCGAGCACTTCCAGGCGCACGAGGCGGGTGTTGGACGCGTCCTTGATGAGCACGTCGTTGAGGCCGACGCGCGGCGTGCCGTTGGCGGCGGAGCATTGGAGCAGGGTGCGTTCGGCGATTTGGTAGTCGCCGCGAAGGATGTCGCCGAAGCGGGCGCGGGATTCGTCGGCGGAAAGGGTGGTGAGGAAGCCGAGGCTGCCGCGGTTGATGCCGAGCACGGGAACCTGTTCGAGGGCGGCCTGCGCGACCACGCCGAGCAGGGTGCCGTCGCCGCCGATGGTGCAGCAGGCGTCGTGTCCGCGCAAAAAGCCGTCGGGCACCGGGTAGGCGTCGGTGACGGCCACCGCGACGCCGGCGGCGCGGGCGAGGGTGATGAGTTCGTCGGCCAGGGCGCTGGCGCCGGGTTTCTGGTCGTTGACGACAAAGGCGAGTGAGCGGAGCGGAGGCATGCGTGGGTCGGGACGGTGGACGGGGTGGAAGCGGCGGGTGTTTTGGAAGATTGGCCGTTGTCGTCGGAAATCACACGCCGGAAAGCGGGCGGCGGGCGCGGGCGCGGCGGGCTTAACCGGAGCCGGCGGAGGCGCCGCAGCCGGGCGGGAGCGGGTCGGGTCGGCGGGGCGGCAGGGAGCCGCCGGCGAGCGGGGCTATTTTTTTCCAGAGAGCGGCGGAGCGTTCGCCGACCATGAGTTTGGCGCGGCCGACCTCGGCGGCGCGGGCCTCGCGGTTTTGCTCGGCGATCTTGGCGAGGTCGTCGAGGTTGTAGAGGAAGACGTTTTCCAGTTCGCCGGCGGCCGGGTCGATGTCGCGGGGCAGGGCAAGGTCGATGAAGAAGAGCGGATCGGAGGGGCGGTCGCGCATGGCGGCGACGACTTCGGCGAGCGTGATGATCGCGCCGGGGGCGGCGGTCGAGGCGACGACGATGGAGTGGTCGGCGAGGCGCGTGTGGACCTGATCCCACGGCAGGGCGACGGCACCGAGGGTGGTGGCGACGGACATGGCACGCTCGAGGGTGCGGCTGGCGACGGTGAGGTCGCGCGCGCCGCGGCTTTGGAAGGCGCGGGCGGTCTTTTCGCCGATCTCGCCGGCGCCGAGCAGGAGCACGCGGGCGGAGGCGAGGTCGCCGAAGATCTTCAGCGCGAGCTCCACGGCGACGTTGGCCACGCTGATGTTGCCCTCGGTGATGGCGGTGTGGGTGCGCACGTGCTTGGCGTGCTGAAAGGTTTTTTGGAAGACGCGGTTGAGCACCGGGCCGACGCTGCGGCGGGTCTGGGCGACGGCGTAGGCTTCCTTGAGCTGGCCGAGGATCTCGGTCTCGCCGAGCATCTGCGAGTCGAGTCCGGCGGCGACGGTGACGGCGTGTTCGACCGCGCGCAGTCCGTCGGCGGTGTGGCGGATGCGCGCGAAGTCTTCGGGGGCGATGGCCTGGAGTTCGCAGAAGGTCTGCTGGAGTCGTTCGCGGGTGTCGGCGGATTCGGCGACGCCGTAGATTTCGACGCGGTTGCAGGTGTTGAGCACGGTGAACTCGCGCAGGCCGGGCAGGGCGGCGAGGGCGACCTGGAGCGCGTCCATCTTGGCGGCGTCGAGCGCGAGTTTTTCACGCAGCTCGAGCGGCGTGGTGTGGTGGCTGGCGCCGAGCACGAAGAGTTGGGCGGAGCTGCTCATCGGGCGGTGGAAACGGCGGACGGTTCCTCCGGCGGCTGGCGGCTGGAGTTGACCGGGCCGAGCGAAAGCAACGCCAGCGCGAAGAGGATGATGCAGGTCCAGGCGAGACGCTTGGCGATGACGATCTCGCGCAGCCGGAGTCCGCAGGTGACGGCGTAGGCGAGCCACACCGCGACCGTGACGAGGAGCTTGGGCAGGTTGACGGTGTTGGTGTCGTCGAGCCAGTAAACCGAGCCGACGGCCAGCGATCCGCCGAGCAGGAGCACGCCGGTGACAAGCAGCCGGAAGTTCATGTGGTCGAGGTCTCGGACCGAGGGAAGGAAGGAGAACAGTCCCTGCAGGTGCTGCCGCTTGAGGCTGAAGACCTGCAACAGATACATGATCGAGGTGAGCGCGAGCAGGCCGAAGACGCCGTAGCTGAAGAGCGCGATGGCGGCGTGGAACTCGATCCAGGCGTTGCCGCCGAAGATGCCCACGCGCCGCACCGCGTCCCAGGAGGGAATGGCGAGCGAGACCAGCGTGAGCGTGGTCGTGAGCATGCAGGTGAAGTAGCCGAGCAGGCTGAGCCGGAAGGCCGGACCGATGACGAGGTAGAGCGTGATGGCGGACCAGGCGGTGAATTGAAAAATCTCGAAGGTGTTGCCCAGCGGGCAGCCCTTTACCTCCAGGCCGCGCAGGTAGAGGCCGGCGGTTTGCAGCAGGTAGCCGAGGATGATGATGGCATACATCCAGCCGCGCGAGTGGCGGCGGTCGCGCAGCAGGGCGACGGTGCCGAGCACGAAGCCGCCGAAGTAAGCGGCGGCGGCCAGCCAGAGCCAGGTGCGGTCGGTGAAGTCGAACATGATTGGCCGGTCACGTTGCGCGGGCCCGCGGCGGAGGGCAAGCGCCGGCGCGGGCGGCCCAGAAACGGCATTCGTCGGAAAACTCGCGCACGCCGCGGGACTCTTTGCCCAGCTCGCGACGCAGGGCGTCCTCGACGTGGACCCAGCCGGTGGCCTTGAGGTCGGCGAGGATTTCCTCGCGGTCGGGCAGGTGCATGAAGGTCCGCCCGAGGTCGTCCTCGAAGTAGCGGTCGCCGAACTCGACCAGCCGCGGATCCTGTTTGCCCTGAACCCAGCGCAGGGCTTCCAGCCGCCACATCGCGCGCTCGGACGGCGAGTGGTCGCGGTCGTGGGTGGTGAAGAGCAGCGGCGCGCCCTCGCGGCAGACCGCGCGGAGCTGGCGCAGTGCGCGGCGGCGGTTGCGCCGGCCGGGGATCTGCATGAGACCGTTGAACATGAACAGCGCGCCGTCGAACGGTTTGTCGCCCGCCAAGTGGTTCAGCGGCCGGGTGGCGTCGGCGTGCGCGACGTGGATGGCGGCCTCGCGCTCGATGATCAGCGAGTGGGCCTGTTCAACCAGTTCCTCGGCGAAGTCGAAGGCGGTGAGGTTTTGATAACCGCGTTCCCACAGGGCCATGGCGATGCGCCCGGCCCCGCAGCCGGCCTCCAGCAGGCGGGCGGTTTTGTCGGGGAAGTGGCGGTTGATCATGACCTCCTCGGACGTCCAAAGGCCCAGCCGGTGGGCCGCGCGCGTGTAGTGGACCACGGCGCGCACGTCGTTGAAATCGGCGCGCACGGTGGCGGAGGAGATCTTGCGGGCTGGGCGGACGGTGGTGTCGGGCACGGGGCGGCAAGGCGAAACGCGCCGCCCGGCGATGGCAAGGCCGGCCGCCCAAAATCTCATTGCCCCGGTGCGCCCGGCGGGGCTTGCTCTGGCTTTTGTCCCTTTAACCACGACCCAGCCCATGAAGCGCACCCATCACTGTGCCCAACTCACCTCCACCGACCTCGGCGCGTCCGTCGCCCTCGAAGGCTGGGTGGACTCCATCCGCGACCACGGCGGCATCCTCTTTATCGACCTGCGCGACCGCAAGGGCATCACCCAGGTCAAGTTCGACCCGCAGGACAACGCCGAGCTCGCCGAACAGGCCGCGCACGTGAAACCCGAGTCCGTCATCGCCGTCACCGGCACGGTCGTCGCCCGCCCCGAAGGCACCACCAACGCCCACCTGCCCACCGGCGCGATCGAGGTCGATGCCTCCGGCCTGACCATTCACAACATCGCCGACACGCCCCCGTTCCCGCTCGACGACGCCGGCGGCGACAAGGTCAACGAAGACCTCCGCCTCACCTACCGTTACATGGACCTGCGCCGTCCGAAAATGCTGCGCAACCTCCAGGTGCGTCACAAGACCGCCAAGTCCATCCGCGACTACTTCGACTCCCAGGAATTCATCGAGGTCGAGACTCCCGCGCTCTTTAAGTCCACCCCCGAGGGCGCCCGCGAATACCTCGTGCCGTCGCGCATTCACCCCGGTGAGTTCTACGCGCTCTCGCAGTCGCCGCAGCAATTCAAGCAGATCCTCATGGTCGCCGGCGTGGAGCGTTATTTCCAAATCGCCCGCTGCTTCCGCGACGAGGACCTGCGCGCCGACCGCCAGATGGAGTTCACCCAGGTGGACGTCGAGGCCTCCTTCATCGACCGCGAGGACGTCTATGCGCTGTTCGAGGGCATGTTGAAAAAAATCTGGAAGGACGTGCTCGGCACCGACATCGCGACCCCCTTCCAGCGCATGCCCTACCACGAGGCGATGAACCGCTTCGGCGTGGATAAACCCGACCTGCGCTTCGGCATCGAGCTTCAGGACTTCTCCGAAGTCTTCAAAGAGTCCGCCTTCAAAGTCTTCTCCGGCACCGTGGCCAACGGCGGCTGCATCAAGGCCATCAACGCCAAGGGCCTTGCCGACCTCACCCAAGGCGAACTCAAGAACCTCGAAGACATCGCCAAATCCCTCGGTGCAAAAGGCCTCGCCTTCATCCGCGTGCAGGCCGGCGAGTGGAAGAGCCCCATCGTTAAATTCTTCTCCGACGCCGAGAAGGCCGCCCTCACCGAGCGCCTCGGCATCGAGGACGGCGACATGGTTTTCTTTGCCGCCTCCCCGTGGGAACAGGCCTGCGCGATCCTCGGCCGCATCCGCCTCGAATCCGCGCAACTCCTCTGCAAACGCGGCAAGATGACCATCCGCGCCGACGACTGGCGTTTCCTCTGGGTGATCGAATTCCCGCTCATGTCCTACGACGAGGAGCAGGGCCGCTTCGTCGCCACGCACCACCCGTTCACCGCGCCGGTGCCGGAAGACGTGCACCTGCTCGACACCGACCCGAAGGCCGTGCGCGGTCAGCACTACGATCTTGTGCTCAACGGCATGGAAATGGGCGGCGGCTCGATCCGTATTCATCAACCCGACGTGCAGAAGAAAATCTTTGAGGACGTGCTCAAGATTCCGGCCGACATCGTGGAGAGCCGTTTCGGTTACATGCTCAAGGCCTTCAGCTATGGCGCGCCTCCGCACGGCGGCATCGCCTTCGGTCTCGACCGCCTGTGCGCGCTGCTCTGCGGCACCACCAGCATCCGCGACGTCATCGCGTTCCCCAAGACGCAAAAAGGCCAGTGTCTGATGACCCAGTCGCCCACGCCGGTGACGGCCAAGCAGCTCAAGGAACTGCACATCAACACGGTCATCCCCGAGTAGGCTCGCCGCATTGAGCCCGGGGCGATCGCCTCGGGCTCGGAAAGGATCGTGGGCATTCCTGCCCACGAGAGCGACGTGAGATCACGTCAAACCGGATGAAGACCCTCGCCGGGTCGGTTGCATCAAACCTCGTGGGCAGGAATGCCCACGATCCCAGTAAGAGGACGACGGTGAAAGCCGTCGTCCTTTTTGCGTATTCAAAGGGCGTGGCACGGAAGCTGCGAACCCCGCCGGGTGCAGACCTGCGTCCGCCGTCGCGGAGCGATGGTCGCTTCCAACTCAACACATCACGCATGAAACGACTGCTTCCCAACCCGTTTCCCGGTTTTTGGAAAACCGGACTCATCGCCACCGCCAGCACGGTGTTTCTCTCCGCTCCGTTGTCCGCCCAGGAGGTCGCCGCCGAGGCCGTTGAAGCGGTTTCCTATCTGCCGCAGGGCACGGCCGACATCCTCTGGCTGCTGATCGCCGGCATCCTCGTGTTCTTCATGCAGGCCGGCTTCGCCATGGTCGAGACCGGCATGACCCGCGCAAAAAACGCCTGCAATATCATGATGAAAAACCTCATGGATTTCAGCATCGGCGCGCTGGCCTTCTGGGCGCTGGGCTACGCGTTCATGTATGGAGAAAGCGGCAACTCCTTCATCGGCTGGGACAGCAGCCTGGTGATGATGTCGTCGGCCACCGACGCCGGCGACAACGCCACCAGCGCCGGCTGGTTCTTCCAGGTCGTGTTCGCCGCCACCGCCGCGACCATCGTCGCCGGCGCGATGGCCGAGCGCACCAAGTTCGTCACCTACTGCTTCTACTCCCTGATGATCTCGCTGCTGTTGTATCCGATCACCGGGCACTGGATCTGGGGCGGCGGCTGGCTCGGCGAGATGGGCATGCGCGACTTCGCCGGCTCCACCGTGGTGCACTCCGTCGGCGCGTGGACCGCGCTCGCCGGCTGCATTCTGGTCGGTGCGCGCAAGGGCAAGTTCGGCGCGGACGGCCGCGTCAA
>Ga0079224_100007124_pt1 | contig 14949 bp, 15 predicted proteins | sample Stecom2015_FD_80414 | JGI IMG/M metagenome (GOLD analysis project Ga0079224, IMG submission 80414) | Agricultural soil microbial communities from Utah to study Nitrogen management - Steer compost 2015 | ecosystem: Environmental > Terrestrial > Soil > Agricultural land | place: USA: Utah...
TCTCAAGACCTGTCTCCGAGGTGGCTCATCGCCTGGCATGATGAGAACCGCCACCCGGCGAACTACGATTTCGCCGGGTGGCGATTTCAAATCATCCTCTTGAGCACGGTGACGGCCTCGTCGACCACCTCCTCCGGCGCGTAGCCGACGAAGAAGTCGAACCTCGCGGGGGAGATAGCCCGGATCTGCTCCACCATGGCCCAGCTCGGCTTGGTCAGTCCGGTGCCGTCCCGGCTGACGCGGACGTGCGTCGGGTAGCCGCGCTCCCGGGTGGTGAGCGGCACCGCGAGGACGAGTCCCAGCCTGGAACGGTTCAGGTTGTCGTTGCTGACGATCAGGGCGGGGCGCGGGTAGCCTTGCTCGCGGCCTGCTGGGTCACCGAAGTCGGTGAACCATATCTCACCGCGCGTTAGTTTCATCGCTCTCCTTGGGGAATGTGATCAGGCCCTCCCATTCGGGGGCAATGCGCCGGGTGCGCGACGGCCCGCCGAGCACGAGCTCACGCTCGGACAGGTAGTCGGCCCAGGCCTCGGGGGCCTCGCGCTGGGTGCGCTCTATTTGCTCGTCGACCTCCTGCCAGAAGACTTTCTGCTCGTAGTCGCTGATGGCCTCGTTGAGCACCTCGGTCATGGTCCGGCCCTCCTTCCGGGCGATCCTGGCCAGTTGATCTCTGGTGTGGACGCTGACGCGAATCGTGGTGGCCTTGTGCTTCATTGTCATACTCCGCAGGCTACGTCGGCGTCAGCAAGAACAGTAGCAGCACGTCGTCACGCATGCGAGTCGTTCGTAAGCATAGAGTAAGGATGGTTGACTTCTGTCATGCATGACACGGCGTTACTACTGATAGTCGGCGGTCTGGCCGTCTTCGTCGGGGCGGTGGTCCAAGGGAGTGTGGGCTTCGGGATGGGGCTGGTGGTGGTGCCTGTGCTGACGCTGATGGATCCCACGTTGATGCCCGGCGCGGTGCAGGTGACGAACATGATGCTGCCGCTGTTCACGCTGGCCGTGGAGTGGCGGCGGGTGGACTGGCGGGGGCTGGGGTTTGCGCTCCTCGGCAGGCTGCCGGGGAGCGTCATCGGCGCCGCCATCGTCGTCTACATTTCCGTCTACCACTTAAGCGTGTTCGTGGGTGTGATGGTGCTCGCCGCGGTGGTGCTGACGGCGGTGACGGCGAGCGTGCCGAGGAACGGGTTCACGATCACCTCGGCGGGTTTCATCTCCGGCGTCACCGGCACCGCCACCGGCATCGGCGGCCCGCCCATCGCGCTCGTCTACCAGAGCGCCAAGGGGCCGCAGATCCGGGCGACGCTGGCCATGTTCTTCTGTCTCAGCGCCGCCCAGGCGCTGGTCATCCTGGCGCTCGTCGACCACCTGCCGGCCCGCGCGCTCGGCACGGGCGCCCTGCTCGTGCTGCCGATGAGCGCCGGTTTCCTGGTCTCGGGCCCGCTCCGCCGCTACCTGGACGGCGGCAAGGTCCGCACCGCCATCCTGACGGTCGCGGCGCTGTCGGCAGGGGTGCTGATCGTGCAGAGCGTGGCGGGCGCCTGACGATCATGAGGTCTTGCCGAGCCCGCGCAGGAGCAGGGAGGTGGTCCTGGCGATGACCGTCTCGTCCACCTCGGCGTCGGCGGTCTTGCCGTGCACGTACACGGCGATGATGACCGGCTTGCCCGACGGCGGCCAGGCGATCGCGATGTCGCTCGCCGTCCCGTACACGCCGCCGGTGCCCGTCTTGTCGCCGGACTTCCAGCCCGCGGGCAGCCCGGCGGCGATGCGGCCCTTCCCGGTCTCGCTGGCCCGCAGCCAGCCGACGAGCCGCTTCCTGTCGGCGGGCACCAGCGCGTCCCCGGTGGTGAGCTTCCGCAGGTCGCGCGCCATGGAGGCGGGCGTGATCGTGTCGCGCTTCTCGCCCGGCTTCCAGTCGTTCAGCTCGGTCTCCCAGCGGTCCAGCCGCCCGAACCGGTCGCCGAGCGAGCGGTAGTAGCGGGTCAGGCCGGCCGGACCGCCGATCTGCTTGAGCAGCACGTTGGCGGCGGTGTTGTCGCTCTGGGTGATGGTGGCGTGGCAGAGCCGGGCCGGGGTCAGCCCGTTCCGGATGTTCTCGGGCTTCCCGGAGACGGGGGAGTGGGTGACCACGTCCTTGCTGGTCCAGCGGAGGGTGCGCTTCATCAGGCCGGGGTCGCGGGTGCGCGCCTTGTCCAGGATGGCGCCGCACAGGACGGCCTTGAACGTGGAGTTGACGGGGAACCGCTCGTGCGCGCGATGGCCGAAGGTCTTGCCGGTGCCCGTGTCGATGGCGAAGGCGCCGATGCGTCCCTGGTAGGAGGCTTCGAGCCGGCGCAGCTCGGCGCGGGCGCCGTCGCGGCTCGCGGGCGCGGCGGCGGCGGGCGCCGTGGTCACGGCGCCGCCGGCGAGCAGCGCGGACATCGCTAGGAGCGAGACGGCGAGCTTCTTGCGGACGCCCTGGATATGCGGCATGTGGATGACTCCCTGATGAGTTCGATCTCGTACGGGGACGAGAAGATCAGAGGCTGCGCCAGGCTGTCCAATAGTGATATCTCGACCGTACCGATATCCGAATCGATATGAGCCCTGGCTGGATTGGCCGCGCCGGGCCCGGGCAGGCGCCCCGCATGAAATCACGAGTCCTGAGCGAGTCCGGTGGCCTGACCGTGCACGCGGTGATCATGGACAAGGGCGACGAGCCCATGACCGAGCTGCGCCGCTGGGCGGAGGAGCAGGGGGTGGGGGCGGCGTCCCTGACCGGGATCGGCGCGTTCAGCGGCGCCACGCTCGGCTACTTCGACCCCGGGCGCGGCGACTATCTGCGCATCCCGGTCGGGGAGCAGGTCGAGGTGCTGAGCCTGACGGGCGACGTCGCGCTGGCGGACGGGCGTCCCCAGGTGCACGCGCACGTCGTCGTCGGCCTGCGGGACGGCACCACGAGGGGCGGTCATCTGCTGGAGGCGCGCGTCTGGCCCACGCTGGAGATCGTGGTGCAGGAGTCGCCCGCCTGGCTGCGCAAACGCCATGATCCGGAGACCGGGCTCACCTTGATCGACCTGCCCTCGTCCGGCTGACCGACGGCGGCCTCCGCGGGCCGGTAGGTGACGGGCGGGCGTCCCCGGCGTTTCTGGATTGTTACCGGAAACAACAAACTCCCCCCTTGAGAGGTCTTCCCAAGCAGGCCCAGACGCAATACGTTGCCGCAAACAACATTCATCCGGGCCCCTCCGGAAGAAAGGACCCTGCACCATGCGCAAGGGGATCCTCAGCCTGACCGCCGCGGCGGCCGCGCTTGCTCTCGGTCTTACCGCCTGCGGGGGCGAAAGCGGTCAGACCTCCTCCACCACCTCGACGGCAGAAGAATCTCAGCCGGCGGCGGCGGGCAAGATCGGTGTGATCCTGCCCGACAGCAAGTCGTCCGCACGCTGGGAGACGGCTGACCGTAAGTACCTCCAGGAGGCCTTCGAGGCCGCGGGGGTCGAGTACGACATCCAGAACGCACAGAACGACAAGACCGCGTTCCAGACCATCGCCGACCAGATGATCACCAACGGCGCGACCGTGCTGATGATCGTGAACCTGGACAGCGGTACCGGCAAGACCGTGATCGACAAGGCCAGGTCCCAGGGTGTGGCCACGATCGACTACGACCGGCTGACGCTGGGCGGCAACGCCGCCTACTACGTCAGCTTCGACAACGAGAAGGTCGGCCAGCTCCAGGGCGAAGGCCTGGTCAAGTGCCTGGCCGACAAGGGCGCCGAGAAGCCGGTCGTCGCCTACCTGAACGGCTCGCCGACCGACAACAACGCGACGCTGTTCAAGCAGGGCTACGACGGCGTGCTCAAGCCGAAGTTCGACTCCGGCGAGTACGTCAAGGGCCCCGAGCAGTCCGTGCCCGACTGGGACAACGCCCAGGCCGGCACCCTCTTCGAGCAGATGCTCACCAGCGAGCCGAAGATCGCGGGAGTGCTCTCCGCCAACGACGGCCTCGGCAACGCGGCCATCACCGTGCTGAAGAAGAACAAGATCAACGGCAAGGTGCCGGTCACCGGCCAGGACGCCACCGTGCAGGGCCTGCAGAACATCCTCGCGGGCGACCAGTGCATGACCGTCTACAAGGCGGTCAAGAAGGAGGCGGACGCCGCGGCTGCTCTCGCGGTCGCACTGGCCAAGGGCGAGAAGCCGGCGGCCAGCGGCAGCGTCAAGGACCCGGAGACGGGCCAGGACGTCCCCGCCGAGCTGCTGGAGCCGCAGGCCATCTACTTCGACAACGTCAAGGACGTGGTGGCCGACGGCTACGTGACCAAGGAGGAGCTGTGCACCGGCGAGTTCGCCGAGAAGTGCACCGAGGCCGGAATCCAGTAGCACCGTAGATCCGGGACAGGGCACGGCTCGCGCTCGCCGCGCGGGCCGTGCCCCTCGTGAGGGAGCCCCATGACCCCCCTGCTCGAAGTACGCGGGATCGACAAGAGCTTCGGCCCCGTGCAGGTCCTGCACGACGTGTCCTTCTCGGCCTACGCCGGAGAGGTGACCGCGCTCGTCGGGGACAACGGCGCCGGCAAGTCGACGCTCGTCAAGTGCATCGGCGGCACCTACCCGATCGACTCGGGCGAGATGCTGTTCGAGGGCAAGCCGGTGCAGGTGAACGGCCCGCGCGACGCGGCCGCGCTCGGCATCGAGATCGTCTACCAGGACCTGGCGCTCTGCGACAACCTGGACATCGTCCAGAACATGTTCCTGGGCCGGGAACGGCGCCGCGGCATCATGCTCGACGAGGCCGCGATGGAGGAACAGGCGCAGGAGACGCTGACCGGCCTGTCGGTCCGCACCGTCAAGTCGATCCGGCAGCAGGTCTCCAGCCTTTCCGGCGGGCAGCGCCAGACCGTCGCCATCGCCAAGGCCGTGCTGTGGAACAGCAAGGTCGTCATCCTCGACGAGCCCACCGCCGCGCTGGGCGTCGCCCAGACCGCTCAGGTGCTCGAACTGGTGCGCACGCTGGCCGACAAGGGCCTGGCCGTCGTGCTCATCTCCCACAACATGAACGACGTGTTCGCGGTGTCCGACCGGATAGCGGCCCTCTACCTCGGCAGGATGGCCGCCCAGGTCCGCACCGCCGACGTGACTCACGCGCAGGTCGTCGAACTGATCACATCCGGCCGCAGCGGAGACCTGGGGATCACGCAATGAACAAGGTCAAAGAACATCCGGGCGACACCGTCGCCGCCGAGAGGAAGTCGCCGTCGATCGGGGTCAGCGTCCGCGCCTACGCCGAGCGGGTGCGCGGCGGGGACATGGGCGCGCTGCCGGCGGTGCTCGGGCTGATCGTGCTCTGCACGGTGTTCTCCATCGCCCGGCCGGCCTTCCTCACGCCGATCAACTTCGCCAACCTCTTCACCCAGGGCGCCGCGATCACGGTGATCGCGATGGGCCTGGTGTTCGTGCTGCTCGTCGGCGAGATCGACCTGTCGGCCGGGTTCGCCAGCGGCGTCTGCGCGGCCGTGCTCGCGGTGACGCTCACCAACCTGGGCCTGCCCTGGTACGTCTGCGTGCTGGCCGCGATCCTCACCGGCGTGGTCATCGGCATCGTGCTCGGCGTCCTGGTGGCCAAGGTCGGCATCCCGTCCTTCGTGGTCACGCTCGCCGCGTTCCTCGCCTTCCAGGGCCTGGTCCTGGTGCTGGTGCGGGAGGGCACGAACATCTCGATCAGGGACGACGTGATCGTCGCGATCGCCACCAGGAACCTGCCGCCGTGGCTCGGCTGGGTCCTGTTCGCCGCCTGCGTGGCCGCCTACGCGGGCATCCAGCTCTTCCGGGCCCGCAAGCGCGCCGCGCGCGGCCTGACCGCCGACGCGATGTCGCTGATCGTCGCCCGGGTGGGCGCGCTCGCCGTCATCGGCGGGCTCGCGGTGTGGGTGCTCAACCTGGAGCGCAGCCGCAACCCGGTGCTCACCTCGCTGACCGGCGTGCCGATCGTGGTGCCGATCATCCTGGTGCTGCTCGTCTTCTGGACGTTCGTGCTGCACCGTACCGCCTACGGGCGGCACATCTACGCGGTCGGCGGGAACCCGGAGGCGGCCCGCAGGGCCGGCATCCCGGTGGACCGGATCAAGGTCAGCGTCTTCGTCATCTGCTCCTCGATGGCCGCCGTCGGCGGCATCATGGCCGCCTCGCGGGCGGCCTCCGTCGACCCGAACACGGGCGGCAGCTCCGTGCTGCTCTACGCGGTGGGCGCGGCCGTCATCGGCGGCACCAGCCTGTTCGGCGGCAAGGGACGCGTGCTGGACGCCGTCATGGGCGGCGCCGTGGTGGCCGTGATCGAGAACGGCATGGGCCTGATGGGGTACGGCGCGAGCGTCAAGTATCTGGTCACCGGATCCGTGCTGCTGCTCGCCGCCGGCGTGGACGCGATCGCGCGTAAACGGGCCTCCGCCGCTGGTCTAAGGTGATCAGCGACTTCCACCCGTTGAAGGAACCACAGACGATGCGTGCCGGCCCCTCCCAGGAGGACATCAGGCGCCACAACCTCGGCGCACTGCTGCGCCACGTCCATCTGGGCGGGCCGATCTCGCGGGCCGAGCTCACCGCCCGGATGGGGCTGAACCGCAGCACCATCATGGCACTCACCTCCGATCTGACGGCGGCGGGGCTGGTGCGCGAGGAGCTGCCCCGCGAGACGGGCCGGGCCGGCCGGCCCTCCCTGGTGGTCCGCCCGGAGTCGTCGCGGGTGTACGTGTTCGCGTTCGACGTGGGGCCCGACCGGCTGGTGGCGGCCCGCGTCGGGCTGGGCGGGGTGATCCTCGACCGGCGGGAGCTGCCGCGCCGGCGCGACCCGTTCGAACTGGGCGAGATCGTGGGGGTGCTGGCCGGGTTCGCCCGGCAGATGCGTCGCAAGACCAGGCCCGACACCGTGTGCGTGGGGGCCGCGGCCGCCTTCTCCGGCGGGGTGCGCAAAGGCGACGGAGTCATCGCGTTCAGCCCCCACCTGCGGACGCCCGAGCAGGAGATGCCGTTCGGCGAGGAGCTGGCCCGCCGCCTCGGCCTCGGCCTCCCGGTGAGCGTCGGCAACGACGCCAACCTGGGCGCGCTGGCCGAGCACAGCCGCGGCGTCGGCGTGTCCGTCAAGGACCTCATCTACCTGCACGGCGACGTCGGCATCGGCGGCGGCATCATCGCCGGCGGCCACCTGCTGGGCGGCCACGAGGGCTACGGCGGCGAGGTCGGCCACATGGTCGTCAACCCCAGCGGCCGGTCCTGCGGCTGCGGCTCGCACGGCTGCCTGGAGGCGGAGGTGGGGGAGCGGGCGCTGCTGGAGGCGGCCGGCCGGGTCAAGGCCGGGCAGAACGGCGACGAGCCCTCCGGCAAGCACGGCCGGGAGGTGGTGCGCGCCGTGGTCGACGCCGCCGATCGGGGCGACATCGTGGCGCAGGAGGCGCTCAAGCGGGTCGGCGACTGGCTCGGGCTGGGCGTGGCCAACCTGGTCAACATCTTCAACCCGGAGATGGTCATATTCGGCGGCATGCTCAGGGAGGTCTACCTGGGCGCGGCCACGCGGGTGCGCAGCCAGCTCAAGCTGCACGCCATGACGCCGCAGCGCAACCGGTTGCGGCTGCGCACCTCGGCGCTGGCCGACGACGCGACCCTGGTGGGCGCGGCCGAGCTGGCCTTCGCCCACGTCCTGGCCGACCCGCTGGAGGTGCTGGCCCGGGCGGGCGGCTAGGCGACCCGGGCGGCCGGGGCCGTCCAGGTGTTGCAGGCGGCGGCCGAGCCGGCGTCGTAGCCGCGGTCCTGCCAGTAGGCGAGGTTGCGCGGCTTGCCGTGGACCTTGCTCTCCCGGCTCTGCTTCACGCCGTTGATCCACTGGGCCCAGGTGATGTCGGAGTCGAGCGAGTCGAACGCGGCCCGGTAGAACACGCCGGCGAAGCACTCGGCCTGCATCTCCAGTTTGCGGCTGAGCGCCGCGCGCCGGGTCTTGCCCGAGCGCCAGTAGAGCGTGTTCTGCGCGTCCAGGATGCCGGAGAGCTCCTGTACGTGGTGGCCCCACTCGTGCGCGACCGAGTGCGCGAGGTTCATCTTGATCTGGTCGCGCAGGTCGCGCTTCATGATCCGGATCGCGACCGTGCGCTGCTGCGGGCAGTACTGGGCGCCGTTGGTGGTGATCGTGCCGCAGACCGAGCGCTTCCCGGTGGTGATGTGCAGCTTCGGCGGGCTGTAGCGCAGCCCCGCCGCCTTGAAGCGGGCGGCCCAGAAGCGGTCGGCGCAGCGGGCCAGCGCCTGCTGGAACCTCTTCACGGACACGGCGCTGCCGGGCTTGATCCCGGGGAGCGGGCAGCGCATGGCCGCCGCGGTGCCCGACCGGTAGATCTTGTTGCTGGTCAGCGCGGCGGGCTGCGCCGTGCCGGAGGTGCTAGCGGCCTCGGCCGTACCGGTCAGGCCCAGACCCGCGATCACGCAGGAAGCCAACACGACAAGGGGAATACGCACGATCGCGGATCCTAGACCAGTTCATGGTGATTTGTTGACCTGCTCTTTGCCGGAGCGGCCGCGCCGGGGTGGCGCGGCCGCGTCAGCGGGAGGTGTCAGGCGACGGTCCTGGAGGGAGCCGTCCAGGTGTTGCAGGAGCCCGGCTGGGCGGAGTTGAAGCCCCGCTCCATCCAGAACGCCTGGCTCCGGCCCTTGCCGTGGTCGTTCTGCGCCCAGCCCTTGTGGCCGTTCTTGCGGAACCAGTCCACGGTGTGGTCCCAGTGGTCCTGGGGCACCGGCAGCGAGCGGGCGACCGTACGCATGAAGACCGCGGAGAAGCACTCGGCCTGCAGCTCGTGGCGGCGCGACAGCTGCAGCTGGGCCGACCGGCCGGCGCGGTGCCTGGCCTGGAAGAAGTAGTTCGAGATGCCGGACATCTGCTGGACGTGGTGGCCGTACTCGTGGGCCATCAGCCGGGCGATGCCGACCGGGAACGGGTCGCGCAGCTCGCGCTTGGTGATCAGCATGTACATGGTGCGGTTGGAGCTGCAGTACATGCCCGCGGCGTTCGAGACCCAGCGCCCGCAGGGGGTGTTGACCTTACGGGTCACGATGCGCAGCCGCGGCTTGCTGAAGCGCAGGCCCGCCTTGCGGAACTGGCTGGCCCAGGCCCTGTCCAGGCACTTGGTCATGCGCTGCAGGAACCGCTTGTACGCGGCGGTGCTGCCCCGCCGGATGTCGCCGGGGGAGCAGTTCGTGCCGGCCAGGCGGCCGGTCCGGTAGAGCGGGTTGTTCGTCGCGGCGGTCTTGCCGCGCGGCGTGGGCCGCAGGGCGGAGACCTGCTGCGTGAGGTGCTGGGTGGTGATGTGCTGCTGGGCTTGCTGTCCGGCCTGGACGCTGTGCGTCTGGGCCACCGCCGTCCCCGTGCCGGCCAGCGTGATGACCACGCCGGCTGCCGCGAGTGACGCCAGCTTCTTGATGGGGAGAGTGTTCATAATGTGGCAAAGACTAGGTCAAGCGCTGACAAATGTGTGTGGATTTGCGTCGATGGGTCTAGCGCCGCCCCTTCGAACTAGACTCGTGCCGTCGGCGCACAAGACCAGAGGGGAGTCGGATCCGTGAGCGGGTTGCTGGGCTCGATCAAGGGACCGGACGACGTCAAACGGCTCGCTGCCGGAGAGTTGCCGCGGCTGGCGGGTGAGATTCGCGACCTGCTCGTGGAGTCGTGCGCGCGGTTCGGCGGCCACCTCGGGCCCAACCTCGGTGTGGTGGAACTCACCATCGCCGTCCACCGGGTCTTCGACTCGCCGCGCGACCCGATCATCTGGGACACCGGCCACCAGGCGTACGTCCACAAGCTGCTCACCGGGCGGATGGCCGGCTTCGACGCGCTCAAGCAGGAGGGCGGCCTGTCCGGCTACCCCAGCCAGGCCGAGTCCGAGCACGACTTCGTGGAGAACTCGCACGCCTCCACCGCCCTGTCCTACGCCGACGGCCTGGCCAAGGCCTTCAAGCTGCGCGGCGAGCGCGACCGCACCGCCGTCGCGGTGATCGGCGACGGCGCGCTCACCGGCGGCATGGCCTGGGAGGCGCTCAACAACATCGCCGCCGTCAAGGACCTGCCGGTCGTCATCGTGGTCAACGACAACGGGCGCTCCTACTCGCCGACCATCGGGGGGCTCGCCTCCCACCTGTCGTCCCTCCGGGTCGACCGCCGCTACGAGGACATGCTGGAGTTCGTCAAGGAGAAGATCGGGAACGTTCCCGTGCTCTACGACGCGCTCCACGGCTTCAAGAAGGGCGTCAAGGACGTCATCGCCCCGCAGGTCATGTTCGAGGACCTCGGCCTCAAGTACGTCGGCCCCATCGACGGCCACGACGAGCAGGCCATGGAGGCGGCGCTGCGCAAGGCCCGCGGCTTCGGCGGCCCCGTCATCGTGCACGCCGTCACCCAGAAGGGCCGCGGCTACAGCCCCGCCGAGAACCACGACGAGGACCAGTTCCACTCACCCGGCGCCTTCGACCGCGCCACCGGCGCCGAGAAGCCCAAGGGCCGCATCTGGACCGACGTGTTCAGCGACGAGCTGGTCCGGCTCGGCAAGGAACGCGAGGACATCGTCGCCATCACCGCGGCGATGCTCCACCCGACCGGGCTGGCGCGCTTCGCCGACGCCTTCCCCGACCGCACCTACGACGTCGGCATCGCCGAGCAGCACGCCCTGACCAGCGCCGCCGGCCTGGCCATGGGCGGCCTCCACCCGGTCGTCGCCGTCTACGCCACCTTCCTCAACCGCGCCTTCGACCAGCTGCTGATGGACGTCGCCCTGCACAGGCTGCCCGTCACCGTGGCGCTCGACCGGGCCGGCGTGACCGGCGACGACGGCGCCAGCCACAACGGGATGTGGGACCTGTCCATCCTCCAGGTCGTGCCGGGGCTGCGGGTCGCCGTCCCGCGCGACGGCGACCGGCTGACCGAGCTGCTGCGCGAGTCCGTGGCCGTCACCGACGGGCCGACCGTGATCCGCTTCCCCAAGGGCCCGGTCGCCGAGTCCGTCGAGGCGGTGCGGAAGCTCGGCTGCATGGACGTGCTGCGCGAGCCCGAGACCGACGACCCCGACGTGCTGTTCGTCGGCGTCGGCCCGATGGCGCACGCCTGCCTGGAGGCCGCCACCCTCCTCGACGCGCAGGGCATCACCGCGACCGTGATCGACCCGCGCTGGGTCAAGCCGCTCGACGAGGCCCTCGTCGGCGCCGCGGCCGGACGCCGGCTCGTCGCCGTGGTCGAGGACAACGGCCGGGTCGGCGGCGTCGGCGACGCGGTCTCGCGCCTGCTGCGCGACGCCGACGTGGACGTGCCCGTACGCAACTTCGGCATCCCGCAGCGCTTCCTCGACCACGCCAAGCGGGCCGTCCTGCTCGGCCGGTTCGGGCTCACCGGCCAGGACCTGGCCCGGCAGATCACCGAGGCGGTCGCCAAGCGCAGCTCACCGGTGGTCAGCACCTCGTAGGCGCGCCTCCCCGGGCGACATGCCGATCACTGCGTGTGATCGACCCGCGCCCGGGAAGGATCGCCGAGCGTGGACATCTTTCGCACCAAGAGCGTCGAGCAGTCGATCCGCGACACGGAGGCGCCCGAGCACCGGCTCCGCAAGCGGCTGACCGCCGTCGACCTGACGGTCTTCGGCATCGGCGTGATCGTCGGCACCGGCATCTTCGTGCTGACCGGCCAGGTCGCCAGGGACACGGCCGGTCCGGCGGTGGCGCTCTCGTTCGTGGTGGCGGCGGTGGTGTGCGGGCTGGCGGCGCTCTGCTACGCGGAGTTCGCCTCCACGATCCCGGTGGCGGGGTCGGCCTACACCTTCTCCTTCGCCACCCTGGGCGAGTTCCCCGCCTGGATCATCGGCTGGGACCTGCTGCTGGAGCTGGCGCTGGCCGCCGCCGTGGTCTCCGTCGGCTGGTCGGGCTACTTCGCGTCGCTGCTCGGCTCGATGGGCTTCCATCTGCCGGCGTCCGTCGCCGGCTCGGAGGCCGTGGTCGACGTGCCCGCGATGGCGATCGTGCTCCTGCTCACCGGGGTCCTGATGGCCGGGATCAAGCTGTCGTCCCGGGTCAACCTGGTGATCGTGGTGGTGAAGGTCACCGTCGTCCTGCTGGTGATCGTGGCCGGGCTGTTCTTCGTCGAGGCGGCCAACTACAGCCCGTTCATCCCCCCGCCGGAGCCGACCGAGACGGTGGAGGGCTTGCAGGCGCCGCTCATCCAGGTACTCTTCGGCGTCACGCCGGTGGCGTTCGGCGTGATCGGCATCTTCTCCGCCGCGGCCATCGTGTTCTTCGCCTTCATCGGCTTCGACATCGTCGCCACCGCCGCCGAGGAGACGATCAATCCGCAGCGCGCCCTGCCGCGCGGCATCCTCGGCTCGCTGGCGGTCTGCACGGTCTTGTACGTGGCGGTCTCGCTGGTCGTGGTGGGCATGCAGCCCTACGACGAGCTGAGCACCGAGGCGCCGCTGGCCGACGCGTTCACCGCGGTCGGGCAGCCCTGGGTGGCGGGGCTCATCAGCATCGGCGCGATCGCGGGCCTGACCACCGTGGTGATGATCCTGATGCTGGGGCAGACGCGGGTGCTGTTCGCCATGTGCCGCGACGGGCTGCTGCCGCGCAGGCTGGCCCGGGTGCATCCGCGGACCGGCACGCCCGCGCTGCTGACCGGGATCGTCGGCCTGGTCGCCGCCGCGATGGCCGGGTTCATCTCGCTCAGCGCGCTGGCCGAGCTGGTGAACATCGGGACGCTCTTCGCGTTCGTGGTGGTGTCGGCCGGGGTGATCATCCTCCGGCGCACCCGCCCGGACCTGCGCCGGGCCTTCCGGACGCCGCTGGTGCCGGTGCTGCCGATCCTGTCGGTGCTCGCCTGCCTCTACCTGATGCTGAACCTGCCGATAGAGACCTGGCTGCGGTTCCTCATCTGGATGGTCGTCGGCATCCTGCTCTACTTCGGGTACGGCTACCGCCACAGCAGGGTGGCGCGTGCCGGGGAGACGTCGTGAGGGGGCGGCTCGGGCCCGCCCCCGCACCGGTCAGGGCGTGAAGACAGCGCCGCCGGCCGCCCGCATCTGGCAGGGGTTGGCGTACATCTGGCCGAACCAGACCGGCTTGTCCTGCCAAGTGCCGGTGATGATCACCGCGCTGGGCCGGAACTCGCGGGTGCAGACGGCCCCCGGGTTGACGTTCAGCTTCTCCGGGTCGCCGCCCACCAGGGCCAGCAGCGCGCAGGCCTGGAGCGCCGAGCTGTGCGTGCCGCCGGCCGGGTAGCAGTTGAGCGTGGCCGTCTTCGAGTCGGCGTCCTTGACCGTGACCAGAATCCGCAGCGTCGCGCCGGACTGGGGCGCGGCGACCGCGGGGGCCGGGACTGCCAGGAGGCTCCCGCACAGCGCGAGCGCTCCGATCGCTTTCATCATGATCTTCTCCCTTCGTAGCTGGGATCAGAGGCTACGACGGAGAGTGACGATCAAAGGGGAGACCCGCCGGGCGGGCCTCCCCAACTCCAGGTCAAGCGGGTAGTGACGCAACCCCCGGCGGCAGGAAACGCGACGCAGAGTAACCGGCGCGGTCCAGGTACGGGGTGATCCCGCCCAGGTGGAAGGGCCAGCCCGCACCGAGGATCATGCACAGGTCGATGTCCTGCGGCGCGGCCACCACGCCCTCGTCCAGCATGATCCGGACCTCCTCGGCCAGCGCCTTCAGCACGCGCTCCCGTACCTGCTCGGCGGTGGACGGCGCGGAGCCGCCCGCGAAGAGCGCCACCGCCTCCTCGTCCAGCGAGAAGTCCGGCCGGTAGACCCCCGGCTTGCCGGAGGCGACCAGCTTGGCCAGGTTCGCCGAGACGCCGAACCGGTCCGGGAACGCCTCGTGCAGCGTCTCGGCCACGTGCATGCCCACCGCCGGCCCGACGAGCTGCAGCAGCGCGAAGGGCGTCATCGGCAGCCCGAGGCCGTCCAGCGCGTGCTCGGCGGTCTCCAGCGGCGTGCCCTCGTCGACGGCCCCGATCACCTCGCCCATGAACCGGGTGAGCAGCCGGTTGACCACGAAGGCGGGCGCGTCCTTGACCAGCACCGACGACTTCTTCAACGCCTTGCCGACGGCGAACGCGGTGGCCAGCGTGGCGTCGTCGGTCGCGCCGCCCCGGACGATCTCCAGCAGCGGCATGACCGCGACCGGGTTGAAGAAGTGGAAGCCGACCAGCCGCTCCGGGTGCGCCAGCTCGGCGCCCATCGCGGTGACGCTCAGCGAGGAGGTGTTGGTGGCCAGCACGCAGTCGGGCCGCACCACGGCCTCCACCTCGGCGAACACCTTCTTCTTGACGGTCAGGTCCTCGAAGACCGCCTCGATCACGAAGTCGGCGTCGGCGAAGGCGTCCTTGCTCAGGGAGCCGGTCACCAGCGCCTTGAGCCGGTTGGCCTGGTCCGGCGAGACGCGGCCCTTCCCGGCCAGCTTGTCCACCTCGGCGTGCACGTACGCGACGCCCTTGTCGAGCCTGTCCTGGTCGAGGTCGGTCAGCACGACCGGGACCTGCAGCCGGCGGGCGAACAGCAGCGCCATCTGCGAGGCCATCAGGCCCGCGCCCACGACGCCGACCTTGTTCACCTTGCGCGCCAGCGCCGCGTCCGGCGCTCCCGCGGGCCGCTTGGCGCGCCGCTGCACCAGGTCGAAGGCGTAGAGCCCGGCCCGCAGCTCGTCACCCATCAGCAGGTCCGCCAGCGCCTCGTCCTCGGCGGCGAAGCCCTCGTCGCGGGAGGCGGTACGGGCCAGCGCGATCAGGTCGAGTGCCCGGTACGGCGCGGGAGCGGCGCCGTGCAGCTTCATGTCCACCAGGAAGCGGGCGTCGCCGAGCGGCTTGTCCCAGTCGGTGGCGGTGTGGTCGGTACGGTCGACCGTCACCTCGCCCTTGACGACCCGGGCGGCCCAGCGCAGCGACTCCTCCAGGAA
>Ga0079224_100007125_pt1 | contig 14947 bp, 14 predicted proteins | sample Stecom2015_FD_80414 | JGI IMG/M metagenome (GOLD analysis project Ga0079224, IMG submission 80414) | Agricultural soil microbial communities from Utah to study Nitrogen management - Steer compost 2015 | ecosystem: Environmental > Terrestrial > Soil > Agricultural land | place: USA: Utah...
CGAAGGCCGCGAGAAGCATCCGTGGTCGAAGGAGCCGGCGGCGGACGCGCCGGGCGGTGCGAAGAACGCCGAACGGACGATGGCCGAGGCGATGGTGCAGTTGTACAACCCCGCGCAGCTGCGCGTACTGAAGCGCCTGCACGCTCTCCTCGAAGAGGGGGAGGCGACGGGGGCGGGCGACGACCTACCTTGACGCGGCGCCCCGTCCGTACGCCGCGCGAGGACGGAGACGGCGCGCGTCCTGCTCGCTCGCCGGATACCGGGCAACGGCGCGCCGTCGGGCCGTGCCGCGAAGAGGCCGCCGTGCCGGCGGGTATCAGCGCGGAGCACGACGGCCGGCCCACGCCGCCTTCGGCGGGTACAAGGCCTCCGGTATCGGCCGTGAGACCCACCCGATGGTGCCCGACCACTACCGGCACACCAAGAACCCGGTGGATGGGCTCGTCTGATCGGCCTGCTCCGCCCCGGAAGAGAACCACCGCCTCCCACGGCGGCGAAGGCGACAGAGATCATGACCCGTCAGACGACGACGCCGGCCGATAGCCGCGACATGTACGTCGTGCACAATATGCTCCGACGGGCGTTCGGTGAACTGCCGAGGCTCGTCCGTGGCGTGGAAGACGGTGCGCGGCGCGCCCGGACCGCACCCGTCTGCCCGTCGCGATCCTGAGCACGCGCCACGAAGCCGAGGACGAGGTCCTGCGGCCCCTCCTGACGGAGCGATGCCCCGAAGAGCTCAAGCCCACGGTGGCCGCCATGGAGGAGCAGCACCGGAAACCGCACTCCCTTCCCGACACGGTGACGGATCGAGCGGAGAGGTACGGCGGCACCGCGGCGGCCGAGGACGTGGTGGGGCCGATGCACGGGCACCTCGTCCGCGAGGAGCGGAACGTACTTCCGCTGATCGACCGCTACTGCACCAACGAGGAATGGTCCTCGGTCGGCGAGCACGGCCTTCCGCGGCTCACGCCGACGCGGGTGCCGCTCGTGTTCGGCATGATGCCCCGGGCCGCGACCGAGGACCAGCGCGCGGTGCTGGCCGGGAACATCCCTGATGACGTCTTCTCGCAGATGGTCCAGGTCGCTCCTGGGGCGTTGAACGCCTGCGAACGCACGCTGTACGGCTTTGACGGCTCCGAGCGACCGGGCTGAAGGCGTCCCGTCGCGCACCGCGGTCATCGGCGACTGCGCGGTGAGGATCGCCGACGTCGGCGGCGCCGGCGGAGCTTCCCTCTCTCTACTCCTCAGCCGCGATTTCGAACCCCGGGCGCGAAGTGCGGTCCGCCCTGTTTCCGCTACTCGGCTCGTCAAAGTGGATTTTGAGGACATCGAGGTGACCTCGGCGACTTGAGAGCCAGGGGCAAGGCGGTGATCGGGGCCGATAAGGAGAAGGCGCCGTTCCGCTGAAACGGGCGTGGAGCCCTCGGTAGAAGGCCGGCTTCCGGAATCTCGCCGCTCCACCTGAAAGGCTCCACGCGATCCCCTGCCGAGCCGTGCCCGACGTGCCGGGGGAACTGGTCCTGGACATCTCCCGCCCGCCGGCCGCAGCCCGGACATCGCCGGCGGCGACCGCGCCTCGAACAGCGCACTGACCGGCTCGTTCCCCGATCGGTCCGCACACCGGCCGAACGGCCGGCCGGGCGGGTCCTTCAGGGGCGTAGCGACGACCGCGCCACCGTGTGCGCCGGACACGGCGAAAACGGTCAGGCGCGCTGTAGCGACCCGGCCGGACCCGTGCGGTCATGTCACCGGTTCACGCCGGACCGGAGGCCCGTTCCCTCGCACAGGTAACGGAAAACCCGGTGGGGCGTGTATCGCCATCGGTCATGGAACGGGTGCGGTCTGGCCCCCCCGTGCGGTTCCCGCGGCGGTTCGGGAGAGCCGGAGAACGCCGTATCCGCCGCCGTCGTCCTGCGCGCCGGGACCCCGGGCGGTTCCGCTGTTCCCCGGACCGGTCAGGGGCGTCCGGCAAACGTGTGTCCAACGAGTAGCGGATCACCCGTTAGCCTGCCTCGCATGGGCGAGACGACGCTGACCGATGACCGCGCGCGCTCCGGGAGGGCGCGCATTCTGATCCGCGTGGGCGCGGTCGCCGGGGGCAGTCTGCTCTTGGGCGGTCTGACGTTCTTCGCGCAGGGATTCCTTCCCGCCTCGGTGTCCTCCTTCGCCAACTCGGCCAGCGGATGGACCGTGCTGACGGTGCTGCTGATCTACCCGGCACGGCTGAGCACCGCGGCCTCGGCCGTGCTGGGCGCGGTGAGCTTCGTGCTGCTGGTGATCGGCTACGCTGCGGCGGCCGAGTCGCAGGGGCTGTTCTACAGTCCGGTCCTCTTCGGAGCGGTGGGGATCGTCGCCGGCCCGTTCGTCGGCACCGCCGCCGCGTGGCTGCGCTCGGCGAGCCGGTGGCGGGCCGCCGCCGGTACCGCCCTGCTGGCCGGTATCGGCATCGGTGAGGGAGGCTACGGCCTGACCGTCATCGCCGACACCACGAGCCCCGTGTACTGGGTGGCGATCGCGGCCGCCGGGCTGGCCCTGCTCGTCGGGATGCTCCTCCGCCGGATCCGCGGCGGCCTGCCCCTGATCATCGCCGTGGCGGGCACCGCCGTCCTCGCGGCGGCCTTCGTCGGCGCCTACACCGCTCTGGGAACGGTCGGCACGGTCGCCTGAGCCCACCTGCTCTCCTCGCGGTGTCCGAGTCCGGGGGAGGGGCGGCGCGACCAGGCCCCCGGCCGTCGTCGCGCCGCCCCCTTCCCCCCGACGCAGGTGCATTTCAGGCGGCCCCCGACCCCCGCCTGATCACCTGCGATCCCGATTCCATCATCCTGGGTTTTTCCGGATGGAGGAGTTTCGAGCGACAGATGACCGAGGGGCCGATGTTCGGGCCCTTGATCCTGGAAGGGGTTCCGCCGTCCAGCGCCGGCGGCGTGCAGTGTTCTCCTGATCGGGCGATGGCCCCGACGCCGGAACCGAACCGATCCCCTGCCCGCGAGGGCCGGCGTGGTGGCCTGCTGCCGTGGACCTTGCTGATCCTGGGCGGCCGCGCCTCGCCGGCCGCCAACGTCGCGGTGGCCGACCCGACCGCCTGGCCGCGGACCGTCCACGCCTGGCCGAGTTCCGCGTTGACGGGGGCCTATGAGCTGTTATCCGCCCCAGTACGCCCGCGTGACGGGCGGTACGGGGTCCGGCTCCGCCCGCCCTTCGCGGACGGAGCCGGCGGTGCGTTCCTCGTCCTCCTCCCCGCGGGAACCGCATACCGCCACGCCGTGTCTACTTCCCACTACTGAGCGTTTATGTAGGGTGGGTGGTGGCTCCACCTCATGGGAAGAAACCGCCGCGGCTCAGGGCGCTGGGGGCCTGTGGCCGCCGCGCGTAACCGGCGGCGGGCGTCAGGCCGGTGACCCGCCTCCGCGTTCAACGGCGTTCGCGCCGGTTCCGCACCAAGGAAGGCTGGAAAACGCAAAGCACGGAAACGAAGTCCTCTCGCACTGCGCCCGGCGGGGGCGCACCCGTCTCGCGGCTCAGGGGGTTGGCATGGCGACATCCGACGCGAGGGCCCGGTCCCGAGGCACCGAGAACCGGAGCGGCTCATCGTCTTCCCCGATGCACCGGGACCACCGCCTGCACGAGGCGATCACCGGGCATCTCGAGGAGTTCCTGGACCGACGGAGCGCCTCCGTCACGGGTCTGGACACCGATTTCGCCGCCGAGGTCTTCGGCCGGCTGGCCGGGTTCGTCCTCGACGGCGGAAAGAGAATCCGGCCGATCTTCGCCTGGTGGGGCTGGCGTGCCGGGGGCGGCACCGACGACGGCCCGGAGGCGACCGCCGCACTGCGCGCCGCCTCGGCGCTGGAACTCGTCCAGGCGTTCGCCCTGTTCCAGGACGACGTCATGGACCGGTCCGCCGTGCGCCGCGGCAGACCCGCCGCCCACGTGGAATTCGCGAACGACCACCGCTCGGGGGGATGGTTCGGCGATCCGGTCCGCTACGGGGAGAGCGCGGCCCTGCTCGCCGCCGATCTGGCCCTGGTCTGGGCGGACGACATGTTCACCGGGGCGCTGCGTTCGATGCCCGACGCCCGGGAGCGGGCACGCGAACCCTGGCGGGCCATGCACACCGAGATGGTCGTCGGCCAGTTCCTGGACCTCCGGTCCCAGGCCCGGTCCGACGAAGCGGAATCCACCCCGCTGCGGGTCAACCGGCTGAAGACCGCCGCCTACAGCGTCGAGCGCCCGCTGCACCTGGGCGCGGCCCTGGCCGGCGCCGGGGAGGAGGTCGTCGCGGGCCTGCGGAGGTACGGAAAGGCGATCGGTTGCGCCTACCAGCTGCGCGACGACCTGCTCGACCTGTACGGGCGGCCCGCGCAGACGGGCAAGGCGGTCGGCGGTGACCTCCGTGAGGGCAAGCGCACTCTGCTTCTGGCCGTGGGCCTGCGGCGGGCACGCGAGCGCGGGGAGCACGGGGCGGTCGAGACGCTGAACTCCGCGATCGGCTCTCCCGGGCTCACCGACGGCGACGTGCGCGTCGTCGCCGAGCTGCTGGCGGCCCTGGGCGCCAGGGAGGCGGTGGAGCAGCGCCTCGACCGGCTCCTGGAGGAGGGGACACGTTCTCTGACTGAGGCGCCCATCGCCCCCGCCGCGCGTGAGGAGCTCCGGCGACGGGCCCACGAGGCGGTCTCGCGCTCGAACTGAAACGAGCGGCGCGCGCTGAGAGCGGGCGGCGTGGCCCTCGGGTCCGCATCCCGCGAACGCCCACGACAGGGAAGAGGACCCATGAAACCGCGTGCATCCCGGACGCGCACCGTCCCCGGCCGGACCGACCACGTCGTCATCGTCGGCGCCGGCGTGTCCGGGCTCGCGGCCGCCCTGCACCTCCTGGGGGCGGGGCGGTCCGTGACGGTCGTCGAACGCGACGGGCACCCCGGAGGGCGCGCGGGCCGCGAAGACGCGGACGGATTCCGCTTGGACACCGGGCCGACGGTACTGACCATGCCGGACCTGATCGACGAAGCCCTGTCGGCCGTGGGCGACTCCCTGGGCCGCCGCCTGGAGCTGGTGCGGCTCGACCCCGCCTACCGCGCCCGGTTCCCCGACGGCTCGGCCATCGACGTGCACACCGACCCCGAGGCCATGGCCGAGGAGGTCGCCCGTACGGCCGGCGGGCGGGACGCCCTGGGCTACCTGCGGCTGCGCGACTGGCTGAGCCGGCTCTACCGGCTCCAGATGCGCTCTTTCATCGACGCGAACTTCGACTCGCCCCTGGGAGTGCTCACCCCGGAACTCGCACGCCTGGCCGCCATGGGCGGTTTCGGACGCCTCGCACCCGCCATCGGATGCTTCGTCTCCGATGAGCGCCTGCGCCGGATCTTCTCGTTCCAGTCCCTCTACGCGGGCGTGGCCCCGCAGCGGGCACTGGCGGCCTACGCCGTCATCGCCTACATGGACACCGTCGCAGGCGTCTACTTCCCCAAAGGCGGCATGCGAACGCTGGGCGACGCCCTCGCCGGCGCCGTGGCCGACGCCGGAGGGACCCTGCACTATGGCCGGAGGGTGCACCGCCTGGAGCGGCGCGGCGACAGGATCACCGCGGTCGAGACGGCCGACGGCTCCCGGATCGGCTGCGACGCCGTGGTGCTCACTCCGGACCTGCCCATGTCCTACCGCCTGCTCGGACGGACCCCGTGGCGCCCGGCCCCGCTGCGCTTCTCCCCCTCGGCCGTAGTACTGCACGCCGGGGTCGACCGCGCGTGGAGCGGGACACAGCACCACACCATCTCCTTCGGCGCCGCCTGGGAGCGGACCTTCGACGAGATCTGCCGGCGCGGAACGACCATGAGCGACCCCTCCCTGCTCATCACCCGTCCCACCGCCACCGACCCCGGGCTGGCGCCCCCCGGACGCGAGCTGTACTACGTGCTGGCGCCCTGCCCCAATCTGCGCACCGGCCGGATCGACTGGGAACGTGCGGCGGGCGGCTACCGCGACGGCCTGGTCCGGACACTGGAGGAGCGGGGGTTCGAGGGGTTCGGCTCCGCGGTCGTGACCGAGCGGCTGACCACCCCGCTGGACTGGTCGCGCCGGGGCATGGCCTTCGGCACCCCGTTCGCCGCCGCGCACACGTTCGCCCAGACCGGGCCGTTCCGGCCGCGCAACACGGTGGCCGGAACCAGCAACGCGGTGCTGGCCGGGTGCGGCACCACTCCGGGCGTCGGGCTCCCCACGGCCCTGGTGTCGGGGAAGCTGGCGGCCGCCCGGATCACCGGCGGGGCCGCAGCGGAGAAGGGGGCGCGGTGACAGGAGTCTGCGCCGAGCTGGACGCGGCGGGCATCACCGGGGCCGCGCTGCGCCGGGACTACGCACGCAGCCGCGCGCTGCCCGCCCGCCACGGGCGCACCTACTACCTGGCCACCCGGGTGCTCCCCGCCGCGCGCCGGCCGGCCGTCCACGCCCTGTACGGCTTCGCCCGGTGGGTCGACGATCTGGTCGACGAGCCCGAACCGGGGCGGACACCGGAGCGGAGCGCGGCGATCCTCGACGCCGTCGAGCAGGACCTGGCCGCCGCTCTCTCCGGCGGGCGGGCGAGGGAGGCGCCTGTGCGGGCCCTGGGGGACACCGCGCGGCGCTACGCGATCCCCGAGGAGTACTTCACGGCGTTCATGGGTTCCATGCGCGCGGACCTGACGGTCACCGAGTACGCGGACTACGGAGAGCTCGAGACCTACATGTACGGTTCGGCCGCGGTGATCGGGCTCCAGGTGCTGCCCGTCCTGGGCACGGTGGTGCCCCGGGCCGAGGCCGAACCGCACGCCGCGGCCCTGGGCACGGCCTTCCAGCTGACCAACTTCCTGCGCGACCTCGCCGAGGACCTCGACCGCGGCCGGGTCTACCTGCCGGCCGACGTGCTCGCCCGGCACGGCGTCGACCGCGGCCTGCTGCTGCGCTGCCGCCGCACCGGCGTGCAGGACGCGCGGGTGCGCCGGGCCCTGGCGGAACTGGCCGAGCTCAACCGGGGCCTCTACCGGCAGGCCGAACCGGGGTGCGCGATGCTGTCCCCGGTGGCGCGCCCGTGTGTCGAAGTGGCGCTGCGCCTGTACCGGGGCATCCTGGAGGAGATCGAGCGGGCCGACTGCGACGTGTGGTCGCGGCGCCACCGCGTCGCCCGCCTCCGCCGGGCGTGCATCGCGGCCCCCGCGCTCACCAGGGCCCTGATGGCGCGCGCATCCGCCCCCTGAACGGCCGCCCCTCCGAGAAGCAGCAGTTTCCCGACCCCGCGAAGGACGGCTCCCATGTCCGTGCCCGGCCCCGAGCCCCGCCGGCCGCCCCTGCGCAGGCTGCGCACCCCGGCCTGGAGCCGCCAGAGCCCCGCCTGGAGCGAAGCCTCCCCCGCGGTGATCGGCGCGGCCCTCAAGCGGGCCCTGGCCCGCCCCTCCGGCAACTGGTACGTCCTGGCCTCCAGTTCCCAGGTCCGCCGGGACCGCGCCTTCGGCCGGGTGGTCGCCGGGACCGAGATCGTCGCTTGGCGGGACGGGGAAGGGCGCCTGCGCGCGGCCCCCGGCGCCTGCCCGCACCTGGGGGCGCCGCTGTGCCGGGGCGCCGTCGACGCGGGGCGGCTGGTGTGCCGCTGGCACGGCCTGTCCCTGGGGCCGGAGGGCTTTCCGGGCTGGCGGCCCTTCCCCTCCTACGACGACGGGACGCTGGCGTGGGTCCGCCTGGACCGGGCCGGCGGAGAGGAACCGCTCCCCCGGCCGATCCTTCCCGAACGGCCGTCGTCCTCGACGACCCTCACCGCGGTGGAGAGTCTGGCCGGGCGCTGCGAGCCCGAGGACGTGGTGGCCAACCGGCTCGATCCCTGGCACGGGTCGTGGTTCCACCCTTACTCCTTTGTCGGGCTGCGGGTCGCAGAGACCCCCTCGGGGGGCGACCCCGACCCCGACCGGATGGTCGTGGAGGTGGCGTTCAAGGTCGCCGGGCCGTGGGGGGTTCCGGTCCGGGCCGCGTTCAGCTGCCCCGAGCCGCGGACCGTGGCCATGCACATCCTCGAAGGCGAGGGGGAGGGCAGTGTCGTGGAGACGCACGCGACCCCGTTGGGGGTGCGCGGCGGCGTCCCCTCGACGGCGGTCATCGAGGCGGTCATCGCCACCTCCGAGCGGACCGGTTTCGCCCTGGCCGCACGGGTCGCCCCGCTGGTGCGCCCCTTCATGCGCGCGGCGGCCCGGCGCCTGTGGCGCGACGACCTCGCCTACGCCGAGCGGCGCTACGCCCTGCGGACTTCCGGTCGGTGGCCCGGCTGAGCTCCGGAGCGCGCCCAACGGGCCAGGGCCCGCAGCGGGGCCCAGCGCCCCCGGCGGGGCACGGTCCACAGCCGGTGGCCGGGCAGGCCCCAGTGGGCCAGCAGCAGGTTGGCGGCCATCAGGCCGCTGGTGGCGGCGCGTTCCATGAGGGCGACCGGGAGGTCCACCCGGACGTGGTCGCCCGCCACGACCACGAAGGGGTCGGCGGTCACAGGGGCCAGCCGCTGCGCGTGGCCGCCCGGGGGGAAGAGCGCGCAGTCCGCCCGCAGTTCGTGGCGCTGGTCCACGACGGCGGTGTGCGCGGTCTCCGGGAAGACCCGGTGCAGCTGGGCGGTCAGCCGTTCTCGCTCCGCACGCTCGTCGCAGGATTCGGGCAGCGCGTAGGCGTGGAGTTCCACCACCGATCCGCCGGTGCGCCGCGCCCACCGCGCGGCCTCGTCTTCGAAGCGCTCTAGAACGCTGATGTTGTCGAGGGTGGGGTAGCCGGCGGTCCCCAGGAAGCCGGGGCGCGCGGCGCGCACGGGCCGGTCCAGCCACAGCCGGCTCACCAGGAAGGGCGGGGCGCTCGGCACGGCGAGGGCCCGGCGGCGCCAGCCGCGGTCGCACAGGGCGGGCGATCCGGCGGCCAGGTCCCGCAGACCGGCGACGTCGGTGGCGAGGACGACGGCGTCGAACTCCTCGGCGGACCCGCCGGCCGGGTGGACCGCGAAGCGGCGCCGCTCCCCCGGGGTGATCCGGGAGACCGGCGTCGAGAGCCGCTGCCGCACCCCGTGCCGTGCGAGGCGGGCGGACCAGGGGTCCCAGAGGGCGCGGGGGAAGGGCGCGTTGGCGACGTCGAACAGCAGCCCTTCGCTGGAGCCCAGGAAGTACAGGTGGAACATGAGGGCGAGCTCGGCCGCCGAAAGCCTTGAGGGGGCGGCGAAGAAGCTGCGCGAGAACACCTCGAAGGCCAGGTGCCGGGCGCGCGGAGGGAAACCGATCGCTTCCAGGAGCGCCGGGGCGTCCCGGTGGTCCAACCTGCGGTAGACGCCCGGGACGTCGACGTCCAGAAGCTGGACGGCGGCGGCGATGTTGACCCCGGCCAGTTCGCCGACGGGGAAGCTCGGGCTGCGCGCCGCCAGCGCGAACGCGTTCAGCGGAGGGGACGCGGGAAGCCCGGTGAACCCGTCGCGGAGACCGTCGGCGTGCACGAGCGGGTAGTCGGGCAGGGGGCTGAGCATGCCCAGGTCGGGATCGAGGCGGGCCAGCAGCGCGCGCAGGTTGTAGTACTGGCGGAAGAAGGCGTGGAATCCGCGGCTCATCGTGGCCACGCTGCCGTCGGCGAGGACCGTGCGCCAGCCCCGCAGGCGCCCGCCCAGGCCGGGCTCCCGTTCGAAGACGGTGGTCCGGACGCCGCGTTCGGACAGGGCCGTGGCCGCGGCCAGCCCGGCGATCCCGCCGCCGACCACCGCGGTCCGGGGAGCGGTCGCGGGCCTGGGGCCGCGGGGGGCGGGGGGAGCGACCTCCTCGGCACGCGGATCGGAGGGGGCCCACGTCACCGGGGGCCGCCTTCGGAGGGGACCCGGCCGAGGAAGGTGTGCACGATACCGCGCTGCCAGCCGGTCAGCGCCAGGGTCCGCACGTTCTCCAGCCCTGCCGCCCGCATACGGCGGCGCAGGCGGGAGGCGCCGTCGAAGTCGAGGACGCTGCGCCACAGGTAGCGGTACAGTTCGGTGCGGCCGGTGACGGCCCGCCCCAGGGGGATGACGATGCTCCAGCAGACCAGCGACCACACGCCGCGCGCCACGGCCGATTCGGCGACGGAGTACTCGTGCAGGACCATTCTGCCGCCGGGTTTGAGCAGGCCGGCCATGGCCGCCAGCGCGGCGTCGGGATCGGGGCAGTTGCGCAGCAGGTAGGCGGCGAAGACCGCGTCGGCGGGACCGTCGAGGCCGTCGGCGGTCAGCTCCTCGGCCTTCGCGTGCACGAAACGCACCCCGGGGCCCCACCGCTTGCCGCGGGCCCGGGCGAGCATGTTCTCCGACGCGTCCACTCCGATGATCTCCGCCCGGGGGAACACCCGGGCCAGGGCCGCGGTGGACGCGCCCGTACCGCAGCCCAGGTCGAGCACCCGGAGCCCCTCGCCGTCCCGTGCGAGCCGCAGCCGGCGGGCCGAGACGCGCAGGTGCCGGTGGTAACCCGGGTTGGCCGCGACGAGGCGGTCGTAGGACGCCGCCGCGCGGTCGAACTCCTCCGTGACCGCACCGGTCTTCATCGCCCGCACGGTCTCGGCCATGATCCTCCGGAGTGGGAATGGGAAAGGGCCCGCTTCCCGTGACATGCTAACCGCCATGCGGCGATTCGACGTGCTCATCGTCGGGGCGGGCGCGGCCGGTCTCACCCTGGCGCACACCGGCGCGGGGTCCGTCCTCCCCGGCATCGGCGCCCCGGAGATCGCCCTCGTCGAACCGCCCCCGGGGGCGGCGTCTCGCGCCGAAGAACGGACCTGGTGCTTCTGGGAGCACGGCGCGGGACCGTGGGACGGCGTCCTCACCGCGAGCTGGCGGGCGCTGTCGGTCGTCGCCCCCTCGGGCGCCGGATGCGAGCAGGCGATCACGCCCCGCTCCTACAAGATGCTCCGCTCCCGGGATTTCGAGGAGCACGTCCGCGCGGGGCTCGCCCCGAACGTCCACCCCTGCACCGCCACGGTCACGGCGATCACCGATGGAGCCGACCGCGCGACGGTGCACGCCTTGCGGCCCGACGGTTCACCGGTGGAGCTGGAGGCGCGGTGGGTCTTCGACTCCCGCCCGCCGTCGGCGCCGCCCGACGCGCGCACCACGCTGCTGCAGCACTTCCGCGGATGGTTCGTCCGTACCGCGGACGACGCCTTCGACCCCGGCACCGCGCTGCTGATGGACCTGCGCACCCCGCAGCCGCCCCGCGGCGTCTCGTTCGGCTACGTGCTTCCGCTCTCCCGCCGGGAGGCGCTGGTGGAGTACACCGAGTTCACCCGCGAGGTGCTGGACGACTCGGGCTATGACGCGGCCCTCCGGCACTACACCGGACAGGTCCTCGGCCTGGAGGGGTTCACGGTCACCGCTTCCGAGCAGGGGGTCATCCCCATGACGGACGGGTGCTTCCCGACCCGCGCGGGGCGGCGCGTGTTCCTCCTGGGGGCCGCGGGCGGGGCGATCCGCCCTTCGACCGGATACGCCTTCAGCGGTATCCAGCGCCAGGTCTCCTCGGTGGTGCGCGCCCTGGAGGAAGGACGGGTCCCGACGCCCCCGGTCCCCCATCGCCGGCGGCACCGGGCCATGGACTCCGTCCTGCTGCGCGCCCTGGACTCCGGTCGCCTGGACGGCGCGGCGTTCTTCGCCCGGCTCTTCGCGGAGAACGACATGGGAGACGTCCTGGACTTCCTCGACGGATGCTCGGCCTTCGGCCGCGAACTGGCCATGGGGGCGACCACCCCCGTGGTGCCGATGTCGGTGACGGCCGTGGAGCGTGCGCTGCTGTCCCTGCGCCGAAGGCCCCGCGGGCGCGGAGCCTCCTGAGCGGAGACCCCGGTACGTCCGGTTCAGCCCAGGGGCCGGTCCGCGGACGGCTCTGCCGGGCGGCGGCTCCCGGCAGAGCCGTCAGGCGGGGACGGCGACGGTCACCCGCCGGTTGCGCTGGGCGCCCCGCTCCTTCGAGGGCTGGGCGCATACGTCGCGTCCGGGCTCGTCGAGCCGTCGTGAGCACCGTCGCGGCCAGCATCATCGCGGGCACCACCGGGACGTGCGCGGCGCCGGCCGGCGTGATCGGGGCGAGCCGGCCGGTATGCCAGGTCGGACTTTCGCGCCTTTCGGTGACGATCCGTTTGCATGCTGTGAAGATTTTTAGGGGGTGATCCCGGGGACAGCGGCGAAAGAGAGGGATCTGACCCACTGGAGGAGAAGATGATCGCCAAGCTGTCCGAGATGGGTGTCACCTCCGACATGGCTTACACGGCCGGTGCCGCGTCCATCGGGTTGAGCGTGCTGACCTGGCTGGCCTCCAAGAAGAAGGAGAACGCCGGGACGGCGCGGGCCGACCGTTGGGGGATCTTCGTGGGGCAGTGGGCCCCGACGCTGTTCGCGGTGGGCATCGCGCTGCGTCTGGAGGAGGGCAAGGACTGACCGCCGGCCGGGCCGGCTCGCGGCATCGGCGGGCCCAGCGCCGCTCCGCTCCTGAAGGAGCGGGGCGCTCAAGGGCCGGCGCGAGGAGGTCGTCCTGGCGGCCGAGGTCGGCGTGCCGGCGGGGAGAACCCCGACCGGCGGGGCGGCTCGCGCCGCTGGACCACCGCCGCCGTCGAGGACCCCCTGTGTCGGCTCGGCACCGACCGCATCGACGTCTAGCGGATGCACCGCCCCGACCCCGCGACCGACCCGGAGGAGACCCCCTCGGCCACGACCGGCCTCGTGCGGGCCGGGAAGGTCCGCGCCATCGGCTCATCGACCGCAAGCAGCCGCCCCGGGCGGCCCCTGACGGTCGCGGGGCAGCGAATAGGTCTCCGTGGTCCCCAGGTAGCGGCCGCCGGCCCTGCCCAGGGCCCGCAGCCGCTCGGGCACGATCCGACCGCGCCCGTCCAGGACGTCGGGGCGCACATGGAAGCAGACGACCCTGCCGATCACCAGCAGCGCGTTGCCCATCGGCAGCGACCGCTCCAGTACGCACTCCATCGCCAGCGGCGACTCGGCCACCCGGGACGGGGATACGTGACGGGCCGGCGCGGGAGGCGTCGCGGCCACCGCGAACTCGTCCTCCTCCGGAGGGACGTCGGCCGATGTGGCCCACATGGCCTCGCCCAGTTCCTCCGGAACGATGCTGACCACGAACTCACCGGTTCGGGCGATGTTGGCGGCCGTGTCCTTGGTCGTTCCGCTGTCGTGCGGCTCGATGGTCAGCGACAGCATCGGCGGGTCGGTCGAGGCGACGGTGAAGTAGCTGAACGGCGCGAGGTTGGGGACCCCCTCGGGGCCGAGGGTACTGGTCCAGGCGATGGGCCGGGGCACGACGCCGCCCAGCAGCAGCCTGCGCACGGCCTCGGCGGCCAACCGCTCCGAAGCCAGGGTCAGGTGTTCCACGGCTCTTCTCCGAGCTCCTCATGGCGGGTGCGCACACCCGCCGCGCGCAAGACCCACTCGGCCGCGGGCACGGCCAGGATCGCCGCGGCGATGCCGTGGACGGGCGGCAGGCCGAGGGAGAGCTGCTCGCTGGCGAAGGCGACGGCCAACCCGAGCAGGTAGGCGGTCGCGCAACTCCAGCGCACGGACAGGAACCTGATCCGATCCGGCCGGGGGAGCCGGCCCCGCCAGACGAACAGGTGGTCGCCGATGATGACCCCGCCGAGCGGCGGTATGAGGATGCCCAGCAGGACCAGGTACTGCGGCAGCGCCTCGTAGATGCCGGTCAGGGCCAGGACGATGGCGACGGCCACCCCGCCGATGATGAAGGGGCGCTTGGCCGGGACGTTGAACAGCTCCGCTCCGGCGACGCCGAACGCGTAGGCGGTGTTCTCCTGGGTGGTCCACACGTTGAAGAAGAGCAGCAGGACGGCGGCCGCGACCAGGTTGAGTCGGAGCAGCACGGCCACGAAGTCGGTGGCCTGGAACGCGATGGCGCCGATCGCGCCGAAGAAGAGCATGAGCAGGTTGAACACCGGGAAGGCGCACAGGGCGGCGGTGAACCCCTGCCAGGGCCTGCGGGCGAACCTGCTCCAGTTGGGGGTCTGGGTCCCGCCGCTGACGAACGTGCCGACGACGATGGTGACGGCGGTGGCCCAGGCGATGCCGCCCTGTTCGGCGGGGGTGACCGCGGCCAGGCCGCTCCACCCTCCGACTCTGTCCAGGGCCTGGTACAGGACCCACAGGCACAGCACCAGCATCAGGGGGACGGACAGGCCGCTGAGGAGCTCTAGGGCCTGTCTGAAGTTGTGGTCTCTCTATCGGGGATTCCGGCCCGCCAGGGCCGGAATCCCCGATAGAACGGTCGCTGTGACACGAGCGCAACCAAGCGACGCCGAATGGGACTTCATCGCCCCGTTCCTGCCGATCGGCGCTTTCGGCCCCTACCCGCACAACCTGCGGGCCCAGTTCGAAGGCGTCGTGTGGAAGTTCCGCTCCGGGGCCCAGTGGCGGGAGATGCCCGAATGCTTCGGCCCGTGGCAGACCGCCTACGACCGGTTTCGCCACTGGCGCAAGGCCGGCGTGTTCGCCGCGCTGCTCGACGGCGCGATCGCCGAGGCCGCCCGGCAAGGCGAGGCGGACCTGTCGCTGGTCAGCGTGGACTCGACCACGGCCCGGGCCCACCACGACGCGGCCGGGCTGCCCGTCGACGCCGAGGTGCTGCACGCCCTGGAAAGAGCCGCCACCGAAAAAGGGGCGCCCGCAAGGGACAAGACGGACACCTCGATCCCGCCGCCGACGAGCGCCGGCGGGTGAGGCGGCGCCGCAGAGCCCGCCTGGCGGCCGCGGCCCCGGGCCGCTCCCGGGGCGGCCTCACCTCCAAGATCCATCTCGCGACCGACACCGCCTGCCGGCCTCTGGCCGTCATCGTCACCGCCGGGCAGGCCAAAGACAGCCCCCGGTTCATCCCCGTCCTGGACAAGGTCAGGGTCCGCGGCCCGGCCGGCAGGCCCCGCACCCGGCCCGGGGCCG
>Ga0079224_100007129_pt1 | contig 14945 bp, 17 predicted proteins | sample Stecom2015_FD_80414 | JGI IMG/M metagenome (GOLD analysis project Ga0079224, IMG submission 80414) | Agricultural soil microbial communities from Utah to study Nitrogen management - Steer compost 2015 | ecosystem: Environmental > Terrestrial > Soil > Agricultural land | place: USA: Utah...
CCGCATAGTCGACATCACAATCCTGTCGGAAGAGAACTCTGGTCGCTCCCAGACCAGCTAGGCGATCATCGATCTCCTTCCCTGTCGCACAAAAATGCGGATAGCTGCTGTCTCCAAGCGCGAGTACGGCATACCTCACGTCGGAGAGTCTGGGTGCGTTCTCATCCATGAGTGATGTGTAGAACAGATGCACAGGTTCGGGAGGGTCGCCATCACCGTGCGTGCTGCAGATGATAAAGATGAATTGGTACCCGGTAAGATGCCTTGCTCTTAATGATGAGAGGTTCTTCAGTTCATACGGGAACTGTTGTGCTTCAAAGACAGTGGCAAGCTCCTCAGCGATAGATTGCGAGTTTCCGGTTTCCGTACCGTAAGCGATCAACACTTTCTGGTGCGGTTTTGCAGGGACGACATCAGCGCCCGAGTGCTTGATGTGAGCCATGACATAACCGCTTAACCATAAGAGCTGGTCGCGGCTTAGCTCTTTCAGAAAAGCATCGGCTTTTTTGCGTAACTGGTCTTCAATAAGATTTTCCGCAGCGGAAACGGCCATGATTCGGTCTAAAGATTTAAATGGTTGACCGTAAGTATGAAAGTCTTGTTAAATTAATGAAAATGAAATTTAATGTATTTTTATATTAATATTATTGATATATGGATATCAGCTTATTCAAAACATTTCTGGAAATCGCGCGGTCAGGCAGTTTTATACGTGCTTCAGAAAGATTGAACGTCACGCAGACCACGGTCACTGCACGGATCAAGAATCTGGAGGATGCACTCGGCTGCAAGTTGTTCATCAGAAATAAAAGTGGTGCCAGACTGACAGAGAATGGCCAGAGATTTATCGGCTATGCGAGTCAGATGGTGCAGACATGGGAGTCTGCGAAACGGGGGCTACCCCTGCCGGATGGGGCAGATGATCTCATTACGCTTGGTGCTGAGACGAGCTTGTGGAATCCCTTGTTCCTCAACTGGATCGCTGCGATCAGGGGCAGCTACCCTCAACTGGCAGTCAAAGGCTCGGTATTGGATACCAGGCATCTGCATGAACAGCTGGAAGCTGGTGTCATGGATGCCGCACTGGTCCATCAGCCGGATTACTGGCCAGGGATGCAGGTGGTGGAGATACTTGAGGAGAAGCTGATATTCGTGCGTTCCAAAGTCAATCCCGAGCCTTATATCTTTGTTGATTGGGGTACTGATTTTCAGCTTCAGCATGATATGGCGCTGCCTGACATGTCGAATCCGATCATCAGCATCAACTTGGGTCCGCTGGCACTTTTCCACCTGCTGGAGCATGGGGGGAGTGGCTACTTCAGGACCAGAGTTGTACAGAAATATCTGAAGGAGGGTCGGATAGAAGTCGTGCCGCAGTCGCCAGAGTTCTCTTACCCCATCTTCCTTGTTTATCCGAAGAATAAATATGGAGAGCATCTGGCTAACGCGATCGAGTTACTAAAGCAGGTCATATCAGGTTCAGATAACTGGTCACAGCATCAAGATGTTGGATAATTCAAAATTTATAAACTTAAACTGGTTTAAATTTCATAATTAATGATATTAATGTCTTCATAATGACCCCATCGTAGTTGTCTTTGTCAGCGAGGTCATTATGTCGACCAAGGTATTAAGTCCCAATTCACAAAAGCTATCAGCGCAGATCTTTAACTTCCTTTCAGTGATCGCGATCGTTCTGATGCCGATATTTCCGATCCTGCTTGTCTGGATCGCGGCTTCGATCGTGGTCTATTCTGCTAACATCTATCATCCCAACCCCTTGGTGAGGCGTTATACTCGATATGCTGGATACCGGTTCTATGGTTTCACTGGCGCATCACTAGCGTCGATGTTGTTCTCAGGTGTCTTGGTCGAGATCGCAGGTGGCGCCCTGAACCTGATGGCTACAATATGGCTGCTGGGCATATTGATCGTCGTACCGATGGGAATCTGGTCTCTTTATAGGGCGGGCCACGAGCGATGGAAGGAAATGTGGGTCGAAGAAGCGTAAAGGAGTCCGCTCACTTTCTAACGTTACCTGTTCGTTAACTGCCCGTAAAGTTTGATCAGCTTCATAGGTAGCTCCTCAGGTTTGCGGATGACGATGTAACTGTCCTTTCCAAAGAGATGCGGGAGGTAGTCGTGCGCTTCTTTGTCGATCGTCACGCAAAATGGCTTGACGCCCATCCTTCTGGCCTCGTGTAGAGCACTTCTGGTGTCTTCGATCCCGTATCTTCCTTCATATTGATCAAGATCGTTGGGTTTACCATCGGTGAGCAGCAGTAAAAGTTTTTGCTGATTATCCCGACGATTGATGAGCGTTGTCGCATGGCGTATCGCTGCTCCCATGCGAGTGTAGTATCCAGGCCGAATCTGCGCGATACGACCACGTGTTATGGACGTGAAAGGCTCATCAAAGTCCTTTAGTCTGTGAAACCGGATATTGCCTCGCTTCAAGGAAGAGAAACCGCATAGCGCGAAACGATCACCGATGCTCATCAGTGTCTCGGAGAACAGATACAGGCTATCACGTATTACATCGATGATTCTGGCGTTATCGGAGACATAGGTATCAGTCGATAACGAAAGATCCGCTAGCAGCAGGCAGGCCATGTCGCGGTGTCTGTTATGCTGTTGACGATAAAGTCCATGTGTGACGGATGGGGTTCCTGAAACACGGTCAGCCTCCATCTGCAGCCATTGATCCATATCGATGTCATCACCGTCCTCTTGGGCACGCAGTCTGGTACGTAGGGAAGTGATGGATCGGAATTGCCTGCGTAGCTTGCTGGCAATCGGTCGTAACGCTGCCGGAATTTCGTGGGGGATATCGACTCCGGGTCTCATTTCCTGGAGATGGCAGTGAGCTTCAAGCATTACCTGCTGCCGATAATCCCATTCCGGTAAAGCAATCCCGCTGATGATGATCTCGTCATCTTCATTCGTGGGAGGGAGGTCGAGGTCGAATCGAACGCTGGCCTTTCCAGCTTCTGAATCGCGAGCGATCGTAAGACTGTCCAGATCTTCAGCTGTGCGCAAGATATCGTCCGCGTCTTCCGTGTCCTGAGGGCGGTTGACCCGGATAAACTCGCTCCAGGAGAAGATACTTTCGGCTCGGAACATCATCAGAAAACCATCCTTTCCGTCTGGCATCTCAGTACGCTCGGCAAGAAACTTCTGATTGCTGGACTGCGTTATATGGTGGCTCTCATGCAAGTTCTGGTTCGGCATGATGGGAGTTTTGGATGAGGTTTGATGATCAGGAGGAGACGGATGCGGCCAAAGAAGTACAGGTTGGAATGGGGTGCTGGCGTCAGGCAGCATGCTGACACTACCCGGGCGCATCAGTGCCTTGCGGATGGCATGCTCTTGGGTCGCTTCATCAGCATGTAGACTTTCAGGAGGAAGCCGCGTGGCAAGATAGGCATGCACGAGCACATGATAGCGGGGCTTTAGTCCAGGGAATCGCGTGAGGAGACTCAAGGTCGCATCCTGATTGCGTTCGATCCAGGGTTTTTGTGTATTTGCGCAGACAGCCGATAACGCGGTGAGCCATAGGTATAGATCGTAGTTGAGGGTCTTTTCCGGAAAAATATCGATGGTAGCTGGCAATCTCAGCCCTTCGTCATCACACCAAGATAATTCGACTTTCTGCCCACTTCCAGCCAATCGTTGCAACCAGTGCCTCTGACCTCCATGACGCACAGCCGGTGCGGCGACAAGCTTGATGCCTGCTTCCCCACCCAGCGCATGGAAGAACACAGAGAGCGTCCTATCGATATCCACGAGCCGTACGGCGGCATCGGGATACCTGCGAACAGCCGCTTTGGTGACGATACGGTGCCATAGATTGCCTACCCATTCCTCCATATCAACTCCAGATGCTGTTGATCGCAGTCGATGCGCTAATGCCCAAAAGTCGCCCGGATGATCTCGAATAGGGCCCTCGACGTTTCAGTGTCATCCGTTAATGGCTCTATCAACGCCGCGCGGCAAGCGGAAATCGGGTCACATCCGTCTTTGATGAGCGTGGCCGCATAGACGAGAAGGCGCGTACTTGCCGCTTCCTCTAGGTCATGATCCTTGAGATTGCGCAGGCTAAGGGCGATAGACACCAATCTTTTTGCCAGCATCCCATCAATTCCGGTCTCTCCTATCAATATCTGCTCTTCGATGGATGGGTCCGGGAAATCGAAGCTTAGTGAGACGAAGCGTTGCCGAGTGGAGGGCTTCATGCTCTTTAGGAGGTTTTGGTAGCCAGGATTATAGGAAACCACCAGCATGAAGCTCGGAGGGGCAAAGATCACTTCACCTGTCCGGTCTATAGGAAGTATCCGCCGGTCATCTGCTAAAGGATGCAAGACGACAGTCGTGTCTTTTCGGGCTTCCACCACCTCGTCCAGATAGCAGATGCCGCCTTCTCGCACGGCGCGCGTTAGAGGGCCATCACTCCAGATTGTCTCCCCATTCCCTATCAGATGTCGACCAACTAGATCGGCTGCGCTGAGGTCGTCGTGGCAGGCGACCGTGTACAAAGGTAAACCGAGTCTTTTCGCCATATGGACAATGAATCGGGTCTTCCCACAACCGGTCGGCCCTTTGATCAATAAGGGCAGTTGATTACGCCAGGCGCGCTCGAACATCTCAATCTCATTGCCTGACGGTTGATAGAACGGAGCGTTTCGCTCATCTCTTTGTTCGATCGCATGTAGTGTGGGCACGGTATCTCCGTTCAAATGAGGCTATTGAGATATGCTAGGGCGATGAACCCACCAACCAGCAGGAAATAAAGAGGCATCACAAGCCGCCATCCCCAGGAAACCGATCTCAGTCCCATAAAATAGTTGGCGATGAGTTGTCCTTTGACCAATGAGATGACAAGTAGCGACGGCATCGCGTAGCTCCCGGCACGACTTGTCTCGCCGATCCGATACGTCAGCAGCGTCAGCATGATCAGAGCGACCCAGACTGCGAAGCTTGTTAGGTGCGTTTTTCGGTAAGAGGTCTTCATTTTCGACTCAATGCATGATGTAGACCAAAGGGAACAGGATGATCCAGAGCAGATCCACCATATGCCAAAAGGATGCGCCGGTCTCAACACCTGTATGCTGTTTGCGGCTATATCCGCCTCTTCGGGCCTTGACGATGATAAAACCCAGTATGACCATGCCCATCAGGACATGCATCAGATGGAAAAAGGTCAGTGACAGGTAAAACATGTAAAAGGAATTGGTGCTCAGAGAGATGCCGGAATCGATCTTTTCACTGAACTCAAAGATCTTCACTGCCACAAAGCATCCGCCCAGCATCACCGCACCGGTCAACCAATTGGCGCAGTGTCTGGCATTTCCTGAGCTGATGGCCGCAACAGCACAAGCCACAAAGTAGCTGCTGGTGATCAGTAGGATGGTATTGATCAAGCCTGCTGTCTGGTTCAGTGTCTGTTGAGATGCGTTATACATTTCCACATCGCCTGCGCGAGCGAAGGCGAAGGTGATGAAAAGGACACCAAAAGCCAGCATCTCCGCAAAGATGAAGATCCAGATGGCGAAGTCGCCTGGCAGGCTTGGTCTGTCATCACGTTCTGACAAGCTTCCTGTGAATTCATTTGCAGTAAGTTCGATGTCGCGGACTTTCACGATCGTGTTGCCTTTCAAGTGCGGCCGGTGGCGAAACCGGCCTTAACCCATGATCATGCCGTCAATGGTTTTTTATCATCGCGGATGAAGAAGCTGCTGATATAGGTGATGAGGCCGATCAGAAACATGACGCCGAATCCTTCTCTTAGCCAGTAGAAGATCGAGACCTGATCCTGAACCGCCATAAACCCTAGTGGCGTTGTCGACATGCGCTGCAGCCAGACTTGTACGATGCCGGCGCCTGTCAGCAACAAGGTGATCATCAGCATGGCGATGCTCATCAGCCAGAACGCCCACATCTCGGCCAGTTGTGCCGAACGGCTGTTCGCAGCGCGGCCTCTTAGCACCGGCATGGCATATGAGATCATCGTGATGACGACGAGCGCATATGCGCCGAAGAAGGCGAGATGGCCGTGAGCGGCAGTGAGTTGTGTGCCGTGTGTGTAGTAGTTGACGGGTGCCAGCGTATGCAGGAAGCCCCAGACGCCAGCGCCAAGGAACGCCATGACACTGCAGCCTAGAGCCCAGAGCACCGCTGCTTTATTGGGATGATCACGGCGTCGGCGATTCACCATGCTGAAGGCGAAAAGTGTCATCATGAAGAACGGGATGGGTTCCAGCGCGGAGAAGACGGATCCCCACCACTGCCAGTACTCAGGTGCGCCGATCCAATAGTAATGGTGGCCTGTTCCAATCAGCCCCGAGATCAAGGTCATGGTGATGATGACATAGAGCCATTTCTCAACAACTTCACGGTCAACGCCGGTTACCTTGATCAGAACGAAGGCCAGTATGGCGCCCAGAATCAGCTCCCAAACACCTTCAACCCAAAGGTGAACGACCCACCACCAGTAATACTTGTCTTTGACCAGGTTGGCAGGATTGTAGAAGGCGAATAGGAAGAACACGGCCAAGCCGACAAGACCTAGAAGCAGAACTATGCTGATGGCGGTCTTGCGCCCTTTGAGCACGGTCATGCCGATATTGAATAAGAACGATAGCGCAACAATGACGATGCCCAACTTAGTGGGTAACGGTTGTTCCAAGAACTCACGTCCCATCGTAGCAAGCAGATTATTACCTGTGACTTCGGCGAGTCTCGCATAAGGCAATGTCAAATACCCGAGTATCGTCAGGACGCCTGCGATCAGGAAAATCCAGAATGTGATGATTGCGAGTTTCGGACTGAATAGCTCAGTTTCTGACTCTTCCGGAACGAGATAGTAGGCGGCGCCCATGAAGCCGAACAGCAGCCATACGATCAACAGGTTGGTGTGAACCATCCGGGCGATGTTGAATGGTAAGTATGGGAACAGAAAATCGCCGATGACATATTGCAGACCCATGATCAATCCGAACAGGATCTGTCCGGTGAAAAGGGCGATGGCAGCAATGAAGTAAGGTTTTGCCACCATTTGAGATTGATATTGCATGGTTGTCTCCTTGAAAAGAATGATGACTTAACCTTCAATGTTTGGTGGCCAATTGCTGGTGTCGATCTCTGATGCATACTTCAGAAATGCGACCAGGTCATCCAGTTCTTGTTCGGTCAGATTGAATTGCGGCATCTGCCTCCGACCGGGCGCTCCCGTCGGCATGGCTTTGACCCAGGCTTTGATGAAATCTGGGCCACGCCTTTTATAGACATTGCCAAGTTCCGGTGCGAAATAGGCGCCTTCACCAAGCATGGTGTGACAGCCGATGCAGTTATTGACCTCCCAGACCTTTTTCCCACGTTCAGCAGAGGGTGTCAGGTTATGACTGTTGTCCCGTTTGGGTGAGGTATGCATGGTGTCGAACGTCAAAGCAAGAAACAGTAGAAAGAAAAATACCGAGCCGCCATAAAAGATATTGCGGGCCATCGATTTTGTGAAAGTCGCACTCGTTGCCATTCTCCAAAGTTATGTTGTGCGTTCTGTCAGGAGACCGTACCGAGGTTCAGGCGGATAGCGGGAATGCCATCTGCCGGAGCGAGGGGGCTACTACGGAATAGATGTAATCTTGATTTATTCATATGATTCATAAGCATATATTTGAATGACGGTTAAAGGTGTATAATCAATACATCTTCAATTTATCACAAGGCTTTAACATAAACAATATTTTGTATGCATCTTTATTGAAAGAAATTAACATGAGACTATCGGGATGGCCGTCAGGCGCCTCAAGCTTTCCTTTGTGACGGCGTCGAGTTGCATTGGCCTAGTGAGTAAGCCCACGCGATGGGTAGATGGATCCCATCGACAGTCATGCTTTCAGGAGGGAGTCGAGTATGTCGATACCACACGCGAAATCTGGGGAAGTCATCAGTGTAAGACCGCTTGGTAAACAGTTCACCGAGGCAGAGTCATGCACGTTGGTTCGTGCGAACCATCTAGAGATCTTCAGGCTGAATCTTTCCGAGGGAAAAGGAACCCGTTCCCATAAAGCTGCAGGCACGATCACCATACAATGCATAGAAGGCAGGGTGGAGCTTGATGCGCATGACAAGACCCAGATCCTTGAGGCAGGGGACTTGGTGTTTCTTGAAGACGAAGAGCCGCATGCGGTCAGGGCTCTGAAAGATACTTCGTTACTGATTACGATCCTGTTACACAGGCAGTAGTCCTGGAGCGGCTGATTCAGGGTCTTCTATTTCCATCACGCCTGGATAGTCTCCTCCTTTAGCTGACCAGGATGTCAACTTCACCTTTGTGCAGGTATATTGCTAAATAATAAAAAAGCACGGCAGGTGACGAATGGACTTGAGACGGTGGCGAAGGTTGCAGATACGGCTATTAAGGGAGATTCGGCATCTGCTTGTTGTCAATGCAAGCGACAGACGCTGGCAGCTGCCGATGTGTGCAGCACTGGCGATAGGCTTACCTCTACTGGCTGGCGCATTCTTCGACCGCTTACATGAGAGCCTGGTCGCCTCTCTGGGCGGCTTGGTGTTCCTGTACGCGCCTAGCACTGACCTCAGACACCGGATGTCGTTCATCGCGATATGTGCATGTGGCATGACCATTTGCTACACCTTGGGTCTATTCATCCATTTACAGCCAACGCTGCTGATCCCTGTGCTTACGCTACTCACCATAGTCGTTACCCTGAGTTGCCGGTATTTCCAGATGGGCCCTCCCGGGAACCTGTTCTTTGTCATGGCTGCTGCGATTGGCGCGTATACGCCGGTATCACCGGATGAGATCCTCTGGTTTGTAGCGTTGCAGGTCATGGGGAATCTTCTCGCAATACTGATTGCATTACTCTATGGACTCTATGCGGTCAGGCAGAATTTGATAAAGCCACCAGAAAGGATGGCGGTGGATTTTAGTACCACAGTGTTCGATTCGATCGTGATCGGATTGTTCGTTGGCTTGTCGTTGGTTCTGGCGCAGACCCTGCAGCTAGAGAGAGCATACTGGGTTCCAGTCAGTTGTCTGGCGGTGATACATGGCGCATCCTTGCGCGCTGTATGGACAAGGCAGGCTCATCGCATAGGCGGAACTTGTCTCGGTCTTATGCTGACATGGGGATTGATGCGTTACATACCGAACGTATGGGTGATACCGATTATGATGATGACTCTGGTATTCTTGATAGAGTTTCTTGTAGTTCGGCACTATGGGATTGCTGTCGTGTTCATTACCCCCTTAACCATTTTACTCGCCGAGGCGAGCTACATCGGGCAGGGAGCGTCTCATGAGATATTGCAGGCACGTTTGTTCGACACCATACTTGGATCTGCTGTCGGGCTGCTGGGAGGGATCTGTTTACACAGCAAGAGATTGCGTGAAGCGTTGCTGTAATATCGAGTCCGGACTGCGCAGGGTTATCTGATTGATACCTGGAAGCTGTCTAACTATGTTGTGAACTGTCATCAGCGCTGCGGTCTGGCGAAAAAGGGTGTATCAATATCCGTTGTAGAGGTTGTCGATTCTGGATAAGGTCAGCCAGTGTGTATTTTTCAAGCACCGCGTATAGGGCAGTGTGTGCCTCTTTCAGGATATCGACCAATCTGCAGGCAGGTTGTATGCAGCAGTTGCTGGTTCCATCCGTACACGGCAGCAATCCGTGGTCACCTTCCGTTTTGCGTAATAACTCCCCTAGATTGATGAGCCGAGGTTCACGGCCAAGTCTCATCCCGCCACCTTTCCCTCGTACTGTCTCTACATAACCCTCTTGAGCGAGATGGTGGACGACTTTCATCAGATGATTTTCTGATATGTCATAAGCCTTGGCGATATCCGATATTGTCACCAGGCCCTCTCGCTGAATGCCTAGATATACAAGCACTCGCATGCTGTAGTCAGAGAATGTGGTCAGGTTCATGGCTGATGATCAATAGGTGCATCTTAAATATTGATTATAGCAAATGACCATGCTACATTGTAGATTCATTGAAAATACATCTTTTCGTATATTGATGAAATTAATAGGAAATTGCCGTGATATCTATATTGACGCCGTGTACAGAGCGTTGGCTACGGTCAAGGATCCTGAGATAGGCGAGGACATCGTCGATCTTGGGTTGGTGTACACAGTCGAGGTAGACGAGCAGGGCATCCGAATCGGCATGACCATGACTTCGCCAGCCTGTCCAATGGGGTCTTTGTTACTGGATGAAGTGCGTCAAGCACTGGCTCACGAGTTTCCAGAATGTAATGTCGAGATCAATCTGTTGTGGGAGCCGTCATGGCATCCGGAAATGATGTCCGCTAAAGCTAAATCCGCTTTAGGGTGGTAGCGAACGTTGAAACCCAAAGGGAGGCGTCGTGATGAGACCGATCGTAAAGATGATTCTCGATCTGCGCGATATCGTGCCAGGTGAGCACCAGTCACAGGTCGCCTATGTGTTTCATCAACTCACATCAGGCGAATCGATTCTGCTGGTGAATGATCATGATCCGAAGCCGCTTTTATCTCAGTTTCGCTCTGTACTGGGAGACCGGTTTTTTTGGGATTACCTTCAGGCAGGACCAAAAATCTGGCAGGTGCAGATAGGCTTGGTGGTCACGTAGCGGAGCGAACATGAGAGAAATGACCCGTAAACCTGAAAGAGTCCTGCTTTTGCTGATGGCATTTACTTGCCTGGTTTTTGGTATTGATGCGGGATTGCTTAGGCTGGGATGGATAGTCCTGTTCCCCACTGCCGATTTTCAGGCCTACCACGGCGCCTTAATGGTTTGTGGATTTCTTGGTACGTTGATCTCGCTTGAACGGGTCGTCGCTGCCGGGAATTTCTGGGCATTCCTTGGACCGTTATGTTCGGCGACAGGGGGGCTGACGCTGATACTTGGTGCTCATTGGATGTTAAGTGGTGCGTTGATCACTTTTGCTAGCGCCATATTGGTTTTCGTTTCCGGAGTGATCTTCTTTCGGCAATCGGCTTTATATACGATTACTCTGCAATTGGGCAGTGTTTGCTGGTTGGTCGGCAATCTGCTGTGGTTAGGCGGACTCTCATTGGCTCAAGTCGCCCCTTGGTGGATCGGATTTTTAGTGCTGACGATCGCTGGTGAACGTTTGGAACTTTCACGACTCATGCGACCTACCAGACTGGCAAGTACACCATTCGTGATCATCGTAGGCATGTTTCTGGCAGGCGCGTCCTTGGTATCTATGTTGCATCCATTGGGTACTTTTATGATGTCGATTGCATTATTGGGACTGACTTTATGGCTTTTCAGATTCGATGTCGCCCGTAGGACGATCTATCAGCAGGGACTGACACGTTATATTGCTGTTTGTCTGCTATCGGGATATGTCTGGTTGCTTGCTGCGTCACTTGTCGGATTGTCTTCCATGCACTGGCTAAGTGGTATCGGTGCGCTGTATGACGCTGTATTGCATGCGATCTTTGTCGGGTTCGTTTTCTCAATGATTTTTGGTCATGTACCTATCATTCTGCCTGCGATTACCAGAATCAGAATCCCCTATCATCCGTTTTTGTACCTGCCACTTCTCATACTGCATGCTTCTCTGGCTATCCGCATTTCTGGTGACCTATTATCTTTGCCCGATCAGAGGAGTGTCGGCGGTGCATTAAATGCGCTGGCAATCGTCATGTTTGTTCTTGCTGTCGTTGGAATGCTGATCTATGGAAAGAAACTGAGAAAGGCAAGCTGATTTCTTACCAATGTCTTAAAACCATGCGAATCTTGCATATATCAAAAGGAGAGCCGTTATGACGAACACACGACCACATCTACATCTACAACCAGACCAGATCTATCCGTTCGATGCGCGAGGTATCGCGAAACGCTTTAGACATGCTGCGATATTCGGTGCCTTGGATGCATTGCATAGTGGCGAGACCATGCGCTTTGTGAACGACCATGATCCATTACCCTTGCTTAGCCAGTTGATGCAGCATTATGGTGAATCTGTCAGTGTTAAGTATGTGGAGCGCTCACCTGGGAAGATCGTGATCGATTTTATCCGTAATTGAATCGTCTGCAGTGCTTCCGATACAAATCGTAATCACGTTGCTGGCGTTTATTACCGCTGGTTCTATTCTGGTCACGGGTAGTGCACCAGCAATAGTCGCTTATCACCTTATATTCGCTATCGGCATCATTCCATTGATCTTTGCGGCTATGATGCATTTTATCCCTGTCCTGACACGTAGTGTCAGAGCAAGCGCATCTGTGCAGAGGTTGCCGCTATTGGCAATGATAGGCGGGGGCGCCCTCATACTGCATCTCATCAGCCCTCAAACTTATGTATACGGGCAGTATTTGGGCGCTATTCTTGTGATTCTGGCTACGTTTACGCTCGCCTGTTGGGCATGGCGTCGCCGTAAAGGCGCCATCGGCGATGCGCATCCTTGCCTTGACTGGTATTTGGCTGCACTGGTCTGTCTGATCATTGCCATGGCTGCCATATTAATGATCTATATGATGCCGGAATATAGCCGCGAGCTACGCATACTGCATCTGCACCTGAATACGCTGGGCTTCATCGGCATCACCGCTATAGCGACTTTACAGGTGTTGCTGCCAACCGTAGCGTATAAGGCTGATCCGGAGTCAGTGATGCGACTGCGGAAAAATCTGAAATGGATGATCGGTGGTGTGCTGTATTGTGCTTGTGCAGCCGCATTACATAAAGGCATCGCTTGGGTGGCCTTGATTCTGTTTGCGATACCACTAGCCCGTATAGCGAAGTCGTGGCTCCGGTTATATGGCTCCAGCATATTCAAATGCCATGGCGCAGCCCCTCTTCTGGGGAGCGCGCTACTTGGCTTTATGTTCGCCCTTGTCATAGGCGGGTTGCATGGTTTGGGTTTCTTGGAACTGCAGCCGATCGCTGCATTCATCACGGCTTTTCTGATGCCATTGATCCTGGGGGCTGTCAGTCATTTGCTGCCAATATGGGTGAGGCTCGGAGTACAGACATCTTGGCACCAGTCTTTCCGTGAGTGGCTTGGGTTTTGTCACGGACTCAGGGGGTTGGTTCTTCTTTTAGGAGGCGTATTAGTCAGCTTGGGCATTAGTGCAGGGTGGTATCTTGTATTATTCGCAATAGTTACTTTTATACTGCAGATGGTACTTCTTCGTTGGTCTGATCTATTAGGTCAATAGCTTCGATATATAAAATTATTGAGTACCGGTGTTTGGAAAATCCAGCCTTAGCTTGATGCTAAAGTCGCGGGGAGCTATGCATCGAAGGTGTTGCAAGCTGTAGTCATGTGCCCTATTCGCCTCTAACGTTAAGGTGGGCAGCATAATCTGTCATGATTTCTCGGGGAATTTATTTTCGGACAACGACCTCGGTTGAAATAAATAAAGCTTGCTACATATAAGTTTGCAGTCTATAGTGCCCCCTCGGTGACTAACAAGTCCTCCAGTTTTTGTCAGCTTTAGTTTCTTCTTCAAGTCTCTTTTATCTTTCATTCCTGTCTTGTTAATCGCCTAACTCTAGGCAAATGCCTCATATTTTTAAAAGGAATTAACATGGCTACAGGCAATGTAAAATGGTTTAATGACTCTAAAGGTTTTGGTTTTATTACACCGGATGACGGTGGTGCGGATTTATTCGCGCACTTCTCAGCGATCGCCTCTGACGGCGGATATAGAAGCCTAAGCGAAGGTCAGCGTGTGACGTTCGACGTAATCGCAGGCGCCAAAGGTGAGCAAGCATCGAATATCAAACCTTTGTAGATTGATATTTTAGGTGACAAGAATCATCTAGTTAAAAGCCCAGCTATGCTGGGCTTTTTATTTGTATTACAAACTGATGAGCATACTTAATGATGTGCTTCATATGATGATTTCGGGCATCGGTAGGCGAAGCTGCAGTTAGCGGAGTACTGATTTAGGTGAAAGCAATAGACAAAATAAAAGTGGGTCACTTGAAACAAGTGCCCACTAAAAAGTCAGCTACAGCTAACGTAACGCCTTATTTTATAAGGGTGGGTATTGTCTCAATAGTACATATCCAAGCCTCAAGAACATGGTTAACGTTATTTTAAGGGCGTAGTTGCCAGTTGAATTCGCGGTCTAAACTTTGTTTACGGTTTGAGTGAATAGCTCATTAATTTCATCTGCTGAAGCTGTAGGTGGAACAAGAAGGGACTTGCTTAAAACCCTCTTTCTTTCAATCAGGTCGTGTAACTTAATATCGAAACTGTGTTCTCTAAATTCAGGGTGAACTGCGATTGGGTAGTAAACATGCACATCCCTTTGCTGGCCGATTCTATAAACACGATCGGTGCTCTGATCCTCTACAGCAGGATTCCACCAACGGGAAAGGTGAATGACATGGTTGGCTGCAGTCAGAGTTAATCCTACGCCACCGGCTCTTGGAGAAAGCAACATAACGTCAAAACCATCTCTGGACTGAAATAATTCAACACGCTTTTGACGATCAAGAACAGCCACAGTCCCATTAATGACTAAGGGAAGTGACTCCAAGTGGTAACGATTTTTCAGGATCAATGGCAATTCCATGGCGTCCTGCATATCTAGGGACTCCAAGAATATTAAAGCCTTCTCCCCCTTTGCTTTAACTTCATCCAACACTTTAATCGTTGCGACTAATCTAGCAGATGAGCGGATGTAATCATCATCAGACTGGAGATCGGATGCCTGATTTATAAAAGGGTGCAATGAAACGCTTCTTAAATGATGCAGGGCTTGGAGGATGCCGGAGCCAGATGCCTTATGGGCTTGAGTAACAGCATTGTTGTATGCATCGGCTTGATGGTTTGGCATTTCTGTATGCAATGGGTGGATGTGCTTTTTCGGTAATGCATCAAGCGCATCCTCTTTCATTCGTCGAATCATTAGCCCAGGCGAGCCTTTATTTGATCCTGTATGCCAA
>Ga0079224_100007131_pt1 | contig 14945 bp, 10 predicted proteins | sample Stecom2015_FD_80414 | JGI IMG/M metagenome (GOLD analysis project Ga0079224, IMG submission 80414) | Agricultural soil microbial communities from Utah to study Nitrogen management - Steer compost 2015 | ecosystem: Environmental > Terrestrial > Soil > Agricultural land | place: USA: Utah...
CTGCTGCTGCTGCTCGTGCTTAGGCCGCTGGTCCGCCGTATCCTGACGCCCGAGGAACAGGAGCAGCGGCACCTGCAACAGGCGCTTCCGCCCGGTGACCTGCCGCAGCTGCTCGGCCCGGACGGGGAGCCGGTGAGCTCGCGCGAGGAGCCGGAACAGCTGACCTTCAGGCCGGAGTCGCGGACGGCGGCACTGATCGACGTCGTGCGCCAGGCCGGCGAACTGCACGAGAACTCGCTTACCAAGATCGGCGACATGGTCCGCGCCAATCCCGAAGAGGCGGTAGCCATCATCCGCAACTGGCTCCAGGAAAAGGCGGCGTGAGGACCGGCGGATGGCCAGTGCCCTGCAGAAATCCGAATCCACAGTTGCCACCGCGGATCTCGCCCACGCGGTGGAAGCTCCGATCCCGCTCACCGGAGCCGAAAAGGCAGCGGTGCTGATGCTGGCGCTGGGCAGCAAGTACGGCGCGGAGGTCTGGGAAGCGCTTTCCGACGAAGAGGTGCGGACGATTTCGCTCGCGATGTCCTCCCTCGGCACGATCGACGTCGAGATCGTCGAGAAACTCATGCTGCAGTTCACGTCGCAGATGACCATGGCCGGTGCGCTTACCGGCAACTACGAGTCGACCGAACGCCTGCTGTCGCAGTTCCTGCCGAAGGAGCGTGTCGCCGCGATCATGGAAGAGATCCGCGGTCCGGCAGGCCGCACCATGTGGGAGAAGCTGTCCAACGTCCAGGACACGATGCTCGCCGCCTACCTCAAGAACGAGCACCCGCAGACCGTCGCCGTGATCCTCTCCAAGATCAAGTCAGACCATGCGGCTGCGGTTCTCACCCATCTGCCGGAGGAGTTCGCCCTCGAAGTCGTGCAGCGCATGCTGTCGATGGAGTCGGTGCGCAAGGAAGTTCTGGAGAAGGTCGAAGAGACACTGCGCACCGAGTTCATGTCGAACCTCGCGCGGACCCGGCGGCGGGATCCGCACGAGACGATGGCGGAAATCTTCAACAACTTCGACCGGCAGACCGAAACCCGGTTCATGACCGCGCTCGAAGACTCCGACCGCGAGGCGGCCGAGCGCATCAAGGCGCTGATGTTCACCTTCGAGGACCTGGCAAGGCTCGATCCGGCCAGCATCCAGACGGTCCTGCGACACGTTCCCAAGGACAAGCTGGCGCTCGCCATGAAGGGCGCCAGCGAACCGCTGCGCGACTTCTTCTTCCAGAACATGTCGGAACGCGCGGGCAAGCTCCTGCGGCAGGACATGGAGGTGATGGGACCGGTGCGGCTGCGCGACGTGGACGAGGCGCAGATGCTGATGATCAATACCGCCAAGGAACTCGCCGCGAACGGCGAGATCATCCTCTCCAAGAACAAGGGACAGGACGAACTTGTCTACTGAGGACGGGACATGCATCGGGTGAGCCAGGCGAGGAAGTTCGACTTCGACACCGCGTTCGACTTCCTGGTCGAGCCGTCCGGCGACGATGCCGCGGCGGAGCATGGCCTGCGGGCGGCGGAAATCGAGCGGGTGCGAGCGTCCGCCTATGAAGAGGGCCTGCGCGCCGGCGAAGACCGCGCGCTGCAACGCGCCGAGCAACAGACGGCGGATGCCCTCCAGTCGCTGTCGGCCAGCGTCGCGCTGCTGTTCGAGAGGCTTGCCGATGCAGAGGCCCGGCTGCGCGAGGAGGCGCAGTCGCTGGCCGTGATCGTGGCGCGCAAGCTGGTCGGCGAACTGCCGGTCGCCGCGCACCGGGGCGAGATCGAGCGCACGATCGCGGAAGCGATGTCGTTGCTGCGACGCGAGCCCCGGCTCGTCATCCGGGTTCATCCCGAGCTGGCCGAGGCAATCGACGCACGGATCACCGATATCGCATCGCAATGCGGGTTCGCGGGCCGGATCACCGTCAACGCATCGCCGGAGATGCGTCATCCGGATTGCCAGATCGAGGGGGCCGACGGCGGCGTGGCCCGCGACCTGGCGGCCATCGAACGCGAAATCGAAGCAATCGTCAGAACGCACATGTCGCCGGCCGCTGCCGCCCACCACGGCGCGGATGCCGATCCAGGCAATCGCGCCGGGCACACGGGCACCGGGGACGGGGAGCCCGATGGCGATGCGGCGCGGCCGACGCGGGTCAATTCCGGGAGCTGAACGATGAGCGATCAGGGCAAAGACGAAAATTCCGAACCATTCGAGGATGCCGCGAGCGGCAACGATGGCGAAAGCCCGGTTCGCGCTACCCCGTACGAGGCGGCGACGGACGTCCAGAGCAGCGTGAGCGAACTGGAGGCGGTGTTCGACGTCCCGGTCCACATCTCGGCGGTGCTCGGCCGTGCCAGTGTCGAGGTGAGCGAGCTGCTCCGGCTCGACAGGGGAACGGTGCTGGAACTGGACCGGAAGGTCGGCGAGGCGATCGACATCTTCGTCAACGACCGCCTCGTGGCGCGCGGCGAAGTGGTGATGGTCGAAGACCGGCTCGGCGTGACCATGACCGAGATAATCAAGGCCGACCGGACCTGAGCGGCGGCCTGGGGGAATTCGAGAGGGAGCGGGAACAGACATGAGGGTGCTGATCGCCGGCGACTTGCGCGGCCAGCTTTCGAGCGCGACGCGCATGGCCATGGAGCGCGGCGCGAAGGTGCTGCACGCCGAAAGCCTCGACCAGGCAATGCGCGTGGTGCGGGCCGGTCGCGGCATCGACCTGCTGATGGTCGACGTCATGCTGGATGTCGCCGGGCTCATCAATGCGCTGGCGGTCGAGCGAATTCACGTTCCGGTCGTCGCCTGCGGGGTGGAGAACGACGCCGAAGCCGCGGTCGCGGCGATCCGTGCCGGGGCCAAGGAATACATCCCGTTGCCGCCCGACGCCGAGATGATCGCAGCCATCCTCGAGGCGGTCGCCGACGAGAGCCATGCGCTGATCTACCGGGACGAGGCGATGGCGGCGGTGGTCAGGCTGGCAACTCAGGTCGCGGCGTCGGACGCCAGCATCCTGATAACCGGCGAGTCGGGCACCGGGAAGGAAGTCATTGCCCGACACGTCCACCGCAAGTCGCGGCGCGCGGACAAGGCGTTCGTCTCGGTCAATTGCGCAGCCATCCCGGAGGCGCTCCTGGAGTCGGAGCTGTTCGGTCACGAAAAGGGGGCCTTCACTGGCGCCGTCGCCCGCCGCATCGGCAAGTTCGAAGAAGCCAACGGCGGCACGCTGCTGCTCGATGAGATTTCCGAGATGGACGTGCGGCTGCAGGCAAAGCTGCTGCGGGCGCTGCAGGAAAGAGTGATCGACCGGGTTGGCGGCAACAGGCCCGTCGCCATCGACATCCGCGTCATCGCGACCTCCAACCGCGACCTCGCGGCAGCGGTGCATGCGGGCACGTTCCGCGAGGACCTGCTGTACCGGCTGAACGTCGTCAACCTGAACATCCCGAGCCTGCGCGAGCGACCGGAGGACATCCTCGCGCTGGCCGAGCATTTCGTCGCCAAGTACTCCAAGGCCAACGGCCTTCCGATCCGGCCGATCTCGGCCGCGGCACGGGCGGAGCTGGTGCGCGGCCAGTGGCCCGGCAACGTGCGCGAACTCGAGAACACGATGCACCGGGCGGTGCTGCTGGCCGGAGACGACGAGATCGGGGTGGAGGCGCTGTGCCTGCCCGACGGCAACCGCCGGGACTGCGTGATCGGCGGCGGTGCGGCCGGGGCCGCCGCCCACGCCGCCCAGACGGCGCAGGCGGTCACCCGGGGACTTGTGGGCAAGACGGTCGCCGACGTCGAGCGCGACCTGATCCTGGAGACCCTCGGCCACTGTCTCGGCAACAGGACGCACGCCGCCAACATCCTCGGCATCTCGATACGCACCCTTCGCAACAAGCTGCGCCAGTATGCTGCCGAAGGCCTGCCCGTGCCGGGACCCGGCGAGCAGCGGACGGTGGCCTACTGACGCGCGCGATCCCCAATGACTGACACAAGCGCATCGGGAGCCGGACGGCCGGCGTCCCTCGCCGCGGGCCTGTCCGACTTCAGGGTCCTGGTGAGCCGGCCGGACCTCGGCCTCGGCGTCGGGGTGATGATCATCCTGGTGGTGCTCATCCTGCCGATGCCGGCGCTGCTGCTGGACTTCTTCCTTGCGATCTCGATCACCTTCTCGGTGCTGATCCTGATGACGGCGCTGTTCATCCACAGGCCGCTCGAATTCTCGTCGTTTCCAACGGTGCTGCTGATCGCGACGATGATGCGGCTGTCGCTCAATCTCGCGTCCACCCGGCTCATCCTTGGCAACGGGCACGAGGGCACCCACGCCGCAGGCCACGTGATCCAGGCGTTCGGCAACTTCGTGATGCAGGGCAACTTCGTCATCGGCATCATCGTGTTCGCGATCCTGATGATCGTGAACTTCATCGTCATCACCAAGGGTTCGGGCCGCATCGCCGAGGTCGCGGCACGGTTCACCCTCGATGCGATGCCCGGCAAGCAGATGGCGATCGACGCCGACCTTTCCGCCGGGCTCATCAACGAGGACGAGGCCCGGGCGCGCCGGCAGCGGCTCGAGGACGAGTCGTCGTTCTTCGGCGCGATGGACGGCGCCTCCAAGTTCGTGCGCGGCGACGCCATCGCCGGGCTCCTGATCACGTTCATCAACGTCGTGGCCGGCATGATCATCGGCGTCGGCCAGGTCGGAATGTCGCTGTCGGAGGCGGCGGCCACCTACACGCTGCTCACCGTCGGCGACGGGCTGGTCACCCAGGTGCCGGCGCTGATCGTGTCCACCGCCGCTGGCCTCCTGGTCTCCAAGGCCGGCGTCGACGGGGCGGCGGACCAGGCGCTCATCGGGCAGCTGTCGGGGTATCCGAAGGCGCTCGGAATGTCGTCCTTCGCCATGGTCGTCATGTCGCTGCTGCCGGGCATCCCGATGGTGCCGTTCCTGCTGCTGGCGGGGCTGACGGGCGGCCTCGCCTGGCAGGCCGGCCGTCAACAGACGGCCGCCGCCCAGGAGGCGGAGCGGGCGCGGGCGGGTGAGGCCGACGAGACGCCGGCGGAAGAACCGATCTCGACCGCCCTGCACATGGACGAACTGAGGCTCGAGCTCGGCTACGCGCTGCTGCCGCTGATCAACGGCAAGGACGGGGGAGAGCGGCTGACCGGGCAGATAAAGGCGCTCCGGAGGCAGCTTGCCAGCGAGATGGGCTTCGTGATGCCGGCCGTGCGCATCCTCGACAACATGCAGCTCGAACCTGACACCTACGTGATCAAGGTCAAGGAGGTCGACGCCGGCAGCGGGCAGGTGCATGTCGGCCAGTTCATGGTCATGGACCCGCAAGGCCGGCAGGTCGACCTGCCGGGGCGCCACACGACCGAACCCACGTTCGGGCTGCCGGCGACCTGGGTGGACGGGAGCCTGCGTGACGAGGCCGACCTGAAGGGGTACACGGTCGTCGACCCGGCAACCGTGATCTCGACCCACCTCACCGAGATCCTCAAGACCAACATGGCGGAGTTGCTGTCCTACACCGAGGTGCAGAAGCTCCTGAACGAACTCCCCGGCGACCTGCAGAAGCTGATCGACGACATCGTGCCGTCGTCGATCACCATCTCGGGAATCCAGCGGGTACTGCAGTGCCTGCTGTCGGAACGGATCTCGATCCGCGACCTGCCGACGATCCTCGAAGGGATCGCCGAGGCGACCGGCTTCACCAGGGACGCGCCGCAGATCGCGGAGCACGTGCGGTCGCGGCTGGCACGCCAGATCTGCGCGGCCCACCGGGGACCGGGCGGCTACCTGCCGCTGCTGCCGCTGTCGCCGGAGTGGGAACGCCGGTTTGCCGAGGCGCTGGTGGGGCAGAACGAGGAGCGGCAGCTGGCGATGCCGCCGAGCGAGATCCAGGAGTTCATCGTCACGGTTCGCGAACGCTTCGAGGAGGCGGCGCAACTCGGGGAAATCCCGGTCCTCCTCACCAGCGCGCAGGTGCGCCCCTACGTGCGCTCGATCGTCGAGCGGTTCCGGCCGCAGACGACCGTCCTGTCACAGAGCGAGATCCATCCGCAGGTACGCCTGAAGACGGTCGGCCAGATCTGACGCAGGGGCAGGGCCGGAGGCGTCAGCCCAGGGTCACCTTGCCGTGGGCGCCGATCTGCGGCCGCTCGCCGCGCTGCCGCGCGCGGTCCAGCTCGACCTTCATGGCCATCTGGTTGCCGGGCTCGTCCCAGTATTCCGCCTGTTCCGGCTCGAAGCACAGCGCGCGCACGTTGGGGTCCCCGGCACCGCCGGGAAACCAGGCATCGGCGCCAGGATTCCACAGTTCGGCGATGCGCTGCCTCTCGGCGGTACTGGCGATCCGGCCCGACAGCGCCAAGTAGTCCCCGTTGTCGGGCGCGGAAAACGTCACGCAGGCGCGCGGGTCGTCGCGGATCTCACCTTCCTTGTGGGTGCGGGCGTCGGACAGGAACCAGATGCAGCCGTCGTCGCGGTCGTTCAGCGCGATCATCGGCCGGGCGCGGATCGCGCCGCCGTCGTGGGTGGCGACCATGCAGATGCGCACCCGGTCGACGATATCCCAGATCCGGGCTTCGTCCTGGTCAGTCATCGGCTTGCTCCTTCACTTCGTTGCGAAGGGCAACGGAAGCCGCACTGCTGCGGTTCCGGCAACGGCCCTACGGTTCGGGCAGGGGGACCCCGGCGCGCTGGAACGCCGCCTTCTGCCGCTTGCGGACGGCCTCGACATCGAAGTCGGCGATGGTCTCGTTGAACAGCCGGTAGAAATTGAGCTCGGCGCGGAGGTGGATGAAGACGCCGCCGAGGCCGATGGCGGCGCGGTCCATGAACACGAACTCGCGGGGAATGCGTACCGGCCCCTTCTCGCGCAGCGCCCGGTGGACCAGCATCACCTGGCGGCGGCCGTACTCGGCCGGGCTCACGCCGTCGGCAAGCTTGCGGACGCGATCTTCCATCAGCGGGCCGTAGATGAACCGCGCCCAGATGTTCAGGATCTCGATCAGCTCGTCGGTAAGCCCGCGGAATCCCCACGTTTCGTAGGCGGACACGATGCGGTCGCGGTCGTCCGCCCTGAGGCCCTCATAGAGGTCGATGACGCCCTTCACGAACTCGGGCCGGAAGGTGCGGATGCAGCCGTAGTCGAGAAGGTTGAGGCCGGTCGGGTTTCCCTCGCCGTCGACGCGGACGGTGTAGTTGCCGAGGTGGGGATCGCCGTGGATGACGCCGTAGCGGTTGAACGGCATCCACCACGCCTGGAACATCAGGGTGGCGAGGAAGTTGCGGTGCTCCACGGCATGGCCGGTGAAGTCGAGCAGCGGCCTGCCATCGAGCCAGTTCATGGTGAGGAGCCGCCGCGTCGAGAGCTCCGGGTAGACCCTGGGCACGTAGATTTCGGGGATCGACGACAGGATGTCGGCATAAAGCGCCATGTGCCGCGCTTCGAGCTCGTAGTCGAGCTCCTCACGCAGGCGCGCACCGATTTCCTCGCCGACCTCCGAGGTGTCGACGCCGGCATCGAGACGCTTGTGGATGCGCAGGATCAGCGCGAGCTGAGCCAGGTCGGCCTCGACCGCCGATTCCATGTCGGGGTACTGCAGCTTGCAGGCGAGTTCGGTTCCGTCGTGGTGGCGGGCGCGGTGCACCTGGCCGAGCGATGCCGCGGCCGACGCCTCGTGGTCGAACCAGGCAAACCGCTGCTGCCAGTCCGGCCCCAGCTCGCTCGCCATCCGCCGGCGCACGAACGGCCAGCCCATGGGCGGCGCCTGCGACTGAAGCTGTGCGAACTCGGCGGCGTACTCGGGGCCGACCGCGTCGGGAATGGTCGCCAGCATCTGCGCCATCTTCATCAGCGGGCCCTTGAGGCTGCCGAGGGCGGCGGCAAGCTGCCGCGCCTCGTCGTCGCGGGAGCCTTCGCGCCCGAGCAGCCGGCTGCCGGCGATCCGCGCCGCCATCGCGCCGGCGCTCAGTCCGACGCGGCCGTAGCGGCGGGCGCGGCCGGCGAACCGGTTTGCCTCGTCGTCGTGGCGGTCGTTCACGGCCATGCGCCCGCAGCCGCAGGATCGTGCGACGGGACCGGCGCGCGGACGCGACGCGGACGCCGCTGCCCGGCGAGGCCGGACACCTTCCGAAGGACGCGGCCGGCCTGCGGGCTCACGTTTCCAGCGCCTCCAGCTCGTCGATGAGCCGGGAGATCATCGACAGGCCGAGCTGCCAGAATTCCGGCCTGGCCGCGTCGAGGCCGAACGGCGCCAGGAGCTCCGAATGATGCCGCGAGCCGCCGGCCTTCAACATGTCGAAGTACTTCTCCACGAAGCCCTCGTGCGATTGCTCGTACAGCGCATAGAGCGAGTTCACCAGGCAATCGCCGAATGCGTAGGCATAGACGTAGAACGGCGAGTGGATGAAGTGCGGTATGTAGCACCAGAACGTCTCGTAGCCGTCGCCGAGATGGATCGCGGGGCCGAGACTTTCCCCCTGGACCTCCAGCCACTTGCGGCAGATGTCATCGGCGGTGAGCTCGCCTTCGCGGCGGCCGAGATGGACCTTCCGCTCGAAGGTGTAGAAGGCGATCTGCCGGACCACGGTGTTCAGCATGTCCTCGACCTTGGAGGCGAGCAGGGCCTTGCGTGCGCCGGGATCGGTGGTCGATGCGAGGAGGCTGCGGAAGGTCAGCATCTCGCCGAACACGCTGGCCGTTTCGGCGAGCGTGAGCGGGGTGCGGGACAGCAGCAGGCCGAGCGGTGCGGCCAGCACCTGGTGGACGCCATGGCCGAGCTCGTGGGCGAGCGTCATCACGTCACGGGTACGGCCCTGGTAGTTCATGAGCACGTAGGGATGCACGCTCGGCACCGTCGGGTGGGAGAACGCGCCCGGCGCCTTGCCGGGGCGGACCGGGGCGTCGATCCAGCGACGGTCGAAGAACCAGCCGGCGATCTCCGCCATTTCCGGGGCGAAGCTGCGGTAGGCGTCGAGCACCGTGCGCTGCGCGTCGCTCCACGGGATGGTGCGCCGGTCCTCTTCCGGCAGCGGCGCGTTGCGATCGTAGTGCTCGAGCCGGTCGAGGCCGAGCCAGCGCGCCTTCATGCGGTAGTAGCGATGCGAAAGGTCGGGGTAGGCGTTGCGCACGGCGTCGACCAGCGCCTCGACCACCGGGCGTTCGACGCGGTTGGCGAGATGGCGGGAGTCGGCGACGTCCTCGAACTTGCGCCAGGTGTCGGAGATCGCCTTGTCCCTGGCCAGCGTGTTGGTCACCAGCGTGAACAGGCGCAGGTTGCGCGAGAACGTCTCCGCCAGGGCATCGGCGGCCGCACGCCGCTTGTCGCGGTCGGGATCGAGCAGCAGCGACAGCGTCGGCTCGATCGTCAGCTCCTCGCCGCCGACGGTGAACCTGAGGCTGCTGATGGTCTCGTCGAACAGCCGGTTCCAGGCGGCGCGGCCGGTGACCGACTTCTCGTGGAACAGCCGTTCCAGCGTCTCGTCGAGCTGGTGCGGCCGTTCGCGGCGGAGGTCGTGCAGCCACGGCGCGTAGCGGGCGAGGTCCGGGGTGGCCAGGGCAGCGTCGAGAACGCCGTCGTCGATCCTGTTCAGCTCGAGCTCGAAGAACAGGAGCCTGGTCGAGATCGTGGTGATGGTGTCCTGCATGTCGCCGTAGAACTTGGCGCGGACCGGAACGGAGCTGTCGCCGGCGTAGAGCAGGCCGGCATAGGACATGATGCGGCCCATCACCTCCTGCAGCGCCTCGTAGCGGCGGATCGCGTCGGCGAGCCGGGCCCCGGCGTCGGGCCCGGTGGCGATGTCACCGACCCGTCCCGCATAGTCGGCGGCAAAGGCATCGGCGTCGCGTGCCGCGCGGTCGAGGTCGGCCTTCAGCGCCGGGCTGTCGATGCCGTCGTAGAGATCGCCGAGATCCCACTCCGGAAGGGCATCCGGATCGAGCTGCGACTTCGGGGTTGCTGCGGTTGCCGGGTCTGTCGCCGCGGCACGGGGTATGGCTGTCATCGGTCTCCTGCCTTCGCTTCGGGGAACTGCCGCCTCTATATCGCCATGGCGCCGCCGGACCGCAACGTGGGCCTCGACGGGGCGGGGCGACGGTGGGCGGACGGGGGTTAAGCCGTTCTTAAGCCGGCCTTTACCCTTCGTGTACCAATATGAATCAGGTGGACGGGTTTCGCGGAGCGGGTGGCGACACCTGCCGACCGCGCCAACGGGAGTACATCGGAGAGCCAGCGAATGTCGCGTAACGTACTGGTTGTCGACGACGATCCGGCCCAGCGCCGGATCCTCGAGGAAATGATAAAACGGTTCGGCTACCAGGCGGTTTCCGCCGACGGCGGCGAGGCCGCGCTCGACATCCTGCTGAACCAGCAGGGACGGGAGATCGCGCTCGTGGTGCTCGACCTCGTGATGCCGGAGGTCGACGGCATGGAGGTGCTGGAGCGGCTGCGCCAGACGGGTTCGGCGGTCCCGGTCATCGTGCAGACGGCGCAGGGCGGGATCGAGACCGTGGTCAAGGCGATGCGCGCCGGCGCCGACGACTTCGTGGTCAAGCCGGCAAGCCCCGAGCGGCTGCGGGTGTCGATCCAGAACCTGCTCAAGGTCGAGGCGCTGAGCGGCGAGATAAAGCGGCTGCGCAAGAAGGCGGAAGGCGAGTTCACGTTCGCCGACCTGATTACCGCGAGCCCGGGAATGGCGGGCGTGGTCCGGCTCGGCCAGCGCGCCGCACGATCGAACATCCCGGTGCTCATCGAGGGCGAAAGCGGGGTCGGCAAGGAGATGATCGCCCGCGCCATCCAGGGCGAGAGCGATCGCCGCGGCCGGCCGTTCGTCGCCGTGAACTGCGGCGCGATCCCGGAGAACCTGGTCGAGAGCATCCTGTTCGGCCACGAGAAGGGCGCCTTCACCGGCGCCACCTTCAAGCATGCCGGGAAGTTCGTGGAGGCGAACGGCGGCACGCTGTTCCTCGACGAGGTTGGCGAACTGCCGCTCGACATCCAGGTCAAGCTGCTGCGGGCGCTGCAGGACGGCGAGATCGACCCGGTCGGCGCCAAGCGCCCGGTCAAGGTGGACGTGCGGGTCATCTCGGCGACCAACCGCGACCTGATCGAGATGGTGAAGAACGGCGAGTTCCGCGAGGACCTGTTCTACCGGCTCAACGTGTTCCCGGTGCTGGTCCCGCCGCTGCGCGAGCGGCGCGAGGACATCGAGCCGCTGGTCCAGCACTTCATCACCCGGTTCTCGGCGGAAGAGGGGCGGAAGATCCAGGGCATCGCCCCGGATGCGCTGGCGATGCTGCAGCAGTACACGTGGCCGGGCAACGTCCGGCAACTGGAGAACGCGGTGTTCCGGGCGGTGGTCCTGTGCGAGGGAGGCGTCCTGACGGTGGGTGACTTCCCGCAGGTCGCAAGCCAGGTCGAGGGCTTCACCCCGCCTCCGGTTCCGGCGGCGACGGCGAGTGCCGCCGTTTCCGCGGAGGCACCCGTGGCGGCACCGGAACCCGACCAGAGCCGTACCGTTATCACCAATGGCAGCGCACTCGGCATACCTGCCGTCACCGAAGGCGGCCACATCCGGCGGCTCGACGAAGTGGAGGCGGAACTCATCCGCCTCGCCATCCAGCGGTACCGCGGGCACATGTCGGAGGTCGCCCGAAAACTGGGCATCGGCCGGTCCACGCTGTATCGCAAGGTCCGCGAAATGGGCCTGGTCGACGGGCTTGAGACGAAAATGTAACACCGGCCGCCGAATCAGCGACGCTCGTTTCGCGCCGAGTTGCCAAGACGAGTGTGCCGACCTTACGGTCGCGCCAGTGGCTCGGGAGGTTCTTTCGTGATTCGCCTATCCAGTTTCGTGTGTACGGCCGCCGTGGCCGGTATGCTGGTGGCCGCTCCGCATCTCGCTTATGGCCGGGGTGCCGACATGGAACAGCCGTTCGCCGAATGGAAGGCGGAACGGCAGGCCTATTCCGAAAACCGGTCGTGGCCATTCGGCTTCCGCGAGCCAGAGCGCCGGTATCGTGAGCCGGATCAGAGACGCTACCGGACACAGGACTGGCGGCGCAGGGACTATTCGCAGGAGCAAGACGGCTTCTTCCGCCGCTTCTTCAGGCCTGCCCCGTCGACGCGGCCGGCACCGCCTGCGTATGTCCCGGAACCGGAAAAGCCGATCGCGCTCGTCTATCAACCGGCGCCGCTGGTACCGCTCGCCGATGGCGCGATTTCGCTGCCGGAACCATCGGGGCCGGTGGCGCGAGGGGTATACCGGACACTCAGCCAGCCCGAACAGCCGGTCATCCGGGTCCGCAAGGAAGACCGGGAAGCCATCCTCGCGTTCTATGCCGCCCGCGGCTTCGAGCCCGTGTGGGTCGGCACCGACCAGGTGGGCACGAGGGGCGCCAGGCTTCTGGACGTTCTTGCGCGGGCCGATGAGGAAGGGTTCGACAAGGCCGATTACCTGCCGACGTTGCTGACCGGCTTCGACGACCGGGCGCGCCACCTGGCGGCTGAAGACCTTGGCCGTCTCGACGTGGAACTCACCGCGGCTGCCCTCAAGTATGCGCGCCACGCTTCCGCCGGGCGGCTGATCCCGTCACGGCTGAGCCGGTTCATCGACGTACATCCGACGGCGGCCGCCCCGGATGCGGTCCTGAGCGACCTGGCGGTTTCAACGAAGCCGGGGCAGGTGCTGGCCGGACTGCATCCGAAGCACGAGGTTTATCGACTGCTGAAGGAGGAACTGGCACGGCTGCGGCAGGAGGCCGGCGGCCGGCTCGAGGCGTCGATACCGTCAGGCGGCCTGATCCGCGTCGGCATGGTGGATTCCCGCGTTCCGCTGATCCGCCGCAAGCTCGAAAGCCTCGATCTGCTGTCCTCCGGCGAGGCCACGGCTGGATCGGTCGGGGGCACGGACATTCCGGACGCGACGCTGGTGACGGCGTCGGTGGCTGTGGATGACCTCTACACCGATGAACTCGCCGCTGCGGTCAGAGACTTCCAGCGCAGTGCGGGCCTTTCGGCCGACGGTATCGTCGGTCCGGCCACGATCGCAGCTATGAACGGCGACAACGTGCAGGAGCGAATCCGCAAGCTCGTCGTGAACCTGGAGCGGGTCCGCTGGCTGCCGAAGGATCTCGGGGACAAGTACGTGTTCGTGAACCAGCCGGCGTTCGAGCTCCGGCTCATGGACAACGGCGAGGTTGCGTGGCAGACGCGCGTGATCATCGGCACCTATCGCAACCAGACGCCGACGTTCAGCGACGAGATGGAGGAAGTCGATCTCAATCCGTACTGGAACGTGCCGCGGTCGATAGCGACAAAGGAGATGCTGCCCGAACTGTGGAGCGATCCATACTACCTGGACAGCCGCGGATACGAGGTGTTCCACACCAACGGCCAGCGGATTTCCAGTGCCAGCGTGGACTGGACCGCGTATACGCCGGCGACGATGCCGTTCAGCATCCGGCAGCCGCCGGGGCCGTCGAACGCCCTTGGCAAGATGAAGTTCCTGTTCCCCAACAAGCATGCGGTCTACATGCACGACACGCCGCAAAAGCACCTGTTCGAACGGACCGTGAGGTCGTTCAGTCACGGCTGCGTGCGGGTGCAGCATGCCGACAGGTTCGCCGAAATCGTCCTTGCCACGGAAGGCTGGACGCCGGCGGCGATCAATGCCGCGGTGGCGACAGGAGCGAATCAGTCGATCAAGCTGTCGAGGAAGATCCCTGTACACCTGGCCTACTTCACGGCCTGGGCCGACGAACGTGGCGTTCGCTACTTCGACGACGTGTACAAGCGGGACGAGCTGGTCGAACGCGCCCTGAACGGCCACCGCATGGCGATGGACACGGGCGGCGACCGTCGCGAGGTATCCGGAAACTATTGATCCTGAACGTCGATCCCGAATGGCATCGGCGTTCGGGATGGCTCAAATCGGGCCGCGCTTAATCCCTCATTAAGCAAACCTGCGTTCTGATAGCGTCTGCGGCGGGGCCGTCATTCTGGGGATGACAGGTCTGCGGCGTAGAGGCTAGAGTGCGCCCGAGCGGGCTCACTCGAGCGGGTGAGTTGCATCAGTAGAGGGGAACGCCATGACGGCACCCTGCCGTCAGAGCAGGCCAGAGCGGGACACATCCTCGTCCCGGAGTTTCAAACGGATCAGGACCGGGGCTTCGGCACTGGCGGTGGCCGCTGCGGTCGGCATCGCCGCCATTGTCGCGACCGCGGACCATGGCTGGGTGAAACCCGCCTTGGCTTCCGGAGAAACCCGCACGATCTCCTTCTACAACGTCCACAACAAGGAATCGGTGACAATCACCTACAAGAAGGACGGCCGCTACATCCCCTCGGCGATGAAGGCGATCAATCATTTCATGCGCGACTGGCGGCGCAACGAGCCGACGCGCATGGACCCGAAGCTGATCGATCTCATCTGGGAGCTGCACCAGGAACTCGGATCCCGCGAGCCGGTGCATCTGATCTCGGGCTATCGCTCGCCCAAGACCAACGCCATGCTGAAGAAGATCGGCAGGAACGTGGCGACGACAAGCCGGCACATGCACGGGCAGGCGGCGGACATCTACTTCCCCGATGTTTCGGTTGAAAAGCTGCGCAACAGCGCGCTGGTCCGCCAGGTCGGCGGCGTCGGGTACTATCCGCGGTCGGGCAAGTACGGCTTCGTGCATGTCGACACCGGCCGTGTCCGCCACTGGCCGCGTATACCCGAACAGCAGCTTGCCGCGATCTTCAGGAACCACAAGCCGAGCCGGGCGCGCAACGATGTGCAGGTGGCCGAGGCGGCGCCCGCCAAAGCGGCGACCACCGTGGCGGCGGTCGCGAAGGTCCCGACACCGCGGCCGAAGCCGGTCATGATGGCACGCGCCAAGATACCGGTTCCCGGCGAGCCGCAGCTCAGGACCGCCAGGCAGGATGCGGACGATGCAACCGCCACCGCCACCGCCAC
>Ga0079224_100007132_pt1 | contig 14944 bp, 13 predicted proteins | sample Stecom2015_FD_80414 | JGI IMG/M metagenome (GOLD analysis project Ga0079224, IMG submission 80414) | Agricultural soil microbial communities from Utah to study Nitrogen management - Steer compost 2015 | ecosystem: Environmental > Terrestrial > Soil > Agricultural land | place: USA: Utah...
ACCTCCGAGCCGAGCGCCGGAAGCCGCGCCTGAGGCACGTCCGGGCAGGCCGCGCCGTAGCGCGCGGCCACGCGCAGCTCGGCCGCGCGCCGCCGGGCCCGATCGGCGTGGGCCCGCAGCACCGCAGCCACCGGGTCCTTCGGGTCCCGCTCCTCGAGCGTCGCCGCCGCGCCCAGGGCCCGCTCCGCCGACAGCGACGTCCGCACCGGCGTCAGCCGGTTCAGGATCATCCCGTCCAGCGGCATGCGCTCCTCGGTGAGACGCCGCGAGAAGTACACCGCCTCGTTGATCGCCGCCGGCTCGGGCGCCGCCACCACCAGGAACGAGGTCTGCTCGCCCTGCAACGCCCGGAAGGTCGCCTCGGCCCGTCTCCGGAAGCCGCCGAAGGTGTCCTCCAGGCTCGCGGTGAACTCGGCGACGTCGGTCAGCAGATGCCCCCCGAGGACCTTGTTGAACACCCGCGTGAACACGGCCGCGCTCGCGCCCACGACCGAGAGCATCGAACGCCGCGATCCGGGCGTGGAGGCCGCCAGCACGCGGATGATCCGGCCGTCCAGGAAACGGGCGAGACGGGCCGGGGCGTCCAGGAAGTCCAGGGCCGAGCGCGAAGGCGGCGTGTCGAGGACGATCAGGTCCCACCGGCCCGAAGCGCGCAGCTGCCCGAGCTTCTCCATCGCCATGTACTCCTGCGTGCCCGAGAAGGTCGAGGACACCGCCTGGTAGAAGGGGTTCGCGAAGATCTCCGCCGCCCGCTCCGCGCTGGTGTGCGAGGCGACCACGTCGTCGAAGGTGCGCTTCATGTCGAGCATCATCGCGTCGAGCGCGCCCGCCTCGAGGCCCTCCACCGGACGCGGGGTGTTGTCGAGGGCCTCCATGCCCAGCGACTGCGCCAGGCGGCGGGCCGGGTCGATCGTGAGCACCACGGTGCGGCGGCCGTGGTGCTCGGCCGCCCGCAGCGCCAGCGCCGCGGCCGTGGTGGTCTTGCCGACCCCGCCCGAGCCGCAGCACGCGATGACGTTCTTGCCCTCGTCGCTCAGCAACGCGTCGAGATCGAGGTCATCGGCCACGGCCGGCTCCTTCCGGACCGGCGCCGGGGACCGTCCCGCGCGCCCCCCTGAAACTCGGCCGCAATCGGCCCGCCAACTGGTAGAGCCCCGAGAGGTCCACGCCTTCGGGCAGGAGCGCCAGCTCGTCGACCGGGCGGCCGAGCCGCTCCAGCCGCTCCCGCCAGGAGTCCACCGCCTCGGTCTCGACGCGGCTCGCCGCGTGCTCCTCGAGCAGGGCCGCCACGAGGCCCTCGTCGGACGGCAGGCCGGTGCGCCGCAGCCCCTCGCGCAGCCGCTCGGCGGTGACGTCGGGGGTCCCGGAGCCCGAGACCTTGTTGAACACCACGTGCCCGACCGGCAGGTCGGCGGCCAGGAGCTCCCGGTGGGCGTCGACGGTCTCCTGCACCGGCATCGCCGCCGGGGTCGTGACGAGGTGGACGGCGGTGAGCGAGGAGTGCAGCAGCCGCGACACCGAGCGCGAGTGCTTCCCGATGGGGCCGGTCTTGGCCAGCCGTCCGCTCTCGACGGTGACGTTCAGGAACTTCACGATCCGGCCGGTCGGCGGCGCGTCGAGCACCACCGCGTCGTAGGCCATGCGGTCCGCCTCGGTCCGCGTGACCGCCTCCTTGAGCTTGCCGGTCAGCAGGATGTCGCGCAGACCCGGCGCGATCGTCGTGGCGAAGTCGATCGCCCCGAAGCGGCGCAGCGCCCGCCCGGCCGAGCCGAGCTTGTAGAACATCGTCAGGTAGTCCAGCAGCGCCTCGTCGGCGTCCACCGCCTGCCCGAACACCTCGCCGCCGTCGAGCCCGGCGGCGAGGCGCCGCTCGGCGTACGGCAGCGAGGGCGCGTCGAACAGCGGGGCTATGCCCTGGCGGCCTTCGACCTCCGCGAGCAGGACGCGGCGCCCGGGCCCGGCCAGAGCCAGCGCGAGCGCGGCCGCCACCGTGGTCTTCCCGGTGCCGCCCTTCCCGGTGACGATGTGCAGTCGCGGCACGGGAGGAGCGATGGCACTCATTCACCGGAGTGTAGTCACTCGACGGCCATGTCGCACACCTGCCACTGCGGGTCGGAGTCCTCGGCGACCAGCGTGAAAGTCCAGGTGACGGCTTCACCGCCGGTGCTGAGCTCGGCGGTGACGGTGGCCTCGCCCACGCCGCGGTCCGTCTCGGTGACGTCCGACCAGTCCACGCCGGCCTGCTCGTCGAACGCGGCGAGGTCGGCGGCGGCCTCGGTGAGGTCGCGGTCGTCCTTGTCCGCGCACAGCCAGGTGCGGGCGTCGGCCGCGTCGTGCTCGTCGAGCAGCGCGCCGAGGAACTCCCGGACGGTGCGTTCGGGAGTGTCGGAGACCTCGTCGACGTCGACGAAGAGGTTCGCCGCCACCACCGCGAGGGCCCCGACGAAGGCGGCGGCCGCGCCGAAGGTCAGCCAGGTCCACATCCGGCCGTGCCGCGTCGGAGCCTCGGGCTCGGGGAGCGCGCGCCCGGACCGGGGCGGAGCGTCGTGTCCCGCGCCGTCCTGGCGGTGGCCTTCGAGCTGCTGCTCGGCCTTGGTGTCTGGCCGCTGGGCGGCGGTGTCTGGCGACACGGGTACTCCCTGTATGAACGATGCACTGTTGGGGAGGCGACGCACTCTGAGAGTAGCGGTGCGCCGCTCCCGAATCAAGACGCCGTACTGTGGGCGCATGGATAAATGGGAGTACGCGACCGCACCGCTGCTGATCCACAACACCAAGCAGATCCTCGACATGTGGGGCGAGGACGGCTGGGAGCTGGTCACGGTGGTGCCGGGTCAGAATTCGGAGCAGCTCGTGGCCTACTTCAAGCGGAAGCGGGAGCAGTAGATGGCCGATGTCGAGGCGGCCCTGGAGCGCCTGGGGCTGGGGCTGCCGGCCGTGGTGCCGCCGGTGGCGGCCTACCGGCCGGCGGTCAGGTCGGGCGACTTCGTGTACGTCTCCGGCCAACTGCCGGTGGTCGAGGGCGAACTGGCCGCGACCGGCAAGGTCGGCGCCGAGATCGACGTGGACCGCGCCTACGAGCTGGCGCGGATCTGCGCGCTGAACGGGCTCGCCGCGATCGGGTCGGTCGCGGAGCTCTCGGAGCTCGCCGGGATCGTGAAGGTCGTGGGCTTCGTCGCCTCCGCCCCCGGCTTCACCGGCCAGCCGAAGGTCGTCAACGGCGCGAGCGAACTGCTGGGCGAGGTGCTCGCCGCGGCCTTCGGCACGGAGGACGCGGGCCATCACGCCCGCAGCGCCGTGGGCGTCGCGGAGCTGCCTCTGGGCGCGCCGGTGGAGGTCGAGCTCATCGCCGAGCTGACGCCGAAGGCCAAGGTCCGCCTCGTCTGAGGCCGAGGACCGGAAGCGGGTTCGGCGCCGCTCGGCGCCGAACCCGGTCTTTCATCCGATCGAGGGGATCACGCGGGTCTCGACCTCGCCGAGGGCGATGGTCGTGCCGCGGGGCCCGGGCGCGGTGGCCGTGATCGTGACGATGTCGCCGTCGTGGAGCCGCCACTGCGGCAGCACGGCCTCGCCGGAGCCGAAGAGCATGCCCGGGCGCAGTACCGAGCCGTCGGCGGTCAGCTGCGCGAGCTGCTGCGCGGGCGTCCAGTAGGCGTCGCCGAAATCGGCGCCGGCCACAGACACCCCGTTCACCTCGATGTTCAGCCGCAGGTCGAAGCCGTAGCGGTCCGATTCCTTCAGGTAGGGCGCCATCCGCGCGTCCTGCACGGGCGCGGTGGTGCGGGCCGGGCCGAGCGCGTCGATCGGGGTGACCCACGCGCTCATCGAGGTCGCGAAGGACTTGGACGCGAAGGGGCCGAGCGCCTCGGCCTCGAGCTCGGCGAAGTCGCGGGCGGTCCAGTCGTTGAGGAGCACGGTGCCGAACACGTGCCGCTCGAACTCGTCCGGGGTGACCGGACGGCCCAGTTCGGACTCGCCGCCGACGATGAAGCCGACCTCGGCCTCGATGTCGAGCGCCCCGGTGGGGCCGAAGGCGATCTCGCCGCGCGCGTCGCGGTAGTGGCCGGAGGGGCGCACCAGGTCCATCCCGGAGGGCATGACCGTGGAGGCCCGTCCGTTCGTGCCGCACGGCTGCCAGAGGCGGCCGTCGGGGGCGCGCGTGGTGAAGTCGACGAAATCGGTGACCAGCAGCGGGGCGTGCATCCGGGCCTCGCCGATCGGGGTCAGCCACAGGCTCGCCGTGTCCTCCAGGCTCGGTTCGGTGAGGGCCTGCTGGACCTGGGCGCGCACCTTGGTCCACACCTCGCGGCCGAGGGAGAGCAGCCGGTTGAGCGCCGGGTCCCGCAGCGCGGTGCACGAGGCGCACGTCTGGCAGTCTCCCGCGAGGACGGCCTTGTGCAGGTCGAGCACCTGGTCGGCGATGCGGACTCCGATGCGCGGCGTGGGCTCGTCGGCGGTCGAGAAGACCCCGTAGGGGAGATTGTGGACGTTGTACGGGCTCTGGTCGGCCCCGGGCACCCAGCTTTTCACGTTGTTCCTCCGTCGTCGATGCGGTCGGGAGGATTAACGAGCGCGGCGCGGCGAGGTCACTCGGGGTCGCGATGCCTGCGCAGAACTGTGAACCAGGCCACCCAGCAGGCGGCGGCGATGACGCCGAAGCACAGCCGGGTGCCGGTGCCCAGGCCGGAGCCGAGCAGCGCGGGGATCGCGAAGACCACGGACACGCCGAGCAGGATCGACCGGCCGAGGGCGCCGCGGAAGAGCCCCGGGCCGTAGATCTTGGAGCGCCAGTCGGGGTCGTCGGGATCGGCGTCGACGAAGGCCCGCTGCCGCCGGCGCGCCTCGGGTGGCAGGCGCTGGGCCTGGGGGCCCGCGGTCTCGGGGTCGAGGTCGGCGGCGGCCCGCCGGGAGCGGCGGGCGAGGTCGTCCAGGTCGAGGCTCTCGGCCACGGCGGCGAGCGTGAGGTGGGTGCGCGGCTGCTCGGGGGCGAGGTTGACGGCGTTCCACGCGGCGTCGAGGGCCGGCTGTCCCGCGCCGGCCCGACGGGTGATGAGCGCGTAGTGGATGTGGTAGAGCCAGGAGGTGCGGTCGAGGTCGAGCAGGCTCGCGGCGGCCTGGAGCGCCTCCTCGCGGCGGTCGGCGTCGGCCAGGGCGTAGCCGCGCGTGATCATGGCCCGGTGGTGCTGCGGGTTCCGGGCGAGCGCGGCGCCCGCGTAGACGAGGGCCTGATCCGGGTCGAGCTCGGCGAGGGCGACCACGGCGGCCATGGTGTTGGCGTCGGCGTCGAGCGGGTCGATGCGCAGCGCGGCGTCCACCTCGGCCCGGGCTTCGGGGAGCCGGTCGAGGTCGTACATCATCTCGGCCTGCCGCAGGTGTTCCACGAGGGTGCGCGGGGCGTCGTCGTCCATGAACCTACTCCCGGAGGCGAGCGTCGGTCGTGTAGAGCAACGCTACCGCGGTGGCCGCCAGGCCCTCGCCTCGTCCGGTGAAGCCCAGGCCGTCGGTGGTGGTGGCCGAGAGCCGCACGGGCGCGCCGACGGCGGCGGCGAGCGCGGCCTCGGCCTCGGCCCGACGCGGGGCGATCTTGGGACGGTTGCCGATGATCTGGACGGAGACGTTGCCGATCCGCCATCCGGCCTCGTGCACGCGGCGGGCGGTCTCGCCGAGGAGGGCGGCGCCCGAGGCGCCGGCCCACTCGGGGCGGTCGGTGCCGAAGTTGGCGCCCAGATCGCCGAGCCCGGCCGCCGAGAGCAGCGCGTCGCACGCGGCGTGGGCGGCGGCGTCGCCGTCGGAATGCCCGGCGAGGCCGGGAGCGCCCGGCCATTCGAGGCACGCCAATCGGCACGGTTGCTCGGGGTCGAATCGGTGCACGTCAGTGCCGTGCCCGACGACCACGGACGGAAGTTCGAGGCTCACTCGAGTGGAATCGTCGTTCGAGTCCGGGGACTACTGAACGGGAGCCTCCGAGAGGAGGACCTTGTCCAGGACGTTCTCCGCCTCGTCCTTGACGCAGTCCTCGGCCAGCGCGATCTCGCCGACGAGGATCTCGCGGGCCTTCGAGAGCATGCGCTTCTCGCCGGCCGACAGACCGCGCTCGCGGTCTCTGCGCCACAGATCGCGCACGACCTCCGCTATCTTCAGCGGGGAACCGGACGCCAGCTTCTCGACATTGGCCTTGTAACGCCGCGACCAGTTGGTGGGCTCCTCCGTGTGCGGGGCCCGCAACACGTTGAAGACCTCGTTGAGGCCCTCCGCGCCGACGACTTCCCGGACGCCGACCATCTCGACGTTCTTGGCTGGAACCTTGACCGTGAGGTCACCCTGCTCGACTCGCAGCACGAGGTATTCCTGTTCGATACCGCCGATGACGCGAGTTTCCACAGCTTCAACGAGTGCGGCCCCGTGGTGGGGGTAGACAACGGTCTCGCCGACACTAAAACCCATAGGATCGAAACCCCTTTCGCTGTGTCTAGCCTAACACGGCGTTGGGGTTTTCCCCGACAGCGGATCGCCATGAATGCCCTGGTCAATTGGTATGTGATCGACTACTCTACGGCATCTCGGGCTCGGGGAGCCGACAAGCCTGCGATAAATGAGGCCCGCGTCGCTCACTAGGACGGGACGTCATTTCCCGGCATTCGGAGGCGCGCGGCGGCCCTGGTGCCGGAGCGCCGCGACACGCCGGTGAGATCCACTCCTCGGCGCGCGCCCGGCCCGACGAGTTCGCCCAGCCCCGTCGTCTAGGCTGTCGAAAGCATGCCTGTAGGACTCAGGGAGGACCACCAGTGGCCAGGGGAATCAGCACGGCGACCATCGTCCGTCGCGGGGCGGCGATCGCGATCGCGGCGGCCGCGGCGACCGGGCTGTCGGCCTGCGGCGCGGGTCAGGTGACCCAGACCGACACCAAGCAGACCGCCATCAGCGGCGTCAACCTCGACGCGGGCGACCTCTCCCTGCGCGACCTCCAGGTCGAGTACCCCGCCGAGTCCGGGGGCTACGAGCAGGGCGGCGCCGCGCCGCTACAGGTGTGGATCTCCAATGAGGGCGATGAGTCGATCAGCCTGATCGGGATCGTGACCGACGCGGCCGAGCAGGTCACTCTCGTCGAGGCCGGGGAGCCCGGCGTCGACGTCCAGGAGACCACCGAGCCCCCTCGGGACGACATGACCTCCGACGCGCCCGCCGGCGAGTCCACGGACCAGTCCACCGACGGCGCCACCGACCAGGCGACCGACGAGACCACGGACCAGGCGACCGAGGGCGCCACGGACGGCGCCACCGACCAGGCGACCGAGGAGCCCGCCGAGGAGGAGCCGACGTCGATCGGGTCCGTCGAGTTCGAGCCGATCGAGCTCACCCCCGGCTCCTTCGTCCGGCTCGACAGCGGCGTGGAGAACAGCGACTACTTCCTCCTCGAAGGGCTCGCCGAGGAGCTCCTGGCCGGCGAGAACGTCGTCGTGACGTTCGTGTTCTCCAACGGCCAGGAGGTCGAGGCCGAGATCCCCGTGGGCCAGCCCGAGGTCGACGGCGCCGAGGACCGCTCCTACCTGGAGCAGCCCGGCTACGGCCACTAGCGCCTTCCGAGGCGCCGACCGCGCTTCCCTCGAGGCTCCGCCTCCGCCCTCCGGCGGGAGCGGAGCCTCGTCGTCTTCCCGCTCACCTGGCGAGCGGCCAGCGCCGCTCCACGGTCTCCTCGCGGCCCTTGCGCCGGAAGTACGCCTCCAGCGAGGCCGCGTCCTCGGCGTGCCAGCGCACCTGCGCCTCGTGCAGCTCCCGAGGCTCCATGGGCCCGACCTCGGGGAACCGGGCGCCGATGGCGCGCGCCACCGACACCGTCGCCGCCGCGTCCGCGGCGGCCGAGTGCGCCCCGTCCAGCGCCACGCCGTAGTGCGCGGCCGTCACGCCGAGCGTGCGCTTGCCCCTGCGGAAGCGGTCCACCCGCTTGTCGAGCACCGAGGGGTCGATCACGATCAGCCGGTCCCAGTCGATCTGGGCGAGGCCGTGCCGGTCCAGCTCGAACGACAGCATCGTGAAATCGAATCCCGCCCGGAAGGCGGCGACCGGCGTCCCCGCCTCGACGGCCTCGCCGAGGGCGAGGGCGATCTCGTTCATCGCCTTCGCCGCGGGGAGTCCTTCGGCCCGGACCATCGCGTCGGTGATGCCGTGGACGCGCGTGGCCCCCGGCGGGATCGGCACTCCCGGGTCGATCAGCCACGTCCGCCCCACCGCCTCGCCCGAGCCGGGATCGACGGCCACCAGCGCCGCCTGCACGATCCGGTCGGAGCCGCAGGCGACCCCCGTGGTCTCGGTGTCGAACCCCAGCAACGGGCCTTCGTACCATGCGTCGTTCATGCGCACACCTTATCCGCGAGGTACGACGATGCCCGATATGCTCTTTCGGTTCATATGATCCGCAAATTATGATTCATGCTCATAAAAACCCTTATGGAGGAGCATTGAACTTTCTCGATCCCGTCACCGACGCCGTCCAATCCTGGGCGGACGGCCTCAACCGGGACTACGGCGAAGGCGTCGGCAAGGTCGGCGAGTTCGTCTGGGGCCCGTGGCTGCTCATCCCGCTGCTGCTCGCCGTGGGCGTCTACCTGACGGTGCTGCTCTCCGGCATCCAGATCCGCCGCCTCGGCTACGGCCTGTGGCTGGCGCTGTTCAAGCGCCATGAAGGCGACGTCAAAGGCGACATCAGCCACTACCAGGCCCTGTCGGTCGCGCTCGCCGCCACCGTCGGCGTGGGCAACATCGGCGGAGTCGGCGCCGCCATCGCCATCGGCGGGCCCGGCGCCCTGTTCTGGATGTGGGTGACCGGCCTGTTCGGCATGGCCACCAAGTACTCCGAGGCGCTCCTGGGCGTCAAATACCGCCGAGTCAACGCCCGAGGCGAGCAGTCCGGCGGTCCGATGTGGTACCTCACCGAGGGCATCCGGGGCCCGTTCGGCAAGATCCTCGGCCTCGCGTTCGCGGTCTTCGGCGTCGTCGCCAGCTTCGGCATCGGCAACGCCGTCCAGTCCGGACAGGTCGCCACCGCGATCCAGGGGCAGCTCCCCGACGACACCTTCTGGACCCCCTCGTGGACGGGCCTGGTCATCCTCGTCGCGGTCGGCCTGGTGATCCTGGGCGGCATCCGGTGGCTCGGCCGCGTCGCCTCGGCCCTGGTGCCGTTCATGATCGTCTTCTACATCGCCGGCTCGCTCGGCGTCCTGGCGGCCAACGCCGACAAGCTCGGCCAGGCGTTCGCCACGATCTTCGAGCAGGCCTTCACCGGGGCCTCGGCGGTCGGCGGCTTCACCGGCGCGGCGATCCTGACGGTGATCCGCTACGGCGTGGCCCGCGGCATCTTCTCCAACGAGTCGGGACTGGGCACCGGCGGCATCGCGGCGGCCGCGGCCAAGACCGACCAGCCGGTGCGGCAGGCGATGGTCTCGATGACGCAGACGTTCATCGACACGCTCATCGTGGTCACGATGACCGGCCTGGTCATCGTCGTCACCGGCGTGCTCGGCACCACTCACATGGTCGACGGCGAGGAGGAGCTGGTCACCGACTCGGCGCTCACCCGGCTGGCCTTCGAGACCGGCCTCGGCGGGGCCGGCACCTTGGGCGGCACCTTGGGCGGCCTCATCGTCGCCGTCGCCATCGCCACCTTCGCGTTCTCCACCCTCATCGGCTGGTCCTACTACGGCGAGAAATGCCTGGAGCGCTTCAGCGGCCAGCGGCTGATCACGCCCTACCGGATCGTGTTCGTCCTGGTCGCCTACCTCGGAGCGGTCACCAGCCTCGACCTGGTGTGGGCGTTCTCCGACATCGCCAACGGCCTGATGGCGCTGCCGAACCTCATCGGCCTGGTGATCCTCTCGCCGGTGGTCTACCGAGAGACCAGGCGGTTCTTCGCCCGGCCCGACTGGCGGATGCTGCCCGCCGACGCGATCGGGGAGCGGAAGGGGGCCGCTCCCGAGAAGGCATCGGAGTCCACCTCGGATTAGACCGCTGTCAGAGGCCGGGCCTAGCATGGTGGCCATGTCTGAGACCAGGCCCGGAGCGGCGAGACTGGAGGCGGTCCTCGAACGCGTCACCTACGCGAACGAGGAGACCGGCTACACCATCGCCCGCGCCTCCACCGCCCGGTCGGGAAGCGACCTGCTGACGATCGTCGGTCCACTGCTCGGAGCGCAGGTCGGCGAGAGCCTCGACCTCACCGGGCGGTGGACCAGCCACCCCAAGTACGGTCGCCAGTTCGAGATCTGGTCGTACCGGACGGTCCTGCCCGCCACCGTCCAGGGCATCGAGCGCTACCTCGGCTCGGGCCTGATCAAGGGCATCGGGCCCAAGACCGCCGAGAAGATCGTGGCGCACTTCGGCACCGAGACCCTCGACGTCATCGACGAGGAACCCGGGCGCCTCATAGAAGTGCCCGGCCTGGGGCCCAAGCGCACCGAGTCCATCGCGGCCGCCTGGGAGGAGCAGCGGGCCATCAAGGAGGTCATGGTCTTCCTCCAGTCCGTCGAGGTCTCCACCTCCCTGGCCGTGCGCATCTACAAGAAGTACGGCGACGCCGCCATCGGCGTGGTCAAGAACGAGCCCTACCGCCTGGCGAACGAGGTGTGGGGCATCGGCTTCAAGACCGCCGACGCCGTCGCCCGCGCCGTGGGCATCGCGCACGACGCCCCCGAGCGGATCAAGGCCGCGCTCCAGTACACGCTCTCGGAGGCCGGCGACGCCGGGCACTGCTTCCTGCCCGCCCCGAACCTCGTGGCCGACACCGTCGAGCTCCTCGGCCTGGAGGCCGCGCCGGTCGCGCGGGCGCTCGAGGAGCTCGCCGCGGAGGGCGAGCACGTCATCGCCGACGCCGTCCCCGCGGGCGAATCGACGGTGCCCGCCCGCTACCTCGCGCCGTTCTACCATGCCGAACGCGGCCTCGCCGCGGGGCTGCTCGGCCTCCTCCGCGCCGGCGAGGACCGGCTCGGGGCCTTCGCCGAGGTCGACTGGGACAAGGCGTTCGCGTGGCTGCGGCGCAGGCGGGACGCCGAACTCGCGCCGGAGCAGGCCGCGGCGGTGCGCCTGGCCCTGACCGAGAAGGTCGCGGTCCTCACCGGCGGGCCCGGCTGCGGCAAGAGCTTCACCGTCTCCTCCATCGTGGATCTGGCGCGGGCCAAGGGCGCCAAGGTCATGCTCGCCGCCCCCACCGGCCGCGCCGCGAAGCGCCTCGCCGAGCTCACCGGCTACGAGGCCACCACGCTGCACCGCATGCTCGAGCTGCGGCCCGGCGGCGAGGCCGCCTACGACCGCGACAAGCCCCTCGACGTGGACCTGCTCGTCGTCGACGAATCGTCCATGCTCGACACGATCCTGGCGAACAAACTCGTCAAGGCCGTGCCCGAGGGCGCGCACCTGCTGCTCGTCGGCGACGTGGACCAGCTGCCCAGCGTCGGCGCCGGCGAGGTCCTGCGCGACGTCCTCGCCGCCGAGACCGTCCCGCGCGTGCGCCTGACGCGGATCTTCCGGCAGGCCGCCGAATCGGGAGTCGTCGCGAACGCCCACCGCGTCAACGCCGGCGAGTTCCCCGCCCTCCAGGGCTACGAGGACTTCTTCTACTTCGCGTGCGACGACAACGAGCTCGTGGCCGACCGCGTGGTCGACGTCGTCGCCCGCCGCATCCCCGCCAGGTTCGGTCTGCACCCGGTGCGCGACGTCCAGGTGCTCACCCCGATGCACCGCGGAGGACCGGGCGCGGGCAACCTCAACCTCCGGCTCCAGGAGGCCCTCACCCCCGCCCGGGAGGGCCTGCCCGAACGCCGCTACGGCGGGCGCGTCTACCGCGTGGGGGACAAGGTCATCCAGATCCGCAACAACTACAACAAGGGCGCCAACGGGGTCTTCAACGGCACCGTCGGCGTCGTGGAGGCCATCGACCCGGAGGCGCAGACGCTCCGGGTGCGCACCGACGAGGACGAGGAGGTCGACTACGAGTTCACCGAGCTCGACGAGCTCGTCCACGCCTACGCCATCACCGTGCACCGGTCCCAGGGCAGCGAGTACCCGGCCGTGGTGGTCCCGGTGACCACGAGCGCGTGGACCATGCTGCAGCGCAACCTGCTCTACACGGCCGTCACGAGGGCGAAACGCCTCGTGGTGCTCGTCGGCTCGAAGAAGGCCCTCGCGGTGGCCGTCCGCACCGCCGGCACCGGGAAGCGCCACACGGGCCTGACGCACCGCCTGGAGGGATAACTCTTTCTCGGCCGCCTCGAGCGCCTCGGTCGACTTCGACTGCGCGGCGGAGGGGTAGACCACCCAGTGCTCGGACCTGCGGTCCTTGCGGTACGAGAGCTGCGTGATCGTCACCATGAGGGCGACCAGGCCGCCCCCGACGATGAAGAGCCCGAGGGCGAGGATGTTGTTGAGGCTGAATTCCACGACCCGCTCCTACTCGTGATCGATGCCGTACCGCGTGCGGTCTCAGCGGTAGTTGGTGAACTGGAGCGCGACGTCGAGGTCCTTGCCCTTGAGCAGCCGGATGACCTCCTGGAGGTCGTCGCGCTTCTTGCCGGTGACGCGAAGCTTGTCGCCCTGGATCTGCGGTTTGACGCCCTTGGGGCCCTCGTCGCGGATGATCTTGCCGATCTTCTTCGCGTCCTCGGTGCCGATGCCCTGCTGGAAGGCCACGTCGATCTTGCTCTCCTTGCCCGACTGGCGCGGCTCGGAGGCCTCCATGGCCTTGAGGGAGATGCCGCGTTTGATGAGCTTCTCCTTGAGCACGTCCAAGGCGGCCTTGACGCGGTCCTCTGTTTCGGCGGACAGGACCGCGGCCTCCTCGCCGCTGCGTTCGACGGCGGCGCCGGTGCCTCGGAAGTCGAACCGGGTCGACAGCTCGCGCTGGGCCTGATTGACCGCGTTGTCGAGTTCGGCCAGGTCGATCTCGGAGACGATGTCGAACGAGGCGTCAGCCATGGAAACCAGTCCTTCCGGTCGGTGGGGCGACGGCGCAAGCTTAGCCGGAGGTCCTCGTGCGGTGACGAGCCGTGTGGCGCGGTCGCCTTCCCGCGCCCCCGGAGTGAACGCGGTCTCATCGAAGGAGAACCCGGTTGCGCGCGCCCCGAGGCATGACGCTATCCTTGCTCTCGCTGCACACCACGGCAGGTTGCCCGAGCGGCCAAAGGGAGCTGACTGTAAATCAGCCGGCATTGCCTACGTAGGTTCGAATCCTACACCTGCCACACGCGCGAGAACGGCCCGTGACCTGGGGAGACCCGGTCACGGGCCGTTTCGTCTCGCCGTCTCGGGCCCCTCGAACAGCTCGGCGAGGCGGCGCCGGTCGGTGACGCCGAGCTTGCGGTAGGCGTTCGACAGGTGGTATTCCACGGTCCGCTTCGAGACGAACAGTCGCCCCGCGGCCTCCGAGTTCGTCGCCCCGGCGGCGACCTCCCGCGCGACTTCGAACTCCCGGGGCGTCAACCGGGTGATCGGGAGGTGCGGGGCGTCCTCGGCTCGGGCCCGCCGCTCCCCGCACGCCGCCAGCTCCGAGCGCGCCCGCTCGGCCCATGCCACCGCGTCGAGCCGGTCGAAGAGCGTCTCGGCCGCCCGCAGCTGCTTCCTCGCGTCGGCCTTGCGGCGGGCGCGCCGCAGCCGCTGCCCCCACAGCAGCCGGGTGCGGGCCTCCTCGAAGACGACCGGCGAGCGCCGGTGCAGCGCGAGGGCCGCGGCGAACGCCTCGTCGAGCCCGGCCGGCTCGGCCAGGAGCGCCCGGCACCGCGCCGCGGTCGCCGCCATCGTCGGGTGCGCCATGCGCTCGGCGGCCGAGGCGAACTCCTCCAGCGGCCCCCGCATCGCCGCGGCCCCGTCGAGCCACCAGCGGGCCTCGAACAGGTCGGGGAAGCGCGAGGTGTAGCCGGAGACGACGATCCCCATCTCGGCCTCGACGCGCCCGGCCTCCTCCAGCACCCGCGCCGCCTCGGCCGGTTCGCCCGAGGCGAGCCGCAGCAGCCCCTCGGTGCACCCGTCGAGGTGCCGATACGCCGGAGTCCAATGAGGAGCGATGCTCGCGGCCCGGGCCCTGAGCTCGTCGCACTCCGCGGCTTTGCCCTGGGCCGCCAGCAGGTACGCCCGACGCAGGGCGATGAACGGGTACGGCGCGAGGAAGTCGCTGTCGAGGGCCGTGCGCTCGCAGGCGGCGAACTCCAGCAGCGCCCGGGGCCACTGCCCCGTGTGCTGCAACAGCATCGCCGACATCGCGCCCACCGTCACCTGCGCGACGACCCCTCCCGGCGCCCGCTCGGCCGCCGCACGGCAGCGCTCGAGCACCCGCTCGCCGGTCGCGACCTCGTCGATCCAGCCGAGCACCGTGCCGAACATGCCGACGGGGACGTCGGGGTCGAAGCTCCGGCCCCAGTCGAACCGGTCGACCCAGTCCGAGCGCAGCAGCCGGCCCCCCGCGCCGGTCATGACCGCGACCATGTCGCAGCAGAGCCGCTGCTCCAGCGTCAACGCCGACTCGGGGACGCGCCTGCGGATCAGCTCGGTGACGGCCCCCGCCGCCCGGTAGTCCCCGGCCGCCTGATGGCAGTGGGCCAAGGCGACGAGCAGTTCCGTGCCCGTCGCCGCCTCGCCCGGACCCGAGCCCTCCAGCAGGCGTGAGCCCAGGCGCCGGAGCTCCTCGCCGTCCGGCGGCGGCACGCATTCGGTCCACATGCGGACGACCGCCAGCGCCTGCCGCCACCGCGCCGAGGCCGCCTCGCCCGGCGCGTCGGCGATCAGCTCCCGCAGGACCGCCTCGGCCTGCGGACCGGCCCCGGCGCGCATGAAGCCCCGGGCCGCCTCGGCCCGGTAGCGGCGGCGGTCCGCCTCGGCACCGGTCAGGCGCGCGGCGGCCTCCCAGGCGTTCGCGGCCTCGACCGCGCCGCCCCGCGCCGCCGCCTGCTCGGCGGCCGCGACGAAC
>Ga0079224_100007133_pt1 | contig 14944 bp, 10 predicted proteins | sample Stecom2015_FD_80414 | JGI IMG/M metagenome (GOLD analysis project Ga0079224, IMG submission 80414) | Agricultural soil microbial communities from Utah to study Nitrogen management - Steer compost 2015 | ecosystem: Environmental > Terrestrial > Soil > Agricultural land | place: USA: Utah...
CTAGTCGGACTGCGGAAATCGGGCCACTGACGGTCCCTTTCTGAAATAACCGCCACCGGCAACGGCCACCGAATACCGAAAGCCGGATCATCGTGTCGGACCCCGTCGGCGGCGGCTGGCGTGTAAAATGTTGAGATCAGATATTCCACCTCCGTTTCGTCCTCGAGCGTCTGGAGCCCATGCGCGAACCCTGCCGGAATGTAAAGCCGCAACCGGTTTCGCGCAGTCAGATCGAAGCCTTGCCACTTGCCGAAGGTAGGGGAATCCGGACGTAGGTCGACGATCACATCGCGAATAGCACCTTTCGCACAGCTGACGACCTTCACTTCTTGATGCGGCGGCCGCTGGAAGTGCATCCCGCGTACAGTCCCCCTGACACGTGAAAAAGAGATGCTGTGTTGGACGAAGTCCGTAACGAGACCCTCACGTCCCAGCTCCTCCCGGCAGAACGTCCTCGCGAAGAAACCCCGCTCATCCTCATGCAGAACGGGCTCGATCAGAAAGGCGCCCGCCAAGGCTGTAGGGTGAAACCGCATCTAACGCTGGGCCTCAGTAGCACGGTGCGAGGCTTGCGCACGGCTGTGCAACAAGGTTCTTTTCACCTCCGCTAACACGTGTGCGATCCGCCTCGCCGTGTCCGGTCGCCGCAGCAGATAGCGGACTGGGGGCGCGAACCTGGTTCGCGGAGCGACGCGCCAGGCAAACCGAAGCAGATCCCACGCTGTTGCTCGGTCGCCGCGCGCAAGGGTGGCGAAACCGCCCCAATAGGCGCGATGAGCCAGGCTTCGCAACGCCAGCGCGAGTAGCTCTCGCCCGCATTCGAGATCCTTTCCCTCCTTGCCAAAAAAGGACCGGAACGCAGCCTCGAACTCGAGCTCCCATGCGAAGATGGTCGGAACCGACGCCGACTGATTCACGGCATGTGTGCGGGCGATCCCTTGCACGGAATCCGTCTCGGCTGCGCCACCATGGCAGCAAAACCGCATCCACATCTCCAGGTCGTCGGTGTGGGTCAGTTCCTTGCGATAGTAGCCGACCCGCTTCTGCACAGACGTGCGGACGACGGCGGTGGGACCGAAAACGTGATTCCTGCCTGTAGCGCAGAACTGGCGCAACAGCTCTGCACCCGTCAAAAAGCGCCATCGGCCGCATCGGTCTACGTCGTCGAATATCGGCAGTGGATCGGTGGACGGGACGCTGAGCGCAGCTCCATATGCCAGATGATGATTGGGGTGCCTGTCCAGGACGAACGTCGCTCGTTGCAATGCAGCCGGTGTAAGAAGGTCGTCGGCGCACAGCACCAGAAAGTAATCGCCCCGCGCCCAGTCGATCCCTTCGTTGAACGACGCGTGCGGCCCCAGATTTGTTCGCCGCGCCACGACTTCGACCCGGGAATCTTGCGCGGCAAAGGATTGAGCGACCTCGACGCTGTTGTCTGTCGACGCATTGTCGATCACGAGAAGGCGAAGATCGCTGATGTCCTGAGCGAGGACGCTTCTAATGCAATCCCCGAGCAGATGACCATACTGGTAGGAAGGCACCACTACGTCGACGCTTCCCATCTTCACCCCTCGAAATTCTCAAGCTTGCCCTCCGCCCGTTGGCGATCGATCTGATCGTCAACGGGAGGGTCGGCCCAGTCGTCCCCCCTCGGTGCAACCTTCCCGCTCCAGTCGCCGAACCAGCTCACTTTCGCCCATCTCGACGACGCAATCGGCGGCTTTCCCAGAAGCGTCAGCGCGCACTGGAGCAACATAGATTGGATGGGTTCGCATCGGTGGCTCGCCGTCGGCTCTACGTGGGTATAGAGGACGCTAGGCGATGATGATCGGCGACTGTAGCCAGCCAAGCGGTTGATCCGTCGTCGAAGGAGGTAAGTCACCTGACCCGGCCTCGAATTAGCGCGCGCCGGTCGGCAGAAGCCGCAGGACAGCACGCCCGGCAACGGTGTGCCGGAAGGCCGCCATCGCCCGGCGGAGTTCCGCATTGATCGGGTGGTTCGTCAGCCGGAGACCCACCAGCCACGCCAAAGCGGAAAGGCTGCCCGCGAAAACGGCTAGCCCAAACGAGATGTCCATGTCGAACCCCGTTGTGGCGAGGATCAACAGCACGGGCAGTACGCTCCAAGCGGTTAGGATCGCACTGCTGCGCAGAGCGATCGCCACCTCCAGCCAACTGTACGGAACGTGACGGCGAATGTAGGTCAATCCCACATAGACCTGGAACGGTACGGTGAACAGCTGGCTGGCGATCATTGCCCTCACCCCGAAGGGGCTTGCGGCACAAAGCACCAGTGCCGAGGTCGGCATACCGATCAGACTGACCATGAACGCATGTCGCATGGCGTCGATAGCCATGAGCAGCGGCTGCATTAGTACCATCGGGAAACAGGCCAGGGATGCCACCGCCACGATCTGAAGCAGCGGTGCGACCGCGGTCCACTGGTCACCGAGGATCAAGTCGACGATCGGATAGGCGAGGAGCGCCATCATCGCGAGCGCCGGCCAGTAGAAAGCAGTGATGTAGGAGAATGCGTTGAGCAAGGGCTCTTTCAGGCTGCGGCCGGCCCGAAATTCCTGCGCGAGCGCGGGGAAGGCGATATTGAAGACCCCAGCCAGAATGAACCGATCGGCGATGCCGGAAACTATAACCGTTCTATTATACAATCCGAGCATATCTAGGGGCATGATACGCCCGAGGAATAATTGCGGAATGCTCTCATAGATCTTGGCTAGGAGCGTTATAGCGCCGTTGTAGCCGCCGAAAACCATTGCGCGACGCCAGCGGCCGAACGTAGGCAGGAAGATCGAGAGATCCGGCCGGTACCAGAGACACAAGGCGAGCGTGGCCAAGATCGATGCAAGCCATGCCCAGGCGAAACTCATGAAGCTGAAGCCGCTCGCCGAGAGCAAGACCACCACCATCGTGTGGGTGGACAGTGCGGCCAAGCTGATGATCGCGAGGCTGCCGAACGCCAGATCCCGGCGCAGCATGCTCATGATCGGCGCGGCGATGGCATCGATCATCAGAGCTGCGGTGACCACGCACACGAAGCGATCCAGCATCGGCTGATCATAGAAATCGGCGAAAAAGGGCGCGAGCAGTACCAGACCTGCGCAGATCGCCAGCGTCAGCCCGAATTGCACCGTAAACGCCGTGCGCACATCCGCACGGGTCACCTCATGACCTTGAATCAGGAAATTGCAGGCAGCGAATTCCCTAAAGGCATTGGGAATGCCGACCAGCGCCAACCCGAGTGCCGATATCCCGACTTCCGTCGGCGTCAGCAGACGCGACACCGCCACGACGGAGAGAAAGCTGATTGCCATTCCGGCGTAGCGTTCCGCGACTGCGAACGCCAAGGCACGACGAACCCCACTCATCTCTTATGGCAATCTGTCGGCTTGGAATGTCTTTCCACGCCAACCTCGCCCCCCTCCCGCGCAACGTTACCGCCCAACTCGGCATGTTCTGCTAAGCTCGAGCACCGAAACCTCGAATCGTGTGCGGTCCTGCAGCTGTCTCGACGCCCGCGGAACGCTTCTTCAAGTACCAGTCGTATGTGCCTCGCAACCCCTCCTCGAGACCGATGCGGGGTTGCCATCCGAGCTCTGTCATCCGCGTCACATCGAGTAGCTTGCGCGGAGTGCCATCCGGCATGTCGGTGTTGTATGCGAGAGTACCGTCGTAGCCGACTACCTTCGCCGTGAGCGCCGCCAGTTCGGCGATCGAGATGTCCTTTCCCCAGCCGATGTTGACCGGCTCGTCGCCGCTGTAGTGCTTGACGAGGTGAACCAGTCCATCGGCGAGATCGTCGACGTGAAGGAATTCCCGTCTCGGCTTGCCCGTCCCCCAGATCTCCACCACGTCGTCGCCGGCGATCTTGGCATCGTGAATTTTCCGGATCAGCGCCGGAACGACGTGGCTCTGCCACAGATCGAAATTGTCGCCAGGCCCGTACAGGTTCGTCGGAAGGGCGGCGATGTAGTCCATCCCCCATTGCACACGGAACGCTCGAGCCGCGGTCAATCCCGCCAGCTTCGCCATCGCGTACCATTGGTTCGTCTCTTCCAGCGCCCCCGTCAGTAGGAGATCTTCTGTCATCGGCTGAGGACAGATCTTCGGGTAGATGCAGGAAGAACCGAGAAAAAGAAGCTTCTCGACGGCCACTTCCCTCGCGGCGTGAATCACGTTCAATGTGATTGCCAGGTTGTCGTAGATAAATTCTGCTGGCCGGGCCCGATTCGCGTGGATTCCCCCCACGGTAGCGGCTGCCAGAAGAACGATTTCCGGAGCGGTCCACCGCATCCAGGCCTCGACTTCGCTCTGGCGCCGGAGGTCTACCTGCGATCTGGTTACCGTCAGGAGTTGACAGCCCTCTCGCTCCAGGCGTCGAACCAGTGCACTCCCCACCATCCCGGTATGACCGGCGACCCAGACGCGCTTTCCCGACAGGCTGCAGCGCACGCGCCCGCCTTGCGACAAATCCACTTCCCTCAGCATCTGAAAGAGGCCTCCTGATCCCCGTTGAAGGCGATTGGTCCCGTTACCGCCTCCGCTTCACGTTGGCGAACGCCGGCAGGCCACGGCAGACGGCAAAGAGTCCAATCTCCTAAAGCCTTAAGGGGCGCAGCCTCGTTCTTCGGCTACCCCGGGACGAAGCCGTTCTCTCCGGATCGAGAGCCGGCAGAGAGCCGAGAACGTGCGCGCAATCACGGCGCCTTTAGCGAACAAGCCCCTCCGATCGGTTCATGAACCGACCGAAAGCCGTACGCCCTCGTCTCGCGGCTGTATGCGCCTACGGCCGGCGTGGCGGACCTCACCCGTTTACATGAATGGTCGCGCACCGCGCGCATCCGGATGCTGCCGATGATGGGAAGCATTCGCGGCAGCAGGTGGCGATCGCCCTCGTCCGGGGAGAATTCATGAAAGTGGTACTCATCAACCGCTACTTCGCCCCGGACGAATCCGCGACAAGCAGGATGCTGTTCAGCCTGGCAACGCGTCTCGCTGCGGCCGGGGAAAGCGTGCACGTAGTCGCCAGCCGAAGCCTTCATAACGACCCGGCGGTGCGTCTGCCCGCGAAAGGTGACGTACAGGGAGTGACGGTTCACCGCCTCGGAACGACGAGCTTCGGACGCGGCTCGCTGCGCGGCAGGATGACGGACTATGCCACTTTCCACCTTGCGGTCATCTGGCGGCTGCTGAGGCTGCTGCGCCCGGGTGACGTGTGTGTCGTCTGCACGGATCCGCCCATGTTGTCGGTCACCGCGCTCTTTCCTGTCGTCTGCAGGCGAGCGGTTCTCGTCAACTGGCTGATGGACCTCTTTCCCGAAGTGGCCGCGGAGCTCGGTGTAGGCGTCCGCCGAGGCTGGGTCATGCGTGCCGCTCTGTGGCTGCGCGATCTTTCCCTGCGCTGCGCACGGCTCAACGTGGCGCCGATGCAGCGGATGGCGGACTACCTCGTCGAGCGCGGCCTGCCCCCCGCCACGGTGGTCACGGTTCACCACTGGTCCGACGGCGATGCCATCCGGCCGCTGCCGCGGCATCGGAACCCCCTGCGCGAAGAATGGGGCATCGGCGATCGTTTCGTGGTCGGGTACTCCGGAAATTTCGGCAGGGCGCACGACTTCTCGACCTTCCTGGCCGCGGCGGCGCAGCTCAAGGGCCGCGAAGATATCGTCTTCGTGTTCGTCGGTGGCGGTCACCGGGAAGCTTCGATCAGAGCGGCGATTGCCGAGCAGGGTCTAGACAACATCATTCTGAAGCCGCTGCAGCCGCGAGAGCGGTTGGCCGAAACGCTGACGCTCCCGGACCTGCATCTCATCTCGCTCCTGCCACCCATGGAGCCGTTCATAGTACCGAGCAAACTCTACGGCATCCTCGCCGCCGGTCGCCCGTGCATCTTCGTCGGCGATCCGAACGGAGAGATCGCCACGGTTCTGCGCTCCGCGCGCTGCGGCCAGAGCGTCCTGCCCGGTGAAGGCGATCGTCTGGCCGAGCTGATCATCGAGCTCGCGTCGAGTCCCGAGGAGCGCGCGGCCATGGAGAACTGCGCTCGTGAAATGTTCGACGCCCGCTTTACGGAAGCTGCCGGCACTGCCGCGTGGCGGCATGTGCTGGCGGAAACTACCCGCAAATCGTTGACTCCCGCGCCCTCGCCCCTCGGCCAGCTTTAAAGCAACGGCAAACATGCCGCTCAGGCCGTACCGTCATGCATTCAAGAATGTCGCCTGAACGCCCAACGACTCTCCGGATGAATGGAATACAGGAATGAGAGTTCACCCTGCGACGCACGATCAAGCTCCGCGAGCCCATCGGGGACGGCCGGAGGCTAGTCGTGGCTGAACGTGTTGTCGTGGCGCAACTGGGCGCGCGCATGCACTATGCCGTGCCACGGATCCTGCATGCTACCGGCGAGCTCCATCGCCTCTACACCGATATCTGCGCCACGCGGGGCTGGCCCCGCGGGATCAGGCATATTCCGGCCGGGATGCTCCCGGCCGCCGTGCGGCGTCTCCGCGGCCGTATTCCGGAGGGAATACCCACGGAACGTATCACAACCTTCCCGACATTCGGACTGCAGCTCGCGGCGCGCCGCATGAGGGCGCGGACACCGAGCCAGCACACCGAGACGGCGATCTGGGGCGCTTCCCGCTTCGGCAGCCTCGTGAACCAGGCCGGATTCGCCGGTGCGACCGGCTTCTACGGCTTCAGTGGCGACTGCCTCGAACAGATCGCCGCCGCGCGGGAAGCCGGACTGTGGACGACGGTCGAGCAGATCATTGCACCACGCGGAGTGCTCGACACCCTGATGGAGGAGGAAGAGAGCACATTTCCCGAATGGCGGTTCGAGCAGGAGCACGATCGGTTCGCTCACGCCTTTGCCCAGCGCGAGCGGGCGGAATGGGATCTGGCGGACCTGGTCGTGTGCGGCTCCGAATTCGTCCGACGCGGCGTGACGGAAACGACTGGAGGGCGGGTCCGATGCGTGGTGGTTCCTTACGGCGTCGACCGCAGGTTCGCGCTGCCGGCCCGCAATCCTCGGAAAGGTCCGCTCAGGGTATTGACGGTCGGCGCCGCCGATCTGCGCAAGGGCACCCCGTACGTCTTGGCCGCGGCCCGTCAGCTGGCGGGCAAAGCCACCTTCAGACTCGTGGGCTTCTGCAATGTCCCCGAACAGGTCAGACGGACGTTGGCCGGCACCTTGGAGCTGACCGGCGTCGTTCCGCGTGCCGAGATTCTGAAGCAATATGAATGGGCGGACGTTTTCCTCCTGCCTTCGCTGTGCGAAGGCTCGGCCACGGTGGTGTACGAAGCGCTGGCTGCGGGGCTTCCGGTCGTCACCACCGAAAATACGGGCACGGTCGTCCGGGATGGCGAGGAAGGGTTCATCGTCCCAATCCGCGATCCCGATGCGATAGTCACGGCCCTAGAGCGCCTCGACGACGATCGGGACATGCTCGCAGAAATGTCGCACCGGGCGAGCCGGCGGGCTGCCGCATTCGACCTTCAGCACTATGGTGCGCGGCTGCGGCAAGCGCTCGCCGAAGCCCGTGACGTGCATCGACACGCAGGCTCCCCGGAGCGTCATGCTCGCAGCGCCGCCAGCGATAGGGCAGCCATCCACCAGCGGTCGCTCTCGAAATCTGCCTGACGCTCCTGTTCGCTCGCCCGGCGGGCTCATTCCGCCTGGCCCGCCGCTGAAATCCCGGTTCGGCGATCGCGCCCGGTTGCCCACAGCATTCACAGGAATATTTCGCCTGCGACGGCGCTCAGAAGGGGTTGTGCCTGCGACACGACCGTCGGCTGCCTCCGGCCGAGATTGCGAGGAACGAATCTTGAATGGGGCGAGATCACCCGCAGCTCGAGCTGAGTTCAAGGGACCGATGACCGCACTGAACCGCCACTGCCCGGCCGGGAGCATGGGCCCAACCGATAAAGGAGCCCCGGTCGTTCGCCTGCATGGCCCGCAACCGTCCAACGCAGCTCGTGGCGAGAAGCATCGGATAGCCGATAGCCATTTGAGCGCGCACAGCATCGGAGCAGCCTCGTCGACTTCGACCCTGTCGATCGATATCGGCATTGCCACGGCCGGCCGACCGGCGGTGCTCGCAGACACGATCGTTTCGCTGCTCGCGCAGGAACGGGCCCCCGAGACACTGTTGGTATGTCCGGCAGAACCATCCGATGTGGACTTGGCGCGCATCCCTCCCCAGCTACCGCACCGCGTCATAAACAGCGATCGAGGCCTGACGGCCCAGCGCAACGCGCTGATCGAAGCGTCCGACGCAGACATCATGCTCTTCCTTGATGATGATTTCCTGCCGGCACCCGACTTTCTGGTGGAGCTCGAACGGCTGTTCGCCTCAGATCCCGCGATCGTCGTAGCGACTGGCGCCGTGTTAGCGGACGGCATATTGACGGCGGGCCTCGATTTCCAGCAGGCACAGAGCATCGTCCGTGCCGCAGGCGAGAACCGTGGCGGGGCGCCCGAAGATGTCTACAACGCCTATGGCTGCAATATGGCCATCCGGCTCGCACCGGTCAGAGAGCACCGACTTCGCTTCGACACTGCCTTGCCGCTTTACGGCTGGCTCGAAGACGTCGACTTTTCCCGTCAGCTGGCTCCCTACGGCCGGATCGTGAAGAGCGCGCGCTTGCGCGGTGTGCACCTCGGAACGAAGCGCTCGGGCCGCAGCCCCGGCAAGCGGCTCGGGTACTCTCAGATCGCGAACCCCGTTTACCTCGCCCGCAAGGGCACCTTGTCTTGGCCTAGGGCATTCGGCCAGATCTCGCGCAATCTGATGGCCAATCTGGCGCGCAGTCCTCGACCGGAGCCTTGGGTGGATCGTAAGGGGCGCCTCAGCGGAAACGTTCGTGCGCTTGCGGAGTTGGCCGTCGGGCGCCTCGAACCTGCGCGGATTTACGACATTGACTAGCCGGCCGTCGGCACGCTGTCCACGCATGATGATGCCGGGTTCCGTCCCGGCGGGAGCAATGAGCGGTACACCCGTCCGCAGGCGATTTCGGCTTCGAGCCCTTCGTCCCTAACTGAACCGGGCCGCGGGCCCGGCGATCTTCCATGTTCGGCGGAGCTATTAGCAGTGCAACATCGCGCCATGGACCCCCACTCAGGCGAGTTCGCCGAGCACGCCGTGCACGAGCCGGCGGCCGACATTCCTGGCATCGTCGGCATGATCAGGCGCCAAATCCCCATGGCGGTACTGGGTGGCGCCTTGGCCATCATCATCGCGCTCGCTTTCGTTCTGCTGGTCGAGCCGCAATACCGCGCCACCAGCAGCATCCTTCTGGATCCGGACCGTTCGAAAATAGTGCACGACATCTCGGGGGAGGAGCGGCCGACCAGCATCGAGGAATATGTCGCAACCCAGATTGCCGTGCTCCACTCCGACATCATCGCGCGGCGGGTGATTCACGAGCTGGGGCTCCAGTACGACAGCGAGGCCGAACGGCTGCGCATTCCGGCGGCTGAAGAGCGAGCAGCCGCGGATCGACCACCGGTTCCGCGGATCACCTCGGAATATCTCGCCAGCCGCGACATCGACAAGGAAACCATCGAAGCCGTCCAGCGGAGCGTCACGGCCTATCAGGTGGACAAGGGGCTCGTGGTGGAGATCATCGCGCGGGATCCTGATCCCGAGCTCGCACAGCAGCTGGCGAATGCCTATGGCGCAGCCTATTTCGCGGATCAGTTGAGTGCTCGCTTCGAAGCGGTGAAGACAGCCGGCACCTGGCTCGAAGAGCGCATCAGCGGGCTCGGTGAGCAAGCCCTGGAAGCCAGCGCCGCAGCCGAAGAGTTTCGCGCCCGCAACGATCTTGCCACTGCCGATGGCCGGCTCGTCTCCGATCGTCAGCTCGAGCAACTCGTTCAGCAGTTGATCGCCGCCGATACCCCGGTGGCACTCGCGGCCGCCCGGGTGGAAGTTTTCGAGCAAGCGGTGAATTCAGGCGACCTGAACGACATCATGAGCTTCATTAGCAGGACGGCAGAGCTGCCTGAAACCGCGCCGATCAACCCGCTGATGGCCGACTATATCGCGGCGGCTGCGCGCGCGCGGGCCGTCACTGCACGCTGGGGAGAGGACAGCGAGCAGGCGAAACCAATTGTCGAAGAGGCGAACCACCTGGCAGATCTGGTCCGAAGGGAAGCGGAAAGACTGCTCCAGGGCTACCGGGGCGAGCTGCGTGTGGCCCAGGCCCACCGGGATTCGATCCAACGCGCGGTCGATAAGGCGATGGAGCGCGCTCAGGCCGACAACACAACCCTCGTGCGGTTCAGGAGCCTGGAGCAGAAGGCGAACTCCTACAGCCAGATCTATCAGGAATATCTGGCCCGATATCAGGAGGCCATTCAGCAGGAAACCCTTTCCCTGCCATCCGGTCGCGTCATTTCGACAGCCATCGTTCCGACCCTCCCGGTGTTTCCGAAGTGGAAGCTGATCCTGGCCCTTGCCCTGGTCCTGGGCGTCAGTGCGGGAGCCGCCGCCGGCGCGATCAGAGAGGCCCGTGACAAGTCCTTCCGGACGCGAAAGGATGTCGAGCGACTGGGAGTCGACTTCATCGGCTACCTCGCCGCACCCGCAGCGGAGGGGCGAACCGAGCCGAAGATGAAGGAGACGGCGAAGACACCCACCATCGCCGCGACGCCGCTGGAAGCGGCCCGCCTCTTCCAGCCTGATCCGGACATCATCAGGAAGACGAGCATCGCTCTCGACATTTGCAGCCGGGGCCAGGGCAGATCGGTGGGCTTTGCCTCGCTGGAGCCCAGCGCCTCGAGATCTGCGCTGGCACTCGCCTACGCGGAGCAGGAGGCCAAGAGAGGCCGCCGGGTGCTGCTCGTCGATGCGGATGCATCAGCGTCGATCCTGTCCCGAGCGCTCGCCGCGGATTGCAGGTTGGGCCTCCCACCCTCGGATACGTGTGAAGTGCCCAAAGAGAAGCTGGTGCGGCTCGGGAGCGGCGTCGAGTTCGTGCCTCTCTGCCACGAGCGAGGACCGGACCATCCGCCGCTCGTTCCCGGGATTGCGCACCTGGCGGCGTGGCGATCGCACTACGACCTTCTGGTGGTCGATCTGCCCGTGGCCGAGCCGGTATCGGAAGTGCGGGTCCTGCAGCCTGCACTGGACGCGGTGGTGTGCACCCTTCACTGGGGGGAAACACCACGAGAGGATCTTCGGGTTTTGCTGCGGGCCGACTTCGGACTGAGGAGCAAGATGTGCGGGGCAGTCCTCACAGACGTTCCGCTGACGAAGCTCGGTCTCTACGACCCCGAATACCGGCGCCACATGTCACGTGCCACAAATCCGGAAGACCGCTCCAGATAAGATCAGGTGGATTCTAATACTTCGATAGCATGAGAATGCTTTCGAGGAAGATGGGCGGGGGCCGACTGGGTTTGGCAAACGGAAGTAGGTTAGACAGTGTCCAGGCGCTTCTACTCACCACACCGGAGCCTTTGGGCCGCCTTGCGCTGCGCCGCCATGGACATCCGTGAAGAACTTCATCGCGATCGAACCTGTCGAACGATCATTGTCGCACTTCTACTCGCAAACGCCATCTTCATAGCCATCCACTTCCTGATAGGAGGCTTGATCTACACCGGCTTCGGTCGAGAAGCTTTTCCTGGCCTGAATTACCAGAATTTCGCACTCGGAGCCGAAGGCGGCTACCCGGAGATCTTCAACTACTTCCAGGCGGCGACGTGCACGGTTCTGCTTGTCGGGATAGCTGTTCTCACGCGGCAGCCGGCGTATCTCGCCTGGGCTGTCGTATTCGCGTTCGTCCTGTTGGACGATGCATTGTCGGTGCACGAGCAGTTCGGGGCCTGGCTCGCGGAAACGCTTGCGCTTCCTGCAGCCTTCGGCATGCGCACCCTAGACAGCGGCGAATTGCTCGCTTGGAGTACGGTCGGCGCCGTACTCGCACTCATCCTTTTATGGGGCTTCCGGAAGAGCAATTCGGAAGCCAGAAAGTTCGGCAGCATTTTCGGCGTTATATTCGCACTGCTCGTGTTTTTCGGCATGGGAGTGGATATGCTCCACATAATCCTCGAAGGCAGGTCGGCAGTTCTGGACCGGGCCGTCGAGGCGCTGGAGGATGGTGGCGAGATGCTGTCGATCTTCCTGGCCGTTTCCGTTGCGCTGCTCCTGTACCGCCGCTTGACGAGAACCGCACCCGGCGGCGTCCAGCGGGCGTAACACCTCATATGCGCGAAATCGGCCGGCAGCCCGTGGCGAAGCTTCATCGACGGCACGGGCGCCGTGCGTGATCCTGCATCGCCAATCTCGCCCTCTTCCTCGGTACTCTCGCGCCGTGAAGGGAATGCCCGCTGTCCGAAATGGGGTCGCCGCATCGGCTGGGCGCTCCCGTGCTTTGGTGATGCCGAGTGCACGGCCTTCGGGACATGAGCGACGACCGGCCTCTTTCGGAACGCGCGATCGCAGCCGGAACATGGGTCGTTACCGGGAAGCTCATCGCGCGTAGCATCGACTTGCTTACCCTCCTGGTCCTGGCACGCCTCCTGGTCCCGGCCGACTTCGGCCTGGTTGCGATGGCGATGGCGGTCATTTTGATCGTTGAGGCCGTGCTTCAGCTGCCGATCATCCAGGCGCTCGTGCGTGTTCGCGATCTGACGCCGCCGATGTTCGACACCGCGTTCACCCTCGGACTTCTACGCGGCCTCTCCATTGCGCTACTACTCGGCCTCGCGGCCTGGCCGATTTCGGCCTTCTATGAGGAACCGCGGCTCGTACCACTGATTCTGGCCCTCGCCTTCGCGCCGATTGTTCGAGGGATGGTCAGCCCCCGGATGGCCCTTTTCATGCAACGGTTCGATTTTCGGCGTGAGGTCGCCCTCGACCTCATGGGCAAAGCATCGGCATTGGCGGTGTCTGCAACGGTGGCGGCTACGACCGGAAGTTATTGGGCGATCGCGGCGGGGACCATCACCACCCCGGTCGTGATGGTTGCCTGCTCCTACATCTTTGCGCCCCAAAGGCCCCGCCTGACGCTGGCGGAATGGCCCGCCTTCGCGGATATCGTCGGGTGGAACAGCATCTCGCAGGCCATCTCGGCTCTGAACTGGCAGATGGACAAGGTACTACTCGGACGGTTCGCGCAGATCACCGTGTTCGGCCGCTTTGTCGTAGCCGACAATCTGGCGGCGATCCCGCAGCAAGCAGTGGTGTTCCCCGTGATGCGCCCGCTGGTGGCCGCATTCGCACCTTCCGACCCTCGCCGTCTTGCATCGGCGTACTACAAGGCGACAGCGGGTATCCTGCTGATCACGGCACCGACCCTCGTCACGCTTTCGCTGCTTGCAGATCCAGCAGTGCGGATCGTCCTGGGCGACAAATGGGTAGAGGCCGCCTCAATCCTGAGGTGGCTCGCCCTCTGTAATCTGCTCGCACTTCCGGTGGCTGCCATGCCGCCCCTCGCCATAGCTCTCGGTCGAACCAAATTTCTGGCGCTGCGTTCGTTGCTCGAATTTTCGGTCGGGCTTCCGGCCCTGTTCGTCGGCGTCGTCTATTTCGGTGTGATCGGTGCGATCGGCGCCCGAGCGGCGGCAGCAGCCACCGCAGTCGTTGCCGTCACCTGGATGCTCAACCGTATGATCGGCACGACCGCGCGGGGACTTCTGACGGAATGCTGGCGTCCGATCGCAGCACTCGTGCCTCTCGGAGGCTTTCTGCTGGTTGCCGCAAGCCTTCTCGCGGGGATGCCGTCGAACTGGCTGCTGATCGCCGCGACTGTCGGGGTCGGATTGGGAGGGATGATCATCTATTTCGCGACGGTCCTGTTGCTGTGGGGGATGTGCGGGTGCCCGGAAGGGGCGGAGTCGGTGGCAGTGAGACATCTGAGAACGACGTTCGGCCCTGTTGCCTCACGCCATCTTCGATAGATCTCGATGGGGCGCCACGTATCGACCAGCAAGCGGTGGGGCCAGGTGCTTCCGCAGTGGACGTCGCCCGCACAGCCATCCGCGGGTCACGATAGGAGCAGTTGAATGACGGCGGTGTCGGCGCTTCTGGCCGCCCTCTACTGGTGTGTCGGTCTATGGGGTTTGGTCTCCAGACGCCCCGTTCTGTTGTACTTGTTCTTCGCCAGCATCCCTTTCGGATCGTTCGCCGTCGTGCCGCCGGAAGCCACGGGAGGGCTGACGATCCTGCCCGCATCCGCCACTGCCGTGCTCCTCGTCATGAAGACGATGTCGGATCGGGCGACTGCGCTCACCGCGCTTTCGAGCGCCCTGGACCTTCGAAGACTCGGCTTGCTCACTGCGTTCCTGTCGGTCGCCGTCGTCACGACTCTGTTCATGCCTCGGCTGTTTGCCGGTGAAGTACTGATCATCCCGATGCGCGGCGACCTCTCGAACCCCGCGCCCCTGTTCCCGACGAGGCAGAATCTCTCCCAGCTTGCCTACCTGATGCTTTCGGTTCTGCTCGTCTTCACCTTCGCTCAGCTTCTCAAGTCGGACCGCCTGCGCCAGGCCGCGCTTCATGGCCTGGTTCTCGCCGCCTCGTTGGCGGTGATCACCGGCGCTCTGGATTTCGCCGCCCAATACCTGCCGCTCGCGCCGCTCCTCGAGCCATTCCGGACCGCTACCTACACCCTGCACGTCGACGTGGAGCTGCTCGGTGGCAAGCGCGTCGTCGGATTGATGCCGGAGGCCTCGTCCTTCGGAAGCCTGTGCGTCTCTATGCTCTGCCTCCTCTATTTTCTGCGCAGGGGGATCAGAAACGACCGCGTGCGCGACCTGTACGCTCCGCCGCTGATTCTGCTGCTGGTCCTGTTCGCCTGGCTGTCCACCTCGTCGGCGACGTATCTCGGTCTCGCTCTCTTCTTCCTGGTCGCGCTCGTCGAATGGACCGTCCGGCTTCTGGAACGTCGTTACAGCCCGTTGCGGCGGCGCCATCTCGGC
>Ga0079224_100007134_pt1 | contig 14943 bp, 13 predicted proteins | sample Stecom2015_FD_80414 | JGI IMG/M metagenome (GOLD analysis project Ga0079224, IMG submission 80414) | Agricultural soil microbial communities from Utah to study Nitrogen management - Steer compost 2015 | ecosystem: Environmental > Terrestrial > Soil > Agricultural land | place: USA: Utah...
AAGCCGTGTGATTCGAAGTCCTCGGGGATGTAATCCTCGATGACGCCACAGAAGTCGAAGCCTTCGCGCAACTGGAAGCCGAGCACCGGGTCGCGGATGTCGCCCCACAGGACCTTGCGGCAATAGAGTTCGGGCGGCATGTCGTGGGCGTAGCGGTGGTAGCCGGGCAATCGGCCACAGGCGATGATTCGTTTCAGGTTCAGGGCCCTGCAGACCTTGCGCCGGGCATCGTAGAGCGCATGTCCGACGCGGTGGCCACGCGATCGCGGTTCGACGAACACCTCGGCGCCATAAAGCGTGGTGCCGCTGGTGTCATGGGTGTCGAAGGTGCCGGACGCGGTGATTTCCTTCCAGCTGTGCTCGCTCGCCCAGTCGTCCCAGACGACGATCAGCGAGCTTGCGCAGCCCACCGGCCGGCCGTCGAGCGTGGCCACGATCTGGCCCTGCGGGAAGGTCTCGATCTGGCCGAGGAAGCGTTCCGCATTCCAGGCCGGAATCGCCGGGTAGACCCGGCGCTGCAGTTCGATCAGCGCCGGGATGTCGTCCGCCCGGGTATGCCTGACGGCCAGGATCGGCATGGAGCAACTCAGTAGCGGTAGGTGTCCGGCTTGTACGGCCCTTCGACCGGCACCCCGATGTACGCGGCCTGTTCCGGCGAGAGTTCGGTGAGCATGGCACCGAGCTTGGCCAACTGCAGGCGCGCGACTTTCTCGTCGAGGTGCTTCGGCAGCACGTAGACCTTGCCGCTCTCGTAGCGGTCGCGATGGCTCCAGAGTTCGATCTGCGCGATCGTCTGGTTGGCGAACGACGAGCTCATCACATAGGAAGGATGCCCGGTGCCGCAGCCGAGGTTCACCAGTCGGCCTTCGGCGAGCAGGATGATCCGCTTGCCGTCGGGGAAGATGACGTGGTCGACCTGCGGCTTGATGTTCTCCCACTGGTACTGTTCGAGCGAGGCAACCGCGATCTCGTTGTCGAAGTGACCGATGTTGCAGACGATCGCCTGATCCTTCATCGCCGCCATGTGATCGTGCGTGATCACATCCTTGTTGCCGGTGGTGGTGACGAAGATGTCCGCCTTGTCGGCGGCGTAGTCCATCGTGACCACGCGATAGCCTTCCATCGCCGCCTGCAGGGCGCAGATCGGGTCGATCTCGGTGATCCAGACCTGGGCGGACAGGGCACGCAAGGCCTGGGCCGAACCCTTGCCGACGTCGCCGTAGCCGGCGACCACCGCCACCTTGCCGGCGATCATCACGTCGGTGGCGCGCTTGATGCCGTCGACCAGCGATTCACGGCAACCATAGAGGTTGTCGAACTTGCTCTTGGTGACCGAGTCGTTGACGTTGATCGCGCGAAACGCCAGTTCGCCGCGCGCCGACATCTGCTGCAGCCGGTGGACCCCGGTGGTGGTCTCCTCGGTGACGCCGACGATGGCATCGAGCTGGCGCTGGTACCAACCCGGATCCTGGTCGAGGCGCCTGCGGATCGACGCGAAGAGGAACTTCTCTTCCTCGCTCGTCGGGTTCGCGATCAGGCTCGCATCGGTGGCGGCGCGCGAGCCGAGGTGCAGCAGCAGGGTGGCGTCGCCCCCGTCGTCGAGGATCATGTTGGTCGGCTCGCCGTCCGGCCACTCGAAGATGTGATGCGTGTAGTTCCAGTATTCCTCGAGGCTCTCGCCCTTGTGGGCGTAGACCGGCACGCCCGATTCGGCGATGGCCGCGGCGGCGTGGTCCTGGGTCGAGAAGATGTTGCAGGAGGCCCATCGCACCTGCGCGCCGAGCGCGGTCAGGGTCTCGATCAGGACGGCGGTCTGGATCGTCATGTGGAGCGAGCCGGCGATGCGCGCGCCGGCCAGCGGCCGGCTGGCGGCGAACTCCTCGCGGATCGCCATCAGGCCAGGCATCTCGGTCTCGGCGATGCGGATCTCCTTGCGGCCCCAGCCGGCAAGCGAGAGGTCGGCGACCTTGTAGTCGGGCGGGGTCGGGATCTGGCGGACTGCGGACATGGGGAACTCCTGGTCGTCGGGGTTGACGGCCGCAGCGAGGAGATCCGGGGGGTGCTCGCTGGCCGTCGGTGAACGGTTCAACGAGCGCGGTTGCGATGATCAACGGCCGGCGGTTGATGCATGGCCGGCGGATCGGTTCCGAGCCTGGCGACCGGCATGGCGGTCGTCGCAGCGCTCCTCGGATCGGGAATTTTAGCGGATTTCCGCAGTCAGTAATGGGGTCAGACACCATTTTCCCAGCGGAAAATGGTGTCTGACCCCATTACCGATCAGGCCAGACGCAGGGCCTCGGCGCGGTCGGTGCGCTCCCAGGTGAACTCGGGTTCGTCGCGGCCGAAGTGGCCATAGGCCGCCGACTTGCCGTAGATCGGGCGCAGCAGGTCGAGCATCTTCACGATGCCCTTCGGGCGCAGGTCGAAGTGCTCGCGCACCAGCGCGGCGATCTTCGCGTCGTCGATCCGGCCCGTGCCCTGGGTCGTCACCCAGATCGAAGTCGGCTCGGCGACCCCGATCGCATAGGAGAGCTGCACCAGGCAGCGGCTCGCGAGGCCGGCCGCCACGATGTTCTTGGCGACATAGCGCGCCGCGTAGGCGGCCGAGCGATCGACCTTGGAGGGATCCTTGCCGGAGAACGCGCCGCCGCCGTGCGGCGCGGCCCCGCCGTAGGTGTCGACGATGATCTTGCGCCCCGTCAGGCCGCAATCGCCCTGTGGGCCGCCGATCACGAAGCGCCCGGTCGGGTTGACCAGGAACTTGATGTCGCCGGCGAACAGTTCGGGCGGCAGCACCGGCTTGATGATCTGCTCTATGACCGCTTCGCGCAGCGTTTCCTGGGAGATGTCGGGCGCATGCTGGGTCGAGAGGACCACGGTGTCGATCGCGACGGGCCGGCCATCCCGGTAGCGCAGGGTGACCTGCGACTTGGCGTCCGGGCGCAGCCAGGTCAGGCGGCCGTTCTTGCGCTCCTGCGCCTGGCGCTCGACGATGCGGTGGGCATAGTGGATCGCCGCCGGCATCAGGGTCGGGGTTTCGTCGCAGGCATAGCCGAACATCAGGCCCTGGTCGCCGGCGCCCTGGTCGAGATTGTCGTCGTGCGCGTGGTTGACGCCCTGCGCGATGTCGGGACTCTGCTTGTCGTAGCAGACTTGCACCGAGCAGCCGCGATAGTCGATGCCGTAGTCGGTGTTGTCGTAGCCGATTGCCTTGATGGTGTCGCGCGCGACCTGGATGAAGTCGACCTGCGCCTTCGAGGTGATCTCGCCTGCGAGCAGCACCAGGCCGGTGGTGCACAGGGTCTCGGCGGCGACCCGCGAGGTCGGATCCTGCGCGAGCAGCGCATCGAGGACCGCATCCGACACCTGGTCGGCGACTTTATCGGGATGGCCCTCGGACACGGATTCCGAGGTGAACAGGTACTCTTGGGCCATGAGCTTCTCTCCAATCGCGGCGAATCGCCAGTGTTTCGGGGCGTTGCCGGATCGGGCGAAGCGGCGACGCTTTAGCGGAATTTATGCCCGACCTGACGATCGGAGCCGCCCCGCAAGTTGTCATTAACTCGGCGGCCGATGGGACTGCATTATAGCGCCCGTTGTCGGCTCGGGGCGACGCCCGCGCCCACCGTGCGTGCCGTTTCGCATAGACTGGTCGCCCTTCCCGGTACCGGGCAAAAACTCGCGCCAAGGCCGGTACGCGGCATCGCCGGCCAGTTTCCCCATGACCGCCACCGAATCCCCAGCGTCCATTCCGTCGCCCCACTGGCTGGTCCGCCTTGCCGGCGCCCTGCCGTTGGCCGTCCTGCGCTCGGCGGGAGCGTTGCTGGGCTGGCTCGTCTATGCGGGGGCGCCTGCGTATCGCGGCAGGCTGGTGGCCAATCTCGACCAGGCGGGCTACGGGGATGCCCCGGCCGTACGTCGCCGGGCGATCGCCGAAGCGGGGCGGATGGTGGCCGAACTGCCCTGGATCTGGGCGCGCCCGCCGGCCGAGCTGGCCCGGCGGATGGCTTGCGATTCGCTGCGGGTACTCCATGAAGCCGCGGCCGAGCGCCGCGGCATCCTGTTCCTGACGCCACACCTCGGTGGCTTCGAGGCCGCGGCCCGCTACTGCGCGGTGCACCAGCCGATCACGGTCCTGTTCCGGACTCCGAAGCAAGCCTGGCTGGCCGCCCTGGTGCAGTCGTCGCGCTCCTGCCCGGGAATGCACGCGGTGCCGGTGGGCGCAGCCGGATTGCGCGCCTTGTTGCGGGCGTTGCGCTCGGGCGCCGCGGTCGGCGTGCTGCCCGACCAGGTGCCGGGGCGGGGCGCGGGCGCCTGGGCGCCTTTCTTCGGGCGGTCGGCCTTCACCATGAGCCTACCCGAGCGGCTCGCCGCCCAGACCGGCGCCGCGGTGGTGCTTGCGGTCGGTGAGCGGCTGCCCGGCGGCCAGGGCTGGCGGCTGCATCTCGAGCGCATGCGCGAGCCGCCGACCCCCGAGCGTCTCAATCATCGCCTCGAGGGACTGATCGCCCGGCTGCCCGGGCAATACCTCTGGGCCTACAACCGCTACAAGCAGCCGACCGGCGCCTCGGCGCCGCCCGTCGATGGGTGAGTTCGCGGTCCGGATCGGCATCTGGCTGCTGCGCGGGCTCGCGCTGCTGCCTCGACCGATGGTGCGGGGCATCTCGGCGGTGGTCGGCGATATCGTCTACCTGCTGGCCACGCCACGCCGGCGCGTGACCCTGGTCAACCTCGAACTCTGCTTTCCCGCGATGGACGTGCGCGAGCGGCGCCGCATCGCGCGCGGGCACTTCCATGCTTTCGTGCGCAGTTTCATCGACCGCTTCGCGTTCTGGTACGGAACGCCGGAACGGATCCGGCGGCTCTGCTCGATCGAGGGCTTCGAGCACTTCGAGGCCAACAGGCACCGCCCGGTGATCCTGCTCGCGCCCCATTTCGTCGGCATGGATGCGGGCGGGGTGCGAATCACCCTCGAATCGACCTTCGCCTCGATGTTCGCGCTGCAGAAAAGCCGGGTGCTGACCGAGGTGATGACCAGGGGCCGCTCGCGTTTCAACGGCGCCCGGATGCTGTTGCGCAACGAGGGCATGCGCCCGGCGTTGCGGGTGCTGCGCGAGGGCATTCCCTTCTACTTCCTTCCCGACATGGATCTCGGGCCGCGCGACGCGGTCTTCGTGCCCTTCTTCGGCGTGCCCGCGGCGACGGTGACCTCGGTGGCGCGGCTCGCGAAGATCACGCGCGCGGTGGTGATTCCCTGCGTCACCCGGATGACCGACGATGGTTATGTCGTGCGCTTCTATCCGGCTTGGGAGGACTACCCCGGTCCCGATGTCGTGGCGGCGACCCGAAGGGTCAACGCCTTCATCGAGGATCGGGTTCGCGAGATGCCCGAGCAATACCTGTTCAGCCACAAGCGGTTCAAGACGAGGCCGCCGGGCGAGCCCGATCCCTACCGGCGCGCCCGCTGACGAGGCGTCCCTGGCGATGGCGGTGGCCTCCCGCAAATCAGTGATAATCGGGCGATGAAACTGAGGTTCACCAAGATGCAGGGCGCCGGCAACGACTTCGTCGTCGTCGATGGCGTTTCGCAGCCGATCGATCTCTCTCCAGCACAATGGCGACGCCTCGCCGATCGCCACTTCGGCGTCGGCGCCGACCAGGTGCTGCTGGTCGAAGCTTCGGATCGGCCCGGCGTGGATTTCCGCTACCGCATATTCAATGCCGACGGCGGCGAAGTCGAGCACTGCGGCAATGGCGCGCGCTGCTTCCTGCGCTTCGTGCACGACAAGGGCCTGGCAAGCAGCCCCGCGGTGGTCGTCGAGACACTCAACGGCGTACTGACCCTGTCCTTCGCTTCCGACGGCCGGGTGGCGGTCGACATGGGCCGGCCGCGCTTCGCGCCAGCGCAAGTGCCCTTCGATCCGGCCGGGCTCGAGTCCCGTCGCGAGGGCGAGGACACGCTGTGGCGACTCCCGCTGCCGGGGCCGGGCGAGCCCTGGTTCTCCTCGCTGTCGATGGGCAACCCGCACGCGGTCTGCGTCGTGGCCGATGTCGATGCTGTCGACGTGGCCGGCATCGGCGCTTCGCTCGAGCGGTCGGCCCGCTTCCCGCAGCGCGTCAATGTCGGATTCATGCAGGTCCTCGGGCGCGGCGAGGCCAGGCTGCGGGTCTGGGAGCGGGGCGTGGGCGAGACCCTCGCCTGCGGGACCGGTGCCTGCGCAGCAGTGGTCTCCGGGATCCGGCGCGGCCTGCTCGATGCGGCCGTCGAAGTCCGCACCCGGGGCGGGAAACTGCTGATCCATTGGGCGGGCGAATCGGTCACCCTGACCGGCCCCGCCGAAACCGTTTTCGAGGGCGAGATCGAACTGTGAGCGAGAACCCGAAAGCCGAAACCGGACTGACCGAGGGCGTCATCGGCGACTACCTCCGCTCGCACCCGGATTTCTTCAACCGCCATCCGGACGTGCTCGCCGGGCTGAGCCTGCCGCATCCGCACGGGGGCCGGGCAATCTCGCTGCAGGAGCGCCAGCTCGAGGTCATGCGCGAGCGCCATCGCGCGCTCGAGCGCCGGCTTGCCGAGATGGTCCGGCTCGGCCAGGAGAACGATGCGATCGGCGCCCGCCTCCAGAAATGGACTCGCCAGCTGTTGCTTGCGGGCGATCCGGCCCGGCTGCCCGACATCATCCTCGATGGCCTGCGCACCGGGTTCTCGGTGCCGGAGCTCGCCATGCGCCTGTGGGGCGTGCGCGAGCCCTATCGTGACCTCGAGGTGGCCCAGCCGGTCGCGGTCGAGGTCATCCAGTTCTCGGGTTCGCTGAGCCGGCCGCAATGCGGGGCGAACGCCGGACTGGCGCCGGTCGAGTGGCTGCCCGAGCGTGGGCATGCGGCCCGTTCGATCGCGCTCCTGCCGCTGCGCAAGGGGCTCGATCCCGACGCCTTCGGGCTGATCGTGCTCGGCTCGCCCGATGCCGACCGCTTCCATGCGGCGATGGGCACCGAATTCCTCGAGCGGATATCCGAGATCGCCAGCGCCGCCCTGTCGCGAATGGTCGACTAGGACGATCTGCAAGGGGAACTGTTCACCGGTCCCGAACCCATGAACGAACCATCCACACCCGCGCATCAGGCGATGGCCACCGACTCGATCGGGGGGCTCGCCGAGCGCTTCCTGGAGCGCCTGCGCACCGAGGGCGGTCGCTCGGCGCGCACCATCGGCGCCTATCGCGCCGAACTCGCGGTCCTCGGCGAGTTCGCCGATAAGCGTGCTGCCGAATCGATACGCGAGCACGATATCCGCAGCTGGGTGGCCCGCTCCGCCCTCGGTGGCCTCGCGCCGCGCTCGATCGCCCGCCGGCTTTCTGCCTGGCGGGGCTTCTTCGACTGGCTGCGCCGCGAGAAGCGAGTCGGCGCCAATCCGGTGGCGGGCGTGCGAGCGCCTCGCGCGCCGCGGCGACTGCCCAAGGCGCTTGCGCCAGACCAGGCGGTTGCGCTGGTCGATTTCGAGCCCGATGACGACTTCGCTTCGGTGCGCGACAAGGCGATTTTCGAGTTGCTTTACTCCTCGGGCCTGCGCCTGGCCGAGCTTTGCGGGCTCGATGCCCGCGCCGTCGGCCCCGACGGCGAGCGCGCCCATTCCTGGTTGTCGCTCGATGAGGCGGAGGTGGTGGTTCGCGGCAAGGGCGGCCGGAGTCGCAGCGTTCCGGTGGGACGAGAGGCGCTCGTGGCGCTCCGGCGCTGGCTCGAGACCCGGAACGGCTTCCTGGCGGCGCGTCCGGGCGCCGATACCCGGGCGCTCTTTCTCGGTGTGCGCGGGGCGCGGATATCCCCGCGCACCGTCCAGCAGAACCTCGCCCGGCTCGCGATCGCCCGCGGCATACCGTCGCGGGTGCATCCGCACGTGCTGCGTCATTCGTTCGCGACTCACCTGCTGCAGTCGAGCGGCGACCTGCGCGCAGTCCAGGAACTGCTCGGCCATGCCGACATCGCCACGACCCAGGTCTACACCGCGCTCGACTTCCAGCGCCTGGCGGCGGTCTATGATGCGGCCCATCCGCGGGCCCGCAACCGGAGTCGCTGAACGGCGCAGCGCCAGCCGGGCCCCGAATCGGGCGCTGGACCGCCGGCCGGACAAGAGGCTTGAAACCCGGCGCGCCGTCCCCATCTATCATGGTCGAGTCGACTGGACGGACGAATTCCGAGATGAGCAGCCAACCACAGAACGTACCGGTAACCATCCTCACCGGCTTCCTCGGCAGCGGCAAGACGACCCTGCTCAACCGCATCCTGCGCGAAGAACACGGCCATCGGATCGCGGTGATCGAGAACGAATTCGGCGAGGAGGGGGTCGATAACGAGCTCCTGCTCCAGAATCCCGACGAACAGATCGTCGAGCTGAACAACGGTTGCATCTGCTGCACCGTCCGCGGCGACCTGGTGCGAATCCTCGGCGACCTGCGCCAGCGTCGCGAGGCCGGCGACATCGCCTTCGACCGGGTCATCATCGAAACCACCGGCATGGCCGATCCGAGCCCGGTGGCGCAGACCTTCTTCATCGACGACGATGTCGCCGGTTACTACCTGCTCGATGCAGTCGTCACGGTGGTGGACTCGCGGCATGGCGACCGCCAGCTCGATGAGCACCGGGAGGCGCAGGAGCAGGTCGCCTTCGCCGATCGGCTGCTGATGTCCAAGCCCGACCTCACCACCGACGAAGAGCGTGAGCGCCTGCGCGCCCGACTGCTGCGGATGAACCCGCGGGCATCGATCCGCACGGTCAACTTCGGCGACGCCCCGATCGACGAAATCCTCGATATCCGCGGCTTCAACCTCAACGCCATCCTCGACATCGATCCGGATTTCCTGGACGACGACGAGCACACGCACTCGGACGCGGTCACGTCGTTCGTATTCCGCTCGAAGAAGGCCTTCGACCCCGCCAAACTGGAGGACTTCCTGTCCGGTCTCATCCAAGTTTACGGACCCGACATGTTGAGGTATAAAGGCGTGCTCTTCATGAAGGGGTCCGATCGCCAGACGGTGATCCAGGGCGTTCACGACATGATGGGCGCCGATCTCGGTCGGCGCTGGAAGCCCGGTGAGAGCCGCACCAGCAAGATGGTATTCATCGGCCGCAACTTGCCCCGGGAGTTGTTCCTCCAGGGCCTGGAGCAATGCCTGGCCTGATCCACGCAAGGGCGGGAGCCCCCGCCCGAGGATCGATGCCGATTTCCCTGAAGGATCCGACATGGCAGGTACGAAAGAAAAGAAGTTGTTGACCGAGCAGGACATCCTCAAGATGCCCGAGTCGCAATACATGAACGACGCGCAACTGGAGTTCTTCCGCGACCGGCTGCGCCAGATGGAACGCGACATCCTCAGCAACGCCGACGAGACCACCGAGCACCTGCGCGAAACCGTCATCGTCCCCGATCCGGCGGACCGCGCCACGATCGAGGAAGAGCACGCGCTCGAGCTCCGTACCCGTGATCGCGAACGCAAGCTGCTCAAGAAGGTCCAGCAGTCGCTCGCCCGGATCAACGAAGGCGAGTACGGCTACTGCGAGGAAACCGGCGAGCCGATCGGCGTTGCCCGCCTGATCGCCCGTCCGACCGCGACCCTCTCGCTCGAGGCGCAGCAGCGTCGCGAACTCCGCCAAAAGCTCTACGGCGACTAGGCAGGCAGTGAACCGGCCTGGCGCGCACCGCCAGGCCGCGTCCGGCCTGGCCGCGTCCGGCCTGGCCGCCCGTTCGCGGTATCACCCGATCGGGTAATTGTCGGTCCGCGACCTCGATCGGGTCCATTCCCGGACGACAGGCTGATGCTGGCCGATTTGCGGTCCTTCCGCCCCGGTCTTTCGGCTCGGGACCCTGCTAGACTGGCCCGGTCCCCTTGGTCGGTAGCGTCGTGGTCTTTTCCCTTTTCACTCGCAAGCAACGCCAGAATCCGCCCAAGGCCGGTGCGGCCGACGCTGTGCGCGCTGCTAACGGAGGGCTGCGCGAAGCGCCGTTGTCGGCGCGCGAGGCCGCCCGGCTGACTGCCCAGAAGATAGACCAGATCGAGTCCGAAATGATCCACGGCGGGGCCTCCGTGCCGCCCGCGGCGAACTCGACCCATATGCTCACCGAACCGGCGCACGAGCCGGTCGCCGAGGCGACCCCTGGCGAGGCGCGCCATGGAGCGCACGGCCAGTCGATGGCGATCGACATCACCGCATCGGCCCTGCCGCCCGAACTCGAAGAAGCCGCGATCCTCTACGCCAACGACCAGATCGAGCCGGCGATCGCCGCGCTCGCACCGACGCTGGCCGACGCGGGCCGGACTCCCGGATTCGATCGCCTCGTCTGGCTCGTCATGCTCGACCTGTGCCAGTTCGGTGGCGACAAGCAACGTTTCGAAGCGGTGTCGGTCGATTTCGCGGCGCGCTTCGAAAGTTCGCCGCCGGTCTGGAACGACAAGCTGGCGCCGGACGATGCCGGCGCGGGCGAGACCCGCGCGGTGGGCGCGGCCCGCACCCTGCCGGCCGTGCTCGATGCCGACTGCGCCAAGGCCGTCGATACCTTGCTGCGTAGCGCCCGCCAGCGCGAGCCGGTCGCGGACTTCTCGGCCGTCACCGCGGTCGACGCCGCAGGCGCCGCCGAAGTGCTGCGCCTGTTCAATACCATTGCCTCGAACGGGGCGACCCTGCGCGTCAAGGGCGCGGGCGCGCTCGCCGCCGCGGCCCGGGCCTCGATCGAAACCGGCGGCGAGTCACAGTCGGTATCGAGCTGGACCCTGGCGCTCTATGGCCTGCGCCTGCTCGGCCAGACCCAGCAGTTCGACGACCTCAGCATCGACTACTGCGTGACCTTCGAGGTCTCGCCGCCGCCCTGGGAGCCGGTCCCAGCCGGCATCCTGGTCGGCGAAGCCGACAAGTCGGACGGGCACGACGAGCCCGGCGACGACCCCCCGACCACTCGCAGCGGACCTCCGACCCGGGCGGCATCGGCATTCGTCCTTCCGGTCGAGCTGGTCGGCCGGATCCAGGCCGAACTGCAGTCGCTCAGGGCGCATGCGCGCGACCGCAGCGAGGTCGCCGTCGATTGCCGCGACCTGCGGCGAATGGACTTCGTTGCCGCCGGCGAAATGCTCAACGAGGTCGTCAACATGCAGGCGCACGGCAAGAACCTGCTGTTCATCGAGCCGAACCACGCCGTCTATGCGCTGATGCTCGTCATGGGCATCCACGAGCTGGCCGAAGTCCGCCGCCGCAAGGGCTGACCCGAAGCCGGACTCGTCGGCCAAGGTACTCCGGGGCCGGCTACACTAGTCGCCTGTCCCCGCCGCGCATGCGTGCGGGGCCGACGGACATCCTCTTCGAACACGACATGGAACAGTTTCACGGCACGACGATCCTGTCGGTGCGCCGGGGCCGGCAGGTCGCGCTCGGCGGCGACGGCCAGGTCACGCTGGGCAACATCATCGTCAAGGCGGGCGCGCGCAAGGTGCGTCGCCTGCACCACGGCAAGGTGCTCGCGGGCTTCGCCGGCGGCACTGCCGACGCATTCACCCTGTTCGAGCGCTTCGAGGGCAAGCTCGAGCAGCACGCCGGGCAGCTGCTCAAGGCTGCGGTCGAACTCGCCAAGGACTGGCGCACCGACCGGATGCTTCGCCGACTCGAAGCCATGCTCGCGGTGGCCGATGCCAGCCATTCGCTGATCATCACCGGCAACGGCGACGTGCTCGAGCCCGAGCACGGCCTGATCGCGATCGGGTCGGGCGGCCCGTACGCGCAGTCGGCGGCGCGGGCCCTGCTCGAGAACACCGAACTCGATGCCGAAGCCATCGTGCGCAGGTCGCTCGCGATCGCCGGCGAGTTGTGCATCTACACGAACCAGCAACATGTCGTCGAGATCATCGAGGGCGGAGCACACAGCGAGGCGGGCCGATGAGCCAGATGACACCCGCGGAGATCGTCTCCGAACTCGACAAGCACATCGTCGGCCAGGCGAGCGCCAAGCGCGCGGTCGCGATCGCCCTGCGCAATCGCTGGCGGCGCCAGCAGGTCGACCAGCCGCTGCGCGACGAGATCACGCCGAAGAACATCCTCATGATCGGCCCGACGGGCGTTGGCAAGACCGAGATCGCCCGCCGTCTCGCGCGGCTGGCCCATGCGCCATTCATCAAGGTCGAGGCGACCAAGTTCACCGAGGTCGGCTATGTCGGGCGCGACGTCGACTCGATCATCCGGGACCTCGCGGAAGTCGCGGTCAAGCAGGTGCGCGAGCAGGCGAAGGCGCGCGTCGACATGGCTGCTCGCGATGCGGCGGAGGACCGTGTGCTCGACATCCTGTTGCCGCCGTCGCGGCCGGCCGGCGGCTTCGGCCTCGATGTCGAGAACCAGCGTCCCAGCGAGGCCGAATCGGCAACGCGCCAGAAGTTCCGCAAGCGGCTGCGCGAGGGGGATCTCGATGACCGGGAGATCGAGATCGACGTCGCCCAGGCGATGCCTTCGATGGAGTTGATGGGCCCTGCCGGCATGGAGGACCTCACCCAGCAGCTGCAATCGATGTTCTCGAACCTGCCCGGGCGCAAGCGCACGCGCAAGATGAAGATCGCCGAGGCGCTGCGGGTGCTGGCCGACGAGGAGGCGGGCAAGCTCGTCAACGAGGAAGACGTAAAGCTCGAGGCGATCGCGGCGGTCGAGGGCAATGGCATCGTCTTCATCGACGAGATCGACAAGGTCGCTTCGCGCCAGTCCAACGGCGGCGCCGACGTCTCGCGCCAGGGGGTGCAACGCGACCTTTTGCCCCTGGTCGAAGGGACGGCGGTCAACACGCGCTACGGCGTGGTGCGCACCGACCACATCCTGTTCGTCGCGTCGGGCGCCTTCCATCTTTCGAAGCCCTCCGACATGATCCCGGAATTGCAGGGTCGCCTGCCGATCCGGGTCGAACTCGACTCCCTGACGCCCGGGGATTTCGAGCAGATCCTCTGTGCTACCGACGCGAGCCTGACCAAGCAGTATTCGGCGCTGCTCGCGGCCGAGGGCGTCGAACTCGTCTTCGAGCCCGACGGTATCCGGCGGATCGCCGAACTCGCGCATTCGGTCAACGAGTCGACCGAGAACATCGGCGCGCGGCGCCTGCACACCGTGATGGAGAGGCTCCTCGAGGAGGTCTCCTTCGGCGCGCCGCGCCTGGCCGGAACCACGGTGCGCATCGATGCCGCCGAAGTCGATGCGCGGCTCGGCGCCCTGGCCGCCAGCGAGGACCTCTCGCGCTACGTTCTCTGAGCACCGATAGCCGCGCCCCGCGGCTGGATCGCCAGAGCGATCAATGGCCGGCGGTCGGGCCCGAGCGCCCGATCGGCCCCGGGCCGCTGCCATGGCTCAAGTCCGGCCGCGGGCGGCCGATTCCTGCGGATGGACGGATGCCGGGAAGACGGTATCCAGGGGCGGCGCACGGGGCGCCGCCGGGATCCGGTTCGCGGAGGACGGCATGGGAAGGATGGCGATGCGTGCGCTGGCGAAAGCGGCGATCGCCTGCATTGCGGCGATCGCGGGCGCCAGCAGCATGGCACAGGGGTCGCTTCGAGGCGATACGTCGCTGCCCCCGATCGCGCAGTCAGGACCCGGCCCCGAGTTTCGCGCCAGCCGACCGATGCAGCTTGCGCCGGCCGTCGACGGCCCGACGCCCGAGGCGCCCCTGAGCTTTGGTCGCAGCCGCGCGATTGCTTCCGACCAGGTCGCCCCGGCGGCCCCGCAGGAAGCCGGAACGGGTGACGGGCCGGATGCCGGGCGCTCGGTCGAATCGAAGCCCGCCCCGACGGCTGCCGCATTGGCGGCGGGCGTGGTGCCGGCCGGTGCAGGGCGGGTTGGTGAAGCGAAGGCCTTGGCCCGGTTGCGCGCCCGGCTCGAGGAAACCCTGGCACGACATGCCTCGATCGATGCGCGGGTCAACATCGATCGCAATGCCGTCCGGGTGGTTTCGCGCGGCCCCGACGCGCCGCCTGCGCCGGGATCGAACCCGGCCCGCGTGGACACTCCAGCTCTCCGCAAGTCGACCACGGCGCCCGCCAGGCGCGCAACCGGGCGTTCGACAGAGCGCCCCGCCGGGCAGCGCGACTGGAGCTACTGGGGCGATACTGGCCCGGCGCACTGGGCAAGCCTGAATCCGGAATGGGCCGCCTGCGGCGCCCAGGCTCCCCAGTCGCCGATCGACATTCGCGACGGCATCGCGGTCGGACTGCCGACGATCGAGTTCGATCTTCCGCCGGCGACCCTGACGATCCGTGACGATGGCCGCGCCATCCGGGCGGTGGTCCGGGAAGGCCCGGCCATCGAAGCGCTCGGGAGGCGCTTCGAACTGCGCGAAATCAGCTTTCACCAGCCGGCGGAGTTCCGGGTGGAGGCCAGGTCCTTCGACCTGTCGGCGCAGATGCTGTACCGCGACGGGCAGGGCCGTGCCGCGGTCGTCGTGGTGCTGTTCGAAGTCGGCGATGAATCCAGCCCGCGCAATCCGGTGGTGCAGACGGTACTCGACTACCTGCCGCTCGCCCAGGGCATGCTCATGCCGGTGGCCGGGCGTACCGATCTCGATCCGCTGCTGCCGGCCGATCGCGGCTATTACAACTTCGTGGGCTCGCTGTCGTCGCCGCCCTGCACGGAAGGCGTGGTCTGGATGGTGATGCGCGAGCCGCTGCGGGTGCCCCCGTCGCAAGTGGCGATCTTCGCCCGGGTCCATCCGATGAACGTGCGGCCGTTGCAGCCACTGGCCGGCCGACTGATCAACCAATCCGAATAGCGCGGGGACCGCCAGCCGTCGCCGCCGGGCCGCACCGAGGCGCGGCAGCCCCGTCTTGAGCGTGGGGACGATCAATAAGCCTGTGGGTCCTTGAACACCAGCCGGATCGTGCGCCAGATGATGTAGAGATCCAGGCGCAGCGACCACGGGCGCAGGTAGTCGA
>Ga0079224_100007136_pt1 | contig 14940 bp, 12 predicted proteins | sample Stecom2015_FD_80414 | JGI IMG/M metagenome (GOLD analysis project Ga0079224, IMG submission 80414) | Agricultural soil microbial communities from Utah to study Nitrogen management - Steer compost 2015 | ecosystem: Environmental > Terrestrial > Soil > Agricultural land | place: USA: Utah...
GCAGGAGTCGCCCTCGCAGATCCCGTGGATCCAATTCGTGATGCGAGCCATGCGGTTGGCGCTGGTGACCGTGAGGAAGATGATCCCGATGACCCCTACGGCGCCGGCGAGGGCGAACCACCGACGCGGGATGCCGGCCACCCACATCGCTCCGGCGACCAGCATGGCCATGATCATCATGGTCCCGAGGTCATGCCCGAGCATCACGAGACCGAGTGCCAGGAGAGCGCCGGGCACCAGCGGGAACAGCAGATGCGCGGGGCGGTGGAGCAGCGGTCGTTTGACCGACAGCAGGGCCCCGAGCCACACGGCGAGCGCGAGCTTGAGGAACTCCGAGGGCTGAAGCGTCTGACCGCCGATCATGATCCAGTTCTGGTTGCCGTCCACCGCCACGCCCAGGCCGGGGACGAAGACGAGGCACTGCAGCATCAGTCCGAGGCCCAACAGCGGCCAGGCGGCGCGCCGGTAGAAGCCCGGAGGCAGCGCTGCGGCGACGACCAGCAGCACGAGCCCCATCCCGGCGAAGGTCCCTTGGCGGACCAGGCCGGCGTAACCGGAGTTTCCGCGGGAGATGTTCAGGACCGCGGAGGAGGACAGCACCATCACCAGGCCGATGCCGACCAGCATCGCGCCGACGACGATCAGGCCGTAGAAGTCCAGCGCCGGGGAGCGCAGCCAGCTGCCGACGCCCTCGCGGACGCGGCCGGAGATGTTCCCCAGGGGCTGGTCCTCGTCGGGGCGGACGACGGAGGTGGAGCGGTCCGCGGGACGGGTGCCGTAGGCGGACGCGCGGGAGTCGGTGCGGCGACGTGCGTCGCGCCGGGCGTCCTCCATCGTCATGCGTGCTCTCCTGGCAGTCGGGTCACGGCCGCGGCGAACAGATCCCCCCGTTCCGCGTAGTCACGGAACTGGTCGATGGAGGCGGCGGCCGGGGCCAGCAGCACCACGTCCCCTGCAGCGGCGAGGGAGCGGGCGGCCTGCACCGCGTCCTCCATCAGCCGGGTGCGCGCGGCGACGTCGTCAGTCTCGCCCGGATCGATGCGCCGGACGGGGACCTCGGGGGCGTGTCGGGTGAGCGCCTCGGTGAAGGGCGCGGGGTCCAGGCCCAGCAGCACGACGCCGACCAGGCGGTCCGCGGCGGCGGCGACGAGCGGGCCGAGATCGGCGCCCTTGACGTCGCCGCCGGCGATCCAGACCACGCGCTCGGCCGCCTGGAGGGAGGCCCCGGCGGCGGCGGGGTTGGTGGCCTTGGTGTCGTCGACGAAGCCGATGCCGTCGACGGTGGCGAGGTGCTGGGCGCGATGGGCGCCCATGCGGTAGGCGCGCAGCCCGTCGCGGACGGCATGGGCCGGGACGCCGTGCGCGCGGGCGAGCGCGGCCGCGGCGAGGGCGTCCAGGAGCACGTGGGGGCCGGCGCCCTGGGGGCCCAGGTGGGCGAGGTCGGCGAGGGTGGCGAGCTCGGCGGCGGAGCTGCGGCGCTCGGGGTGGAAGGCGCGGTCGACGAGGATGCCGTCGATGATCCCGAGCTCGGACAGGCCCGGGGCGCCCAGCGAGATGCCGACGGCGCGGGCGCCCTCGACGACGTCCGCCTCCTCGACCAGGTGCAGGGTGGTCTCATCGGCGGTGTTGTAGACGCAGGCGGTGCGGACGCCCTCGAAGATGCGTCCCTTGGCGCGGGCGTACTCCTCGGCGCCGCCGTGCCAGTCGAGGTGGTCGGCGCTCACGTTCAGCACAACCGCGGCCTCGCAGTCCAGGTGCTCGGTCCAGTGCAGCTGGAAGCTGGACAGCTCCAGCGCGAGCACGTCGAAGCCCTCGGGGTCCAGGGCCGCCTCGATCACGGGCAGTCCCACGTTCCCGCAGGCGACGGCGCGCAGGCCCGCGGCGCGCAGGATCGACTCGAGCATGGTGACGGTCGTGGTCTTGCCGTTGGTGCCGGTGATGCCGAGCCAGGCGGGGCCGTCGGCGGCCTGCATGCGGCGGGCGAGCTCGACCTCGCTCCACAAGGGGATGCCGCGGGCGGCCGCGGCGGCGAGCAGGGGCTGGTCGGGGCGCCAGCCGGGCGAGGTGACGACGAGGTCGATCTCGCGGTCCTCGGGCAGGGCGCGGGTGTGCTCGGCGCCGAGGCGGAACTCCGCCCCGAGCACCTCGAGGATCCGGGCGCGCTCGCGGATCTCGGGGGTGTCCGCCCCGTCGACGACGAGCACGCGGGCGCCGCGCTGCATGGTCTGGTCGGCGATCGCGTAGCCGGAGACGCCGAAGCCGGTGACGAGGATCCGCAGCCCGGCCACGTCCATCCCCGGCCAGGGACGCTCCTCGGCGGGGAGGGAGGGGGCGCCGCCCGCCGGGGCGGTCATGAGGCGAGCCTCGGCAGGGCGTCGAGGTAGAACAGGCCCAGCCCCACGCCGGCGAGGATCCCGGCGACGATCCAGAAGCGGACCACGATGGTGACCTCGTTCCAGCCCTTGAGCTCGAAGTGGTGCTGCAGGGGCGCCATCCTGAACACGCGCTTGCCGGTCAGCTTGAAGCTCGTCACCTGGATGATCACGGACAGGGAGATGACCACGAAGAGGCCGCCGATGATCGCGCCGAGGATCTCGGTGCGGGTGACGATGGTCAGGCCGGCGATCGCGCCGCCGAGGGCGAGGGAGCCGGTGTCGCCCATGAAGATCTTCGCGGGCGAGGTGTTCCACCACAGGAAGCCGACGCAGGCGCCGATGATCGCCGCGCACAGCACCGCGATGTCCAGCGGGTCGCGGGTGTCGTAGCAGTGCACCAGTCCCCCGGCGTCGAGGTCGACGCTGCACACCTGCCGCCACTGCCAGAAGCTGATGATCAGGTAGGCGGCGGTGAACAGGATGGTCGCGCCGCTGGCGAGGCCGTCGAGGCCGTCGGTGAGGTTCACGCCGTTGGACCAGGCGGCGACCAGGAAGTTCGCCCAGACCGCGAACAGCAGGAAGCCGACGACCGAGCCGAGGAAGGCGAGGTCGAGCCAGGGGATGTCGCGGACGAAGGAGATGTGCGTGGAGGCGGGAGCGTTGCCGTTCTCGTCGGGGAACAGCAGCGCCATCACGGCGAAGCCGGTCGCGACCAGGAACTGGCCCACCAGCTTGTAGCGGGGGCGCAGGCCCGTGGAGTCCTGCTGGGAGATCTTGAGGTAGTCGTCGAGGAAGCCGACGACGCCGAGGCCCACCATCAGGAAGAGCACCAGCACCACGGAGACGCTCGGCGAGGACCACAGCACGAGGTGGGTGAGGAAGTAGGCCAGGACCACCGCCAGGATGATCGCGACGCCGCCCATGGTGGGCGTGCCGCGCTTGGTCGCGTGGGAGGTGGGGCCGTCGTCGCGGACGAACTGTCCGTAGCCGCGGCGCTCGAGCACCTTGATGAACAGCGGCGTCCCGAAGATGGACATGGCCAGGGCGAGCGCCCCCGCGATGATGATCGCGATCATGCATCGTCTCCCGTCTGGTCGGTCCCGGCGTGCCGGTCGAGCGCCTCCACGAGCGGCTGGGCGAGCCAGCGCAGGCCCGCGTCGCGGGAGGACTTCAGCAGCACCGCGTCACCGGGACGCACGGTCCGTTCTAGCACAGCGAGCGCCTCGTCCACGGTGTCGACGTACTCGGACTCACCGCCGAAGCTGCCCTCGAGGCTCGCCCCGTGATGGATCGGTGCCGCGCCGTCGCCGACGACGTAGAGCTGGGAGATGTTCAGCCGCACCGCCAGGCGGCCGATCTCGTCGTGCAGCAGTGCCGCGTCCGGGCCGAGCTCGAGCATCTCGCCGAGCACCGCGATGGTGCGGCGGGTGCGGCCGAGGTGCGCGAGGGTCTTCAGCGCGTGCCTCATCGAGTCGGGGTTGGCGTTGTAGGCGTCGTTGATGACGAGCGCGCCGCCCGCCTCGAGGACCTCCATGCGATGGCCGGAGGCGAGCGTCGCCCCCTCGAGCGAGGCGGCCGCCGCCGCGGGGTCGACGCCCGCGGCCAGCGCCCCGGTGAGGGCCGCCAGCACGTTCGCGGCCTGGTGCTCGCCGAGCAGGTCGGGGCGGACGGGGAAGGTGCCGGAGGGGATCGAGGTGCCGTCGAGGGCGGTCAGCCCGTCGGGGACGACGAGGTCGAAGCCGATGCGGGCGCGGTCGTCCAGGGTGAGGTCGGTGCCGCGCACCGTCCCCTCGTGGAAGCCCCAGGTGAGGACCGGGGCGGCGGAGCGCTCGGCCATCCCGGCGACGAGCCGGTCCTCGACGTTCAGGATCGCGCGGCCTCCGGGGGCGAGCGCCTCGACCAGCTCGCCCTTGGCCGTCGCGATCGCCTCGACGCTGCCGAACTCGCCGAGATGGGCGGAGCCGACGTTCAGGACGAGCGAGATGTCGGGGCGTGCGATGGCGGTGAGCTGGGCGATGTGGCCGATGCCGCGCGCACCCATCTCCAGCACGAGGAAGCGGGTGGACGTGGTCAGGCGCAGCACGGTCAGCGGCAGGCCGAGCTCGTTGTTGAACGTGCCGGCGGGGGCGATGGTCTCCCCGGCGGGGGTGAGGATCGTGCCGAGCAGGTCCTTGGTGCCGGTCTTGCCGGCGCTGCCGGTGACGGCGAAGACGACGAGCTCGGGGTTCTCGGTGCGGGCGCGCTCGAGCTGGGCGCGGGCGAGATCGGACAGGGCGGTGCGCACGTCGGCGACCTGGACGGCGGGCACGCCGCGGTCCTCGGTGACGAGCGCGGCGGCGGCGCCGGCGGTGCGGGCGGCCTCGAGGTAGTCGTGGCCGTCGACGTGCTCGCCGGGGAAGGCTGCGAACAGGTCGCCGGGTGCCGCCTCGCGGGAGTCGATGCGTGCGGTGCCGGTGACGGTCTCGTCACCGGTCGCGCCGCCCACGAGGGTCCCGCCGGTGATCTCGGCGATCTCCCGTGTCGTGATCTGGAGCATGCTCAGCGTCCTTCGTCCATGTCGTCGGCATCGACCCGTCGGGGCGTCGACCGTGCCGTGTGCAGCGCGTCGCGCAGCCGGAGACGGTCGTCGAACGGATGGACGATACCCCCGATCCGCTGGCCCGTCTCGGCTCCCTTGCCCGCCACCAGGATGGTGTCGGACACGTCGGCCAGGGAGGCGGCCAGCTCGATCGCGGCGCCGCGCCCATCCACCTCGTGGACCTGCGCGTTCGTGTCCTCGGGGATGCCGGCGAGGACCTCGTCGCGGATGCTCGCGGGGTCCTCGGTGCGGGGGTTGTCGTCCGTGACGATGACCACGTCGGCAAGGCTGGCGGCGACCTCGCCCATCCGGGGCCGCTTGGTGCGGTCGCGGTCGCCGCCGGCGCCCATGACGACCACGAGGCGGCGCGTGCCGGGCACGGCGCGCAGGGTGGTCAGGGCCTGTTCGAGGGCGTCGGCGGTGTGGGAGTAGTCCACGATCCCGCGCACCCCGTCGTCGGCGACGAGCTCCATCCGGCCGGGGACGGTGCCCTCGGTCGCGAGGGCCTCCACGACCTCCGGGCCGGAGCGCCCGATCGCGGCGAGCAGCAACTCGGCGGCGAGGGTGTTGGCGACGTAGTGACGGCCGGGCAGCGCGGCGTGCAGGGTGCGCTCCCCGTCGGGGCCGTGCACGGTGACGGTGCTGCCGTAGCCCTCGGAGTGCGCGGCGACGGCGCGATGGTCCGCCTCGACGCCGGGCAGGGTCGCGTAGGTGGTGACGGGGATCGTCGCCTCGCGGGCGAGGCGGCGGCCCCACTCGTCGTCCACGCAGACGATCCCGCGCCGGGCGTGCTCGGGGGTGAACAGCAGGCGCTTGGCCCTGTAGTACTCCTCCATCGTGCCGTGGAAGTCGAGGTGGTCCTGGGTGAGGTTGGTGAAGCAGGCGACGTCGAAGGCCACCTCGTCGGCGCGGTGGAGGACGAGCGCGTGGCTGGAGACCTCCATCGAGGCGACGGCGACCTCGTCCTCGGCCATGCGGGCGAGGATGCCGTGCAGCTCGGGCGCCTCGGGGGTGGTGCGCACGGTCGCCACCGTGTGGTCCGCGCCGCGGGCGTCGCGGTAGCTGGTGCCGCTCGTGCCGATCACCCCGGCGGGGACGCCGAGGGCGAGCAGGGTGCGGGTGATCGCGGTGGTGATCGAGGTCTTGCCGTTGGTGCCGGTCACGCCGACGGTCGCGAGGCGCTCCGCGGGCCGGCCCTGGACCAGGGCGGCGGCGGTCGCGGTGGCCGCACGGGGGTCGGGGACGACGAGGGCGGGCAGGCCCGCATCGGCGCAGAGCGCGCTGCCGTCCTCGTCGGTCAGGGCGAGGGCGGCGCCCCGCTCGACGGCCTGGGCGGCGAACCGGGCGCCGTGGGTGACCTGGCCGGGCAGCGCGCTCCACAGATCTCCGGGCTCCACGGAGCGGGAGTCGAGGGTGACTCCGGTCAGGCGCAGGGCGTCATCACCGGGGTCGTGCGGCGCGACGCCCAGGGCGGAGGCGAGCTCGGCGACGCTCGCGCCGCGGGGGCGGCGCGGGCGGGCAGGCTCGTGCTGGGGCACAGGGGTCTCGCTCATGGGTGTCCTCACCACTCGTTCTCGAGCTGACGGGCGGGCACGCCCGTCGGGGCGATGCCCTGGTTCTGGAGCGTGAAGGTGGTCAGCTCGGAGAAGGCGGGGGCGGCGGCCTTGGAGCCCGAGATGAAGGTGTCCAGGCCGAAGAGGAAGACGCCGATGACGATCTCGGGGTCGTCCGCGGGGGCGAAGCCGATGAAGGAGGCGGTGTAGGTGCCGTCGGGGACCTGGGCGGTGCCGGTCTTGCCGGCGACCGCGTAGCCGCTCACCGCGGCGCTCGAGGTCTCGTCGTCCACGGCGTTGTCCATCAGCGCCTGCATGGTGGCCGCGGTCTCGCTCGAGACGACACGGGTGCTCTCGGGCTCGCCGAGGGGGCGCACCGAGCCGTCGGCCTCCTTGACGCCGGAGATCAGCGAGGGCTGGACGCGCACGCCGTCGTTGGCGAAGGTGCCGACGGCAGAGACCATCTGGAGGGCGTTGACGCTGTAGCCCTGGCCGAAGGAGGTGGTGTAGCGGGTGCGGCCGGTCCAGTCCGAGGCGGGGTGGACGATGCCGGCGGACTCGCCGGGCAGCTCCACGCCGGTCTTCTCCCCCAGCCCGAAGGCGAGGAGGTAGTCGTGGCGCACCTCGGGGGTGAGCGTCTCGGAGATCTGCACGGTGCCGACGTTGGAACTGTTCTTCAGCACACCGGCGAGGGTGAGCCGCTGGTCGGGGTGGCTGTGGGAGTCCTTGATGCGCTCGCCCTCGAAGTACTTCTCGTAGGGGACGTCGTACTGGGACTCGGGGGTGACGGTGCCCTCCTCGATCGCGGCGGCGATCGTGAAGAGCTTGCCGGTGGAGCCCGGTTCGAAGACGCTCGAGATCGCGCGGTTGCCGAGGTCCTCGGCATCGGCGTCGCCCGGCGAGTTCGGATCGTAGGTCGGGGACTCCGCCAGGGCCAGCACCTCGCCGGTGCGGGCGTTGTAGGCCACGGCGCTGCCGCCGGTGGCGCCCCACTGCTCGACGGAGCTGGCGATCACCTGCTGCGCCTTCCACTGCAGGTCGCGGTCCAGGGTGAGCACCACGTCGCTGCCGTCGACGGCGGGGGTCGTCTCCTGCTTGCCGGTGGGGATGATCTGCCCCTGGGCGCCGCGCTCGTAGGTGGTCTTGCCGTCGGTGCCGGCGAGCTCGTCGTCGAAGGAGAGCTCGGTGCCGGCCAGGGCCGTGCCGTCGGCGCCGACGAACCCGAGCACGTTGCCCGCCACGGAGCCGGCGGGGTAGATCCGGTCCGCGACCGGGTCGGCTCCGATGCCGGGGATGCCCAGGGCGATCGCGGCGTCCCGCACGGCGGGCTCCACGTTCTTGCGGAGGTAGGCGAACCCGGCCTCGCCGGTCAGCGCCTCCTCGGTCTCGCTCACGCTCCAGCCGAGCACCGGCGCGAGCTCCTGCGCCGCGGCCTCCACCCCGGTGACCTCGGCGGTCTTCGAGTTCGCGAGGTAGTCGTCGACCTGGGTCTGGTTGACCCAGAGGTCGTAGCGCTGCACGGAGCTGGCCAGCACGGTGCCGTCGCGGTCGGTGATGTCGCCGCGCAGCGCGGGGATCGACCGGGTGACGGTGCGCTGGGCGATCGCCTCCTCGGCCCGGGCGCTCGCGTCCAGGCCCTGCACCCAGACCAGGCGGCCGGAGAGGGCGAGCACGGCGACCAGGACCAGGCTGATCAGGAGGCGATGACGGGTGGAGGGGTCCCCCACGCGGGCCCGCGGGAGCCGGATCGCGCCGCCTCCGGGGCGTGGACGACCAGCACCTCCCGCGGAGCGGGAGGTGCTGGACCGGCCGTTCCTGCGCGATGGCGACATGTGTCAGGCCCCTTCGTTGCCCATGCCGTGGTACTCGGTGGGCTCGTCGTAGATCTGCGCCGGCGGGACCGCCACCTCGGCGGGCACGTCCGCCAGCTCCGGCGTCCCCTCAGTCTGCTCCGCCGGGGCCGTCTCACCGATGATCTGGCCCGTGTCGAGGTCGATATATGCCGGATCCGACACCGGGACCATCCCGATCTCGCGCGCCTGGCGCTCGAGCTCCTGCGGGGTGCCGAGGCGCTCGTTGGTCTCCTGGAGGCCCTGGCTCTCCTCGGTCAGCCGCTGCGACTGGCCCTGGAGCCGGGTGATCTCGTAGCTCGCGTCGGACATCTGGATGTTCATGAACAGCAGCGCGGCGAGCGTCGCGGTGACGATGAGCGTGCACAGCAGCGCGAACGGCATCGAGCTGCCGCCCGTCTTCGGCGTGGAGACGACGGTGAGGCGGGGCCGGGAGGTCTGGGCGGTGCGCGCTCCGCGAGCAGGGTGGATCGCGGGCGCATGAACAGCGGACGTGCTGGCCATCTCAGTGTGCTCTCTCGGCGGAACGGGTACGGGTCAATGCTCGCAGTCGGACGGACGCGGCACGGGTATTGCCACTCCGTTCGTCCTCGTCGGCCTGGAGCGCGCCGCGGACGAGCGGGGTGAAGGTGGGTCTGTGCTCCTCGAGCTCGACCGGGAGTCCGGGCGGGGCCGAGGAACGGGTGCGGCGGGTGAAGGCCGTCTTGACGAGTCGGTCCTCGCCGGAGTGGTAGGACTCCACGACGATGCGGCCGCCGACGTGGAGGCAGTCCAGCGCCGCCTCGATCGCGGAGGCGAGGATCTCGAGCTCCTCGTTGACGGCGATGCGCAGGGCCTGGAAGGTGCGCTTGGCGGGGTGGCCCCCGCTGGCCTTCGAGGCAGCGGGGATCGCCTTCTCCAGCAGCTCGACGAGCTCGCCGGAGCGGGCCAGCGGCGCGGTCTCGCGCTGCTCGACGATGCGCCGGGCGATCCGGCGGGCGAAGCGCTCGTCGCCGAGGTCGTGGAGGATGCGGGCGATCTCGGCCTCGGGCAGCTCGCGCAGCAGGTCCGCGGCGGTGGGGCCGTCGGAGGTGGCGTCCATGCGCATGTCCAGCGGCGCATCGACGGAGTAGGAGAAGCCTCGCTCCGCGGTGTCGATCTGGAAGCTGGAGAGCCCCAGGTCCATCATCACGCCGTGGGCGCCGGGCAGGTCGAGCTCGGCGAGGACCTCGGGGATCTCGTCGTAGGTGGCGTGGACGAGGGTGGCGCGGTCGCCGACGCCCTCGCGGTCCAGGCGCTCCCGGGCCAGCGCGAGCGCCTGCGGGTCGCGGTCGATGCCGACCAGCCGGGCCTTCGGGGCGGCGTGCAGCACGGCGGCGGCGTGGCCGCCCATGCCGAGGGTCGCGTCGATGTGGACCGACCCGGGCTCCTGCAGCGCCGGGGCGAGCAGCTGGACCGAGGTCTCGAGCAGGACCGGAAGGTGCCTCTGCTCGGCCGGCAGGTCGCCGTGCGTGGTGTCGTCCATCTCGCCCCTCCCCTCAGGTCGTGCTCTCGTGCGATGTGCTGCGGTCTCGGTCCGGATGCCGGCCGGCGCCCCCCTGGGCGCTGCCGTCCTGTCAGATTCCCCGTCGTTCCCGACCCGCCACCGGGGAAGTTGCGTCGGGGCGGGAACGACGAGAGGTCTCACAGGACGGATGTCCTCGTGGCCGGGCTCAGAACAGGCCGGGGATCACCTCCTCGGAGGTCTCGGCGAAGCCCTCCTCCTTCTGCTCGAGGTAGGTCTCCCAGGCCGGGAGCGACCAGATCTCGAGGCGGTCGAGCGCGCCGATGACGGCGCACTCCCGATCCAGCCCCGCGTAGGTGCGCAGATGGCTCGGGATGGTGATGCGGCCCTGCTTGTCCGGGATGACGTCCTCCGCACCGGACATCAGCACTCGCAGGTAGTCGCGGGTGCGTCGGTCGGTCGTGGGCGCCCGACGGGCCTCCTCGAGCTTCTGGCGGAACTCCATGAGCGGGTACACGGCGATGCAGTGCTCCTGTCCACGAGTCATGACCAGTCCCGAGGCGAGCTCGTCGCGGAACTTGGCCGGGAAGATCAGTCGGCTCTTCTCGTCGAGCTTGGGCGTGAAGGTGCCGAGGAACATCCGCAGCCTCCTTCAGTCGCCGTGACTCGCGATCAGATCTCCATCTCCTCCCAACACGCTCCACTTTACCCCACTACCCCCCACCCATGGCCACAGGAACGGGGAAATCGGAGCACGAGTGTTGGGTCACTGCAGGTCAGGAGGGTGGAGCGAGGTGGGGGGAATCTCGCGTCCGGGCGTGGTGCGAGGGCGCTGCGGGGCGCCGGATCCTGGCCGACAGCGCGCCCCTCCCCCGCCGCTCCACGACATCTGCCCAGGTCAGCGAGTCGAAGCCTTCGGGGCGGGCGCCCCGGGACCTCGGGTGGAGGGAGGTGGAGGACGCCGGTGGAGCGATGTGGGGAGTCGCCGGGAGCGGGGTGGGGACGGGGCCGCGGGAGCGCCGGGGAGCAGGGTGGGGATCGACCGGGCGGCCGGGCCGGGTCTCACCGCGACAGCGCGGTGGAGCGAGGTGGGGGCCGACCGGGCGAACAGCCGGGGCACCTCGCGGCAGGGCTGTGGAGCGAGGTGGGGGCCGTCCGCGCGGTCGACGGAGCGGCGGCGGCGCCGGTCCCGGGCACGACGAAGCCCCGGCTCGAGGGGCCGGGGCTTCGGGGGATCAGGGGCGGACCGTGGGGCGCCGCAGGACAGTGCGGAGGGGCGGGGCGACCGCGGCCCGGAGCCGGACCGTCAGAGGCGCGGGTCGTCCCCCGCGCGCTTCTCCCAGCGCTCCTCCATCCTGCGCATGAAGCTGCCGCCGTCGCCGGTGCCGGGAGCCGTCGGCCCCTGACCGCCGCCAGGACCGCCTCCCGAGCTGCCGGTGCCGGAGGAGGTGCCGCTGGGGCCGGTGATGGCGTAGACCGCACCGGCCACCATGCCGATGAAGGCGATCACGCCGAGCCAGATCGCGGGAAGGGCCACGGCCAGGACGAGCAGGGCGAGGCCCAGCACGACGGCTCCGAGGCCGATCAGGATGCGGCGACCGTTGCGTCGCGGCGGCGCCTTGGGCGCGAAGGCACGTGCGAGGCGCGGATCGTCGGCGAAGAGCTGACGCTCCATCTCGTCGAGCATCTTCTGCTCGTGTTCAGACAGCGGCATGGTCCCGCTCCTTGTCCCCGTCCTCTCGCGCCCTGCGGCGCCCGGTGCACCCGCCGGAGGCCAACAGCCCCGTCGGCGGTTCATCCAGTTTAGAGCGTCTTCCTGAGTTATGGGAACCATCTGTGCGAGGCGCCTCCGCTCACCGTCCCGGTGACGACTCCCCCGGCGCGGGCGACTCCGTCGGCGGTGCCTCGGCACGCCCCGGCTCGAGGGTGGACCCCCTGCTCAGGCTCGCGCTGCCGAAGCGGTCGCGGGCACGGTCCATCACGGCCTCCAGATCGGTCCAGCCCGCCGGCCTCGCGCTGAGCTCCGACTGCAGGGACACCCCGGCGGCGGGCTCGAGCTGGGTCGCGCGGACCCCGGCGAGCCGCACCCTGCGCATCGTCGGGCGCTCCCTCTCCCAGAGCGCGACCACGTGCTCCCTCAGTCGTTCGCCGCTCGCGGTGGGCTGGTCGAAGGTCGAGGAGCGGGAGAGCGTCGTGCCGTCGGGGGCGCGGAGCTTGAGCACGACGGTGCGGGAGACGAAGCCCGAGCGGCGCAGCTGCCGGGAGACCTCGTCGGCCATCATCGTGATGCGCCGCCGCACCTCAGCGGGGTCGGTCAGGTCCTCGTCCCAGGTCCGCTCCGTGCCGAGCGAGCGGTCCTTCGTACGGCGGCCGAGCCCGGTGCGGTCGCTGCCGTCGGCGAGCGCGAGGATCTCGGGGGTGCGCGGGCCGAGCGCACGGGCGAGGGTGCTGGTGGGGACCTCCCGCAGCTGTCCGATGGTGCGCACGCCGAGCCGTTCGAGGGTCGCCTGCGCCTTGGGGCCGACGCCGGAGATCGCCCCGACGGGCAGGGGGGCGAGGAAATCGGCCGTCCCGTCGGCGGGGACGATCAGCATCCCGTCGGGCTTCGCCCGGGCGGAGGCGATCTTCGCGACGGCCCGGGAGACCGAGCCGCCCACCGAACTGGGCAGCGCGAGCTCCTCGCGGATCCGTCGCCGCAGCAGGTCGGCGATCTCGACGGGCTCGCCGAAGAGCCGGCGCGCACCGCGCACGTCGAGGAAGGCCTCGTCGACGCTGATCTGCTCGATGTCCGCCACGACATCCCCGAGGATCCCCATCACCTGGGAGGAGACCTCGCGGTAGTGCGCGATCCGGGGCGGGACGATCACGAGATCGGGTGCGAGGCGGCGGGCGCTCGCCATGGGCATCGCCGAGCGGATGCCGCGGGCGCGGGCGGGATAGCTCGCCGCGGCGACGACTCCCCGGGCGCCGGCGCCTCCGACGACGACGGGCAGGCCGCGCAGCGAGGGGTCGTCGCGCACCTCGATGGAGGCGAAGAAGGCGTCCATGTCCAGGTGGAGGATCCCGGGGATCTCCTCCGGTCCGTCCGCTCTGCGGTCGGTGCTCGCACCCGTTCCCATCGCCACCTCCCTCGCCGAGGACTGTACCGGGGCGGGCGCGGGGACGCTCAGCCCTCTGACAGCTCCGCGAGCGGGACGGGCAGGCCCTCGAGGAGCTTCTCGGCGACGCGGTCGAGATGGGCCGCGGTCCCCTCCAGGTGCTGGGCGAGCAGCTCGGGGTCCGGCAGCGCCGAGGCGTCCCGGTCCAGCCGGGTGCGCTCGGCGACCAGGGGGCCGAGCGTCTCCGCACGCCGGGCCTCCTCCCCTCCCAGCCGCTCCAGCGCGGTCCACACGTTCAGCGGCAGCGCCCGTCGGCGCTCTCGGTTCGCGCGGGCGACGAGCACCCCGGCGCCGCGGAGCGCGGCGCGGTGCACGAGCTCGAAGGCCTCGCGAGGGGCGACGGGGGCGAGCTCCCGTCCCTGCTGGAGCAGCTGACGCGCCCGCTCGAGATCGGCCTGGTCCTGGTCGAGCCGGGCGAGGAGCAGCCTCAGGGAGCGGGCGTCCGAACGCAGGACCGTCTCGGGGTGCCGCCCTCCGCTGCGTGCCGTGGTGGTGCCCATCGCGCTCCTCCTCCTGCTCGGTGCTGTCGTCGGTGCCGCCCGTCGCGCCGGGTCCCCGGCGCCGGCCGGCCTCGTCCCGACCTCGTGCCCTGAACGCTAGGCGGAGGGTGTGACGGACGACGCCCGCGACGGCCTCGCTGGGGACGAGCGGGGGCTGGGGAGGAGAGGTGAGCCGCACGGTCCTCCGCGGCGGCGTCTCCTAGAGTGGTGCGATGCCCCGCCGTGATCGCGCCCCCCGCGCCCCCTTCGACAGCCTCGGCCCGCAGGACACGGCGATCCCCATCTCCACCGGCACCGCGCGGCTCACGGTCGAGACCGACGGCTCGGTGCTGCTGGACGTCAACGGCGTCCCCTCCTCGCACCTGCATCCCGATCCGGAGCACCTGGTGTTCGAGTACATGCGCTGGATGCTGCGGGTGATCGACCTCCATCTCGAGGAGTCCGACGAGGAGCGCGCCGCCCAGCTCGCCCATCTGGGAGGCGGCGGCTGCTCCCTCCCCCGCGCCGTCGCGTCCCGCCACCCCCGTGCACGGCAGATCGTGGTGGAGCTCGACGCGCTGCTGGCCGAGCGGGTGCGGGAGTGGTTCGACCTGCCGCGCTCGCCCCGACTGCGGCTGCGGGTCGACGATGCGCGCACAGCACTCGCGGACTGGCGGGAGGACCGCTTCGACGTGCTGGTCAGGGACGTCTTCGCCGGCTCGGTCACCCCGCCCGAGCTGATCGGCATCGCGGCGGTCCGCGATGCGGCGCGGGTGCTGCGCCCCGGGGGCCTCTATCTCGCCAACTGCGCCGCACCGCCCGGGACGCGACTGCTGGCCGACGAGGTCGCGACGCTCTCGGCCGTCTTCTCGCACGTCGGCGTCATCGCCGAGCCGGCGCATCTGACCGGCAAGCGCCGCGGGAACTGCCTGCTCCTGGCCTCGCAGCGACCGCTGCCCGAAGGCATCGACCGGGCCCTGCGCTCGGACGCGGTCTCGGTTCGCCTCGCCCGGCAGGACCGGGTGCTCGCCCTGGCCCGGGCCGGGACGGTGCTGGGCGGCGACTGACCCGTCGGCGCAGGTCCCGGCACGACCCCGGGAGCAGGGGCCTCGTGCCGCGGGGGCGCCCGCACAGCGCCGTCCCGTCGGCCGCACCGTCGAAAGCGCAGCCGGTGGTGCGGATCATCCCCCGACGACGACGGACCGGGCAGGAGCGCGATGCTCCTGCCCGGTCCGTGGGTTCACGGGAGATCCGTGGTCAGAGCGGGCGGACCTGCTCGGCCTGCGGGCCCTTGTCCCCCTGGCTGACCTCGAACTCCACACGCTGACCCTCGTCGAGGGCGCGGTAGCCGTCCATGTCGATCTTGCTGTGGTGCACGAAGACGTCTGCGCCGCCTCCGTCGATCTCGATGAATCCGTAGCCCTTTTCGGCGTTGAACCACTTGACCGAGCCCTGTGCCATACC
>Ga0079224_100007137_pt1 | contig 14939 bp, 14 predicted proteins | sample Stecom2015_FD_80414 | JGI IMG/M metagenome (GOLD analysis project Ga0079224, IMG submission 80414) | Agricultural soil microbial communities from Utah to study Nitrogen management - Steer compost 2015 | ecosystem: Environmental > Terrestrial > Soil > Agricultural land | place: USA: Utah...
GTCATGATCATCGGCCATCAGAAGGGGCGCGATACGAAGGAGCGCGTACGCAGGAACTACGGCATGCCGAAGCCGGAGGGTTACCGCAAGGCGCTACGGTTGATGAAGATGGCGGAGCGCTTTCGCATGCCCCTCATTACGTTCATCGACACCGCTGGGGCATACCCGGGGGTAGGCGCAGAGGAGCGCGGCCAGAGTGAGGCGATCGCGCGCAACTTGTTCGAGATGGCGCGCCTGCAAACGCCGGTGATCAGCGTCGTGATCGGGGAGGGCGGCTCGGGCGGCGCATTGGCGATCGGCGTCTGCGATCGCCTGCTCATGCTCCAATACAGCATCTATTCGGTGATCTCTCCGGAGGGGTGCGCGGGCATTCTCTGGCGCAGCGCCGATAAGAAGGATCTTGCGGCCGAGGCGATGGGCGTGAGCGCCGAGCGCATTGCGAAGTTGGGCGTCGTGGATGAGGTGATTCGCGAGCCGCTCGGTGGCGCGCACCGCGACCCGCAGGCGATGGCGGAATCCGTGCGCGATTCGGTTCTGCGCCACCTGCACGAGCTGCAGTCGAAGCCCCTCGAGCAGGTCATGAGCGAGCGCACGCAGCGCCTGCGCAACTACGGCGTCTACAAGGAAACCTGACGCACGTACCGCGCCCGCGGTTCGATACGGCGAGCGGCATCGCGCTGCTCGCGGTTTGGCAGAGCGACGAGCGCTTTACGTGGCGACTTTCACTCCACAGTATCTGCACGAAATTCTGCGTCGGCTGCTGCCTGCCGGCACGAGTCGCGTGTCGGTCGCCTACAGCGGCGGTCTCGATTCCACGGTCCTGCTCGTTGCCATGGCGCGCATTCGCGACGAGCTCGGCAAGCAGGTGCGCGCGATTCATATCGACCATCAACTGCAGCAAGGCTCGGCGCACTGGGCGAAGCGTTGTGAGCGCACGGCGGTCGAGATCGGTGTTCCGTTTCGGCATGTGCGCGTCGACGTGAATGTGGGCAGCGACGGTGTGGAAGCAGGGGCGAGGCGGGCGAGGTACGAAGCGCTTCGTCGCGAAATGAACGAGGAGGAAGCCTTGCTGACCGCCCACCACGCGGACGATCAGCTCGAGACCGTGCTCCTTGCGCTCCTGCGCGGGGCGGGCCCACGAGGGCTCAGCGCTTCGCCCGCGGTTCGATCCTTCGGCCCCGGGTCGCTCGTGCGACCGTTGCTCGATTTCACGCGCACCGATCTCGAGCGCTGGGCGCGTGAGGAGCGGCTCACGTGGGTTGCCGATCCGATGAACGAGAGCATCTCCTACGACCGCAATTATCTGCGCCACGAGATCGTGCCCAGGCTCCGTACGCGCTGGCCTGCGGCGGCTCTCAATGCTGTGCGCTCCGCTGCGCTCGTTCACGAATCCGCGCAACTTCTCGAGACGCTCGCGGACATCGACTTGCGTTCCCTCGCGGTCGACGGTTGTCTCGACGTGAGCGGACTCAGAGAGATGTCGCCTCCGCGAAGACGTAACGTCTTGCGACACTGGTTGCGCTCTCACGGCGTGCGTGCGCCTTCGGCCCGGCGTCTTGCGGCAATCGATCACGACATGCTCGTCGCGCAACACGATCGCGTCCCGGCCGCGAGAGTCGAGGGCGCCGTGATTCGGCGTCATCGAAACCTCCTGTACTGCATCTCAACCTTGCCGCAGGTGCCTGATGCGGCACTGTCGTGGGATGTCGCATCCTCGCTCGTTCTGCCGCCGGGTCTCGGTGAGCTTCGACTCGAGCCTACGGTCGGCGGCGGTATTGCGACCGCGAGCCTGCCGAGCACGCTGCGCGTCGCGTTCCGCCGGGGAGGAGAGACGTTGAAGGCTGCGGGCGACGCGCATCGGCGCTCGCTCAAGAAGCGGCTTCAACAGGCGAATATCCTGCCTTGGTGGCGCGGACGGCTGCCCATCATCTACGCAGGAGATCGACTCGTCGCCGTCGGCGATTTGTGGGTGAGCGCGCAGTTCGCCGCGCAAGCGGGCGAGTCGGGTCTGCGCGTCGTCTGGGTCGACAAACCCGCAATGCAGCCGCCGATGGAGCGGACGAATGAACGATCCGCGCAAGCGCCGCGAGCGTCGTTCGGCACGTCCTAGACGGTGGAAGTCGGAAAAAAGAATTCACGTTTCGGCCCGTCCTCACTTTCATCGTCACCTGCTCTCGGCTACACTGCCCTCCCGTCGTAAATGACGGCGATGCGCCGGCGCGCATTACCGTTCGAATTTCTTTTCCTCTCGCGCGACGGTGCCATGATGACTCGTTATATCTGTGTGACCGGCGGTGTTGTGTCCTCGCTGGGCAAGGGCATCGCGGCGGCCTCCTTGGGGGCGATCCTCGAAGCTCGAGGCCTCAAAGTCAGCATGGTCAAGCTGGATCCGTACATCAACGTCGATCCAGGCACGATGAGTCCTTTTCAGCACGGCGAGGTGTTCGTGACGACGGATGGCACGGAGACCGACCTGGATCTGGGGCACTACGAGCGTTTCGTGCGCACGACGACTTCCAGGAACAGCAACTTCACGACCGGTCGAATCTACGAGCGCGTCATCGCAAAGGAACGGCGCGGCGACTACTTGGGTGCGACGGTTCAAGTCATTCCGCATATCACGGACGAGATCAAGCATTGCATTCGTTTGGGTGCGGGCGATGCCGACGTTTGTATGGTGGAGATTGGCGGCACGGTCGGCGACATCGAGTCGCTGCCGTTTCTGGAGGCAATCCGTCAGCTCGGGGTCGAGCTTGGGCGCAATAATGTCATCTACATGCATCTGACCCTGATCCCATACATCCCGAGCTCCGGCGAGATCAAAACCAAACCGACGCAGCATTCCGTCAAGGAACTGCGCTCGATCGGTATTCAACCGGACATTCTGCTGTGCCGAGCACACCATCCGCTGCCGGAAGAGCAGCGCCGGAAAATCGCACTGTTCACGAACGTCGAGGAGCGTGCGGTCATCTCGGCCGTCGATGCGGACGATCTATACAAGATTCCCTTGCTGCTCCACGAGGAAGGTTTGGACGAGATCGTCGTCGATAAGCTGCGTCTCAACGTACCGCCCGCGGACTTGAGCGAATGGAAGCAAGTCGTGAACGCGAAGGCGAACCCGGACATGGAAGTGACGATCGCGATGGTCGGCAAGTACGTGAATCTGCGCGATTCGTATATTTCGCTCACCGAAGCGCTTATTCATGCCGGCCTGCGGACGCGTACGCGCGTGAACATCCAGTTCATCGAGGCGACGGACGTGGAGAAGCACGGGACTTCGTGCCTGGAGGGTGCCGACGCGATCTTGGTTCCGGGCGGATTCGGCGAGCGCGGCATCGACGGCAAGATGGCTGCGATTCAGTACGCACGCGAGCGCGAGATTCCGTATCTCGGTATCTGTCTCGGGATGCAACTCGCCGTCGTTGAGTATGCGCGTAACGTCGCCGGCCTAGAAGGCGCGAACTCGACGGAATTCGATCGCTCGACGCCGCATCCCGTCGTTGCGCTCATCGCCGAATGGCAAGACCAGAAGGGCACCGTCGAACAACGCAGCGAGGACTCGAAGCTCGGCGGCACCATGCGTCTTGGGGCGCAGGAGGTGCGCTTGTCGCACGGCTCGCGAGCGCATCAGATCTACGGCACCGACACGATCATGGAGCGTCATCGGCATCGGTACGAGTTCAACAATCGATACCTGCAGAAGCTGATGAATGCGGGCCTCAGGTTCTCCGGCTTCTCGCGCGACGGCCTCGTCGAGGTGGTCGAGCTGCCGAATCATCCGTTCTTCATCGCGAGCCAGTTCCACCCCGAGTTCCGCTCGACGCCGCGCGACGGTCACCCGCTCTTCACGGGGTTCATCAAAGCTGCGCGAGCGCACAAGCAGCAGCTGCTGCCGGTGGCGGTGAATGCCTGAGGAGAGGGCGTGGGGCTCGGGGCGTGGGGCATGGGCCAGAAAGGGTGTGAACCGCACGTTCGAGTTTTATCATGTGCACCGGATAAGGACCTCGTTCGCTATTTTCTGACCCAAGTCCCACGCCCAAGGCCCCGCGCCCTTCATGAAACTCTTCAGCTACACCGTCGACAACGACCGTCCCTTCTTCTTGATCGCCGGCCCGTGCGTCGTCGAGAGCGAAGGGCTCGTGCTCGACACGGCAGGGAAGCTCAAGGAGCTGACGAGTCGTCTCGGGATCCCCTTCGTCTTCAAGTCGTCCTTCGATAAGGCGAACCGCTCATCGAAGTCGAGCTTCCGCGGCCCCGGCATGGAGGAGGGGCTTCGCATCCTGTCCGAGGTGAAGCGTCAGCTCGGCGTACCGGTGTTGACCGACGTACACGAAGACACGCCGCTCGCCGAAGTGGCGGCCGTCGTCGACGTCCTGCAAACGCCTGCCTTCCTGTGCCGACAGACGAACTTCATCATCAATGTGTGCTCGCAGCAGCGGCCGGTGAACATCAAGAAGGGCCAGTTTCTCTCTCCATGGGAGATGCAGAACGTCGTCGACAAGGCGCGTTCCACCGGCAACGAGCAGATCATGGTGTGCGAGCGAGGGTTCAGTTTCGGTTACAACAATTTGGTTTCCGACATGCGTTCGCTCTCCGTCATGCGCGCGACCGGCTGTCCGGTCGTGTTCGATGCGACGCATTCCGTACAACTGCCGGGGGGGAAAGGCAGCGCTTCAGGCGGTCAGCGCGAGTTCGTGCCGGTGTTGGCGCGTGCGGCGATCGCGGCCGGGGTCGCGGGTCTCTTCATGGAGACGCACCCGGATCCGGACAAGGCCTTGTCCGACGGTCCGAATGCCTGGCCGCTCGATCGCATGGAGTCGCTGCTCACGACGCTCAAAGAATTGGATCGCATCGTCAAATCCCACCCCTACGAGGAAAGTTCGTTATGAGTAAGATCGTCGACATCCGCGGCCGCGAAATCATCGACTCTCGCGGCAATCCCACCGTGGAAGCCGATGTCATTTTGGCATCGGGGGCCGTCGGCCGTGCCGCTGTGCCCTCGGGTGCGTCGACCGGCACGCGCGAAGCAGTGGAGCTGCGCGACGGCGACAAGAGCCGCTACCTCGGCAAGGGCGTGACGAAGGCGGTCGCGAACGTCAACGGCGAGCTCAAGAAGGCGCTCGTCGGCCGGGATGCGGACAACCAGGCCGAGATCGACAAGATCATGATCGATCTCGACGGCACCGAGACGAAAGCGCGTTTGGGTGCGAACGCCTTGCTCGCGGTTTCGCTCGCAACCGCGCACGCCATGGCGAAAGAGACGAATCAGTCGCTGTTCCGTCGTTTGGGCGGTCCCGGCCCGAAGACGCTGCCGGTGCCGATGATGAACATCATCAACGGCGGCGCACACGCCGACAACAGCGTCGACATTCAAGAGTTCATGGTGCTGCCCGTGGGAGCCCCGTCGCTCTCGGAAGCGATTCGCTATGGCGCCGAGATCTTCCACACGCTGAAGAAGGTGCTGCACGAGCGCAAGCTCGCGACCTCCGTCGGCGATGAAGGCGGCTTTGCGCCGAATCTGCCATCGAACGAAGCGGCGCTCGAGACGATTCTCGAGGCGATCGATCGGGCGGGCTACAAGGCCGGCAAGCAAGTCTTCCTCGGGCTCGATGTGGCGAGCTCGGAATTCTTCAAGGACGGCGTGTACGATCTCGAATCGGAGAATCGCAAGTTCACGTCCGCGCAGTTCGTGGACTATCTGGAAGATCTCGCAAACCGATTCCCGATCGTCTCGATCGAGGACGGCATGAGCGAGGGCGATTGGGACGGCTGGGCGCTGCTCACGCAGCGGTTGGGCAAGCGCGTGCAACTCGTCGGCGACGATCTGTTCGTCACGAACACCAAGATCCTGCGCGAAGGCATCGAGAAGAAGATTGCGAACTCGATCCTGATCAAGCCGAACCAGATCGGCACACTGACGGAAACGCTGGCTGCGATCGATCTCGCGGCGGATGCCGGATACTCGGCTGTCGTGTCGCATCGCTCGGGCGAAACGGAAGACTCGACGATCGCCGATATCGCGGTCGCGACGCGCGCCACGCAGATCAAGACCGGCTCGATGTCCCGTTCGGATCGTATCGCGAAGTACAACCAGCTCTTGCGCATCGAAGCCGAGCTCGGCAGCGAAGCCCGCTATGCCGGCGTCGAGGCCTTCCCGGTACCGCTGCCGGGCCTCTCGTGATAAGAGAGACGACGTTGGATTTCGCACCTCGCTTCGCTGGCTCGAGGCGAGAGTGCCTCTCGAGGGCGTTCTGAGTCATGAAGTATCTCGCGGCCGCCTTGCTGATCGTGCTGGTACTGCTGCAGTACCGGCTCTGGTTCAGCGATGGCGGTATGCGTGAGGTGAGTCAATTGCGTGCGGAAATTGCGGCGCAGCGCCAGGAGAACGAATCCTTGCGCGAACGTAACCGCACGCTTGCCGCCGAAGTGCAGGACTTGAAGAAGGGCACCGTCGCGATCGAGGAGCGCGCGCGCACCGATCTCGGCATGATCGGCAGCGGCGAGACGTTCTATCAGGTCGTGAAGGAAGCGACGAACGACGGCGACGAGTCGGGTGTTCCGGCGGAAGATGACGCGAACGGCTCGCCTTGAGGCGAGCGGGATCGATGGTGATGCGTGAGCGGTGAACCTCGCTTCTGGGCGGTGGTCCCGGCGGCTGGAAGCGGGCGCCGCATGGGCGCGACCGAGCGGCCTAAACAGTATCTGGAGCTGGCAGGACGCACGCTCCTCGAATGGGCGCTTGCGCCTTTGCTCGCGAATCCGATGCTGGAACGCGTCGTCGTCGTGCTCGCGTCGGAGGATCGTCATTGGCGCGAGACCACCCTGGCCGGCGAATCGCGCATCGAGTGTGCTGTGGGCGGAGCCCAGCGAGTGGACTCCGTGAGAGCGGGTTTATCGCGCCTCGCTCAAGAAGCGCGCAGCGAGGATTGGGTGCTGGTTCATGATGCAGCGCGCCCATGTTTGACGACCGAGGATCTGCAGCGCCTCATCGAGTCAGTCGCGGACGATGCGGTTGGGGGGCTCCTCGCGACGCCGCTGGTCGACACGCTCAAGCGTGCGGACGATGACGGCTTAGCCGCCGCAACGGTGCCACGAGATGGGCTATGGCGCGCGCTGACACCGCAGATGTTCCGCTTCGGCGTGCTCGAGCGCGCGCTCGACGCAGCGGTGGAGCGCGGCATTGCCGTGACGGATGAAGCACAAGCCGTCGAGATGTTGGGGTTGCGTGCGCGGCTCGTCGAAGGCGATGCCGACAATCTCAAGATCACGACGGCGCCCGATCTCGAGCGTGCGGCGCGCATTCTCGCGGCACGAGGACAACGATGACTCAGCTTCGAATCGGCCAAGGCTTCGACGTGCACGCCTTCGCGGATGGCGACTTCGTGACGCTCGGCGGAGTGAAGATCGCCCATACCCGAGGCATTCGCGCGCATTCCGACGGCGACGTGCTCCTGCATGCCGTTTGCGATGCGTTGCTCGGTGCGGCCGCGCTCGGCGATATCGGCACGCATTTCCCCGATTACGATGAGCGCTGGCGCGGTGCAGACAGCCGCTCGTTCGTGCGTCACGTCCGCTCGCTACTACGAGAGCGGCGCTACACCGTCGTGAACGTCGACGTCACGGTGATCGCGGAGGCGCCGCGTCTCGGCAAATATCGCGAGACGATGCGGTCGAACTTGGCTTCGGATCTCGAGATCGAGCTCGAGCGCGTGAACATCAAGGCGACGACGACGGAGAAACTCGGATTCATCGGACGCTCGGAAGGCATCGCCTGCGAGGCGATCGCGCTGATCGAGAAGACGGCTTGAGCGCATCCTCCTTTCTCGATGTTCCGACCGCGCTAGGCCCGCCGCTCGGCCGCGCGACGTTGCGGCGTGCCCCAGAGGATTTCTTGGTGCGTGAGTGGCTCGGGTTCGAGGCCGACGGAGAAGGCGACCACGTTTTGCTGCGCGTTCGTAAACGCGGTGCCAATACCTTCTGGGTCGCAAAGCAGCTCGCGCGCGTGGCAAGAGTCGCTCTACACGATGTCGGCTACGCAGGGCTCAAGGATCGCAACGCCGTTGCAGAGCAGGCCTTTACCGTGCCCGTTCGATCGGCCGTCGGACTCGGGTGGGAAGGCGTCAGCGGCGAGGGCTTTGAGGTGCTAGCCGCCGCACGTCACAAGCGCAAACTGAAGCGCGGCGCACTGCGCGGCAACGAGTTCGTGATCGTGCTTCGCGAGTTCACGGGGAATGCGGCGGCTCTCGAGGAGCGCACGCGAACGATCGCGGCGAGCGGTGTGCCGAACTACTTCGGGCCGCAGCGATTCGGTCGCGCGGCCAGCAACCTCGACGTCGCTTATCGATGGTTCGAAGGTGGGGCTGCTCCCCGCGACCGATTGCAGCGAGGTTTCGCGATCTCGGCTGCGCGTTCTGCCATCTTCAACGCCGTACTGGCAGAGCGCATTCGCTTGGGGACGTGGGATCGTTTGCAAAGCGGCGATCTCGCGAACCTGGACGGTACCGGAAGCTACTTCGCGGTCGATGCTGTCGACGAGGCGCTCAGCAAGCGCTGCAGCGAGCTCGACATTCATCCGACCGGGCCGCTCTGGCACGGCGATTCATCGGCATCGGGCGCGGTTCGGGAGCTCGAATCGGCGATTGCCGCGAGATTCGGTGCCTTGGCGCAGGGGCTTGCAAGCATCGGGCTGGAGGCAGAACGGCGTGCGCTGCGCGTGCGCGTCGCGGATCTCCGCTGTGCGATCGACGGTCGCGACACGACGCTGTCGTTTCGGCTTCCCAGAGGGGCGTTCGCGACCGCCGTGCTCCACGAGATACTCGACAACGCATTCGAGACGGAGATGCCGGACGGAGATTAGGTGGCGAGCGCAGAGAAGCGCTCGGATGCTCATGTGCGCAGGAGAACGTAGATCGCGCCGCTGCCGCCGTCGACCGCTCGCGCGGACCCGAACGCGAGCACGACATTCGAGCGTTGCAGCCATAGGTTGACGACGTTCTTGAGCACGGGGCCGCGGGGACCGGAGCGGCGTCCCTTGCCGTGAATGACGCGCACACACGTCGTGCGCCGGTCGACCGCCTCGGCGATGAATTCGCGCAACGCACCCTTCGCCTCACGCGCGGTGAGCCCATGCAAATCGATCTCTGCATCGACGGCATAGTGTCCGCGCCGGAGCTTCGTCAAGACGGCTTCGGGCACGTGTGGCCGACGAAAGCTCAGCTCATCCCCGGTGCTGAGTGCAGCTTCATCCTGCGGCAGCATCAGGCTTTCTCGTAGAACTTCCTGTGCATCCGCGCGAGCGAAGCGCGCCATCGGCGCGGGCTTCGGCCGTGCGATGCGTCGCGGTGTGCTGCGTAAGCGCTTGACGTCGCGCACGTACTCTCGAAAGAGATCCCGCTCGTCTGAGTCGCTCATCGATACCTCCTCGCCCGGTGCGGGAACGCGCATCCGCGCACGCTCTCGCGAACGGATTGCAGTATAGTGCGCATTGTCGACCTGCGGCTCGCAAGCGCCGCGGGCCGAAGCGCGCTTCCTGGCCGCGTGCGCCCGACGACAATAGAATTCTGCACAGAATGCTGGCAGCTCCTGGATTCGAGCATCCTTGAAGATTCTCATCAGTAATGACGACGGTTACCGCGCGGAGGGACTGCGCGCACTGAGTGCAGCGTTGAGCGAGATCGCAGAGACGACCGTGGTCGCGCCCGATCGCAATCGCAGCGGCGCCAGCAACTCGCTGACGCTCGACGTGCCGCTGCGGGTGGTGGAGTACGACCCGCGAAAGTTCCTGGTCGTCAACGGCACCCCGACCGACTGCGTGCATCTCGCGATCTCGGGCTTGTTCGACTACGAACACGATATGGTCGTATCCGGCATCAACGACGGCGCGAATCTCGGCGACGACGTGCTCTATTCGGGCACCGTCGCGGCTGCCATCGAAGGGCGCTTCCTCGGTCTACCCGCGATCGCGTTGTCGCTCGTCATCGAGCCCGACTCCGGGATGCACTTCAGCACCGCGGCGCGCGTGGCCGTGGAGCTCGTCATGCGCGTTCAGCGCTCGCCGCTTCATCAGTCCACGATCCTGAACGTTAACGTGCCGGACCTACCGTACGATGCGCTCAAGGGTTATCAAGCGACGCGGCTCGGCTTTCGGCATCGCTCCGGGGGCATCGTACGCTCACAAGATCCGCGAGGGCGTCCCGTCTACTGGGTTGGCGCGGCGGGCGTCGGCCACGATGCGGGACCCGGAACCGATTTTCATGCAGTGGCCAATGGCTACGTGTCGGTCACGCCGCTGCAGATCGATCTCACGCGGCACACGGTGCTGGAGGATGTGCGCGAATGGTTGCAAGGGCGACTGACATGAAGAACGGCAATCGCGCCGGGATCGGGATGACCTCGGCGCGCACTCGCGAGCGACTCGTGCAGCGCTTGCGCGATCAAGGCATTTCGAATCCCGCGGTGCTCGACCAGATTCGCAACGTCCCGCGGCATCTGTTCGTCGATGAGGCCCTTGCGACGCGCGCTTATGAGGACACCGCATTGCCTATCGGGCAGGGACAGACGATTTCGCAGCCCTATGTCGTCGCACGCATGACGGAAGCCGTGCTGGAGAACGCCTCGCCGCGCAAGGTTCTCGAGATCGGTACCGGATGCGGATATCAGACGGCCGTGCTTTCGCCGCTGGTCGGCTTCATCTACAGCGTCGAGCGCATCAACGTGCTGCTCGACCGCGCGCGCGCGCGTTTCAGAGAGCTGCGCATTCAGAACGTGCATGTGCGACACGGTGACGGCTTCCAAGGGTGGCCTACGCATGCGCCGTACGATGCCATCTTGATGGCGGCGGCGCCGCTTGCGATCCCTAGAGCGCTCTTCGATCAGCTGGCACCCGGCGGGCGCCTCATCGCGCCCGTCGGCCCCGAGGGCCGACAGCAACTCGTCAGAGTCACCAAACGAGGCGAGGAGCTGCACACCGAGTCGCTGGGGCTCGTGAGCTTCGTGCCGCTTCTACAGGGACTCGGGTGAAGCGCGCGAGCGGCTGCGCAGAGTTTTGCTTTCCGCTTTACTTCCCGAGCCGCGAGTTCACGATGGCCGGATGGGCGCGCACTCGTGGGATGTTCTCGACGTGAACTGGTCGGCCTTTTGCGGAACGAATGTTCTGCGATTCAGGTTCACTACAGATTGCGTGCCACATACTTCGCGATAGCGTGCGACGAAAATCTATCGAGCTGAATCACGGCGCCACGACCGATCTCTTGCGCCGCTTCCTCCTGGCGCTTGCACTGGCGCTGCTCGTCGCGTGCGGCTCGAGTCCGCCGCAGCGCCCGATGACGTACACGGTCAAGCGCGGCGACACGCTCTACGCGATCGCGTGGCGTCATGGCCTCAACTATCGAGACATCGCTCGCTGGAACGGAATCGGACGAGATTACGTCATCTATCCGGGGCAGAAGCTCAAGCTCTATCCGAGCGGAAGGCAGGCGAAGGTAGCCGCTTCGTCGCCCGCGCCGTCGAAGGCACGCCCGACGCCTCGCACGACACGAACACCGCCGCCACGGGTGCCTGCGTCGGCGGCCGTGCGCTGGCATTGGCCCGTGGCGGGCGGCACGCCGACGTTGACGTCACGGCCGAACGGCGGCTATGGGCTCACGATCGGCGGTAAATTGGGTCAGGAAGTTCGCGCGGCGGCGGATGGCAGTGTCGTGTACACCGGCACTGGCCTCTTGGGCTACGGACAACTCGTCATCCTCAAACACAACGACACCTATTTGAGCGCGTACGGACACACACAAGCGGTCGTCGTACGAGAAGGCGATCGCGTGAAGGCAGGCCAGCGCGTCGCAACGATGGGCACCGGGCCACACGGAGCACCGCTGCTTTACTTCGAAATCCGAGTGAACGGGACGCCGCACAATCCGCTGGAGCTGTTGCCGAAGCGGAAGTGACTCGTGATTCGTGACTCGTGGCTCGTCCGGAGTAGCGCGACTGCTGCCGCCGCGCAGGTCGCTCGTGATTCGCGACTCGTCAGAAAGGCGCTCGGAGAGCGCACGTCTAGCGCCCTGCGAATCACAGAACACGGTACACTGCCATGCAAGTTGAGGGATCAAAGGCTCACTGTTCAGGAGTCAACGTGGGTGGCGAACTCGTCAACGCTCATCTGGACTCATTCTGGCCCGAAGATTGCAGCCGAAAAAGTTGCGCGTAAGGAGTTGCACTTCAGTCTATGGTATGGCTAACATCCGGCCCCAACGTCGCAGGGTCGCGACCTACGAGCGGTCAGGGTGACCGGTAGGAGACGCGCGGGCGGAGGGGGATTCGAGGAAACAGCGCCAAGAAGAAAAAAATCAAAACAAAAAGAATAGTTCGTCGTGAAGATGCTTCTTGTAAGTGCGCACGACGAGTTGGTCGAACGAACTTCAGCCCCGCGCGTCTCCTCCCGGTCATCTTGACGGCATCGGCACTGCCACGACTAGTGGCTCGTAATCAGTGATTCGTGACTCGCAAGAGTCGCGCGCGGAGCGCGTCTCAGATATCACCTGTCTCATCGCGCGAGCCGCGCGTCGAATCCAGCGTCTCGTCGCTGCTCGCCGTCTTCTTACGAATCGCGTTCCGTCTTTTGATCCGGAATAAATTCCGACCTGCGCGGCGTATCGCCGAATGACGAGATGTGTCGCCGCGCCTTTATTCGTGCGTCGTGACTCGTGTGACTCGCAAGAGCGGGTCAGCCGCAGCATCGCTCTTGCGAGTCACGAATAACGAATCACGAATCGGAGAGAAGCAGAGCGGCCACGACTCGCCGGTCCTCGCTTACGAGCACGTTGAACGTGCGGCACGCGGCGCCCGTGATCATCGCTTCGCAGCCGATGCCGCGCGCGAGCAGCGCAGCGGTCCACTCCGGGCGCGGAAATCGTTGGCGCTCACCGACGCCGAGCACGACGATCTCCGGCTCCAGCGCCAGGATCGCGTCGAGATCGGTGATATCTAGCTCGTCGATGGATCGAGGCCGCCAGTCGGGCACGATCTGGGTAGCGGTTACGAGGCAACTGTGCGTGAGCACGGCTTCGCCGATGCGTACCTCGCCAGCGGCGTAGCTGCGTACGGTGTTGACCCCCGGGGTGCGTTCGTCAGTGAGTTTCATGCGCAAACGATAGCGCACTCGCCGGGAGATGCCAGCGCCTCTACTATGCGCGCATGTCCGAAATGTCCTCTCCCGCGCTGGTGTTGATCGTCGTCGATGCCGCGTACGACCCCGCTTCCGATCTTTGGTCCATCGATGAACGTTCGACGCTCGCACGGGTTGCGTCCTTAGGGCACATCTCTCCGATAGCGCACGCGCGGACCCGCGATGCCGCCGCGCTGAAGTTGTGGCAAGTCGGCGCGCTCGATGCGCTCGGGCTCACCGCGCAGCGTGCGCAACTCCCGAGCGCTGCGCTTTCGCAGCTCGGCGAGTCCGGAAGAATACCTCCCGCGACGGAGTACTGGGCGCATCTGGAATGCGTTCACTTCGCACCGGGCATGAGTGACGTTGCCGCTGCGGCGCTCGCCGGTGCCGCGGCGCTCACGGAACAGGATCGAGCCGAGCTCGCAGCGACCCTCGGACCGCACCTCGCTTCATCAGGCTACGAGCTCGTTACCGGACGCGCCGAGTGGCGTGTGCGCTGCCCGCGCGCGCTCGAGGTGCAAACGCTTCCGCCCGCACTCGCGTTCGAGGCACCGCTCAAGGAAGCATTGCCCAGCGGCGCGGATGCGGCAGAATTGCGGCGGCTGATGACGGAGATGCAAATGTTGCTGCACGAGCATCCCGTCAATGCACGTCGCGCTCGCGGGGGATTGCCGGCCGCAAACGCGACTTGGATGTGGAGCGTCGCGAGTCTCGCGCGCGAGATCTCGAGCTCGCCTTTGCCGGCGGCATTCGGCGATGAACCGTATTTGAAGGGGCTTTATCTGTTGCACTCGCAGACGATGCAAGCGGAGTCGTTCGACGTGAGCGTATTGCGCGAAAGCGCACAGGCATCACCCATGACGATCGCGCTCGTGAAGCCCGATGCGGTCGCGGCACTCGAGGCGGATTGGCTGCTGCCGCTGTTCGATGCCCTGCGCTCTGGGGTGTTCGCGCAACTCATCGTCTACTTCGATCGCTGGCGCTTTGCGCTTCGTCGACGCGAGCTGCTGCGGTTTTGGCGCCGACCGTTGCCGCCGAGCCGTTGGCCGCTATGACGCTACGGACGATCCGTCGCCGCGTCCCGTCCGACGATGCGGTGCTGCCGCCGAACCTGCATCCGCTCCTGAAGCGCATCTACGCGGCGCGCGGCGTTCGCGCGCCGGCCGAGCTTCAGCTCGGACTCGACCAACTCATTCCAGTGCGGCGGCTGGGCGGTGTCGCAGAGGCCGTCGAGCTGCTGTGCGACCACTATCGCCGCGGCGGTCGTATCGTCATCGTGGGCGATTTCGATGCCGATGGCGCAACGAGCACGGCGCTCGTTGCCCGTCAGCTCGCGCGACTCGGATTTGCAAGCGTCGACTTCATCGTGCCGAACCGGTTTCAGTACGGCTACGGCTTGACGCCGGAGATCGTGCGACTGGCGGCTTCGCACCGACCCGATTTGATCGTCACGGTCGACAACGGCATATCGAGCTTGGCAGGCGTGGAGGAGGCGAAGCGGCTCGGGATTCAAACGCTGATCACCGACCACCATTTGCCCGGTCCTGCGCTGCCCGATGCGGCGGCCATCGTGAATCCGAACGCGCCGGATAACCCCTTCCCGAGCAAGGCGCTCGCGGGCGTCGGTGTCGCGTTCTACGTCATGGCGGCGCTCACTCGCGAGCTGCAAAGCCGGGGACTCCATGCAGGCAAGGCACCCGTCGCGGACTTGCTCGATCTCGTCGCACTCGGAACGGTCGCAGATCTCGTGCCGCTCGATCGAAACAATCGCATCCTCGTGCAC
>Ga0079224_100007138_pt1 | contig 14936 bp, 15 predicted proteins | sample Stecom2015_FD_80414 | JGI IMG/M metagenome (GOLD analysis project Ga0079224, IMG submission 80414) | Agricultural soil microbial communities from Utah to study Nitrogen management - Steer compost 2015 | ecosystem: Environmental > Terrestrial > Soil > Agricultural land | place: USA: Utah...
GAACGAACATAAGGTTAGCGGGGCTTTTAGGTATAGAAACCGATTCCCGTATGGTAAATAAATTTGTAGATAATGCTTTACGTAATGAACCTATAAAAATATTAGACGGTAAACTTATTTTTTCTCAATTGGAGGTAAGAGATGCAGTATCTGGAATTGTAGAGTTATTAAAAGTCCCTTTTGATAAATGGAAGCCTTGTTATAATTTGGGGTTTACCCAAAGCTATTCAATCCAAGAAATTGCAAATACAGTTCAAGAAGTTGCCAAATCATACAATAAGAATATTGAAATCATAAATGACCAATCAGATGTGGTAATTGATGCGAATTTAGATTCTTCTACTTTATTTGAACAAACGGGATGGAAGCCTAAATATGATATAATATCTATCGTGAAATCGATTTTTGAATATAAATTAAGTGTTAGTAATGGAGCAGAATAATCAAATACATGCTGATGCAGTAATACATGAATGTATTCTTGAAAGCAATATTAAAGTATATAAAGGAGCTTTCATTAAGGAAAGTAACATCAAAAATAGAGTTTCTGTAGGCAATGATTCTGTTATAGAGAAATCAACCATAGACGAATGTACAGCCATTAATAGGAGAAATTATGTTTTGAAGTCTAATATAGGTAAATACTCTTATACTGGAATGGGAACAATGATATTATCGTCAGAAGTCGGTCAGTTTTGTTCAATAAGTTGGAATGTTTCAATAGGAGGTGCCGATCATGCTCATAATAATGTTTCCACTTTGCCGGAATGGAGATTCCAACTAATGGATACAGGTAGCTTTCAAAATTCAGATAAATATAATAATGTTCCTTGCGTAATAGGCAATGATGTATTGATTTCCACAAATGCTGTTATACTAAGAAATGTAAAGGTTGGCGATGGGGCTATTATTGGAGCGGGTGCTGTTGTAACAAAAGATGTAGAACCCTATTCGATTGTTGCGGGTGTTCCCGCAAAGAAAATAAAAATGCGCTTTGAAGAAGAAATCGTAAAAGCTTTATTAGAAATAAAATGGTGGGATTGGCCCATCGAAACCATAAGAGAAAACCAAGAATTATTGTTTTCAACAGAATTAGATAAAGAAGCAATTGAAAAAATGAAAGAGATTGCTCTAACAATTAAATGATAAATGGAAAATAAAGAAATAGTAGTTTCAATATCCTGTATTACTTACAATCATGAGCCATACATCAGAGAATGTTTGGAGGGATTTTTAATGCAAAAATGCAATTTTGGTTTTGAAGTATTAATCCACGATGATGCCTCCACTGACGGAACAGCTGATATCATTCGCGAATACCAAGAAAAATATCCTGAAATCATCAAACCTATCTTACAATCAGAAAACCAATGGTCAAAAGGCGTGAGAATGATAGGGACTACATTCAATGTTCCTCGTGCCCAAGGCAAATACATAGCCCTTTGCGAAGGAGACGATTATTGGACAGATCCTTTGAAACTGCAAAAGCAAGTAGATTTTTTGGAGGCGAATCCGGAATACAATCTTATTTGCGGTGGATTTATATCAAAAGTAACGACAACCGGAGAAGAAAAAATTGAATTGAAAGATGTTGAAAAATCAGAAGATAATACTGAAAAAGGATTTGATATAACTTTAGAAAGGTTTTTCTCTCAATGGATAACGAAAACGCTTACTCTAATGTTTAGAAAATCTGCATACAATTTTGATGATACAAAAAAATATAAATTTTCTAGAGATGTTCATCTAAATTACGAATTGTTAAAATCCGGAAAAGGATATTATATGAAGGAAATTTTTGGAGTATATCGTATTCATTCGGGAGGAGTTTTTAGTGAAAAATCTGAAAGAGAAAAATACCTGATTGGAGCCAATGTTTATAAAGACCTATTTAGAAATAATAAATCAGACAAACTTTTAATGAAAACGTATTACCGATTCATCAACCATCCGGATAAAGAAAATTATCAAATTAAAAATCTATGGAAAATTTATCTTGAAATGTTTTTGATTTCCAAAAGTCTTAAAGATTTTAAAAAGTTGATAAAATCAATACTGTTTTAACTAAATACAATATTTGTAAGAATGTCTCAGCCACTTTTCTCCATACTCATCGCCAATTACAACAACGGAAAGTATTTCGAAGAATGTTATAAAAGTTTAGTAGCTCAAACTTATCAAAACTTCGAAGCAATTATCGTTGATGATTGTTCTACCGATAATTCTGTGGAAATAATCAACAATATTATTAAAGATGATTCTCGTATCAAACTATATCAAAACGAAGAAAACAAAGGTTGTGGCTATACCAAAAGAAAATGTGCCGAGTTAGCAACCGGCGAAATTTGTGGTTTTGTAGATCCGGACGATGCCCTGACGACAGATGCTTTAGAGATCATGGTAGATTACCATACCAAAAATGAAAACGTCGGACATATTTATTCTAACCTGATATATTGTGATGCTGATTTAAATAAAATCCGCGTGAAAAAAAATAAGCCGGTAGAAAACGGTGATTTACGATATTTTATTTTAGACCACTCGATTAATCATTTTTCAACCTATAAAAAAAGTATTTATAATCGAACTGAAGGTATCAATCCGTATATGAAGCGCGCGGTAGATATGGATATGTACCTGAAATTATATGAAGTTGCTGAAGTGATGCATATTGACCATGATTTATATATTTATCGCATGCATGATAGCGGACTTTCCACTTTTCAAAATACCAATAAAGCCAATTATTGGCATTGGTTCACTATAATGCAAGCTGCAGAAAGGAGAAATGTAAATGTTGAGAATTTATTTTTAGATGAATTCTACAGAAAAAATGAAGTAGAAAAATACATCAACGCATTCGAACTGATTAAAAAATCAAGAATAATCAAACTCGTTCAAAAAATGGGATTTTTGAAATGGATAAGCAGAATTTAAACCAAATGCTCACGGCTGAAATACAACTTTGGGGAAATGGAGTAGGAGACACCGGAGAAATCCCAAAAATTATTTGGACTTTCTGGGATTCGCCAAAACCTTCTGCTTTGGTCGAAATTTGCTTTGAACAAATAAGGAATTTACTCCCGGACTTTAAATTTCATGTCATTACCAAAACCAATGTTTCCGAGTTTTTGGACGAATTGCCTCCGTTGCGAACCGACATATCATTTATCAATTATACAGATTTAGTCCGACTGAAATTAATTGAAAAATACGGCGGAATCTGGTTAGACGCAAGCGTTTTACTAACCGAAAATTTCGATTGGTTACAAGAAATAAAGAAAATAAATCAATCTGATTTTATCGGCTTTATTGCAGATTTTTTTACTACTGATTTTAATTTTCCTTTGATTGAAACTTGGTTTTTGGCGAGTGCACCGCAAAATCCATTCATCAAAGCTTGGTCAGAAGAATTTGAAAAATGTTATACCTCGCCCAATCCGCACCGATATTTCGACGAAGAAAAGAAAACGATTCCCAATTTTACACATAAAATAGATGAACCGCTTTCAGAATATCTTATCGCGTATCTCGCAGCGTCAAAAGTAATTAAGCGAAATCAATATTATAAATTGGCATTGTTTCCATCTTCGGAAACGGCACATTACTACAATTTCGGCACTCAACTCAAACCGCATCAATTCAAACGTTATTTTTTAGATGAAAATGGGAAACCGAAAATCTGGAAAATGCTAAAGTTTGAACGCAAAGGCAGAAATGCTTTAGATGAAAACATCCATAACGGATTTTATACCCGAAAATCTTATTTATATCAATTAACCCAAAATAAAACTTATCTTCGTTCACGACCTGTGTATTTGAAAAATTACATTTTATTTTTAATCCGAAACCTATTAAAAAACTAAAATGAAAACCGTTTCTGTCATTATATTAGCCTATAATCAAGAAGATTTCATCGAAAAAGCCATCCAAAGTGTTTTCATGCAGAAAACCAATTTTCCGATAGAATTGATTATTTCCAACGATTGTTCGCCCGATGCTACGCATGAAACGATTGAAAAAATCATTGGTCAAAAACCGGAACATGTTCAGATTAAGTATTTTAACCAAAAAAAGAATTTAAAATCTACGCCCAACTTTTATTTTGCGCTGAAACAAGTAACCGGACAATACCTCGCATTTTGCGAAGGAGATGATTATTGGACTGACGAAAATAAACTCCAAATCCAATATGATTTTTTAGAATCTCATCCTGATTATGCCATGTGTTTTCACAATGTGCTGAACGTTTCGCCCGATCCGAAAATCGACCAAACGCCATTTTCCAAAGTCGAAAACCGTGATTATACAGCTTTGGAAATTTACAGTAACTGGCTCGTGCACACGACTTCCGTTTTCATGAAATCGCAAACTTTACAAAATGACGCAGTCAAAAAAACGATGGTAAAACCGGATCTGCTTTATTTCGATACGGTTTTGTACATGGCAAATTCTTTGAACGGAAAAATACGAGGATTGACGCCTTGTATGAGCGCTTACCGAAGACACGAAGTCGGTTTATCCAACGGAATTAATCATAAAAGAGACTTAAAACACAATGAACTCGATGAGGTGATTGGAAATTATTACGGAGCGAAAATTAAAGAATCAGCCGATTGGCAGATTTTTTCGCGAAGTAGAATTGCTTTTAATAATTTAATAAAAAATGGAAAATTTTCTTTGGCTTTCCAACATCTAAAATGGATGTTGAAAAAGAAAAAAAATCTTAAAGTTTACCTTAGAAAAAAATATAAAATTTAAACCTTTCCAAATGAAAATAGCTTTTTACAGTTCACGTCCTTTGGAGGATAAAAGAAATTGGTCGGGTTCTATGTATAAAATGTACGAACAGATTTTAACACAAGGATTTGAAGTGATTTGGGTAAAACAAGTTGAATTTACCGAAGAAGAAAATCAGCGACTTTCCAAAAGAGAAGATTTTTTCAAAAAACTATTTCACAGAGGTTACAATTCTCACGTAAATCGTTTGAAAGCCAAAATGGCTGCCCGAAAATTAAAATCGGAATTATCGAAAATCGATTTCGATGTTTTATTTGTGCCTACCGCCATCAACGATTTTGCGTATTTGAAAATAAAACAACCAATCGTATATCTGAACGATGCCAATGTTGCTCAGTTGTTGAACTATTATCCATACTATTCAGGTTTTGGATTTTTGTCTAAAAAAGAAACAAAATATCTGGAAAAGAAAGCATTGAAAAATGCTTCGCTCAATATTTTTTCTTCGGAGTGGGCAACCGATTTTGCGGTAAATCAATATGGTATTCCATCTGAAAAAGTAAAAACTTTAAAATTTGGCGCCAACCTGCAAACGCCGGACGAGTATGAGTTCGCAAAAGATTTAAACGGAGAAATTACTTTTCTGTTTTTGGCGGTAGATTGGCAGCGAAAAAGAGGTCAATTGGCGTATGAAAGTCTCAAAATTTTAAAAGAAAAAGGATTCCCGATTCGGTTTTTAATCATCGGTTGCAATCCTGAAATTCAAGAAACTTGGGTAGAAATCATTCCTTTTTTGAACAAGAACAATCCCGACGAATTGAAAATCATTCAAGATAAACTTTCATCGTCCCATTTTTTATTTGTCCCAACAATTGCCGATTGTACGCCGATTGCATTTTGTGAAGCAGCCGGTTATGGTTTGCCGGTAATTTCGACAGACACAGGCGGTGTTTCGGCTCACGTGGAGAATGGAAAAACCGGAATTTTATTAGACCAAAATGCACAACCGGAAAATTATGCTGCAGCGATAGAAGATATTTTACAAAATCCGCAACTCATTTCTACCTATTCCCGAAATGCAAGAACCAAATATGAAAACGAACTCAATTGGGAAAAATGGGGCGAGGGTTTTAAAGAATTAATTGGTAAAATTAAAAGTTAAATTTTCGATTACTAAATTTTCTCCACTTACAAATAAGTGATAATGGGGCCATGATTTATGAAGTGTTTCAAAAAATACGCGACTGGTATCTTTTAGCATAAAATCATGAAGTTCAATGACTAGAATTTTCACTTTCGGAAGCCAATTTTCGTAATTGTTCGAAAAGATTTCTTTTTCACTTCCCTCAACATCCATTTTAAGTAAATCGATTGACTCTAAGCCAAATTCTTGCATAATGCTGTCTATGCAAATAGCATCAATTTTTCCGTTTTCTTGGTCTTCTACCACTCGAATTCCCCATTTGGCAGCTGTTTCGTCGAGAATTCTGAGTTTAACGTCTTTGCTCCAAAGTCCTTTATTGAGTAATTGCGTATTTTCGTAACCTTTTAGGTTTTTTTGAACCATTTCAAAATTTTCGGGGTCTGGCTCAATGGAAATTAGTTTTGAATCCGGAAATCTATTTTTGACCAAAACAGAGAAAAGCCCAATATTTGCGCCGGCATCTATAATCGTTTTTGGTTTTTTATAATGGTTGAGGTCGTACTGTTTTTCGATAAAAACTTGTTTGAAAACTTCTAAATCAGATTTTTCTTCTTTTCTTAGATTGATTGGATTTTTAATTCCGTAGAGAGAAATATCGTTATAATTATCAGATTCTAATTTTTTATGTAGTTTATAACCTTCTTTGAATCCATAAAGATTGTAAAGCGGAATGAATTTTTTTAGATTGGTATAGAATTTTTTTCTCATTTAGTTTTTATTGTTTTTAGAGAATGTATTTGCAAACGCAAAGATTGTATAATAAATTGACATTTTGCTGGCTATTTTGAGCAAGTTTGATTTTTTTTGTGTTTTTAAAGCTAAGTCCCAATAGGTTTTGGCAAGTTGTTTTTTATTTTTTTTATTTTTTTCAAAATTAAATTTAGTCAAAACAGAAAGCATCGCATACCGTGGATTTTCCAATAGTCTTTTGTATAAATTTTGTGACAAACCATCTTCCAGATAATCACCATGAGCCAAAACATGGTCGGTAAAGAGGATTTTGTAATTTTTGAAAATCGGTAATAGTATAACCGCTTCCTGGCAAAATTTTTCATCTTTATAAACAGGAAATGGAAATTTCTGCACAACTTCAGATTTAAAAACAAAACTCATCTCGCCTTTGAATTCCCATTGGTAGGTATTCAGTTCTGTCCATTCTTTGTTTCCGTATTTTTCTTTGTCAAATTGAATTTGATCTGAAAAACGAATGAATGAAAATCCGCCGAATTCAGGTTTTTCATCAATTTTTTGCACTAAATTTTCGCATACCGACAAAGCATTTTCAACCAAATAATCATCACTGTCAACCGTTAAAAAATATTTTCCTTTTAGAAATTCCAGTGCGGTATTGATAGCGATGTGTTTTCCTTGATTTTCTTGTTTGTAATAGCGAATGTTTAACTCACTTTCCGCGATGAAAGTTTGAATTAAACTCTCGGTTTCATCCGTAGAACCATCATCTACAATCAGCCATTCAAAGTTTTTAAACGATTGAATTTTGAGGCTTTCGTGCAATCTTGTCAATGTGTGCGCACGGTTGTAAGTCGGAGTAAATATGGTGAAAATCGGCTCAGTCATTTTTTTTAGGTTCAATCTTTCTCATTTTACTCAATGCACTTCCAAAAACTTGGTGCATATCGTAGTATTTATATTCTGCCAATCGTCCTCCAAACATGACATGAGGTGTGTTTTCAGCCAATTTTTTATATTGAAGATAGGTCGAGTTATTTTCTTCGTCGTTTATGGGATAGTAAGGTTCCAGAGATTCGTCCCACTCTTGTGGAAATTCTTTGGTTATGTATGTTTTAGGTTGATTTCCGAACTCAAAATGTTTGTGTTCGATGATTCGGGTATAAGCTACCTCATGAGAAGTGTAGTTTACAACGGCATTTCCTTGGAAATTTTCAATGTTCAGCATTTCATTTTCAAAGCGTAGGCTTCTGTAATTTAGTTTTCCAAATTTAAAATCAAAAAATTTATCAATGGGACCGGTATAAATCAAATTTTCTGCGATGGACTCAAAATGTTCTCTATTCTCAAAAAAATCGGTTTCTAATTTCACTTCGATATTTTCAAGCAATTTTTCAAATATTTGGGTATAACCACCTTCAGGAATTCCTTGGTATTTATCGTTAAAATAATTATTGTCGTAAGTAAACCGAACAGGCAATCTTTTGATGATGAAGGCAGGTAAGGCAGTGGCTTTTACACCCCATTGTTTTTCGGTGTATTCTTTTATCAATTTATGGTAAATGTCTTCTCCGACTAATTTTAGTGCTTGTTCTTCTAAATTATTGGGTTCTATATCTGCATATTTTGCAGTTTGTTCGGCGATTTTCGCTTTGGCTTCTTCCGGTGTAAAGACATTCCACATTTTGGAAAATGTATTCATGTTGAATGGAAGATTATATAATTCTTCTTGATAACGAGCCATTGGCGAATTGGTGTAGCGGTTGAATTCAGCAAATTGATTTACATATTCCCAAATACCTTTATCGTTGGTGTGGAAGATATGCGCACCATATTGATGAATATTAATTCCTTCTACTTCTTTAGTAAAACAATTACCGCCTATGTGATTTCTTTTTTCAATTACTAAACAAGAGTAACCTTTTCTTGTTAATTCATAAGCGGAAACGGAACCAAAAATTCCGGCACCGATAATCAGATAATCATATTTTGACATAGAATTTAGTTTGTTGATTTTATTCCAAGCAAAAGTACTATTTTTATACATTTGCAAATCAATTAAAAAAACCTTTCCTATGAGTCCATTTATTTCGGTTATAGTCCCGATTTACAATGTTGAGAAATACCTTGAAAAGTGCATCGCATCTCTTCTAGAGCAAACTTATGCTCACTACGAAATTATTTTGGTAAATGACGGTTCTCCCGATAATTGTGGCAAAATCTGCGATGAGTTTAAACTCACAAGCGATAAAATAACCGTTCTGCATATCCCTAACGGCGGAGTTTGTAATGCGCGCAATGTTGGGATGAGCGTGGCAAAAGGAGACTATTTTTGTTTCGTGGACTCAGATGATTGGGTAGAAAAACACTATGTAGAAGATTTTGCAATACATGTAGATGATGACACGACGATGGTCGTTCAAGATGCAAACCGTGACAACGAGGAGCATTCTGAGGAAAAATTCTTTGGGTTTAAAGATGAGGCGTTTGACGTGAAAACGGAGTTTTTACAAATGGTGCAAAAAAACAAATTGTATTTGCCGGCAGGTTATCCATGGAATAAATTGTTTTCAAGAAAAATCATCGAAGAAAACAATTTGAAATTTGATCCGGCAATTAAACTCGGTGATGATGAAAAATGGAATTTGGAATATATGCCTTTCGTGAAAACGATAAAGTTTGTGTCAAGAGCCAATTACCATTATCAATACAATCCTAATTCTATATCCAATCAGGCAAGGCCTTTTGAGCGGGAATTGTTACGCTATCAATTTCGAGCAAAATATTTTGATTTTGTGCTCCGAAATTATGACCATAAAGAACAAAATAGAGTACTTCTTACCAAAGAAGCAGAAGAGTTTTTCAGGATTTGTATTTTTGACCGGATTTATAAAGCTAATTTACCTAAAGAGGAACGCCTTCAACGCTTGAACGAAATTGCAAAGCTGCCCGAAGAACAATTACAATTTTTGACTTCTGATTTGAAATTTAGAAATATAGACTATCAACTGCTGAAGTCGGGGAAGACTCAATTGATGGATACAATAAAAAAGCTGAGATTAAAATTAAACTAAATGGAAAATGGTGTTTTTAGGTCAAATAATTTTGATTTTTTAAGGCTTATTTTTGCTAGTTTGGTGATTGTATCTCATTCTTACCCTTTGACAGGGATTAAGTCGCAGGAGATTCTGATGCAATGGACTAATGGTCAAGCTGATTTTGGAGGTGTAGCGGTTAAATGTTTTTTCATTATTAGTGGATACTTAATCTATCAAAGTTTGGGAAGAAGTAAGTCTTATACAAATTTCATGTGGAAAAGACTTTTAAGGTTATATCCCGCTCTTATAGTAATGACAATTGCAGTAGCTTTGATTGTTCCTTATGCTTATAGTGGAGAAGAATCAATAATGGAAAATAATTCATATTTTACTTATATTCCACGCACATTGAGTTTATATAATTTACAACATTCTATAAGCGGTGTTTTTGAGGGATTACCTTACAATACAATTAATGGAAGTCTTTGGACAATTTGTTATGAGTTCACTATGTATTTATTAACTAGTTTTCTTTTTTTTATACCAAAGCGCTTTCACCTTATAATTATTTTATTGATTTGTAGTTTGTCATTTATATTTTCTGTTTTCTTTCCAGTATTTTTAAATAATTTTCTTTTTTCTAAAATAGGTCTATATGCACCTAATTTTTATGGATTAACTTGCTTTTTTTTCTTTGGAGCTGCTCTGACATTTATTAATTTTGAGAAGATAAAATGGAAAAATTGGATAACACTAATTTGTTTAGGGATAACACTATTAGCCATTCAGCTCAACCTTTTTTCAAAATTAATGTATTTTATTTTACCGGTATTGGTGATTTGCTTTGGAGTTTCTTCTACTCCATACATTAACCAAATAGGGAAGAAATTAGGTGATAATTCTTATGGAATTTACATTTATGGTTGGTTTATACAACAATTATTAATGTATTATTTTAATTTAACCACTTACCCATTAATGATTTTAAGTTTGATTATTTCATACTTTGTAGGTTTACTTTCATGGCATTTGATAGAAAAAAGAGCATTGACGTATAAAAAGTTATTTAAATAACGCCAACATGAAAAAACTGCTTTTAATCTATACGCCTTATAGAACTTTCCCCGGAAGTTTGCACGAAATGGTTGTAGAAGCCTTAAAATCAACCGGATTGGAGGTGGATTATTTGGATATAGAAAATTTGCCTGTTTTTAAAAATGACTATTGGCCTGATAAAATCAGAAATATTTTCGAACGAAAATTCCGAAACAATAAGCTTTATTCGGTAATTGCCGAAAATACATTCCACAATCGTTTCTTTTTGAAACAATTAATAGAACACCAAAGAACCGGTAAAAAATATGACTATGTTCTGATTATAAAACCGGAAGAATATAGTCCTGAATTTATAAAGATAGCAACTTCTTTGGGTAATAAAACCGCAGGTTACATTTGGGACGGATTGCGATTATTCTTCAAACCCAATATTTTGAAAAGTAGAAAATATTTGGATAATTTATATTCGTTTGACATCAGCAACATTCAGGAACATCCCGATTTGGAAATGAAATTTTGCCCCAACTTTGCCGTTTTTAACCAAGAAGTAATTCCTTACGAACAAAGAAAAACCGATCTTTTTTACGTAGGCGATTTGGCAGGCAAATTAGAATCCCAGAGAAGAGATTTGAAGTTGTCGCATTTTCTACAGAAAATTACGGGAAATTTTGATGTAAATATTTGGTGGTCAGATTCTATTAGGGGAATTTCAAAACTTCAAGAAATCAATTTTAAATATATCAATAATTTTATTTCCTTATCAGAAAGTTTAAACCGCACCCGAAATTCTAAAATAGTGATTGACATTTGCAAAGGACATCATATTGGACTTTCATTTCGTTTTTTTGAATGTTTGGCAGCTGAAACCAAAGTCATTACCAATAACCGCGATGTGGTAAATTATGATTTTTACAATCCGGAAAATATCATGGTGGTCGATTTTGAACAAGATATTTTGGAAGAAAATGTTTTTGAAGAATTTATACAAACGCCATACAAAACGATTTCATCAGAAATTTTAGACAAATATTCCATTGGAAATTGGATGAAATATATTTTCCAGTCCGGTGATTATAAAAACTATCAACACAAACTTTTACCAATTTATAATGCATAAAAAATCAATCCTTTTTGTAGTCGATAAACCCGATTGGGCGTATGAATTCATGGTGAAATCTTGGATGCCGTATTTGTGGGAAGATTATGATTGTTATCTGATTTACCAGCAAGATTATGCCATCAAACCAAATGAGGGAAAAACGGCTTTGGGGAGAATTTTTTTTAATTTCATTTCCACCATCGTATTTTTTCTAAAGAAAATTTTGAATAAAGACGGTTATCGATATTTTTTGAAGAAAAATTATTATTACCGTAAATTCAATCAAAATCCTATTTACCAATTTGTTTCGGAAAACGGCGACAAACAAAAATTAAAAAATGTACCAACCGAATTTTCAGTGAAAATAGAAATGGCGTACTACTTTCAGTACACGGCTGAAATTCCTTTTTCAGCGAAAAAAAGCATAGTTGGGATTTTTACAGATGCGTTTCCGCATGATGGTCCCGATATAGATTTAAAAGACAATACCAATAGAACGGAATTGAACCGAAAGGCATTTTTTGAAAAATATCTTCAAGACTATGACCATGTCATTGTCGGAGGCGGGAATTTAGAGAATGATTATTTGAAACTGACCGATAAAGTTTCTTTTGTTTATGGGATTTTTGGCGAAGAGAACTTTCAATTCAACCCGAATGTTGGAGAAAAAGACTATTTGACTATAGGCTGGACAGGTACACCCGACAGACCGATGAAAGGCTTTAGAAGCATCATAGAACCTGCGATTGAAAATGTCAAAAAGTCGGGCAGAGATGTGCGTTTGAAAACCAAATTTTCCGGAGCTTACGAGGAACTTTATACTTTTTATAATGATGTGGATTTAATTGTAATTGCTTCTTCCGCAGATTCGGGACCTTCGCTTTTTGCCGAAGCTTCACTCTCAAATGTTCCGACTATTTCCACAAAAGTAGGACTTCCATTGATGGGAATTACACATAATGTTAACGGACTTTTTATCGAAAGAAATATAGAAAGTTTGGAAAATGCAATGATAGAATTGTACGACAATCGCCATAAATTAAAATCTTTTTCTCAAAGAATTAAATCCGATTACCTTGATAAATTAGGAAATGAGAAAAGTGTACAGAATATTTTAAAAATTTTAAAGGATTAGAACCATCACAAATTCTCATTAATCACATCTTCCAGCTCGTATTGCGTCATTTTCAGTTCATGAAATAAGATTTTCTTGCCGTTTTTGTAAAAAACCGTCGCCGGAATCGCGCCGCTCCAGTTTGTATCGGTTGCCGGAATCCATTCGTTCATTCGCTTATTGTCATCGAGCAGATACACATCGACGTTCAAATGGTTGTTTTCAATGAACCTTTTCACTTTCGTATCAAGCGTTTTGACATTGTCCATCGAAACCAAAATCATTTTGAAATTCGGGTCAGATTGGTACAATTCATTCACTTGCATAAACACCGGAAGCTCATCGATACAAGGTTTGCACCAAGTTGCCCAGAAATTTACCACATATAATTTTCCGTCATCTTTTTGAACAATCGATTGCAATTCCTCGTAGTTTACCGATTTCAGCACATGATTTCCCGAATCCTGCGCGTTCACATTCCAAAAACTCAAAAAAGCCGTTGCCAACAATAAATTTTTCATGAGTTAAAATTAATTCAAAACCTTTTCTTAAACTGTTAATTTCATTGGATTTAAGTAAAGTTTAACTTAAAAATCAATTATAGGTGAAATCAGATTCTTACCGGAATTTCTTTCAATGGCATCTTATTTGTATTAAACAAACATGACAGATGTCATTATTAAACTAATCTTCTCCTAAAATAAACTTGAATTTTAACTCTAAAAACAAATATTATGAGAAGTATTCTTTGGTTTGTAGCAGCAGTCTGCATCATCATTTGGTTATTAGGATTTTTTGTAGAAGGAATTGCGATGTCCTTAGGCGGACTCATTCACATTTTGATTGTTATAGCCATTATTGTCATCCTTTACAACATCATTTCCGGTAGAAAACCACTGGATTGATTTTGAAAAATAATAATGAAATTAAGTCGGTCGAATTTCTGCCGGCTTAATTTTTTTTTAGCATATCATTCCGACGTAGGAGGAATCTAAAAGATAAAAAAGACTCATTGTCATTCCGAGGCACGAAGAATCTTTGATTCGCTTTCCGAATAATTTATACATAACGAAGAGACTAAAAAAATAGAATCCTCTTCCGTTATACTCCATCGGAATGACAATTCAGTTAAAAAAATATGAAGCTGTCATTCTGAGTGTAGCACAGCGAAACGAAGAATCTTTTTATCCGTTCAGTAATGTCATTCGGAGGTACGATGAGTCTTAATTCATTTCAACTCTATATAAAATTCTACTTCCATTGTCATTCCGACGTAGGAGGAATCTAATTGATAAAGAATCATTGTCATTCCGAGATACAAGGAATCTAATCCCAAAATCAACCAATTCTGCTCCAAGCGATTTTCTCTTGATGATATTTCAGAAAATGATTCCGAATGGCTTCATTTTCCGGCAAAGCCAACTGTGTATCTGCATTTAAAATTTCTTCTGCCGAAAACCTCGCTGCAGCCAAAACTTTTTGGTCTTTTGCCAAATTTGCCAACTTAAAATTCAAATCGCCACTTTGTTGGGTTCCCATCATATCACCCGGACCGCGAAGCTGCATATCGACTTCCGCAATTTCAAAACCATCGTTGCTGTTGCACATCGTTTGTATACGTTTGTGAGCGACTTCATTAAGTCCGTCCGCAGTCATCAGAATGCAGTAACTCTGCTCGGCGCCGCGCCCGACACGACCTCTCAACTGGTGCAATTGAGAAAGCCCGAAACGTTCCGCACTTTCGATGACCATCACCGAGGCATTTGGCACATTCACACCAACTTCTATGACCGTTGTCGCCACCAAAATCTGCGTTTCCCCTTTTATAAATCTTTGCATTTCAAATTCTTTGTCTGTCGGTTTCATCTTTCCGTGAACGATGCTCACGGCATAATCGGGCAGGGGAAAAGTGCGCGAAATGCTTTCATAACCATCCATCAAATCTTTATAATCCAGCTTTTCCGAACCTTCGATGAGCGGATAAACCACATACAC
>Ga0079224_100007139_pt1 | contig 14935 bp, 12 predicted proteins | sample Stecom2015_FD_80414 | JGI IMG/M metagenome (GOLD analysis project Ga0079224, IMG submission 80414) | Agricultural soil microbial communities from Utah to study Nitrogen management - Steer compost 2015 | ecosystem: Environmental > Terrestrial > Soil > Agricultural land | place: USA: Utah...
CGACGCCGACCCGGCGCGTCGAGCCGAAGGCGGTCAGCTTGGCGTGGCGCAGCGGGAGCTCGCGGGCGCGCGCGAAGAACTCGGCGTCCTTCGGATTCGACCCGGGCCAACCACCTTCGATGTACGAGAATCCGAACGCGTCGAGCCGAGCAGCGATGCGGAGCTTGTCTTCGCAGGACAGCGAGAGCCCGGCACGCTGGGTGCCGTCTCGCAAGGTGGTATCGTAGATTTCAACGCGCTGCTCGGACCGCTCGACCGCCATGATTCGCCCTCGAGTCGGGCGAGGATATCAGAGATCGAGCTCCTCCTGGCGCTGCCCCGAAGGCGTCCCCGGCGGCGACGAGCGGCGCCCGAGGTGGCGTAGGCCCTTGGTCGTGATCTGCCGGCCGCGGGGGGTCCGAATGAGGAAGCCCCGCTGCAGCAAAAAGGGCTCGTAGACGTCCTCGAGCGTGTCCCGAGGCTCGCTCAACGTCGCCGCGAGCGCTTCGACCCCGACCGGGCCGCCGTCGAAGGCGTCGACGATCGTCTGCAGGATGCGACAGTCGGTGGCATCCAGGCCTTCGTGATCGATGCCGAGCTGATCGAGCGCATACGCGGCATCGTCGCGCCCGATGCTCGTGCGACCGCGGACCTGCGCGAAATCCCGGACGCGACGCGTGAGGCGGTTGGCGATGCGCGGCGTGCCGCGAGAACGTCGACCGATCTCGAGCGCGCCCTCGGGGCTCGCCGGGAAGCCGAGCAACGCGGCCGTCCGCGTGACGATGAGCGCGAGTTCGTCGTCGCGATAGAACTCGAGGCCTTCGACGATCTGGAAGCGCTCGCGCAGCGGTGCCGACAGCAACGCGGTGCGCGTGGTGGCACCGATCAGGGTGAACGGCGCCAGGGCGAACGGCATCGTTCGCGCGCGGCTCCCCTCGCCCACCGGCAGATCGATGCGGCCGTCTTCCATGGCCGAGTAGAGGCTCTCCTCGACCGTGGGCGAGAGCCGGTGGATCTCGTCGATGAACAGGACGTCCTTGGGCCCGAGCGCGGTCAGGTGCCCCGCGAGGATGCCCTTGTGCTCGACCGCGGGCCCCGACGTGAGATGGATCTCCACGCCCATCTCGCGCGCGAGGATCTGCGCCATCGTGGTCTTGCCGAGCCCCGGAGGGCCGTGCAGCAGCGTGTGATCGAGCGGCTCCTCGCGGTCGCGCGCCGCCTGCACGAACACCTGGAGCTTGCGCTTGAGCGCGTCTTGGCCGATGTACTCCGTGAAGTGGCTCGGGCGCAGCCCGGGACGCTCCTCGAGGCGCTGCTCGCCGACCTCCGGCTCGGCCTCGACGAGACGCCGCTCCGGAGCCTCCGGCGCGGCGCTCTTGCGGCCGCGACCGCGCGAATCGTCGTGCCGGACGCGCGCCACGTTACTCCCACTCGATCGTCGCGGGGGGTTTGCTGCTGATGTCGTAGCAGACCCGATTGATCCCGCGGACCTCGTTGATGATGCGGTTGGAGATGCGCGCGAGCACGTCGTAGGGCAACCGGGCCCAATCCGCCGTCATCGCGTCTTGGCTCGTCACGGCACGCACCGCGAGCGCGTTCTCGTAGGTGCGACCGTCCCCCATCACGCCGACGCTCTGGACCGGCAGCAACACGCCGAACACCTGCCAGAGCTCGCGATAGAGCCCCGCCTTGCGGATCTCTTCGATGATGATGACGTCGGCCTGCCGCAGCAGGTCGCAGCGCGCCTTGGTGACCTCGCCGAGCACGCGGACCGCCAACCCCGGACCCGGGAACGGATGGCGCCAGACCATGTCTTCGGGCAGCCCGAGCTCGACGCCGAGGCGGCGCACTTCGTCTTTGAACAGCTCGCGCAGCGGCTCGACGACGCCGATCTTCATGCGCTCGGGCAGTCCGCCGACGTTGTGGTGCGTCTTGATCGTGACCGAGGGACCCTTGAAGCTCACGCTCTCGATCACGTCCGGGTAGAGCGTGCCCTGGACGAGGAAGTCGGCGCCCCCGAGCTTCTGCGCTTCGGCCTCGAACACGTCGATGAACGTGGCGCCGATGCGTTTGCGCTTGACCTCGGGATCGGTGACGCCCGCCAGCGCCGAGAGGAACGCCTCCGAAGCATCGACCGCCCGCAGCGGGTTGTGCAGGCGCCCGGCGAACATCGCCTCGACCTCCTCGCGCTCGCGGTGACGACACAGGCCGTTGTCGACGAAGATGCAGTGCAGGCGATCGCCGATCGCCCGCTCGACGAGGAGCGCGGCGACGCTGGAATCGACCCCGCCCGACAAGCCGCAGATCACGTGCCCGTGGTCACCGACGCGCGCGCGGATCTTCGCGGCCGCCTCCTCGACGAAGGTGGCCATGCTCCAATCGCGACGGAAGCCGCAGAACTCGACGAACGCCCGCAGGACCTCCGTGCCGCGAGGGGTATGCGACACCTCCGGATGGAACTGCACGCCCCACATCCGCCGCTCGGGGCACGCGATCGCGGCGTGCTCGCAGCTGTCGGTGGCCGCGACGGTGACGAACCCCGGCGGCAGCGAGGCGACGCGGTCGCCGTGGGACATCCACACGAGCTCCTGGGCATCGGGCCCGAACGGCGCCACGGGCCCTTCGGCGCGCAGGACCCGGAGGATCGCCCCGCCGTATTCGCGTTCGCGCGCGGGCACGACCTGACCGCCGAGCCCCTGCACGATGCAGTAGAGGCCGTAGCAGATGCCGAGCACCGGGATGTCGCGCTGCAGGACCTCGGGCGCGAGCGCGGGCGCTTGGTCGTCGTAGATCGAGGACGGACCGCCGCTCAGGATGATGCCCTTGACCTCGTGACCTTGGCTCGGCGCGCGATCCAGGTGCGCGAGCACGCGATCGAAGGGAACGATCTCGGCATAGACCCCGAGCTCGCGCACGCGACGTGCGATGAGCTGGGTCACCTGCGAGCCGAAATCGACGACGACTAGACTTTCGTGATGCACGGCGGGCTCTATTCGATCCGGTAGTTGGGCGCTTCTTGGGTGATGATGACGTCGTGGACGTGGCTCTCGCGGAGCCCGGCGGAGGAAATTCGGCGGAACCGCGCCTTCTCGCGGAGCTCGGCCAAGTTGGCCGCGCCCACGTATCCCATGCCGGCACGCACGCCTCCGACGAGTTGGTACAGGCTGTCGACGAGCGATCCGCGGTGGGGAACGCGGCCTTCGATGCCCTCGGGCACGAGCTTGCGCTCGGCGACGCCGGCTTGGAAGTAGCGATCTTTGCTGCCCGCGCGCATCGCCGCGATCGACCCCATCCCACGATAGACCTTGTAGCTGCGGCCTTGGTAGAGGACGAGCTCGCCCGGGGCTTCGTCGGTGCCGGCGAGCAGACTGCCGATCATCACGCAGTGGGCACCGGCGGCGAGCGCCTTGACGATGTCGCCGGAGTACTTGATCCCGCCGTCGGCGATGAGCGGCACGCCCGTCTCTTCGGCGGCGACCGAGCATTCCATGATCGCGGTGATCTGCGGGACGCCGACGCCGGCGACGACGCGGGTCGTGCAGATCGAACCCGGCCCGATGCCGAGCTTCACCCCGTCGACCCCGGCTTCGACCAGCGCGCGGAAGCCTTCGACGGTGGCGATGTTGCCTCCGACGAGCTGCAGATCCGGATAGGCGTGGCGAATCTCGCGGACCGTCTCGAGCACGCGACGCGAGTGGCCGTGCGCCGTGTCGACGACGATGACGTCGACCTCTTGGGCCACCAGCGCGGCGACGCGCTCCATCGTCTCGGCGCTCGTGCCCACGGCCGCCCCCACGCGTAGGCGCCCATGACCGTCGCGGTTGGCGTTGGGCTGCGACTCGGCTTGGGTCATGTCCTTGACCGTGATGAGCCCGAGCAGCTCTTGATGCTCATCGACGACGAGGAGCTTCTCGATGCGGTGCTTGTGCAGCAGCCGGCGCGCCTCTTCGTGCGAGGTGCCTTCGGGCACCGTGATCGGCTCGGCCGTCATCACGTCGCGGACGGAGCGATCGAGCGCCGTCTCGAACCGCACGTCACGGCTCGTCAGGATGCCGATCGGGCGCTTGCCGTCGACGACCGGAAGGCCCGAGAAGCCCATGTTGCGCATGATTTCCAGCGCTTCTCGGAGCGTCTGGTCCGGGCGGATCGTCACCGGGTCGAACACCATGCCCGACTGGGCCTTCTTCACCTTGCGAACCTCGCGAGCCTGCTGCTCGGGCGTGAGGTTCTTGTGCAGGATGCCGATCCCACCGAAGCGCGCCATGCAGATCGCCGTGGCGGCCTCGGTGACCGTGTCCATCGCGGCCGAGACGATCGGCGTGCGGAGCTGGATTTCTCGGGTGAGGCGGCTCGAGACATCGACCTCGCCCGGGAGCACTTCACTGTACCCCGGTTCCAAGAGGACGTCGTCGAACGTCAGCGCTTCGCGGATGTCTGGGATCGTTCTGGGGCGCTGGGCCATGGCGAAGTATAGGGGAAAGGACGGGCGGCGAACATCCGTCGGAGCACCGGAAACGACCGTGCTGCGCGCGCACGGAGCACGGCGCGAGAGATCTCGGCGCGGTCGTGGAGCGCGCGTGGCCGCGGTCTGCGGTCGAACCGCACCGCGCACGGCGGATCGACCCCTAGCAGCGCTGCAGGGCCGCGCGCGCCGTCTCGACCGCGGACGCCGAACCGTCGATCTTCGCGAGGCGGTCGAGCCCCGCCCGCGCCTCACGGCAGCGCTTGGCCTCGACGAGCACCCCGATCCGGCGGACGTGCGCGACGACGAGGTCCGGGTTCAGCGACAACGCACGGTCGAGCTTCTCGAGGGCCTCGTCGTGGCGCCCGAGCTGCGCGAGCGCGGTGCCCCATTCGAGCCAAACGACGGCCGCGTCCTGGGCCTGGGGCGCCAGCGACTCGAGCTCGCGGGCGGCGTCGCCGGGGCGATCGGCCTTGAGCAGCGCCTGCGCCCATCCGAGGCGGACATCGAGGTCCTCCGGCGCGAGCGCCCGGGCGCGCTCGAACGCGGCCACGGCTCCGGGCCCATCCTTGGCGCGCAGCAACGCACGCCCGTACGTCGCCCACGCGAGCGCGTCGTTCGGGGCGACCTCCGTCGCACGACGGGCGGTTTGCAACGCCGCCTCCCCTTCCCGGCTCGCAGCCTGCAACTCGGAGAGCTGCACGAGGATGTCGACGTCCTGCGGCGCGAGCCGTACGGCGGTCTCGAGCGCGCGCTTGGCCGCGTCGCGCTGCCCTTGCCCGAGCAGCGCCAGCGCGAGGTTGTAGTGGGCTTCGGCGAAGTCCGGTTGGAGGGCGATCGCCGCTTCGAGCCGTGCCTGCGCCTCCGCGTATTGCCCACGCTCGAGATGGATCGCCGCCAGGCCGTGCAACGCCGCGTGGAACTCGGGTTTGCGCGCCAGCGTCTGCTCCCACGCCTCGACCGCGTCGTCGCTGCGCCCGAGCCCTTGCAGGGCCACGCCGCGAGCAAACAGGAGCTCGGGATCGTCGGGCTGCTTCTGCAGCGCGTCGTCGACGATCGCCAACGCACCCGCCGCATCGCCGGCCGCCATCCGCTGCGCCGCGGCGTCGACCGGATCGCTCGGCCGTGCCGCCGACGCCTCGGCCGTGTCGTCGGGGTTCGCGGTCTGGGTGCCGCGTTGGCACGCCGCGCCCGCGAGGAGGATCGCCACGACCCATCGCGGCCAGGAACGCTTGCATGGGCTCATCGCAGCGATCCTTATCATCCTTTTCTCGCCGCGGCGGCGACCGGGCATCCCCGCGCGAAAATCCCGCTCAGTTGTCGTGGAGCGCGTCGTTCAGGCGGACCTCGTTCTTCTTGAACCGGACCTCCAACGCCCCCGTCAGGCTGTTGCGCAGGAACAAGAGATCGCTCTTGCCCGACAACTCCGCCGCCTTGACGACGGAGCCATCCGGGAGCCGCACTTTCGCGCCCGAGGTGACGTAGCACCCCGCCTCGATCGTGCAGTTGTCCCCGAGCGAGATCCCACAGCCCGAGTTGGCCCCGAGCAAGCACTTCTCGCCGATCGAGACGACGACCTTGCCACCGCCCGACAGCGTCCCCATCACCGACGCGCTGCCGCCGAGGTCCGATCCTTCGCCGACCACGACGCCGGCGCTGATCCGGCCTTCGACCATCGACGTGCCGAGCGTCCCCGCGTTGAAGTTGACGAACCCCTCGTGCATGACCGTCGTGCCTTCGCCGAGGTAGGCCCCGAGGCGCGCCCGGTCGGCGTCGGCCAGACGTACGCCCGTGGGGACGACGTAGTTGGTCATCCGCGGGAACTTGTCGATCGAGTGCACCAACACCGGGACGCCCTGCGTGCGCAGGCGCAGGCGGGCCGCTTCGAAGTCGACCGGCGAGAACGGCCCGACGTTCGTCCACACGACGTTGTTGAGCTTGCCGAAGACACCTTCGAGGTTGCATCCGTGCGGCTTGATCCGCCGCGCCGAGAGCAGGTGCAACCGCAGGTAGGCATCGTGGACGTCGCGCGGGGGGTCGCGCAGATCGCCGATGAACGACACGACGGCGCAACGCGGCAACACGGCGCCGAGGTGGGTCTCACCGCGGCCGTACGCCGCCACGGCTCGCAGCCGCCGCTCGAGCAACGCGATGATGCCCTGCAGCGCCACGAGGTTGTCGTGCCGCTGGCCATCGCCGAAGAACGGCGCGAACGCTTCGAGGGCGTCGCGCAGCTGCGGCAGCGCGATGCGGTAGCTCGCCGTGCCGCCGCGATGACCGACGATGCGGGCGAAGATCGCCGCGGTGCCGAAGTTCTCGTCGAGGTTGAGCGCAGGGAACCAGGTGTCGAGCGCAGGCGCATCGTCGGCCACCGCCGTGGGATGCTCGAGATCCGCGATGGCGAACGTCGCCACGCCCAGCCCGAACGCCGCCGGTCTGCGGTACCCCTCCTGAGCCTCGATTTCGTCGACCAGTGCCTGGAAATCCTGAGCCGTGACAGCGCGCATTCCGTCCTCCGCGCCGCATACCTAAACCAAGTCGCGGGGGTTTGCATCCCGGAAAACGAGCGAGCGCGGACCGCCCCGGCTACCAGAGGCCGTGCAGCGGTCCGCCGGTCACGGCGAGGGCGTCGACGCGCCGCGACACCGCCGGGTCTTCGACGAGCGGCGGGGCGTGGTGCGGTTTGCGTCGCGCGTCGATGACGACGCTGCCGCGGCAGCCCCAGTGCTTGTGCTCGATCGACGCGCCCACGCCGTGGACGTCGTGGCTCGGATTGCTGCGCGTGAACGTGACCCACAGGAAGTTCGCGAGCGAAGCGGCTGCGAACGCGGCGTCATCGACGAGGACGAGCCAGGGAAACGCGGTCTCGGAGGTCGCGAAGCGTTCGTCTCGCGCGAGCGCGTCGAGCAGCGCCTCCGGAGCGCTCGATACGCCTTCGACGACGAGGACCCCGGGCAACGCGAGCCGCACGTCGCGGACCTCCGCGGGCAAGCGCAGCTCGGACGGAACCTCGGTGCCGAGCGTACGCAACGGAGGACCCGCCGCCGCCACGACGAGCTTCGATCCCTCGTGCAACCCCGTGCCCGAATAGTCGAGCGTGTCCATCGTCGTGCGGGTGTGGAAGTGCAGGTCGCGGCGCGGGTCGAACCGCGCGAGCACGTGCGCGAGGAACCGCGGCACGTCGTGCACGTCGAGTTCGGGTGCGTCGTCGTGCGCCGCGATCAAGAGGTACTTCGCCAGCGACGCTTGGTTGAACCCGAGCAGCGCGCTCGCCTGCGTGAGGAGTTCACGCGGCATACGGGGAGCATACGGCAGGTAACGCTCGCTCCCGAGCGCCAGCAGGAGCGGATGCACCCCGGCTTCGTCGACGGCATGCATTCGTACGACGCCCGGAATCGACACGGGCACCATCGGCGCGGTGAGTTCGTGGATGAGCGCGCCGAACGTCGTGTCTTCCTGCGGCGGGCGACCGACGACCGTGAACGGCCAGATCGCCCCCTCGCGGTGGTAGACCGCCTCCACCTGCATCACCGGGAACGGGTGCGCGAGGCTGTAGTAGCCGAGGTGATCGCCGAACGGCCCCTCCGACTTCGTGGCGCGCGGATCGATGCGCCCGACGATGCAGAAATCGGCGTCGGCCGAGAGCACGTGGCCGTCGCGACGCAGCCAGCGAAAGCGACGCCCGGCGAGCATGCCCGCCATGACGAGCTCGGAGAGCCCTTCGGGCAGCGGCATGACGGCGGCGAACGTGTGCGCCGGTGGACCCCCGACGAAGATGCTCACCCGCAACGCCTCGCCCCGTGCCGCCGCGGCCGTGTGATGCACGCCGATGCCGCGATGGATCTGGTAGTGGAGCCCGACTTCGCGATCGGTGACGTAGTCGTTGCCCGCGAGCTGCACGCGGTACATGCCGAGGTTGCTCTGCATGATCCCCGGGTGATCGGGGTGCTCGGTGAGCACCTGGGGCAGCGTGATGAACGGGCCGCCGTCGTCGGGCCAACTCTGGATCCCGGGCAGCGCCGAGATCGTGGTGCGATGGGCGAGCACGGGGCCATCGCGGACTTCGCGGGGCAACGCTTTCCACCCGACCGCGGGCGCCCACCAGTAGCGCCAGGGATGCCGCAGCGCATGGCTGGGATCGGCCCGCAGCGCGATCGCTTCCCGCGTGCGTCGCAGCGTGTCGTGGAAGATGAAGTGGCCGCGCTCCAGCGTGCCGAACAGGTTCGACACCGCCGGAAACGGGCTGCCCTTCACCCGCTCGAACAGCAGCGCCGGACCGCCTGCGGCGTAGACCCGGCGCTGCACCTCCGCCATTTCGAGGTGGGGATCGAGCTCGACGCCGATGCGGCGGAGATGGCCGTGACGTTCGAGGTCGAGGACGCACTCGCGGAGGCTGCGGTAGGCCATGGGTGGCCGCGGGCATAGCACGCGACGCCCGGTGGAGGGCGATCGGTGCGGCGCATCAGGGTCGCGCCAAGCGGATCTGCGCGCCGCGGCGGGTCTTCACGACCTTGCCGAGCGACCACCCCGGGTCGAGCGCGAGCGTCACGAACACGGATCGCCCGACGCGTTTGGTCTCGGTGACGCGCGCGCCGGCGATCCGCGGGCGCGACGAGAGCACGCCGGGCATCGCCGCGGCATCGAGCACCAAGCGCATCACGCCCGCCTCGGGCTGATGCGCGACCGCGACGACGAGACTGCCCGTCGCCTGCAGCTCGAGCGTCGCGCCGTGGCGATCGGGACGGAAGCGGAGGCCGTGCAAGGTCGGGGGCTCGGAGCGCGTGGCGGTGGTTTCTCGGGCGGCCGCGGCCGAGCTGGCCTCGCGGCCCCGGGCCTCTCGGGCCCCGGCCACGCCGGCGCGGGCCCCGGCCGAGCTGGCCTCGCGGCCCCGGGCCGAGGGGGCCCCGGCCACACCGGCCTCGCGGCCCCCGGCCACGCCGGCCTCGCGGGCCCCGGCCACGCCGGCCTCGCGGCCCCCGGCCACGCCGGCTTCGCGGCCCCGGGCCACGCCGGCTTCGCGGCCCCCGGCCACGCCGGGCGTCCGGGCCGGCCGGCCGGCTGGGATGCTCGACGCGGTGGCCAAGGTCGGCCCGCTCGCGAATGAGGGACCCGCGGAGCCCCGCGCCGCCAGCCTGGCCAGACCGACGGCCGAGGGGCCCAGGGCGCCCGGCGGGGCCACGATCGCCGTCCGAACGGCCGGCGACGCCATCCGGGCAGCGAGGATGCGACCGGCGCGTCGATGCCCCGGATCGCGCGATTCCAGCAGCACGATCGCGAGCGCGGCATCCTCCCGATCGGCCGCGATCGCCTCCTGGGCCGCCCACAGCCACGGGTCGAGCGGCACGGCGCTCGCCGGCACGACAGCTGCGGCCGCCGAGCGCGGAGGCTCGTCCACGAGTTCCGGCGCACCGCCACAGCCGATCAGGACGACCGCCAGCAAGTGCGCGAAACGGGTACGTCGAAGCTCCACCGGGCGGCCTTCGCCTGCGGTCGTACCACGCCACCGCCCCGACCCGGCGGCCCAGTTCGGCGGACAACTCCGGATTCAGCGAACTTGGAGGGGCAGCTCGAGCGTCCGGCCGCCCGCGTCCTCGACCCCGAGCACGACCGTCGAACCGGGCCCGCGGACGGTTCGAAACCGCCGCAAGGTCGCGAGGTGTTTGCCGAACTCCTCGAGCGACACCACCGGGGTCTCCATCCAGCGGACGATCCGGGCGCCCCGAAGCGCCCGCCCGTAGGCCTGCACGCTCGATCCAGCGACCACCCCGGCGAGCGTCGGAACAGCCGCCCCGGGCTCCAACCGCAGACCGAGCAGCTCTTGCGCGTCGATGAAGATCTGATCGGTCTCCGAGGCCGCGGCCACGCGAACGTCGACCGTGATGACCGCCGCGTCGCGCACGATCGCGACGCGCAGGATCTCGCCCGCATACATCGCGCGCACGGTGGTTTGCAGCGTTTCGGCCCAGGCGGCGGGGCTCGACCCGGGCACGACGTCCAACCGTCGGTCGCGCAACTCGACGATCACGTCGCCCGGCCGCAGTCCGGCGGCCTCGGCCGGCCCTCCCGGGTGCACGGCCTCGATGACCAGACCCGCGCGATAGCCGAGGGCGGCGACCTGCGGCGGGATCGCGGCCTCGCCCGCGATCGACAGCCCGAGGGTGCCCGACCGCGCCAGCGCCGGGTCCACCACGCCGCGCAGGAAGCCTTGGACGTGGTCGCTGGGCAACGCGAAGGCGATTCCCTGGGCGTGCACCCGATCGACGGTCACGAGGCCGACCAGCGTGCCCCGGAGGTCGAACAGCGGCCCGCCGTACCCGCCGAGGCTGCTCGAGGTGTCGAGCTGCAAGACCGGCGCGCGCACGCGCTCGAACACCCCCGTGCGTTCACGAGCGGCCACCAGGGCGCGCATCAACGAATGCGGCAAGCCGGTGGGGTTGGAGAAGGCGAACAGCTCCTCCCCGAGCACGAGGTCGGACGACGCCCCGAAGCGTGCGGCCGGAAAGCGCAGCGTTTCGTCGCCGGTCACGAGCCGAACGACCGCCAGGTCCTCGCCCACGTCGGCGACCAGCAGATTCGCGTCGAAGCGGCGCTCGTCGGCCATGCGCGCCCGGATCGGCAGCGGCGCGGAGCCGAGCGCGCGCGCGACGACCCACGCATTCGTCAGGACCACGCCCGACGGATCGACGACGACGCCCGTGCCGACCTCGTCCCCGACCTCGAGGCTCACGACGGTCTCCCGGACCAAGGACGCCGCGTCGGCGATGCGCGTGCCCATCGGGACCGGCACGGGGATCGGGACCGTCGTCACCTCGGCCGGCGACGCGGGGGCCACGGCGGGGCTGGGCGTCGGCGGGCCCCCGCGTGCCAGCAGGCCACCATAGACCGCACCGCCGCCCACGAGCACGCCGACCACCGCGCTTCCCATGGCACTCCACCATCCACTCCGGTGCTCGGTCGCCATCGTTCCGGCCCAGCGTACGCTTTCGTCGAGTCTGCCGCATGCGGGGGCTCGCCCCGCATCATCCTGGAATCGACGTGGTGCCCTTGACGCCGGCCAGCCGGCGCGCTACGTCCAGGGGGACTTCAGTTCAAATTGAAATGAACGACCCCGCCCCCTCCCCGAGTCCCTCGAGCCCGCTGGCGTTCGCCCAGCAGGAGCTGGCGGAGATCTTCGGGAACATCGCGGCCTTCTGGGGCTTCACGCGCACGCAGGGGCGGATCTACGGGCTCGTTTTTCTCTCGCCCGTCGCGCTGACGCAAGCCGAAATCCGCGAACGCCTCGACATCAGCACCGGTTCGGCGAGCATGACCCTCGCGTCGCTCGTGCACTGGGGCGCGCTGCGACAGCGGGGTCGCGCCTACGAAGCCGAGACCGATCTCTGGAAGGTGATCACCGGCGTATTCCGTCGCCGCGAGCGGGAGCAGGTCGACGATGCGATCGCGCGGCTCGGCAACGTGCTTCGCACGCTCCGCGCGATCGAGAACCCCTCCCCCGCCGATCGCTTCGTCCTCACGCGCGTGCGTCGACTCGAGGCGTTCTTCCGACTGGGCCGTCGCTTCCTCGACGCCTTCGTCGCCCAGACCCCCTTGCACGGTCTCCTCACCACGATCGCGCAGCAGGCCGCCAAGCTTCGCGCCCTTTCTTCGGAGCATGATGCCCCCATTGGTCACTGAGTCGTCCGCGCTCACGCCCTGCTCGTCGGGAGCGGCGAGCACTCCCACCCCTGCGGCGTTGCTCGAGCAGTGTTTGGCGTTGGTCGCCGGCGATCTGCACGCGGCCGAGCTCGAGCTCGGCCGGCTGCTGGATGCGGCCGTGACGGTCCTCCCGACCGTCGGGCGTTACCTGATGGGATCGGGCGGCAAACGGTTCCGCCCCCTCCTGACCCTGTTGTGCGCGAAGGCTGCAGGCTACACCGCCCCCGATCGCATCGTGATCGCGGCCGTGGGCGAACTCCTGCACAGCGCGACGCTGCTGCACGACGACGTCGTCGATGCCGGCGAGTTCCGTCGCGGTCGCCCCGCGGCGCGGATGACGTTCGGCAACGGTGCCGCGGTGCTGACCGGCGACTACTGCCTGGCGCGCGCGCTCCAGGCCGTGAGCCGCACCGAACGCCTGGCGGCCGTGCGCAGCATGGCCGACACCGTCACGCTGATGGCCCAAGGCGAGATCGAGCAGCTCGACGGCGCCGGGTCGACGTCGCTCGACCGCGGGCGCTACCTCGGCATCATCGAGCGCAAGACGGCGACGCTCATCGCGTGGTGCAGCGCGGTGGCCTTCCTCGTCGACGAGGCCTACGCCGCCCCGCTGCAGCGGTTCGGGCTCGAGCTCGGCTATGCGTTCCAGATCGCCGACGACGTGCTCGACTACCGCGCCACGGATGCCGAGATCGGCAAGCGACGCGGCCAGGATCTGCGCGAAGGCAAGATGACCCTGCCGCTCATCCTCGCGTGCGAAGCGGACCCGCGGCTGCACGCGCTCGTGACGGAGGGCCTCGCCGCGGGGCCACCCATGCCGGACGCCCTCGTCGCTTCGGTGCTGCGCCAGGTCGTCGCGTCCGGAGCCGCCGACGAAGCCATGACCATGGCGCGGGCGCACGCCCAACGTGCCATCGACATGCTCGCCGCCCTTCCCCCTTCGGCGGCCCGCGACGCGCTCGAAGCGATCGCCGGCTACACGGTCAGGAGACGCCAATGAGCCAAGCCCAAGCCCCTTCGCAACCGGTCCACACCGTGGACGACCACGGCGAGCGCGTCCAACGGATGTTCGATCGCATCGCCCACGGCTACGACCGCGCCAATCGCTGGATGAGCCTCGGGATCGACGTTCGTTGGCGGCGTCGCGCCGTGCGTCGCATGATGCCCGTCGACGTCGCGCCGGCCCCACGCGTGCTCGATCTTTGCGCCGGCACGATGGACAGCTCGGTCGAGATCCACCGCCAGTTCCCGCAGGCACGGATCGTCGCGGGGGACTTCGCGACGGAGATGCTCGAGCGCGGGCGCGCCAAGCTCGTCGGCGACGCGGCGGAACGCATCACGCCGCAGACGATGGACGCCCATGCGCTGCCGTTCGAGGCACAGTCGCTCGACGCCCTGTTCTGCGCGTTCGGGATCCGCAACCTCTCCGATCTGTCGCGCGCGACCGCCGAACAGGCGCGTTGCCTGCGACCCGGTGGGGTGCTGACCGTGCTCGAGTTCTTCCGCCCCGAGCAGCTCGTGCCGCGGGTCATGCACGCGATCTACAACCGCACCGTGCTGCCGCTCATCGGCTGGGCCGTGACGGGCGATCGCTCCGCGTACACCTACCTGCCGCGCAGCATCGGGCAGTTCGAATCCGTCGAGAGCTACAGCGCCATGCTGACCCGCCACGGCTTCGGCGACATCGAGATCGAGCGCTTGAGCCTCGGAATGGCGTGGGTCGTGCGCGCCGTTCGGCGGGTCGGAGGCCATCGGTGATCGAGAGCACACGCATCGTCGTGTGCGTCTCGGGGGCGTCGGGCTCGATCTACGCGCGCCGGACCCTCGAGCTGCTGCAGCAGGTGCAGGAAGGCCGCATCGAAGGCGTGGTGCCGCCGCCGGAGATGCAAGTCGCGTGGACGGCCTCGAACAACGCGGGGCTCGTGTGGCGCCAGGAGCTCGGCGAGGAGCTCCCGCGCACGTTCGGCGCCGCGCGCCGCTGGGACGTCCAAGACTTCTCCGCCCCGTTCGCGTCGGGCTCGAGCGCGCCCGATGCCGTCCTCGTGACGCCGTGCTCGATGAGCGCGCTCGCCCGCGTGGCGCACGGCGGCGGCGGAGACCTCATCGCCCGTGCCTGCGAGGTCGCGCTCAAGGAGCGTCGTCGCCTCATCCTCATGGTCCGCGAGACGCCGCTGTCGCTCGTCCACCTGCGCAACATGACCGCCGCGACCGAAGCCGGGGCGATCATCCTGCCCGCCATTCCATCGTTCTACGGCGCGGTGCAGACGCTGCAGGACGCCATCGATACCGTCGTCGTCCGTGCCCTCGACCGCGCAGGGGTACGGCTACCGCTCGTTCGCCGCTGGGGAGAAGATCATGCTCACGCCTGAGGAACTCGTCGCGCTCCTCGACAAGCCCGCTCGGCTCGCTCACATGGCGAGCGCCGTGCGTCAGGAACACCTCGGTCCCGCAATCGCCATCCGGGCGACGGAGACCCCGACCACCTCACCCTGGCCCGCGCCGGGCGACGCGGCGAAGCGAGCCGAGCTCGCCGTCGCCGTCGCGCCGACCCCGGACGCACGCTCGGCGTTCGCCACCTGGCTGCTCGAGCTCGCCGCAGAGGGGACCGCCGTTCGCCTCGCGCCCTGCTCCACGCTCGCCGCGGGGCTCCATCCGCTCTGGTGCATCGCCGCCGCCCGCCTCGTGCTGCCCGCCACGGCGCGCGTCGAAGCCCGCCACGATCTGCTCGGCATTCGGTTGGCGCAGGTCGCCCTCGGGTTCGGCGCAGACACCTTCAGTGGGCCGATCGAACCCGACCGC
>Ga0079224_100007140_pt1 | contig 14935 bp, 13 predicted proteins | sample Stecom2015_FD_80414 | JGI IMG/M metagenome (GOLD analysis project Ga0079224, IMG submission 80414) | Agricultural soil microbial communities from Utah to study Nitrogen management - Steer compost 2015 | ecosystem: Environmental > Terrestrial > Soil > Agricultural land | place: USA: Utah...
CAACCAGCTCAATCAGGCGCTGGACGCGTTGGCCCCGAATACTCGCAACGATCTGACCTGGACGCCGCTCGCAGAAACCTACTACGAAATGACCCGCTACCTGCGGGGCATGCGCGCCTTTTATCCGCAGAGCCAACCCGAGTCCCAGCGCGAGCAGTTCCGAAGCCCCATTCAGTACCGCTGCCAGAAGAACTTTGGTCTGGTAGTGACTGACGGCCTGCCCACTTATGATGCCGAGTTCCCTACCACCCTGGCGCAGGAGCCAGACGGCAATAATCCCACGCTGAGCGGTGCGTTCAACCTGCCAGACTGGGATGGAGACGGTGCTGATATTACTGGCTCCGAAAGCAGTGAGGGCGGCACCTTCTACCTGGATGATATCGCCCGCTTTGCCTACGAGATCGACATGCGAACCACGGGCACCGACCAGGCCGGGCAAAGCTGGAATGATGCCCAGTTTCCCCGGCAGAGCCTGCAGACCTATACCGTGGGGTTTGCCCTGGACGATCCCCGGCTCAGGCAAACCGCCACCGCGGGAAACGGCCGCTACTTCACGGCCACCAATCGCCAGCAACTCAAGGATGCGCTCAGCAGCGCACTGCAGGAAATCATCGCCTCGGCGGGCGCGGGTGGTGGCGCGGTTACCGACAGTCAGCAGCTCAGTGCCGGGGTCAGCCGCTATTATCAGACCCGGTTCGACCCCCAGGATTGGAGCGGCAGCCTGCATGCCTACAGCATGAATGGTACGGGTGAGCCGGATACCTTGTTGTGGTCCACCGACCAGACCTTTACTCCCGGTACGCAGGCCGGTGCATTCCAGACCTGGCGCAGTGCGCAGGGCAACTCACCGGCGGGCCCGGTGACCTTGGGTGCCAATACCTGGGCCATGCTGCCTGTTTCACAGCAGGCAGTGCTGGACGCCGAGGCGTTGCTGGCCGGCCTGACCGGCAACAATGCCGCGCAGCGTTTGCTCAATTGGGCGCGGGGGAGTGCCGATGCCGACCTGCGCCAGCGCAGCCGATTGCTGGGCGATATCATCAACTCGGCACCGGTGCTGGTGGGTGCGGGTCATCATGCTGGACGCGATCAAAGTGCCGCTTATCGTAACTACTTGCAGGACCGGCGCAACCGCATGCCCGAGGCCCTGGTGTTCGGAGCCAATGACGGCTTCCTGCGCCTGTTCGATACCAGCGGTGCGCATCTGTACTCCTACCTGCCTGCGGCCTTGCATCACACCCTGGGTACCCGCGCTCGCAGTGATTATGGTGCCGGCAATCATCACCGCTCCGGAGTGGATGGGCGGGTGGTGGTAGCTGATGCCAAGCTCGGCGCGCACTGGAGCACGCTGGCCGCCAGTGGTCTGGGCGCCGGTGGCAAGGGGCTGTTCGTCGTCCGCTTGTTCGACGCTGCCCAGGGCAGCAGCGCACGTGGCGCACTCTGGGAAGCCGACGCCAGCCAGATAGCGGCCATCGGGCATATCTATGGGCGGCCGGTCATGGCTCAATTGCACGGTCGCAGCGTGCTCATTACCGGTAACGGTTACGGCAGCGCGGCGGGGGGCGGGGCGTTGCTGATTTTCGATATGCTCACCGGTGACCTGCTCAGCCAACTGGATGTGACCGCGCGCGCAGGCTCGACGCACGGCAACGGGCTATCCGCCCCGGCGCTGCAGTTCGATGCGGCCGGCGAGGTCCGTGCGGTCTTTGCCGGCGACCTGCATGGCCAGCTGTGGAAGTTCGATCTGACTGATCCGGCCCCGGCCAACTGGGCGGTAGCTCATAACGGCACGCCTTTATTCACTGCAGCGGCAGGCCAACCGATTACGGTACAGCCCCAGCTTCATCCCGGCATGATTGGTGGTGCAGATCTGGTTCTGTTCGGCACTGGTGCCTTTATGCAGGCCGCCGACCTGACCGACACCACGGCCCAGGCATTCTATGCGGTGCTCGATATACCGACCGTACCGAGCGGCGGTCTGACACCGGCGCTGTTGCAGCAACAGCAGATCGACAGCATGTCCACCGACCCCACCAGTGGCCAGGCCGTGCGCACGGTCAGCCGCCATGCGGTGGACTGGAACTCGCGCTACGGCTGGTATCTGCCGCTGCTGCACAACGGCCAGGCTGAAGGCGAACGGGTTACCCGCGATTTCGTCATCAAGAATGGGCGCGTGCTGTTCACTACCGGGTTTATCAAGAGTGGTACCCTGGATCCCTGCATGACCCAGGCCGGCGGCTGGTTGATGGCGGTAGATCTGGGTACCGGCGGTATGCCGACCCGCGAGGTGCTGGACACCGATGGTGATGGACGGATCGATGACAACGACCTGCCGGCGGCGGGGTTGGAGCTGAACATCGGCCTGCCAGGAGATCTGAATGTTCTGGACCAAGATGAAGATGGCATGCAGACCGGCTGCAGCGGCGAGGTTTATCTGGTGCAGGGATCGAGTGACGTTGCCGTGGTGGCCGGTCGGCCCCACTGCCAGTTCAATCGCATCATGTGGCGACAACTGCAATAGGAGCGGGAAATGCAGTCCGAAACACAACAGGGGTTCACGCTGATTGAAGTAATGATCGTGGTAGTGATCATCGGCATCTTGGCGGCGATTGCCCTGCCGTCATATCAGGAGCATGTTCGCCAGACCCGGCGGGCCGAGGTCTCGGCGGTACTGCTGAAAAATGCCCAGTTGCTGGAACGTCACTACACCCGCAACGGCGGCTATGACACCGGTACGGTCAACGGGTTGATCGGCCAGAGCCCAGCCAGTGGTACGGCCGTATACACCATAGTGCCGACCCTCACACCGGAAAGCTTCATTCTGACTGCGACAGCGGTATCCGGTGGCATCATGGCGGGGGACGCCTGCGCTACCTATACCCTCAATCAGGTGGGACAGCGCACGCCAGCGGCTAGCAAATGCTGGCGGCGCTGAGCGCTCACTCGGCAGTGGGCGTGACGGGGGCCGGTTTTTCCGCCGGCAACAGCAGATTCAGCAAGATGGCCACCACTCCACAGAGGCTGATGCCCTGTAGGGTAAAGTCCTGGTAACCGATGGCCATACCGCCGATGCCGAATACCAGTGTCACCGAGACGATGCACAGATTGCGCGCCTGACTCAGGTCCACCTGATTGCGGATCAGGGTATTCATACCGACCACGGCAATGGAGCCGAACAGCAGGCAGAGAATGCCTCCCATCACCGGTACCGGCATGGTCAGCAGTACGGCGCCGAACTTCTCGACGAATGCCAGGCCGATGGCGAACACCGCGGCCCAGGTCATCACTGCGGGATTGAAATTGCGCGTCAGCATGACCGCGCCGGTCACTTCCGAGTAAGTGGTATTGGGCGGGCCACCGAGGAAGGCGGCGGTGGAGGTGGCCAAGCCATCTCCCAGCAGGGTGCGTTGCAGGCCCGGCTTGCGAATATAGTCCTTGCCGGTCACCGAGCCGATCGCCAGGACGTCACCGATATGCTCGATGGCCGGGGCGATAGCGACGGGGAGCATGAACAGGATGGCCGGCAGATAGAATTCGGGGAAGACGAAGCCAGGTGTTGCGACCCACTCGGCATTGTCGACAGCGGTAAAGTCCACGACACCCAGAAACCAGGACAGGCCGTAGCCCACGGCAACGCCGGCCATGATCGGAACCAGGCGCAGCACCCCGCGGGCGTACACGGCTACGGCCAGGGTGGTGGCCAGCGACGCCATGGAGATGATCAATGCGGTGGAGTGATCCACCAATTGGATGCTGCCATCCCCGCTCTTGCCGGTAGCCATGTTCACTGCGGTGGCGGCCAGGCCCAGGCCGATGACCATGATGACCGGGCCGACCACGACCGGCGGCAGCAGCCGCTGAATGAAGCCCGGGCCGCGCAGGTGCACCAGCAGGCTCAGCAGGATGTAGGCCAGCCCGGCTACCGCCAGGCCACCCAGGGTCGCCGGTAGCCCCCAGGTCTGGTTGCTATATAGGATGGGTGCGATGAAGGCGAAGCTGGAGGCCAGAAACACTGGCACCTGACGTTGGGTGACGAACTGGAAAATCAGCGTACCGATACCGGCAGTGAACAGCGCTACGCTCGGGCTCATGCCGGTGATCAATGGCATCAACACCAACGCGCCGAATGCCACGAACAACATCTGCGAGCCGGCCAGCACACTGCGCCAGCCGGTCGTGTCCATGTTCTGCATCAATGCACGTCCTTTTGCCGAGTGCCGAAGATCTTGTCGCCCGCGTCGCCCAGACCGGGAATGATATAACCATGTTCGTTCAGGCGCTCATCCACCGAGGCGGTGAAGATCTCCACATCCGGGTGGGCGGCATTGACCCGGAGGATGCCCTCGGGAGCGGCAACCAGCACCAGGGCGCGGATCTCCTGCGCGCCCGCGCGCTTGAGCAGGTCAATGGTGGCAATCATCGAGCTGCCGGTAGCCAGCATCGGGTCGATGATCAGCGCCCGGCGCTGATGCAGTTCGCTGACCAGCTTCTCCAGATAGGTGTCCGCTTCGAGGGTCTGTTCATTGCGCACCATGCCGATCACGCTGACCTTGGCACTGGGGATCAGACTGAGCACGCCGTCGAGCATGCCGAGGCCGGCACGTAGAATAGGCACCACGGTGATCTTCTTGCCCGCCAGCTTCTCCACGCTGACCTCGCCGCACCAGCCATTGATGGTCTGCGGCTCGACAGGCATGTCCTTGGTCGCTTCGTAGGTCAGCAGCGCGGCGACTTCCTGGGCCAGTTCACGAAAATTCTTGGTGCTGATATCGGCGCGGCGCATCAGGCCGAGTTTATGGCGGATGAGGGGGTGGCGGATTTCTTGAATCTTCATCGACAGGTTCCAGGCGGCGGCTAAATGGCATTCAACATGTTCGAAAAGGCGCAAGTGCGACTATTTTCGAAATTGCGTAAAGGGTAAACGAATGTTTTATGCTGGTCATCCGATTCTCTGCGGTCATTCGGCAGATTGCTTGCGTTGCTGGCACCGCTGCAGTATTTTCGCTCCCTTTTTCAAGCCGCCCCCGGAGGTTTTGCATGCCCATCGATCTTGACCACGTCAAGCAGGTCATGAAAGAAGCAGATTGTCTGTACAACCAGCAGCAGATCGAAGCCGCTATGGATAGCATGGCCGCCGATATCACCCAGACCCTGCAGGACAGCAACCCGATCGTCTATAGCGTGATGAATGGTGGGCTGATCATCGCCGGACAACTGCTGACGCGCCTCAATTTTCCGATGGAAGTCGGCTACCTGCACGCGACCCGTTACCGCAACAAGCTGTCCGGTGGCGAGCTGTTCTGGAAGGCGCGTGCCGAGCATTCCCTGGTCGGGCGCAGTGTGCTGATCATCGATGACATTCTTGATGAAGGCCATACCCTGGCGGCAATCGTCGAATATTGCCGCGATGCTGGTGCTGAACAGGTATTGACCTGCGTATTGCTGGACAAGCGCCATGACCGCAAGGCCTATGAAGGCATGCGTGCCGACTTCACCGGCCTGGATGTCGAGGATCGTTATCTGTTCGGCTTCGGCCTCGACTATAAGGGTTACTGGCGCAACGCCGCAGGGATCTACGCGCTGAAGGATCACTGATCAGCCCGGCGCAGCCGCCGCCAATCGTTGCCGGATCATTTGCGCTGCCCGTTGCGGGGTGGCTGCAAAGGTACGCAGACCCCGGCTGGCGCTGAGTCCGGCGCGTTTTAGCTTGAGCCGGATCGGTGCCCGAACGCCCACCAGATAGACTGCTATGCCCCGGTCGGTGAGTCCTTGCACCGCCTTCTCGAACAGTACCAGGGCACTCATATCCATACTTGGCACGCTGCGCATATCGATTACCACATAGCGGGTCTGCGGATCGAAGCGACTGATGGCGTCGAGCGCCTTGTCGGCGGCGGCGAAGAACAGCGGGCCATGAATGCGGTACAGCACAACACTATCCGGCAGATCGGCTAATGCCTGATCATGGGCGCGGGGTTGTGCGCCGCCTTCGCTCAGATCCGCCATGCGCTTGATGAACAGCGCCGCAGCCAGCAACAATCCCACACCGACCGCCAGCACCATATCGAACAGTACAGTCAGCAGCAGGCAGATGACCAGCACCAGCACGTCCTGGCGCGGACCGGTGCGCAGCAGGTGCAGCACCCGCGGCGCCTCGCTCATGTTCCAGGCGACGATCAACAGCATGGCTGCCAGCGACGCCATGGGTAGCCAGGCAAAGAGTTTGCCCAGCAACACCACCGCCAGCAGGATGACCAGCGCATGCACCACCCCGGCGATGGGAGAAAAGGCGCCGTTGCGTACGCTGGTGGCGGTGCGGGCAATCGCTGCAGTGGCGGTGATGCCACCGAAAAAGGGCACAACCAGGTTACCCAGGCCCTGGCCTACCAGTTCCGCGTTTGGATCGTGCCGGGTATTGGCCATGCCATCGGCAACCAGCGCGCACAACAGCGACTCGATGGCACCCAGCATGGCCACCGCCAGGGCCGAAGGCAGCAGTTGCTGCAGCAGAGCGAAGTTCACTACCAGCGGTTGACCATCGGCCCCGGGCAGTTGCCAGGGCAGCACCCACTGTGGCGCAAAGGGCGGAATGCCTGCATGGATAACGCCATCGAGCTCATAGCTGAATCGCGCCCCGAGGGTGGCCACCGGCACATCCATGGCCAGCAGCAGCGCACCCAGCAGGCTGCCGACGAGCAGGGCGACCAGGTGGCCGGGAATGCGCCGGGTCAGCCGTGGCCAGAAGATCAGCACCAGCAGGGTCGCGACGCCGACCAAGGTGTCGCCCGGTTGCAGCGAGGGCAGGGCGGTGATCAGCAGTTGCCACTGTTCAAGATAATGGCTGGGTTGTGCCGCCAGCTGCAGGCCGAAGAAATCCTTGATCTGCAAGGTGGCAATCACCACCCCGATCCCGGCGGTAAACCCCATGACCACCGGATAGGGCACGAATTGAATCAAGCTGCCCAGGCGTGCCAGCCCCAGTATCAGCAGAATCAGCCCGGCCATCAGCGTTACCAGCAGCAAACCACCCAAGCCGTACTGTTGGGTGATCGGCAGCAGGATTACCACGAAGGCGGCGGTCGGCCCGGAAATATTGAAACGCGAGCCGCCGCACAGCGCGATGAGCAGGCCGCCGACAATACCGGTATACAAACCATGTTGCGGCGCCACCCCTACCGCAATGGCCAATGCCATCGCCAGGGGGATTGCGATGATGCCGACGGTGATGCCGGCCAATACATCGCTGCGAAAACGAGCAAGAGAATACCCTTGCCGGAAGCTGTCGCGTAGCGCGACAAACAGCGGCAATCTGAACGAACGGCTGGTCATGATCTTTCCCATGTTGACAACGCGGGGGGCGGCTGCCACAACAGATCTTTCTGTCTGCTCGGGAAGCTGTCCCATGAAAATCGGCACCAAGGTATTGACCAGCATACTCCTCGGCACCCTCGCAAGTGTAGTGGCAGCCGCTTCGTCGCCCCTGCCCCATGAAGAATTCATGCCGCCGGATCGCTATGCCGCGCGGCAGGACCGTCCAGAGCAGATGTTGCTGGAAGTGGACAACTACCGGCTGACCATCGCCAACGAATCCCGTCAGGCCGGTACCGGCCGCACGCAGGAAAGCAGCCTCTGGCTGTTTATCGCAGGCCGTTCATTGTTGCGTGGCAGCCAACTGGACAGTGTGCGGGTCGGCTTTATCGACGGCCCCGGCTCACTGCCCCCGGCGCGGCACGAGGCGGCGACTCAGACCCTGACGATGTATTATCCGTTGAGCTACCTGGATACGGTGCGCGGTCTGCTTGAGGGCCCCGGTCCGCATTTCGTGCAGGTCCGCTTTTATGGCAATGGAACGGTATGGGCGGATATCCACGCCGGACCGATCACTGTCAGATGAAAAAGGGCCGGGGAGGCTGCGGTGCTGGTGGCCGCGCGGCCGGATGGTTACAATTCGGGCTTTCCGGATCAGATTGAGGAACTATCGTGCGCAAAGACAAGAAAAAGGTGGTTGGCGAGCCCATGAGTGATGAGCAGGTCGCCGTCTTCATGACCTTTCGTCCCCGTGATGCTGGCGAGTCCGTCGACCTGTACATGTTGACGCGCGCCTATCGTGGCTTGCGTGCCCATGACTTCGCGCGCTTTTTAGAGATGTTCCAGGCCGCTGGCCATGACGTGAATGCCGTTGATGCCGACGGTCGCACCATGCTGCAGATCCTGCGCGAACATGCCCAGGCCGAGGAATACGTCGCGGCACTGGAAGCCGTCGGGGCACGCGCCATTGACTGATGCCATGCGCATTGGATCGGCAAGTCAGGTTCATTCATCTCAGATCTATCCATCCCTCGCTGAAGGAGTGCAAGCATGTTGAAACGTCTGGGTTTCCTGGCGGTAGCGGGACTGGCCGTGGTGTTATCCGGCTGTGCCCATAGTCCGCAGCAATTGAACGTCACGCCGAGCGTGACCATCCCCCTGAGCCAAGTGGCCCGACAGCAGCCGGTGGTGGTCACGGTAAAGGACGGCCGATCTTCACCGGTATTGGGTACGCGCGGCGGCCTGTATCCGGACTCCAGCAATCTGACTATCAGCGAGCAGACGATGCCGCATGTGCGTCAGCAGGTGGAGCAGGCGCTCGGTAAGCTGGGTTTTCAGGTGGTAGCCGAAGGCACGCCCAATGCCAACAGCATGATGGTGAGCCTGGCGGATCTGTCCTACGTCTCGCCGAAGGAAGGGGTGTACGTGACCCAGGCGGATATCGGCGCGGCATTTGCCGTTGAAGTCCGTTCGATGAACCAGCGCTATAACGGCCGTTACAGCGCGTCAGCTCAGCACCGCTTCGGTTATGCGCCGAATCAGGCGACCAATACCCGGCTGGTTACCGAAGTGATGAGCGATGCCCTGTCGCGCATCTTCAAGGATCCGGAAGTCATCCGCATCCTGCAGCAGTAATCCCGCCGTTTACAGCGGGCCGTTATGACGGCCCGCTGTCACCTTCTTACTCTTCCTTGGAATCGTGCGGCGTCTGCAGCATCTCGTCATGCTCGGCCATGTTCCAGGGCAGCACGCCCGGCGTCAGGTGCAGGAAATGCAGGTACTTCTCGAAGTGATCGAGAATGTCACCGATGAGCTCCTGCTGATCGTAGCCATAGACGTCATAGGCCTGGCCACCGCGGCGCAGGAACACCTCGGCCCGGTAGTAATAGCTGTCATCCGCCGCGGTTTCCTCGACCTCTGGATGGGCGAAGGCCGGGCGCAGATAGTCGCGCAGCCGGATCTCGTAGAGGAAGTCCAGTTGCTCCGGCACAATCACTTCCAGATATGCGCGCCGATGCTCTTCGTCATAGTGCACCTCCGCCGGCCAGGATTGGGCCTGCAACCCTTTGGCGACACGGATCATCGCCGTCAGCGCGGTGTCCTTGATAAACAGCTCGACTGCATCCTTTTCCGGGTAATTGACGATACCGGCCAGGCGCTTCTTCCATAGCGATGTGTTGCTGCCAGTACTGCTGCGGCCTGGCTGCATGCCGGCGCTGACAGTCTGATGGTGGCTTTCGATCACCAGTGCCCGCCACATGCCCAAAGCCGAGATCAGCATGATGATGGCGAAGGGCAGGGCGCTGGCTACTGCCATGCTCTGCAAGGCCTTGAGCCCGCCGGCCACCAGCAGTACCGAAGCCAGAACGCCACTGAGAATTGCCCAGAAACCGCGCTGCCATGCTGGTGTGGCCAGCGCCCCGCCGGAGGCCAGCGAGTCGACCACCAGTGCACCGGAGTCGGCCGAGGTGACGAAGAACAGCGTGATCAGCACCACGGTGATGGTGGAAATGATAGCGGTCAGCGGCAATTGCTCGAACAGTTTGAACAGGGCAATGGCGTTATCCGCCTGTACCTGGTCGATCAGCTCGGAATAGCCCTGGTTGATGATCAGGTGTAGCGCAGTATCGCCGAATACAGAGAACCAGAAGAAGGTGAAGATGGTGGGGACCAGCATCACCCCGAAGACAAATTGGCGAATGGTCCGCCCGCGGCTGATCTTGGCGATGAACAACCCGACGAAGGGGGCCCAGGCGATGGTCCAGCCGAAGATGAACAGCGTCCAGTTGCCGATCCAGTCACTGCGCGAATAGGCCTGCAGATTGAAGGTCCGTTCGACGATGTTGTTCAGATAGCTGCCGGTGTTCTGCAGGAAGGTTTCCAGAATGAAGATGGTCGGCCCGACGAAGAACACGAACAGCATCAACCCGGTGGCCGTTACCATGTTGACCAGGGCCAGGTTCTTGATGCCCCGGTCCATGCCAGCGACCACCGAGCCCATGGTCAGCACGGTGATGCCCGCGATGCAGGCGACCTGAACGCCGGTGCTCACGGGAATCGCCGGCCACAGATAATTGAGCCCGGCGTTGATCTGCGCCACCGACAGCCCGAGTGTGGTGGCAATGCCGAACATGGTGCCGAGAATCGCGAAGGTATCCACCGCATGGCCAATCGGTCCATGGATGCGCTCGCCGATCAGCGGATACAGCGCTGAGCGGATCGACAGCGGCAGACCATGACGGAAGGAAAAGTACGCCAGAACCAGTCCGGTCAGCCCGTAGATCGCCCAGATATGAAAGCCCCAGTGGAAGAAAGCGATCTGCATTGCCTGTTTGGCTGCATCTACGGTGAGCCCTTCGGCACCTTCCGGCGGCTCGGCGTAATGCAGCACCGGCTCGGCCACGCCGAAGAACAACAGGGCAATACCATAGCCGGCGGAAAACAGCATGGCGAACCACGCCGGGAAACTGTATTGCGGCTCGGCATGATCCGGCCCGAGCTTGATATGTCCCCATTTGCTCATCGCCACGATCACGATGAACACCAGGAAGATCGCTACCGACAGCATGTAGAACCAGCCGAAGGTATTGGTGATGTAGCCCAGCACCGAAGAAAACAGCTCTCCTGCCAGTTCGGGTTGGCTGGCAGTACCGATGACCAGTAGCAGGATGAAGAAGAACGCCGGAATGAAGACCGGCAACAGGATGGTGGTATTCCAGAGGCGGGGTCTGGTTGTTTCCGGCATGTGGGGAAGGCTCCTTTGCCTGGATGCGCAGCTTGTGCCGCGGTGTCTGGAGACGGCTTGCCGAAGTATAGCAGCCGCTCTGGACGTCAGGATTCGAGGGTGTCGCAGGTCTCTACCCGGACGCGGGCGATGCCGGCGCGCAGCATGCCCAGTTCCTTGGCGGCGGCGAGCGACACATCGATGATGCGGCTGCCCACGAAGGGGCCACGATCATTGACACGCACGGCGGTGCTACGGCCATTGAACAGGTTGGTGATGCACAGCTGGGTGTCGAACGGCAGGCTGGGGTGCGCTGCCGTCATCGATGTTTCATCGTAGGGTTCGCCGCTGGCGGTACGTCGGCCATGCAGGCGGGAGGAATAGTAGGATGCGCGGCCCTCGGCGCTGTAGCTCAGGCCGCCATCCTCATCGTTGAGACTGTCGCCGACGGCGGCGTAGCCGGACATCGACAGCAGGGCCGCCAGCGCCATCTGGCTCAGCCACACCGACTTGTTGCCGGTGCGGCCGGGGCGGGCACGACCTGAGCGCTGGCTAGCCATCGGGTTAGCCATCCAGCTTCTGCTTCAACAACTGGTTGACCTGCTGCGGGTTGGCCTTGCCTTTCGAGGCCTTCATCGCCTGACCGACGAAGAAACCGAACATCTTGCCGCGCTTGGCTTCATCGCTGGCGCGATACTGCTCGACCTGGTCGGCATTGGCCGCCAGCACGTCATCCAGCATGGCCTCGATAGCACCGCTGTCGGTGACCTGTTTCAGGCCTTTGGCTTCGATGATCTGGTCGGCATCGCCTTCGCCATCGGCCATGGCTTCGAACACCATCTTGGCGATCTTGCCGGAGATGGTGTTGTCCTTGATCCGCAGGATCATGCCCCCCAACTGGCTGGCGCTGACCGGCGACTGATCGATCTCGATGTCGGATTTGTTGAGCAGGCTGGACAGCTCGCCCATCACCCAGTTGGCGGCCAGCTTGGCATCGCCACAGACGCGCTGCACTTCCTCGAAGTAGTCAGCCAGCTCGCGGCTGGCGGCCAGGACACTGGCATCGTAGGCCGACAGGCCGAATTCGCTCTGGAAACGCTCGCGCTTCTGCTGCGGCAGTTCTGGCAGCTCGCCGCGCACGGTCTCGATGAAGGCCGGCTCGATGACCACCGGCAGCAGGTCCGGATCGGGGAAGTAGCGGTAATCGTTGGCTTCTTCCTTGCTGCGCATGGAGCGCGTCTCGTCCTTGTTCGGGTCGTACAGACGGGTTTCCTGAATCACCGTGCCGCCGTCCTCGATCAGCTCGATCTGCCGCTGCACCTCGGTATTGATCGCCTTCTCGATGAAGCGGAAGGAGTTGACGTTCTTGATCTCGCAGCGGGTACCGAACTCGGCCTGGCCCTTGGGCCGTACCGACACGTTGCAGTCGCAGCGCAGCGAGCCTTCGGCCATGTTGCCATCACAGATGCCCAGATAACGCACCAGCGAGTGAATGGTCTTGGCGTAGGCGACCGCTTCCTTGGCGCTGCGCATGTCCGGTTCGGAGACGATTTCCAGCAGCGGGGTGCCGGCGCGGTTCAGGTCGATGCCGCTCATGCCCTGGAAGTCTTCATGCAGGCTTTTGCCGGCATCTTCCTCCAGGTGCGCGCGGGTCACGCCCACGCGCTTGACGGTGCCGTCATCCAGGGTGATGTCGAGAAAGCCCTTGCCGACGATGGGCAGGTCCATCTGGCTGATCTGATAGCCCTTGGGCAGGTCGGGATAGAAGTAGTTCTTGCGCGCGAAGACGTTGGTCGTGCCGATCTCGGCATCGATCGCCAGGCCGAACTTGACCGCATTGCGCACCGCCTGGGCGTTGAGCACCGGCAGGGTACCGGGCATGCCCAGATCAATCAGGCTGGCCTGGGTGTTGGGTTCGGCGCCGAAGCTGGTGGCGCTGCCCGAGAAGATCTTCGAGGCGGTGGTGAGCTGGGCATGAATTTCCAGCCCGATAACGATTTCCCATTGCATGATCTGTCCTCAATCCTCTCAGATGCCGGCCGGAGCGCGGGTGTGCCAGTCGGTGTGCTGCTGGTACTGATGCGCAACATTCAGCAGGCGGGCCTCGCTGAAATAAGGGCCCAGCAGCTGCATGCCGATCGGCAGGTCGCCAGCGAAGCCGGCCGGCAGGGCGATGCCCGGTACGCCGGCGAGGTTGGCGGTGATGGTATAGATATCGGTCAGATACAGACTCACCGGATCGTCGATCTTCTCGCCAATACGAAACGCCGGAGTGGGCGAGGTCGGGCACAGGATGACATCCACCTGCTCGTAGGCGGCCATGAAGTCGTTCTTGATCAGCCGCCGAACCTTCTGCGCCTGCAGATAGTAGGCATCGTAGTAACCCGCAGACAGCGCATAGGCGCCGACCATGATGCGGCGCTTGACCTCGTCACCGAAGCCCTCGGCGCGCGAACGCTTGTACAGGTCGGTCAGATCCGCCGGGTTCTCGCAGCGGTAGCCGAAACGCACGCCATCGAAACGTGACAGGTTGGAGGAGGCTTCCGCCGGGGCAATGATGTAGTAGGCCGGGATGGCCAGCTCGGCATTGGGCAGGCTGATGTCCTTGATCTCGGCGCCCAGGGTCTGGAACTGCTTGACCGCGGCGGCAATGGCGTCGGCGGTGGCGGTATCCAGTCCACTGGCGAAGTATTCCTTCGGCAGACCGATGCGCAGACCGCTGAGGGGCTGGTTGAGCTCGGCGCTGTAATCCGGCACGGGCTCGTCGACACTGGTGGAGTCCCGCTCATCGAAGCCGGCCATGGCTTGCAGCAGCAGGGCGCAGTCTTCGGCGGTGCGGGCCATCGGGCCGGCCTGATCCAGGCTGGACGCATAGGCGATCATGCCCCAGCGCGAAATCCGACCATAGGTCGGCTTGAGACCGGTCAGTGCGGTGTAGCCCGCCGGCTGGCGGATCGAGCCGCCGGTATCGGTGCCGGTCGCCGCCGCACACAGCCGCGCCGCCACGGCAGCGGCCGAGCCGCCGGAGGAGCCGCCGGGTACATGTTCGGTATTCCACGGGTTGCGTACTGCACCGTAATAGCTGGATTCGTTGGACGAACCCATGGCGAATTCGTCCATATTGGTCTTGCCCAGGGTCACGGTGCCGGCGGCCAGCAGCCGGGCGGTGACGGTGGACTCATACGGCGCGATGAAGTTGTCGAGCATCTTCGAGCCGCAGCTGGTGCGTATGCCCTGGGTACAGAACAGATCCTTGTGCGCCAGCGGGATGCCGGTCAGCGGACCGGCGTCACCGGCCGCCAGGCGTGCATCGGCGACACGCGCCTGCTCCAGCGCCAGTTCCGGGGTGACAGTGATATAGCTGTTGAGCGCACCATCGAACTGCTCGATGCGCTTGAGGTAGTGTTCGGTCAGCTCGACGCTGGAAATCGCCTTGCTGTGCAGGGCTTGGGACAAGCCGGCGAGGGTTTTCTCATGCATGTAATTTGTCTCGTTTCAATGCGCGGCAGCAGGGTTCGATATCACTCGATGACCCGGGGTACCAGATACAGGCCCTGTTCGGTAGCCGGCGCAATGGCTTGCAGCGCGTCGCGCTGATTGATTTCGGTGACCGCATCGGTGCGCAGCCGCTGGGTGGTTTCCAGTGGATGGGCGAGCGGCTCGACGCCGCTGGTGTCAACGGCCTGCAATTGATCGATCAAGCCCATGATGCCGGCCAGCTTGTCAGTGGTGGCGGTAATGTCGTCGCCGTGGAGGGCAATGCGCGCAAGATGGGCAATCTGTTCCACGTCAGAGCGGTCTAGGGCCATGTGTTTTCTCCATGAAGCCGGACGATCCGGTGTTATATGCCGATGTTGCCGGGCAAAGGGACGAATTTACCACATCCGCGCCTTGCCCAAAAACCCC
>Ga0079224_100007141_pt1 | contig 14935 bp, 11 predicted proteins | sample Stecom2015_FD_80414 | JGI IMG/M metagenome (GOLD analysis project Ga0079224, IMG submission 80414) | Agricultural soil microbial communities from Utah to study Nitrogen management - Steer compost 2015 | ecosystem: Environmental > Terrestrial > Soil > Agricultural land | place: USA: Utah...
AAGCAGCCTAGAGGGTACTGGTGTTGGGTACTGGGTACTGGGTACTTAGTACTGAGACATTAGATATAAGATATAAGATGACACGGCCCACGGTTCAAAAATTGGTTATTTAACTCCCGAATCTCTATCCAATAATGACTCCAGCGGAGTCAGGTGATGTTAGCTAGACGGAACCGGGTATTAACACAAAGAACAAGTGTCAGGTGACATCAGGACGTGCCAAGGAAAGGGTCGACAGTCAACAAGCCCACGGACCACAGCCTTCCCGCTGAAAATGACCGTAGGCAGAAGCCTGAGGGTCTTCAATGTGAATGACCGGGGGTGTCACCCCCTGAAAAAAGATACTTGAATGGGTTGAATATCAGTTCCGGAATGGATTTAATGCTACAACATTCAATTTAAGATTGGAATGTTCACGGGAGCTGACCAAGTGGAAAAGTGTCAAGAAAAATCAGGACGTGACATTTTATGGTGAAAAAATTCATCTTGTGTCTTACGTCTTATATCTAACATCTATAACCAAAGTAACATCTATAACCAAAGTAACAAATGGCGGTAAGACTAGACCTGGTATGGGATCAGTCTCGTATCTCACATCTCACGTCTCACGTCTAATTTAAAACGATATGGAAAACGCAAATCCTGAAGAAAGCCTCCATGAGTCCGTCCCTGTGGCAGGAATGTACAAAGACTGGTTTTTGGATTATGCTTCTTATGTAATATTGGAACGGGCCGTGCCTGCCATTGAGGACGGGCTGAAGCCGGTTCAAAGGCGGATCCTTCATGCCATGAAGGAAATGGACGACGGCAGGTTCAACAAGGTGGCCAACATCATCGGGCAAACCATGCAGTACCACCCGCATGGGGATGCTTCTATCAGTGATGCCATTGTCAATATAGGCCAAAAGGAGCTGCTGATCGAAACCCAGGGCAACTGGGGTGACATCCGCACCGGCGACGGGGCCGCCGCTGCCAGGTATATTGAAGCGCGCCTGTCCAGATTTGCCCTGGAGGTCGTATTCAACCCACAGACCACCGAGTGGCAACTGTCGTACGACGGGCGAAAAAAAGAGCCGGTCACCCTGCCTGTCAAATTTCCCCTGCTGCTGGCCCAGGGAGTGGAGGGCATTGCCGTGGGTTTATCCACCAAGGTGCTACCCCATAATTTTCGTGAATTAATAGAAGGTTCCATTGAAATCCTGAAGGGCGGGACGACCAACATTATGCCCGACTTTCCCACGGGCGGACTGGCTGACTTCTCGGAATACAACGAGGGGATGCGCGGAGGAAGAATCAAAGTCCGGGCAAAAATCGAAGAAGAGGACAACAAAACACTTCTGGTTAAGGAAATCCCTTTTGGCACGACCACCAATTCAATCATCGAATCCATCATCAAGGCCAATGACAAAGGGAAAATCAAGATCAAAAAGGTGGTGGACAATACGGCCAAGGATGTTGAAATCCAGATCCAGCTGGCGCCCGGGCAATCCCCCGGCATGACCATCGATGCCTTGTATGCCTTCACGGACTGTGAGGTTTCCATTTCCCCCAATGCCTGTGTAATTATCGGCGACAAGCCGGTGTTTATGAGCGTCAACGAGATGCTGGCCCTCAACACGAAGCAGACAAAGGTACTTTTGCAGCGGGAACTGGAAATCAGAAGGAAAGAGCTATCGGAAAAGCTGCTTTTTGCCTCACTGGAAAAGATTTTTATCGAAAACCGGATATATAGGGACATCGAGGAATGCGAAACCTGGGAGGCCGTCATTGCCGCCATTGACGCGGGTCTGGAACCCTACAAGCCGGATTTTTACAGGGAGATCACAGAAGAGGACATTGTGCGCCTCACTGAAATCAAAATCAAGCGGATCTCAAAGTTTGACGCATTTAAGGCGGATGAATTGATGAGAAAGCTTGAAGAGGAACTGAAGCAGGTCAACCATGACCTGAAACACCTCACCGCCTACTGCATCAAGTATTTCCAAAATCTTTTGGAAAAATACGGCAAAGGCAGGGAGCGAAAAACAGAAATCCAGGCCTTTGATACCATCGAAGCTACGGTGGTGGCGGCCAACAACGCCAAACTGTATGTCAACCGGCAGGACGGATTTATCGGTTATGGGTTGAAGAAGGATGAGTTTGTCTGTGACTGTTCTGATCTCGACGACATAATCGCCTTCAAAAAGGACGGAACTTGCGTGGTGAGCCGGATACAGGAAAAGGTTTTTGTAGGGAAGGACATCATCCACGCGGCGGTTTACCGGAAAGGGGACGAGCGGATGGTTTACAACATGGTATATCTGGACGGCGGTACAGGACGGGCCATGGTCAAAAGGTTTCAGGTGCTTAGCGTCACACGTGACCGCGAGTACGTATTGACCAAGGGAAACAAGGGTTCCAAGGTGCTTTATTTTACCGCCAACCCCAATGGCGAGGCCGAGATTGTCACCGTTTACCTGACCCAGGGTTCCAAGGCCCGGGTAAAAGTTTTTGATTTTGACTTTTCTACGCTGGAAATAAAAGGAAGAAGCGCCCAGGGCAATATCCTGTCCAGGTATCCGGTCAGAAAAATCCAACTGAAAATGGAAGGCACGTCCACCCTTGGCGGCCTGGACCTGTATTATGACGAGCATGTTGGGAAACTGAATACAGACCAGCGGGGCACCCATATCGGGAATTTTCTGGGGGATGATAAGATCATTGTGTTTTACCGGGACGGTTCCTATGAATTGACAGGCTTTGATATTTCCAACCGTTACAATGCCGCGGACCTGCTGCTTATTGAAAAGTTTGACCCGCAAAAGGTGGTATCTGCTATTTACTTTGACGGTGCCAGCAAGAACTTTTATGTAAAAAGGTTTTTGATAGAAACCTCCACGATGAATAAGAAGTTCAGCTTTATTTCGGACCACAAACAGTCCTATCTAAAACTTGTGTCCACGGAAAAGCAGCCCCAGGCCAGGGTGGTGTTGCAAAAAGGGAAGGAGACCGTGGAGGCGGAGTATGATCTGGATATGTTGATTGACGTGAAGGGATGGAAAGCCGTGGGCAACAAAGTTTCCAACCATTTTATCAAGGAGATTCATTTGATTTCTTCTGTCAAAAGCCAGGAAGAACAAAACGGGCAAGAGGACTTGGAAATAGGATCCACCGTGGATTTCAAGATCAAAAAGGGAGACGAGGATCAACTGGGGTTGTTTTAGGAACTGATCCGGTAAAAGACCGGGGAACTTATTGAGTATTGAGGGTTGAACATTGCGTGTTGAAGATTAACCGCGGAGTGCGCGATGGTTATTCGAAGGGAGCATTGGGTGTCTATTAAAAAATACCCCATACCCATCTATTACCCAAATACTCTTAGCAATTGATTATGGCGTTGGGAAGTTTGTCAGTAGGGGAATTTCTGTAGGACATCAATCAAAGTACAACAAAAAATCACGCAAAGTAATGTAAGAACAGCGCAAAGGCCGTATAATTAAAAATGAGGAACTTCACCGATCTTTGCACTTGACTTTGCGGCTTGGCCTGCCCTCCGGAATTTAAAATTTTATATTGAAATATTAAATCTATTCTGGAACCAAAAATTCAACCCCTTCGAGAGGCTTTACCCCCAACACAAGTTTTTCCATGCTGTTCATTTTTTCGTCCAGACATGGCCTTTTCACGCTGTGAGGCGGGCCAACGTCACCACTGATGCTATATGGCTGGGGCGGTCCTCAGGTTTTTATTGGGAAGTCTTTCAGGCTATGCCCCATTTGATATAGTGATTGTCCATATTTGTAGCGGCCCTACAGGCTGGGGTTCTCGTTCTGCGTCAATGTCTTGGGGCGGTGCCCAAGGTTCTGGTGTATAAGCCTTTCAGGCTTTATTCAGGATCGTATTCCATTATTCACCCCAACAGCCAATAACTCAATAACCAAATTGCTCATGAACCAGCAATAACTCAATAACCCAATACCCAATAACCAAACCCGATTATCTTCCAATTTCCATTTTCCCGGTTAATTTCCCATATTTGCGCTCCGTTAGCCCGCCTGTTTGTAAAGGTGGCCTAGGTAAATTTATACCCATAAAGAATGGCTGAGGAACAAATCAACATCACGCTGCCGGACGGCACTGTAAAAAAGGTGCAAAAAGGCACAACCGGCCTGGAGATAGCCCAGGAAATCAGCGAAGGCCTGGCCAGAAACGTCCTGGCGGCGAAAGTAAACGGAGAGGTGTGGGATGCCACCCGACCCATAAATACCGACGCTACCCTTCAGCTACTCACCTGGAATGAAAAAGAAGGGAAATCGACCTTTTGGCACTCTTCTGCCCACCTGCTGGCGGAAGCCCTGGAAGCGCTATACCCCGGCGTGAAGTTCGGCATCGGTCCTCCCATAGAAACAGGCTTTTATTACGACGTGGATTTTGGTGACAAAACCTTGGAGGGATCTGAGCTGGAAGCCATTGAAGCGAAAATGACGGAGCTGGCCCGGAGGAAAAACGACTATATACGGCGGGACATTTCCAAGCCGGAAGCCGTAGCCTTTTTTAAAGAAAAGGGCGATGAATACAAACTGGACCTCCTGGAAGGTTTGGATGACGGGCAGATCACTTTTTACGAGCAGGGAGAATTTGTGGATTTGTGCCGAGGCCCCCATATCCCCCATACAGGATTTATAAAGTCCATCAAGCTGCTCAATATCGCGGGTGCCTATTGGCGGGGAGATGAAAAAAACACGATGCTCACCCGGATCTATGGGGTTTCCTTTCCCAAAGCAAAGGAGCTTCAGGAATATCTTCAGATGCTGGAGGAAGCAAAAAAAAGGGACCATAGAAAACTGGGGAGGGAATTGGAACTGTTTGCCTTTTCCGAAAAGGTGGGTATGGGGTTGCCGCTGTGGCTCCCCAAAGGAACCCTATTAAGGGAAAAGCTTGTCGCTTTTTTAAAGAAAGCACAGGATAAAACCGGATACGAGCAGGTGATTACGCCGCACATTGGCCACAAGGCTTTGTACGAGACCTCCGGTCATTACGAAAAGTACGGCAAGGATTCCTTTAAGCCCATCACTACCCCCAATGAAGGTGAGGAGTTTTTGCTCAAGCCTATGAACTGTCCACATCATTGTGAGATATATAAGGTCAAGCCCAGGTCCTATAAGGACCTTCCCGTAAGGTATGCGGAGTTCGGGACCGTATACCGCTATGAACAAAGCGGGGAGCTGCATGGTTTGAGCAGGGTGAGAGAGTTTGCCGAGGATGACGCGCATATATTTTGCCGGCCCGACCAGGTAAAGGAGGAGTTTATTAAAGTCATCGATCTGGTGCTTTATGTGTTAAAGGCTTTGGATTTTCAGCAGTTTACCGCCCAGATTTCCCTGCGGGACCCCGAAAATAAAGAAAAATATATAGGTTCCGATGAGGGATGGGATAAAGCCGAGTCCGCCATTGTCGAAGCGGCCAGTGAAAGGGGGCTCGATACGGTGACGGTACTGGGGGAAGCGGCATTTTATGGACCCAAGCTGGACTTTATGGTCAAGGATGCCCTTGGGAGAAGCTGGCAGTTGGGAACTATTCAGGTGGATTATCAGTTGCCGGAACGGTTTGAGCTTGAGTATGTGGGCTCGGACAACCAGAAGCACCGTCCGGTCATGATCCATAGGGCGCCCTTCGGGTCGCTGGAGAGATTCGTGGCGGTATTGATTGAGCATTGTGCGGGCAACTTCCCGCTTTGGCTGTCGCCGGAGCAGGTGCATGTGCTTCCCATTTCAGAAAAATTTGCGGCGTATGCGGAAAAGATAAACAGGTTTTTGGCGGATAGCGATATCGTAGGATCCATTGATAACCGGGATGAAAAGATCGGCAGGAAAATCCGGGACGCCGAACTGAAGAAAGTTCCCTTTATGGTCATTGTAGGCGAAAAGGAACAGGACGAGGGGAAGGTTTCCGTGAGAAGACATGGCCAGGGAGACCTGGGAAGTTTCACGCCGGAGGAATTTATAAAGTATTTTACGGAAGCGGTAGCAGCTTCATTGGGAAAATAATTTCGAACAGGAAAAAAGAGTCGAATTATTGATAATTAAAAAAATATCCGATATTTGCAGTAAAATCATTAAACAACCATAACAATTTTGAGAGGAAGAAAGCCGTTTAAACCCAGACAGGAAGAACCATATAAAGTTAACGCGAAGATTAGAGCCAGAGAAGTGAGGGTGGTGGGGGATTTTGTGGAAGGTGGTAATGCTGTATTTCCCACGGATGAGGCAATAAAGCTAGCCCAGGAAAACGACCTAGATCTGGTGGAGATTTCTCCTACTGCCAGTCCACCCGTTTGCAAGATTATCGACTATGCAAAGTTCAAATACGAGCAGAAAAAGAAGCAGAAGGAAATTAAGTCCAATGCCGCGAAGACTGTTTTAAAGGAGATTAGGTTTGGTCCCAACACGGATGATCACGATTTCGATTTCAAACTGAAACATGCCATCAACTTTCTGAAAGAGGGCGCCAAGGTAAAGGCTTATGTTCATTTTGTGGGCAGGAGCATCGTCTTTAAGGAAAGAGGCGAAATGTTACTTTTAAAGTTTGCCCAGGCTTTGGAGGAATACGGACAGGTGGAGCAGCTTCCCAAGATGGAAGGCAAAAGAATGAACATTTTTATCGCTCCCAAGGGGGGAAACAAGAAATAATATCAACCAATAAAGATAATGCCAAAAGTAAAAACAAAATCGAGTGCAAAGAAAAGGTTCAAGTTGACAGGGACCGGAAAGATCAGAAGGAAACACGCCTACAAAAGCCATATTTTGACCAAGAAGTCCACGAAGAGAAAGAGGAATCTTACCAAGATGGGTTTTGTTCACCCCGCTGACGAAGGAAGGGTGACGGACATGTTGAGAATCTGATAGTTTAGTTAAGGTTAATTATTCACCGGATGTTTGGTAAAAAGACCTTCCCGACAATCATCGGAAGGCACCAAAGGTCAAAAATTTAAAATTATGCCAAGATCAGTAAACGCGGTAGCGTCAAGAGCAAGAAGAAAAAGAATATTAAAGGCCACCAGGGGCTATTTCGGAAGAGGCAGCAATGTGTGGACCGTGGCCAAAAACAAATATGAGAAGGGCCTGCAGTATGCCTACAGGGATAGAAAGGTCAAGAAAAGGGAATTCAGAAAACTTTGGATACAGCGGATCAACGCCGGTGCCAGGCTGCACGGATATTCCTACTCCCAATTTATGGGATTGCTGAAAAAAGGCGAAATAGGGCTGAACAGGAAGGTTTTGGCTGATTTGGCCATGAATCATCCCGAGGCCTTCAAGGCAGTGGTTGATAAAGTTAAATAAAAAAATGCCTGTTTTTAATGATTATGAAAAACCCTCCCTGAGGGTTTTTTTTGTTTGGTTGAAGTTTTATCATCGGCATATCGCAATTTTTACTATATTACAATAACCAAAGGGGAAGAAAACCGGAAAAATTGTTTTCCATGATAAAAAGTGTTAAGATGGCAAAAAAAGAAAAACCCCTGTTGTGAAGGGGTTTTTGTAGCGAGAACGGGATTTGAACCCGTGACCTCAGGGTTATGAATCCTGTGCTCTAACCAACTGAGCTACCTCGCCAGAAGTATTTTAACGGGAATCCTGAACAACCACGGACAACTTGAAACGAATCCGGCTCCTTTATGAGGCTGGGCTGCTCCCATTTGGAGTGCAAATATGTGGGCTTATTCTCTGATTAACAAATTCACAGGTAAAAAAAAACCTGCTTTTGTATTATTATAACAACTCATGAAAATGGTGAAAAACAAATTTGTGGCGGATTTTCAGATAAATACTTCAAAGAAGATCATTTTTCCTTATTTAAGTACAGCAAGCGGGCTTTCTCAGTGGTTTGCGGATGACGTGACCATCAATGAGGACAAGGTTTACAACTTTGTTTATGACGGGGAGGACCATTTTGCCAAAGCGGTGATCATGCGCAACAACCATAATGTGAAGTTCGAATTTTTTGACCCCAGTCTGGAGGAAGAAGATGATACCGACCGCGCCTACATCGAATTCCGACTGGACGAAAATGAACTCACCCAGACCTTCTTTTTGCGGGTAATCGATTATAGTGACAGTTATGACGACGAAGAGCAGGAATCTATTTGGGAAACCCTGATTCATTCCCTCAAGGAAATTATCGGAGGATAAATTATCTTAAATTTATATCCTTAAAAAAAATATTATAACCTTGCCTCAGTCGTTTCGTAGAAGGTAGGGCAATATTTGATGAAAAAATTAGATAAGCTAATCCTAGGGTCCTTTATAGGACCATTTTTATTAACTTTTGTCGTGGTGGATTTTATTCTGCTGACGGTAAATATGCTGAAATATTTCGACGAGATCTTTGGCAAGGGCCTTCCGTTTGGGGTTTATATGGAATTGATCAGCTATTTTGTGATCAGTATTTCTCCTATGGCCCTGCCCCTGGCCGTGCTGCTCTCCTCATTGATGACCTTTGGCAATCTTGGGGAGCATTTTGAACTGACCGCCATCAAGGGCAGCGGCATATCCCTGCTCCGTGCCCTGCTGCCTATTGGTCTTTTCGTGGTGGGTCTTACTGCCTTTGCATTCTATTCCAACAATTATATTGTCCCTAAAATTAACCTGAAGACCTTCAGCCTTTTGTATGACATGCGGATGAAATCGCCAGCTCTGGACATTAAGGAGGGGGTTTTTTACAACGGTATTCCTAATTACAGCATCAAGGTCAACAGAAAAGTGGATGATTCAAAGCTGTATGATATCCTCATTTATGACCACACTTCGGGCAGGGGCAATACCAATGTGATCACGGCGGATTCGGGGAGAATGGAGCCTTTTTTCAACGACAGGTACATGACGCTTGTCCTGTACAACGGCTACAGCTATTCGGAAGGAGCCTCCCAGTCCGCCAGCCCGGAAAAGCCCGTGAGTTTTAACCGTACACGCTTTGCAGAAAACCAGATGGTATTCAGCCTGGATGCCTTCGAGATGAACAGGACGCCGGAGGATCTCTGGTCAAACAACCGTTCAATCAAAAATATCGCCCAGTTGAAACAGGACCTTGACTCCATGGACCGGGAACTTAACCAATGGGTGTACTACAACTATATAAATACCGGATCGGTGTATACCTTTTTTACCCGAAACAGGTCTATCGAAGTGCCCGACGATGTATTGGCGAAAAAAGCCGTGTACGATTCCCTGCGCCGGCTGCAACTGGAGCAGGAAGCGCGGGAACGGCAGGACTCTCTCAGCCGCCTACAGGCACAGGATAGCATTCCTCCAGAACCCGGTGAGGGGGATATCTACGATGGGGGGGAAGAGGGCGTTGCTGATCCGCTGGCCGGTGCGTCCCCGGAAAACCTCGCGCTCCTCAGGGATCCTGTAAGGGAGCGTATGCTGGGCGCCGTAAACCAGGACCCCGAGCGGCCGTCCAAAATGCCCGAGCCTCCGCCCACGGTAGTTTTGAACCCGGAACAGCGTGAGCAGCTGGATTCCGTTTTAAATACAAACAACTTCCAGACCAGGGCGGCTTCCATGGCGTTAAATACCGCCCGCACCCTGAAGAACAATTTCTCCACCAACTTTACCCGGCTGGACAATCTTCAACGGGAAAGCAGGAGATGGGAAATTTCCTGGTATCAAAAATATACCCAGGCCCTTGCCTGTATTGTCATGTTTATGATAGGCGCTCCCTTGGGTGCCATCATTAAAAAAGGCGGGCTGGGCATGCCGGTGCTTTTTTCGATCATTTTTTTCATTATTTATTACATGCTTACCATTACCGGAGAAAAATGGGCAAAGGAAGGTGTTACCGACCCGCTGTTCGGGACTTGTTTTTCCATTTTGGCCCTGCTTCCGTTTGGCCTGTTTTTCCTGGCCCAGGCAAGAAAAGACGCACGTTTATTTGAAGCGGATTTTTACCACGGGATCATCAATAAAGCTGGAGGATTTTTCAAAAAATGGAAATATAAAACTTAATAACAGATTTTATATTTAAAAATAATAATTCTATCTTTGTACCTGTTTTAACAAATAAAAATAGAATAAATTAACTAAGCATGTATTTAACTACAGAGAAAAAAGTTGAGTTGTTTAAAAATCATGGTAGGTTAAAATCTGATACCGACACCGGGTCTCCGGAGTCACAAATTGCTTTGTTTACCTATAGAATCAAGCATTTGACGGATCATTTGAAAACCAACAAAAAGGATCATTCATCAAGAAGGGGACTTTTGAAATTAGTGGGCAAACGCAGAAGCCTGCTTAATTATTTGACCAAAAAAGATATTGAAAGATACAGGGCTATTATAGCTGACCTTGGAATTCGTAAATAATCAACGGGTAGGGTGCTCTCACAGCACCTTACTTTTTTTCTTTTGCCCTCAAATAAAATTTTTTAACCTGTTCACGAGCATTTACACTAACAGAAAACTTTATGTTACCAAACCTTATATCCAAGACCATCACCCTTGAGGATGGGAGGGAAATTATCATTGAAACCGGTGCATTGGCCAAGCAGGCCGACGGGGCTGTTGTCCTGAGAATGGGTAAAGCCATGCTTTTGGCTACCGTGGTTTCAAAAAAGGAAGCGGGAGAGGATGTTGATTTTCTTCCCATGTCCGTAGATTACCAGGAGAAATTTGCCTCCTCGGGAAAAATCCCCGGCGGATTTTTGAAAAGAGAGGGCAGATTGTCCGATTATGAAATATTGATCAGCAGACTTGTAGACCGGGCCATTCGTCCGATTTTTCCGGATGATTATCACGCCGATACCCAGATCGGTGTCACGTTGATGTCGGCCGATGACGAGGTCCTGCCCGACTGCCTTGCCGGTTTGGCGGCTTCCGCTGCGCTGGCGGTATCCGATATCCCTTTTAACGGGCCCATATCTGAAGTAAGGGTAGCCAAGATCGACGGTAAACACGTGATCAACCCTAGCCCCAAACAACTGAGCAAAGCTTCCCTGGAACTTATCGTTGCCGGATCCCAGGAATTCATCTTGATGGTGGAAGGAGAAGGAAACGAAATTTCCGAGGATGAGATGATCGAAGCCATACAGTTTGCCCATGAAGAAATCAAAAGGCAATGCCAGGTCCAGGTCGAGCTTACCAAAGCGGTAGGAAAAGAAGTAAAACGGACGTACAACCATGAAAAGGAAGACCTTGCCCTCTATGATAAAATGAAGGCCGAGCTTTATGATAAATGCTATGAGGTGGTGAGCCGGCAGATTCCCAACAAAGCAGAGCGTTCGGCCCTGATAAAGGAAATTAAAGAGGCATTTGAGGAAAGCCTGGGAGAGGATCATGAATATGAAACTAGCCTCATTGGTCCCTATTTCAGCAAAATCCATAAAGAAGCCGCCAGGAACTTCACCTTAAAGGAGAAGAAAAGGCTTGACGGCCGGAACACGGATGAAATCCGGCCTATATGGTCGGTGGTCGATTATCTGCCTTCCGCACACGGTTCGGCGGTGTTTACCAGGGGAGAAACCCAGTCGGTCACAACCTGTACCCTGGGCACCAAGATGGACGAACAAATGATAGACGGAGCGATACATTCCGGATACAACAAATTCTTTCTTCATTATAATTTTCCTGGATTTTCCACGGGAGAAGTTAAAATCAACCGGGGTCCGGGACGTAGGGAAGTTGGCCACGGCAACTTGGCCATGAGGGCTTTGAAGAAGGTCCTTCCTCCCGAAGAAGAAAACCCTTATACCATCCGTGTGGTTTCGGATATACTGGAATCCAACGGTTCTTCCTCCATGGCGACTGTTTGTGCCGGCTCATTGGCATTGATGGACGCGGGGATACAGATCAAAGCACCGGTTACCGGGATTGCCATGGGTATGATCTCTGACGCGAGTACAGGGGAATATGCCATTCTTTCGGATATCCTGGGAGACGAGGATCATCTGGGCGATATGGATTTTAAGGTCACCGGGACGGAAAAGGGCATCACAGCCTGTCAGATGGATCTAAAGGTAGAGGGCCTGGACTATGCGGTGCTGAAAGAAGCGCTGTATCAGGCCAGGGAAGGACGTCTGCACATCCTGAACGAAATTACCAAGGTATTGGCGGCCCCGAGACCGGACCTGAAGCCCCATGCTCCAAGATCCTTCAATATTTCCATTCCAAAAGAACTGATCGGCGCGGTAATTGGCCCAGGCGGAAAGGTGATCCAGGAAATCCAGAAAGATACCGGTGCCACCATCATTATTGAAGAAAAGGACAACATGGGCAAAATCAATGTTTTTTCAAACAACGAGGATTCCATGAATGCAGCGATCAGCCGCATCAAGGGAATCGTAGCCCAGCCGGAAATAGGGGAAACCTATACCGGAAAGGTGAAAAATATAATGCCGTTCGGCGCCTTTGTCGAGTTCATGCCTGGCAAGGACGGCCTGCTTCATATCTCTGAAATCAAGTGGGAGAGACTGGAAAACATGGAAGGAGTCCTGGAACCCGGTGAGGATATTGTAGTCAAATTGATCGACATAGACAAGAAAACCGGTAAATTTAAGCTTTCCAGAAAGGCATTGCTGCCAAAACCTGAGAAAAAAAGCTAGTTGCCCTTGTTAACTATCAAACATTTATGAAAATTTGAACTTATTTTCAGACTACTTCTGTTATAAAATGAGTTTTACCAAAAAAATGAAAGAAAAAGCTTAATGAGGCAGCTGAAGATTAGTAAACAAATCACCAACAGGGAAAGCCAGTCACTCGATAAGTACTTACAGGAAATCGGGAAGGTTGACTTGCTTACGGCAGATGAGGAGGTGGTGTTGGCCAAGAGGATCAGGGAAGGCGACCAGCTTGCGCTGGAAAAACTGACCAAAGCAAACCTTAGGTTTGTGGTTTCTGTGGCAAAGCAATACCAGAACCAGGGTTTGTCGTTGGGTGATTTAATTAATGAGGGAAATCTGGGCTTGATCAAGGCCGCGCAGAGGTTTGATGAAACCAGAGGGTTTAAGTTCATTTCCTATGCGGTGTGGTGGATCAGACAGTCCATTTTGCAGGCGTTGGCGGAGCAGTCGAGGATAGTGAGGTTACCCCTCAACAGGGTGGGTTCCTTAAATAAAATAAGCAAGACTTTTTCCGAGCTGGAGCAAAGGTTTGAACGGGAGCCATCCCCGGAGGAGTTGGCAGAGGTGTTGGAAGTGACGGCAGGGGAGGTCGTGGATACCATGAAGATTTCCGGCCGGCATGTTTCCATGGACGCGCCTTTCGTCCAGGGTGAGGAAAACAGCCTGCTGGACGTGCTGGAAAATGACGGAGAGATCAAGCCGGACGATGGCCTGATGAATGATTCTTTAAGAAAAGAGGTTCAAAGAGCCTTGTCCACGCTTACCCAGCGGGAGGCGGATGTGATCACCCTTTATTTTGGACTGAACGGGGAACACGCCATGACGTTGGAAGAAATCGGGGAGAAGTTCAACCTTACCCGTGAAAGGGTGAGGCAGATCAAGGAAAAAGCCATCAGAAGATTGAGACATACTTCCAGAAGCAAGACCCTAAAACCTTACCTGGGATAAAGTTTCACCATTATTTAAGATATAAAAAAAGGGGTTGAACCCTTTTTTTTGTTTACCAGAGGTCAGACAGATTTTTTGTGTCAGCAAAAAGTTTCCTGCCCTTTTTAATGATTTTAACGCTATTGGCATTAGGCCAGGTGCTTGTTATCATCCGGCCTGAAAATTTACGCATTCATGACTGAGGATATTGAAAAAGTTAAAGTATTGATCGTGGGCTCCGGTCCTGCCGGCTATACCGCAGCCATCTATGCGGCCCGGGCAGGGCTGAATCCAGTCCTGTACACCGGCGGGCAACCCGGCGGCCAGCTTACCATTACCAATGATGTGGAAAATTACCCGGGATATCCCGACGGGGTGCTGGGTCCGCAGATGATGGAGGATTTTAGAAAGCAGGCGGAACGCTTTGGCACAAAGATCCATTACGGCCTGGTGACTGAGGTGGATTTTTCCCAACGGCCCTATAAAGTGACCATAGACGGCAAGCAGCACATGCTGGCAGAGACGCTGATCGTGGCTACGGGTGCGTCCGCCAAGTGGCTCGGTCTGGAAAGTGAGACCCGGCTGAACGGGCAGGGAGTATCTGCCTGCGCGGTTTGTGACGGCTTTTTCTTCCGGGACCAGGAGGTGGCCGTGGTAGGTGGGGGAGATACCGCCTGTGAGGAAGCTTCCTACCTGGCCAACATTTGTAAGAAAGTGTACATGATCGTGCGGCGGGATGTGTTGAGGGCGTCGCAGATCATGCAAAAAAGGGTGATGAACAACCCTAAAATCGAAATTCTTTGGAACAACGAGACCCAGGAGGTGCTGGGCGAGGAGGGCGTAACCGGAATCAGGATCCAAAACAACCTTACGGGAGAAAGCAGGGAACTGCCGGTGACGGGTTTCTTTGTCGCCATCGGGCATCAGCCTAACACCGAATTGTTTCAGGGTCATCTGGACATGGACGCAAACGGCTATATAAACACCGTTCCCGGAAGCACCAGAACAAACCTGGAGGGGATCTTTGCCTGCGGGGACGCGCAGGACCATATCTACAGGCAGGCGGTGACGGCTGCGGGGACCGGCTGTATGGCCGCCCTGGATGCGGAGCGCTTTCTGTCGGAAATGGCTTTTCAATAAAGGAAGGCAGAGCATGACAAAACTGGACATACTGGCCATTGCTTCCCATCCTGATGATGCTGAGCTTTCCTGCGCCGGTACCCTGGCGGCCCATATTGCCAAGGGGTACAAGGTGGGGATCCTTGACCTGACACGGGGGGAGATGGGTACCCGCGGCACGCCGGAACTGAGGCTGGAAGAAGCGGCAGAGGCCTCCAGGATTCTGGGCCTTTCCATGCGGGAGAACCTGGCGTTTGAGGATATGTTTTTTAAGGATGAAAAGGAGGTACATTTGGAA
>Ga0079224_100007142_pt1 | contig 14934 bp, 8 predicted proteins | sample Stecom2015_FD_80414 | JGI IMG/M metagenome (GOLD analysis project Ga0079224, IMG submission 80414) | Agricultural soil microbial communities from Utah to study Nitrogen management - Steer compost 2015 | ecosystem: Environmental > Terrestrial > Soil > Agricultural land | place: USA: Utah...
AAAGAGGAAGCCGAGACCTACTTCCAACGACCCCTTACCAATATTGTCTTTATGGGCATGGGCGAACCTTTGTTGAACTACAACAATGTGATCGAAGCCATTGAAAAGATTACTTCTCCCGAAGGTTTGGGCATGGCGCCCAAGCGGATCACACTTTCTACCGTTGGCATCGCCAAGATGATCAAAAAGTTGGCAGATGATGAAGTGAAGTTCAACTTGGCGCTCTCCCTTCATTCCGCCATTAATGAAACCCGTAGCCGCCTGATGCCGATCAATGAGGTCAATCCTATTGAGGATTTGGCGGAGGCCCTGAAATATTGGTATGCCAAAACAAAACGGAAAGTTACTTATGAGTACGTGATCTGGGAGGGAATCAATGATGATGAGGAGCATGCCCGTGCTTTGGTCAAGTTTTGCAAGCACATCCCCTCTAAAGTCAATATCATCCAGTACAACCCTATTGATGAGGGGGAATTCAGACAGGCGTCACAAGAAAGTGTGAACATGTACATCCGGGTTTTGGAACAACATGGGATTGTCGCCAAAGTGCGTAAATCCCGCGGGCAAGACATTGATGCCGCCTGTGGACAGCTAGCCAACAAAAATGAAGTCGAGAGTAGCCAGATCTCTGAATAATTGATAGAATAAACAGTATGCTTTCTGAAAAGCTAAAAGAAAACACCAAAGTTGTACATATTGAACTTGAGAGAATTTTAGTACATAAAATTAAGTCGATTCGAACAATAGATGATTATTTGGAAATATTGGTGGGTTTTTATCGGTTTTTTGCGCCCTTGGAAAAAGCAATATTTTTCCAACTAGACAAAACGCTCCCCGATGCCGTCTCGAGGAGGAAGTCGGAGTGGATCGTGGAGGACATACACTACTTCGATCCTTCCTATTCATCAGTTACGCCCTATGCTTCTACTCCTGTGATACAGAAGCCTTCACATGCAGTGGGCGCTTTGTATGTAATGGAAGGGTCAACGCTTGGCGGGCAGATGATTTGCAAAATGATTTCGCAGAAGCTGAATTTACTCACGAGCAGGGGTTTGAAGTTTTTTTCGGGATATGAGGACAACACCCATGTCATGTGGGGAAATTTTAAAAAGTTTCTGAATAGTGGAAATTGGAGTCAGGAGGAAGAAAAGGAGGCTGTAGATACTGCAAACCGTACATTTATTTTATTTAAACAGTCTATTGACTGAAATATCTTCGGCCTATAGGACGTTGGATATTTATTATCCCTACCTTTTGTCTATTATTACTTATATTACTCATATCTTTTCTGTCGTCAATCCAATGGACGGGGCCGTTTATGCTAAATTATCAAAATTTTAAAGTTGATCTTTCCAACTGTGACAAAGAACCCATCCACCTGATCGGAAGGATTCAACCTCATGGCCTACTCATGGTCATCGACAGAACGACATTTTCTATAGAACAAGTCAGTGCAAATATCGGGGAATTGGTACCCGACACCGGCTTCGAGAACTGGATTGGCAGTTGTATTTTGGACTTCCTTCCAAAGAAAAACAGAGCCTGGTTTGAAACAGTCTTTGTAAATACAGGATATGGAGAAATAGAATTGGGTAAGGGAAAATTTTATGGATTTTGCCACATCTCTGATGGCAAAATTGTGCTGGAGTGTGAACCTTATTCCAGTCCTTCAGAGCAAGAGCAACTCCAACAACTTGAAAAGCTATCCCTTCTTAAATCCCACCTAAACAAATTGGAGGATCCTTTTAAGATGGCGGACCTAGTGGCTAAGGAGATGCAGCAATATCTGGATTATGATCGCGTCAATGTCATCCGTTTTGATAGGAACTGGAATTCGGAAGTAATTGGAGAAAGCTTAAAAGGGGACACGGCCCCCTTTTTGGGACATCGTTTTCCTGCCAGTGATATTCCCCAAGTTGCCCGAAACCTGCTAGTATACAAGGTGATCCGTCAAATACCGGACGTGAAGGGAGAAGCAGTAGATATCATTCCCTACATTAATCCAACTACTGGAGCACCGACAAATATTCTTCGTTCCGAGCTTAGAAATCCCTCGGAAATCCACTTGGAGTATCTCAATAACATGGATGTGAGCGCCACCATTTCCTTTTCTATCATTGGTAAGGGACGATTATGGGGCTTGATCACCTGTCACAACTATAGACCCGTGTTTATTGAGGCTTGGCAGAGAAGGATTTGCTATTTAATGACCCAATCCTTAGCCAGCGAAGTGGCTTCAACGCAAAAGGCAGCCGACTTGAAAACGCTGAAACAGCTCAACAAGCGACGGTTAACTTTGGTGGAGGCTTTGGAAAAGCATGGAGATTTGGCTACAGGCCTGGATCAGGAACAAATCAATTCCCTACTAGCGGACGAGGGAATTGGTGCTGCAATTCTACTGGATCAAAAGCTGTGTATATATGGTCCTACTCCTTCCGAGAGGGAAATAGCGCGTATCCTTGATTGGTTGGTTCGACACAACACCAACAAGGTATTTCACACAAGAAGCTTGTGGAAGTCATTTCCAGAGGCAGGAATGTACAGAGACCAAGCTTGCGGGCTCTTGGCGCTGGAAATTTCAAAATACAACAACGAATACCTGCTCTTTTTCAAACCCGAAATTCCTCGGGTACGGATTTGGGCCGGAGAGCCCGAAAAACCAGCGCTAAAAGAGGGAGATTATATCCACCCCCGGAAATCGTTCGAAAAGTGGGAGGAAATCGTCAGAGGGAAGTCCGATAAATGGAGTAAAAATGAGCTTGATGTAGCCAAGACCTTTGTCAAGGATATCACAGCTTTCCAACTCCGGGATCAGGCGGTTTCTTTAAAGCAGTTGAATTCTCAATTAAAGATGACCGCAAGCAAACTGCAGGCAAAAAATAATCAGTTGGAGGATTTTAGCCTGATCATGGCCCACAACCTGAAGGGCCCGATGAACAATATTCTTTTGCTCCATGAATACTACAAGGAGGAACCTACAGAGGCGAATTCCCAGTTTCTTCTCCAAAAAATCCCCGGCATCGTCGAAAATATGATTACCACCATGAACGATTTGAACAAGTTGATGGATACGCGACTGGAGGATGAACTGCCTTCGGAGGAGGTAGGCCTTGCCGAAATTATCCAGCGCGAGTGGGAAAACCTCCAGACGGAAGACAGCCAATCGGCAGGGGCGCGTTTGCTGGCGGACCTGCAAGTGCCTTATTTATATCTCCCCAAGGTATACGCCGAAAGTATCCTTCATAACTTTATTTCCAATGCTCTAAAGTACCGATCCGCCGATCGCAGCCCTCAGGTAGAGGTGAAGACATGGGAACAAGCGGAGGATATCTGTATTTCCGTTGCGGACAATGGGTTAGGAATGGATTTAAATGCCGTGGGGGATAAACTGTTTGGATTATATAAGACCTTCCATTTTCATAAGCAAGCCAAAGGAATGGGTTTATATCTTACCAAGATGCAGGCGGAAGCTCTAGGTGGGAAAATTACAGTAGAAAGTGAACCAGACAGAGGGACCCGCTTTATTGTATGTTTCCCCAAATCTAGTGTTTCTTTGCCAGAGAAAGTTTAAGGCCATTATTCCTTTGCCTTGCCCGTTACAAACATTCCGCCTAACCGTAGAAAGACGGCAAATATAGCAGCCAGTGAGCCTAATAGTGCATTTACGTCTTCCAAAATGTTGATTTTTCCAAGAGAAACAAAAGCGATTAGGCTGATAATCACTAGTATCAATACGGCAGATGCAATACTCCAATTGCCTCTTCTGTTATTCTCAAGCTCTTTTTCAAGGGCTTCATCACTGTCAACCTTTGACAGCACAAAGTTGGTGAAGCTTTCATTCATTAGTTGGAGAGAGTGGTCGTATACTAGGATCCCTTTGTGAAGAAGGTCAATGATGCCGTTTACGTTGTTGGTGTTAACGAATCCATCCTGAGCGACATCATACACAATATACCTCTCTTCTGAGGACAGAGAATTCCAAATGGCATAGTAGTAGGTGTATGCTGTCTCTTGTACATTGAGGATGTAGTCATCACAATATACGATGTTCGGGTACAACACCTGATATTTATGATTGATTCGGTGGAGGTAAGGTCCGTGTCTTAACTCTCTCCGCACGCAATCCAGGCCTACTGTGTTTTTAATTTCTATCGGAATCGTGATCCGATAGAACGCTCCAAAGAGCTGAAGCCATTGTTTGTACACCGAAACCAAGGTTTCTAAATGGTCGTTGTTCGGCTGCGTTCTATCTGCACGCGCGAGGCTTCTGGCCTCATTGATCTGTGCTTCGTATAGTTCCAACATTTTTGTAGGACTTATTTCTGAAGATACGATCAGCCGAATGTTTGGATTGCACACGAGCCGCTGTAAAATATCTATCTTTATCTGGTTCAGCAGAAGATCGTAATAAGCAAATTCGAAATGTTCTATAAAAATGAGAATGGGGGCTGAGTCTATTTTTTGGTTTTTGTGGAATAAGACTTCTGATAGTTTCTCATAATGTTCGGTATCAGACTCAATCAAAGAGCGAATGGGAATGCGATAGTTAAGATAAAGGTTTGAGAAATACTCCTCGGGCTCAGAAAGGAGTGTTTCCTCCGTTCTTTGTACGACTTGGCCCAATGAGAAAATATCCAGTGAATAGAATGCTTGTCCTTTCCATTGTTGTAATGAGTCATATAAATCGAACACATGTGATGCATCTACGCCTACAATAAAGGAGTTGTTGAAGGCGTCATTCCGTTCCTCAGCAGCCTGATAAATCGCTTTCAGTTTTTCTCCTATTTCAGCATAATTGCGCGGTAAAACCATTTTGTCTGCATACATTTTATAATCTAAACCAAAAATTCTATGGATGACATTAGACACAAACAGATAGATCAATACAATCAAAAGAACGAAAAAGAGGGTCACGGCTCGCCCGTTAGAAGATAAAAGGCTATTCGCCCGTTCAATTGGTCCGGAGATCCGTTCCGATGTTCTTGGAAAATAAACGCCACCGTCTACAAACGACCATCCCATACTGGCTCGGTTCTCGCTGTTGACTAAAGCCCGTGAGTGTAACCCATATTGATCAAACTCAAACCTGACTACTTGGTATATTGGAGCATATCCGTTAGGCGCGGGATTCACTTTGCGCATGTCCAGCAGATTGGCTTGTTGGATGACGGGGGGGACGGCATATGCCAATGAATTATTGTCGGCCATCTGCTGGACAAAGCCCTTCAGATCGCCGACCGTTGGCTGGGAAGTACCGTTTCTTGATTTATAAAATTGAGCTGCTTTGGCAGTCTCCCAGTTGTCGATACGTTCTTTAAGGGACAGTACCTGGCTTTTAAAGAGGATGTCTTGTTCCATATTGTAGTTGATGCAAAACAAGAGGAGTGTTGGAGCCACGGAGAAAAGTACAACAAGCGAAGAGGCATAAATTTTATAATAGCCCACTGATCTTTTGTCGTCGCATACCGCAGCAGTTTTATTTCTCCTTAAGATTAACCAGATGCCTCCACCAACCAACAAAGCAAGCAATAGATCGCTCACAGTAGCCGCCTCTGTACTTAAGTAGATTCTTCCGACGATCAGAAGAAAGATATATAAGCCCATGAGGAGCCAGATTTTACCTGATTTTCGGAAGGTAAACCAACGGTTATAAATTCTTTCCTTTTCTGGGAAGGCTTCTGCCATTCCCCAAAAGTTCAGCAATATGGCTATCGCTCCCGTGCCGATGAGGGAATAAAGCAGGAGTTCAGGAGGGTAGTAACCCGAAGCTCCATAACCTATCATGATGATAAGATATAAGACGGCTCCCAAGTTGAAGAGCAGTAAACGTCTGTATAGGAAGCTGTTTTTTCCTGACAAAGTCAGGGGACGGAGCCAATAGAAAATAAACATTTTTTGTTTTAGCTTGTTTCTTTTCCTTGTGAGTAGAAACAATACCCAATAGATAAAAAACATGAGGAGTAGAAAGACCATTTGCATTTCAGCCGTTGTATTCAGCGCAATGGCATTGGGAGAGTAGGTGTTCGATTGTTCCAGAAAAGTAGCAAGATAGAAGCCTCCTAGGTCTTGCAGTTCCTGTACATACATGTAATGGTCCTTGCCCATATACCGAACCGGCGTAAAGTGATCCACCGCAACGGATATATAAGGGTTAAAAACCTGATCTGTCTCCATCAGGAAATCTTCATTCAGGTTTCTTTTCATATCGGAGTGGAACAGGGTGAGCCCTTGTTTATTAAACAGGCAAAAGCCATAGCCGCTTTCCATAATAGGAGCCATCAAGGACAGCAAAGAAAAGCTGGTGGCCAGTACAGGCAGGTCTGGATTTTCAGAAGGAATTCCAATACCGATCTCGTAATTTCCGTCGCTTACAGAGCGGATAGATTCAAAGGCTAATGTTTCACCCTTAAAGCTGACCCCTTTGCCCTTGATGATATCCATGATATAGGTTCGATGGCCCAAGGAGTCAATTTTTGTTGGGTTTTCCTCGCTCGATAGATAGATTTTTATAATACCTGCCTTATCAGTCCAAAAAATTGAATTGAAATATTTAAAGTTATCGTTCCAGAATTCGTTTTTCCAAGCATTCGGAAAGACATGTTGGCCATAGGGGTTTTTTATATAGGTCTTTTCCCTACCAAATTGTTGTCTTATCCAAAATAGGTCTACTGGTAGCGAATCCCTTACTTTGGTAAGTTGATTCAAGGCGTTTCCCACTTCCGTTTTAAAATTAGTAGCCAGCTGCTGGTTGAGACGCATCAGGCGGGACTCCTCGTGCGGCTTATCCGAGAAGATATTAGTAAGGAATAGAAAAAAGAACAGCACGACGATCGTCGGAGTTAGAATAAGAGAGGCCCCCGCCAAAAAGACGTCCCTAGCTCCGAGACGTTCGGTATTGCTCATGACGTAGATTTTTAACAAAGGCAGTCCCAGTGTCATCAGTGTCAGTAGAATAACCGAGATGGTGATGATAAAAAGTGAAACTTCACGTTTCTCTTCATTAAATTGAGACCTGTCCACAAAACCGATGAGATAAACCTGATTGTCAGCTTGCTCTGCTATCAAGGTTTTGAATACAAGGTATGGGTTGTATCCAAAATCCAGTTCAAAAATGGTTTTGGAACTTAGATGGAAGAGACTGGAGTCTTGTGGGAAGTTGATGATCCCCAAGGGAAAATTTGAAAAAAGGGTCTTTATACTTTCGGTGTCATGAGCGACGATAGCTATAAATTCAAATTCATCCTTCCGTTCAATCAACTCCTTCCCAAAAAGCTCCTGATACGCCTGTTTGTAAAAATAACCCGTGTCTATGTTCCAGATCGCTTGATCCTGCCCCCACAGGAAAGGCCAGTTTGAAATCGAGTCTTTGAGGTATGTCCAATTATCGGCTAATGCTAGATTGTTATCCATCGTACCCACTACGATGTCTTCCAGTTCCTTTAATTGGTTTTGCCGTACTTTTTTCTCGCTTTGGATCAATAGCTCGATATTTCCTCTAATCTGGCTGAGAACCCGCATTTTATTGGCGATGAGTTGGGACTCCTTGTCCTTGACGTACACAAAAAAGTAAAAGGCGAAAACCAGCGCTATGACGGTAAGGGTTGTCAAAATGACCCAACCTTTCTTAGACAGTCTCATACCCGGGATTTATAAAAGTGGACTTCCAAGGCGAAGCGGCTTTACGCGGAAAGCAAGTAGCGATTCTTCCTTTAATTGTCTCTAAGTTAAAAAAATACATCAGTCTATGGAAATACCAAACCTTTGGTATTTCTTTCCCTTCAGACTGTCGCTAGGATTCAGCTATAGGTATTTCTTGAGCAACTTTATCGTGTTTTTGATCCCTTCGTCTTCCGGTTGGTTGAAACCCTCGTATTCGATTCCAATGTAGCCGTTAAAACCGGATTGCTTGACCAGGCCTATCAGTCTTTTGTAATCCATCTTGGGCTGCTCCCCATTGGCATCGAAATCGTAGGTTTTGGCGCTTACTCCTTTGGCATACGGCAGCAATTCTTCAATGCCCTTATAGCGGTCATATTGGTCTTCACATTCAGGTTGCGTAGTACCCCAAGGGTGAGTAATGCAGAAGTTACCAAAATCAGGCAGCGTACCCACATTATACCGACCCACTTCTTTTATAATGGCAGCCAACCAAAAGCCTTTGGAGGAATCACCTCCATGGTTTTCCACCACGATGTTCAAGTCCAACTTACCGGCTAATTCCCCGAGTCTGGATAAAGAGTCAATAGATGCCAATTTTTTCATCTCGGGATCGCCCTCACCATGGAGATTCACGCGCACGGTTCGACATTCTAAAAACTTGGCTGCATCGAGCCATTTTCTATGATTATCTACTGCTTGAAGCCGTTCTTTTTCATCCAGGCCTGCCAAAGGCCCTTCTTCATCTATCATGATCAGGTGGTTGGTGACTCCCACGTCCTGGCTCCTGGTGAGCATCTCTCGGAGATAGGCAGGATTTTGGCCTGCTTCCTTAAAATCTGTCCGCGAGTTACCGAACAAGCCATTTACGTATTCTACCGTACTGATTCCAAATTCTTCCTTGGCCTTGGCCGCAAAGTCAAGATGCGTAAACTTACCTTCTCGAATGGAACGTTGTAACGACCATTCGGCTAGGGAGAGCTCGATTCTTCCTGCTGGGCCGGGATGGGCTTCCGTCAGAGGCTGTAACATGACAGCACTGCCAGCCAGCAATGATTTTTTTAAAAAATCTCTTCGATGTGACATGGTCTTGGGTTTATTAAGAAATATACACCGAAAAATCGGTATAGACAAAATAGACGCAGGTGACCAATTTCATTGGCTAACCGGGTTTGTCTAAAACATCAGCTCGCGTTGTTTACTTGTTGCTAAAATCAAAAAGCTTTCTTTTTTCTTCCTTGGTAAGGTTGTCGTAGCCTTTCTCTGCTATCTTATCCAATATTTTGTCGATTTCTTCCTGTGTGCTGACGTTTACATGTCTGCTAGGCTCAGCGCTCCTGTAATTGTCGGAGGCCGTCTTTCTATACGTAACCTTGACCTTGGGTTTCCTCGCGGAAAGGTTCTCAAATAGACGCCCGACCCATTGAACCGGCAGCCCTAAATCGCGGCCGTCTTGAAGTTGGCGAATATACAAGAAACCCAAAGCAGCACCTCCTAGATGTGCCATTTCACCCCCCGCATTTGCTCCGCTGGAGTTGGCAAAGGCTACTAGAACATAAAAGATAGCAATGTATTTAATTTTAACAGGGCCCAACAAGATCAGATGAAAGGCGGTGTTGGGTGAAAGGGTAGCTGCACCTACTACGATTGCATAAACCCCGGCACTTGCACCGAGCATCAAGGCAGTGTCGACCTGGTCCGCAAATAAAGGAGCGAGGTTGTAGATCAAAAGGTAAAACAAGCCTCCCGATAGCCCTCCTAAAATGTAGAGGTTGACCAATTTTCGGCTCCCCAAGTATTCATTGATCAGCAAGCCGAACCAATAAAGGAAGAGCATGTTGAAGAGAATGTGGAAAAACCCTTCGTGGAGGAACATATAGGTAAAGAGCGTCCAAGGCTGTGATAGAAAATACGTCACGGAAGCAGGCATCATGAGATAGGACAGCATCTCCCGATAGAGATCAGCTGCGCCTCCCAAACTAAGGAAAACCCTAGCTACCATGAAAATGAAGTATAAAAGAATATTGATGGCCAATATCTTGTAGAGGCCATTGTTTTTATGGGTGAATGCGTTTTTTAAATTATACCAGAATCCGCTGTACATACTAATAGAAATTTGTTCTACTCCTTTTCCACATGGTTACCAAGACCGCTCCAATTATTAATCCACTTAGGTGTGCAAAGTGAGCCACATTGTCAGTAGGGTTGCTAACAAAAATATTGTAAACCGTATATAGGCCATAGAATAAAACCAAATATTTTGCTTTTATCGGCATGGGGGGAAATAGCAAAAACAGTTGCGTGTTGGGGAAGAGCATGCCGAACGCTATTAATACGCCGAATAGAGCACCAGAAGCTCCCACCATTGGAATATTGGATTTAAGTTCATAGACCCCGGCCATGTTTTGGTAGGCTCGCTGCTGCAGGCTTTCATCACTTGGGTTTCTGCTATAATCGTCGATCAAATCGTAGATGCCCGGCCCAAAAACGTAGCGGTTTTCAGAAACAAATCGATTGAAAACCTCTGGATCAGGATCAGTCTGAAATTGTTCAATCCGGTTTTCAAGCGCATTCATTTGGTAAGCCGTGTAACCCGAATACAGTACGCCGGATCCGACCCCACAGACCATCCAAAGAGTAAATAATTTCTTTGGCCCCAAGAACTGCTCCAACAAAGGACCGAAGATAAACAGGCCCAACATGTTGCTGAATAAGTGCCAGAAGTCAGCATGCATAAACATATAGGTCAGCAGCTGGAAGGGTAAGAAACGGTTGCTTTCTATATAATACAGCGCAAACATCCCCTGCAGATGCGGAAGGAAGTATGAGGTGATGATAAAAAAGCCGATAGTGATCAGCAATAGGTTCTTTACTACCGGAGTAAGTGCTCTAAACATAGCTTATTGAGAAAAAAAACTAGAAATTTTATTCGTGTCTAATTTGATGAACGTCTTGTTACCCGAAAGCCCATAATTCGGGTTTTGACAGGCAAAGAGTTGGCCAACCAGTGTTTCCATTTCCCGGCTGTTTAATTTTGTCCCCCGCTTAAGGGATGATTTTTTAGCGAGGGATCGAGCAAGATTTTCTTTCTTATCTAAAGAAAGTTCGGACTTAAAATGCTTGTATTGTTCTAGTAACGCCTCAAATAATGCCTTTTCATTGTTGATGGCCACATCAGCGGGTATACCATTGATCAAAACTGCATTTGGACCAAACTCAGCCACTAGAAAGCCTAAGTTAGTCAACTCTTCTTTTAAATCCATTACCAGGGCGAAGTCAGATGGACTTAATTCGATGCTTTGCGGGAAAAGGCATTGCTGGGACGCGCCCGAGGAATTTTCAAGTTGCCGCTTGAACTTCTCGTAGAGTATGCGCTCGTGACTGGCTTGCTGGTCCAATATCAACATACCAAAAGACATCTGCGCCACGATGTGAGCCAGTCCGACCTGAAAGGTCGCGCCCGTATCTTCTGTCTCTGTGGGAGCTGTCAAAGGGTCTTTTTTGTCTGATGTATTCGCTTTGCTAGAAAAGGTAAGCAGTTCCGTCTCGTCTTCTTCTCCCCCTCTCTCCAGATGCTCCAACCCCCCCGCCTGTTGATGCCCTTCAAACAACTTTTGCCAGCCGCTGGGATCTTGTTTTTTGAACGTCGGGGTGCTGAAGGTTTTGTAGCTGTTTTCCCGGCTAACCTCTTGTTTTTTCACCTCGTCATTTTTCCAATTTTCTGCAAAATTGACATCGAAACTGAAATCTAACGTGGGGACGACGTTGTGGGCACCCAGAGCTTGCTTGACGGCAGACCGAACCAGTCCATAAATGGTTCTTTCATCATCAAATTTGATTTCAGTCTTGGTGGGATGGACGTTGATGTCGATATGTGCGGGATCCAAATCCAAGAACAGCACGTAAAAGGGATGTTGGTCCGAAGAAATCAGCCCCTCAAACGCGCTGAGTACTGCATGGTTGAGGTAATTGCTTTTGATATAGCGGTTGTTGACGAAAAAAAACTGTTCGCCCCGTGTTTTTTTAGCTTGTTCTGGCTTCCCTACATAGCCTCTGATTTTAAGCAGAGGGGTATTTTCTTCGCAGGCCACTAACTGCCCCTGATAAGCTTTTCCTAACAGCCCTACCACCCTTTGGCTCAACTTGCCGGGTGTCAGGTTGAAAAGCTCCATATCGTTTTGATACAGGGTAAAGGCGATTTCTGGATAGGAAAGCGCTACCCGTTGAAACTCATCGACGATATGCCTCATCTCCACCGCGTTAGACTTCAGGAAATTCCTGCGGGCGGGTACATTAAAAAAGAGGTTTTTTACGGCGATGGATGTGCCAATGGGGCAGGTTGTAGGTTCCTGCTTTTTGACCTCAGACCCCTCTATGCAGATCAAGCTGCCGAGTTCCGCATCTTTGGGACGGGTTTTCATTTCCACCTGTGCCACAGCGGCGATGGATGCGAGGGCTTCACCCCTAAACCCAAAGGTCCTGATGGCGAAGAGGTCTGCGGATGTGCGGATTTTGGAAGTGGCATGTCTTTCGAAACTCATCCTGGCATCTGTCATAGACATGCCTTTCCCATCATCAATGACTTGAATCAGCATCTTACCTGCTTCCTTCACCATTACTTGGACCTTGGTAGATCCTGCGTCCACTGCGTTTTCCAAAAGTTCCTTCAATGCCGAAGCCGGCCGCTGCACCACTTCTCCTGCCGCAATCTGATTGGCAATGGCATCCGGTAGCAGTTGGATAATGTCACTCATTTCTTTTTCTCCTCCCTTTGGTTTTTAACCGCTTCAAAACGATCCACATGCCCGCACCCATCGTCAAGTAGAGGATATAGTAAAGGATCTCGTTTCCAAGGTAAAGATAGCCCCCCAAGCCTCCCAGTAAGATGACGAAGATAAACAGCCGCAGCAATCCGGAATTATCCATAAAAGTGCTCTTCTTAACCTTGCTTCTAGCTCTAAATGCCCCTTTGATGGCGGAGCGATTGGTAGTATAATAGCCAGGGTCGAAGGGATCTTCTGGTCGGAGAATACCTTCTTCTTCAAGCTCTCTTCTAATTGCTTTGGTGCGCTCCTCTATCTCTTCTTTAATAGGATCGTAATGCCTGGGCGTAAAAGTGAATCGGTGATATTTTCCTAATTTTACTATGGATGGGAGTTTCATTTTTTACCTGTTTTCTTTAATAATTGGCTGCACGCGATCTTTATGGAAAGCCGGTTGCTACCGAGCGCGCAGAAGGAACTTTACATTTGTATTTCAGTTGCTTATACTAATAGTGGTTCCCCTTAAATAAACATACAATAATTTATCCTTTTTTGGTAGGAAAAAAAGAGGGTTTTTGTGTATGTTTGAAATTAACGATGATGCCAACACAAAGGTATTTCAATTATTTTGCAATAAAAATCTAACGATTTCATGGTTCAAAAAGTTTTAGTAGCCCTTTTTGTCCTTTTGTGCTGTTTGAATCTGTTGATTGCCAAAGAAGAGGTTCCTCCTACAATTAAGACACTCGACCCCTTAGAAAGTTACGACAGTCGGAGTCAGGCCCGATGGGTGGACAGCGTGTTCAATAGTTTGACTTTTGAGGAGCGATTGGGACAATTGTTTATGGTTGCGGCGTATTCCAATAAGGATCACCGCCATAAGGAGGAGCTTTCAAAACTGATCAGGGAGGAACATATCGGCGGGTTGATATTTTTCCAGGGCGGGCCGGTAAGACAGGCGCACCTGACCAACCATTTTCAGTCCATCACCAAAACCCCACTTTTTATAGCCATGGATGCGGAATGGGGGGTTAGCATGCGGTTGGACAGTGTTTTGCAATTTCCCAAACAAATGACTTTGGGCGCCATCCAAGATAGTCGTTTGATCTATAAAATGGGGCAGGAGATTGCGGGACAGTTCAAAGAACTGGGCATGCATATCAATTTTGCCCCGGTGGTGGATGTTAATTCTAACCCGGACAATCCGGTAATTGGATACCGATCATTTGGAGAGGAAAAGACTTTAGTGGCCCGAAATTCCTTGGCCTACATGAAAGGTCTTCAAGATGCAGGAATCATGGCCAACGCCAAGCATTTTCCCGGCCACGGTGACACAAATGTTGATTCCCACTATGCTACTCCTGTTATCCATAGTTCCCGTGAACAAATTGTTGATATTGATCTTTACCCTTACCGGCAGCTGATTGACGAAGGATTGATGAGCGTGATGGTCGCTCACCTGCATGTACCGAGTCTCGGCAGCAAGCCTAATCTGCCCACAACATTGTCCAAAAGTGTGGTTACTGATCTACTCCGAAAGGAGATGAATTTCAACGGGTTGATATTCACCGATGCCCTGAACATGAAAGGCGTAAGCAACCTGCATAGGCCGGGAGAGGTCGATTTACTGGCTTTGCTGGCAGGGAATGATATTTTATTGTATGCACAGGATGTTCCCAAATCCAAGCGGCTGATCATGGAAGCGGTGGAGCAGGGTAGGATCAGTCAGGATGAAATCGACGAGAGGATAAAAAAGGTTCTTAAAGCCAAATATTGGTCGGGTCTTCACCGGCCGCAGAAGGTGGACACCCACAAGCTCGCGGAACGGATCAACGGCTTCGGCACGAAAGCGTCTATTGAGGAATTATACGCTGCGGCCATTACCGTAGCCACCAATGAAAACCAATTTCTCCCATTAAAAAATATTGAATTGTTGAAGATGGCCTCTATCACCATCGGCGGGGACGGCGATGTTTTCAAGAAGCACCTGAACAGGTATGGGCGTTTCGACCACTTCGACCTCCAAAAGAACAGCAGTGATGTAGCCCTTGCAGATTTGGAGCAGCAGCTTCAGGAGCACAATACCATTGTGGTAGGTTTGATGGGGATTACCAACAATCCCAAACGAGACTTTGGCGTCAATCATAAGACCATCGCGTTCATCAAAAAGCTTGGTGAAAAGCATACCGTAATCACTGTGCTTTTCGGAAATTCGTATGCAGCTAAATTTTTAGACGGTATGCCGCATCTTGTTGTAGCTTATGAAGAGAATGAGTTTACCGAAAAGCTGGCTCCTCAGGTCATCTTCGGGGGGAGGGATGCTCAGGGGGTTTTGCCGGTAACTGTAAGTTCCAAGCTCCCTGCGGGGAGTGGAGGTTACCTGGCGGGTATCAATAGGCTGGGCTATTCTATTCCGGAAAACCACGGAATGGACAGCTACACCTTGATGGAGATCGATGAGATGATGGAAAGAGCCATCTCCAGAAAATCTACCCCTGGGGGGACAGTTTTGGTG
>Ga0079224_100007143_pt1 | contig 14934 bp, 25 predicted proteins | sample Stecom2015_FD_80414 | JGI IMG/M metagenome (GOLD analysis project Ga0079224, IMG submission 80414) | Agricultural soil microbial communities from Utah to study Nitrogen management - Steer compost 2015 | ecosystem: Environmental > Terrestrial > Soil > Agricultural land | place: USA: Utah...
CCGAGCCCCGTGGGCCCCATCAACACGGGCCTCATCAAGTGGCACAGCGGACCCTGCGGCTACCTCACAACCAAGGGAGCGTGCTTGTCTTGCAGAAACCGCAAGGAGGGCGACCTGGATCGGCTGAGCCGCAAGGGGAAGAAGCAGCTCGCGGAGCTGGAGGCGAGCGAGAAGCTGAAGGCCCCCTGACCGCGGAAGAGGCCCTGGAAATCTTGGATCAGGCCCTCGCTGTCGAGGACGGCGATCCGCTGGTCGCGGATCTCCTCTTCCTGCTGGAGCACGTCTACCTGATGACCTCCAGAACGACGGGTTCCATCCTGGCCTGGCGCAACGCGGACGACCGTGGCGACAGCAAGGCCGCGAACAAGTACCGCCTCCAGACGAACCGCTACGCCGAGAAGGCAGCGAAGTTCATCCACGCCACGAAGGGAAAACTTGACCTCTGACTTGACCTGCTAGGTTTAGACTTTATAGTCATAACACACGTCGCGCGTGCGACATTGAGGGAACCATGAACAAGCGATTCAAACTGTCCGCCATCTTCCCCCCGCTGGATGAGCCGAAGAGCCGAGAAGAAGCCGTGATCCTGGCGGAAGGCTGGGAGCTGGCTGTCAAACACATGCAAGACCTTTGTGCGAGGTCTGCCCGTAACCGTGCGCTCTACTGGAAAGAGCTGGTGCTCCTGGTTGAGTGGACCATCGACAAGGCCAGGATCGAAAACAAGTGGCTCCCCTTCGCGGAGCACCTGTTCTTCAAGATGGCTTGTGACGCATCCCTGCACGGAAACGAGTGGGGAGGCGATGAGGATCTGATGAAGATCCTGCGCGTCTCATGGCAGAACGAAACCAGGGCCATTCTGCGAGAACTGAACATCGGGGTGACCGTGCCACCCCCCCCTGTCCCCACCGAAGAGCACCCCGAGCCTGCTCCGAAACCTGAGTGGGCCTGACCGCTTGCCCCTTCGGGGGCCTCTCCCTGCTGACCTTGCAAGGTTGGTAGAGACGGGCCGACGAAAGGAACATCATGGCTGCACACCATCGAAACCAGTGGACCAGCACGAAGGCCGAAGATCGGGCTCGCGCTGAGGCCAAAGACATGGCCGATTTTGACTTCAGAATGGGCACCATCGCCCAAGAGAAGACCCTGTGGAGGATGGCCGAGAGCCACGTTGACCGATTCAAAACCGCGCCCTGGATTCGTGGCCTCTGGGCGAGAACCTACCAGGCCCGCATTGCTGAGCTGAGGGAACCATGAAACGCCACACCATCACCGAAGACGTGCGGGAATGCCGCACCTGGCGCAAGCAAATGCCAGCCAACATGCAAGAGCTGGTGGACGCTTGCGTTCACCCGAGCAAACAGCACGAATATGCCTTGAAAGCAGCGGTGCCCTTCCTGGCACCCTGGCTCATGAAGCAAGGCTTTCCTGAAAAGTTGGAAACGCCAGACGACTTCGCCAAGGCCGAGCAAGCCATCCAAGTAGTTTGCGGCAACCGAGATACAGTCTTTGACCTCGGTTACCTGGGGTTGCTCGAATACAGGATGAAACCCGAGCTGGTGAGTCACACCATCACCAAGGCCGCGCGTGAGACCATCCTGGCCACCGAGCTGACGGCCTGGCCTCACGAAACGCCTCGCATGATGCAGGGAGCCATCATCTTGGAAGCCCCCCCGGGCGAAACCTTGCTGGGTCAGATCGTCAGCATTGCCTACATGGGGGCCGACAAGGGCATCGCTGGCGTAACCGACAACTGCCGCATGATGGTCTACACCGAAGATGAGGACGAAGGGGCCTGCGCCATCGACGCCTTCAGGCTGGAGTGGGATGCCAGCGACAACGCCACCGTGAAGGATTCGATCCTGAAGGCATCGCTGGAAAATGGCTCTGTTCATAGGCGAGCCCCCATCGTCTACAGCGACATTCAGGAGACGCAAGAGGTGGTAAGCCGGTCTTCTATCCTGGGGTTCCTCTTGCGCTTCGTGCTGCTCATGCAAGCCGAAGGGAGTCCCCTGAGCACAAGCCACGACAAGGCCACGCTCCCCGATGGACGACCTTGCAAGCCTGGCCAGGGCTACTCGAAACGCACCGTTCGCATCAGCCCCAAGCCCACCCCTGCGCCTGCTGTGACGCCCGGGGAGGGGGGGAGCCACGCGCCTCCTGTCCACCCTTCGGGCCTGGTGCCCAAGGAAGTGGAGGTCAGCGGGTTCTTGCGCCGACAGCCTTGCGGGAAAGAGGGCAAGGATCGGAAGTGGATCTACATCACCGCTCACAAGAGCACGCGCTACGTTCACCCTGAGCGGCGCGTGCGCGTCATCTGAGGGAACCATGATCTCAGCGTTCAAGCTCGCCGTCAGCGTCCAGCTCGACGGCAACCCCTACATGCTCTTTACCTCCTACTTCCGCGAGTCCATGTGGGCCCTGGAAGCAGGGAAGGGCAAGGGCAAGGTCAAGGAGGGCAAGCCCGCCGACAGAAGCCTTGCTATGGCCATGCTGCGAGCCAGGGCCACCGTGCGGGCCTCCAGGCGCGACCTGGAGCGATTCCTGATCCCCCTCCAGGCCAGCAACGAGTACGGCCTGGACAGCCCCGCCGAGTGCTCGGGGTGTGGCGTCAGCGGGCCGGGGTGCTCGGTGTGCAAGCGGGTCAACACCTTCCACGGGCCCATGCTGGCGTATCGACTTGTAAGGTTGCTCGGGGTGGTGGTGCGCCGCCATGACCTCTCGTGGCTTCACGAGTTGCCCGAGAGCATCAAGCTCGGGGTGGTCACGGTCAGCTTTCCACGCAAGGGCCTCAGCCCCGTCGAGGAGCGGTGCCTTGTGATCAAGGACGGCAAGCACACCATCCTGGTGCGCGAAGTGCATACCACCGAGACGGATCTCCCCTCGTGGGAGAAGCAACCGTGCCTCTTCGAGCTGGGCGAGCCTGTTGCTGCGCCAGCTCCCCTGAGTGCTCAACCCTCTACCCCTGCTGCACCCTTCGAGGACGGGCAGGGTACGCTGGAGTTTCTATGACACGTCCGCTTGATGCCTTCGGGCGCCCCATCGTCGAAGATCGAAAGCCTTACGACACGGCGTTTTTCAACGCCGTGAACGAGCTGTGCGCCGAGCTGGTCAAGAGCAAGGAAGGCTTCATGCTGACCTCTTGCTTGCAAGCCACGAAGGTCGCACTGAACGACACCACCACCCCCTTTTTCCCCAGGGTCTTGCGCAAGGGAGACACCTTCGATGTAGCAACGGAAGCGGTGCGGATTCTGGGCCCGCAAAACGTCCTGCGGTGGTTGCACAAACAGAAACTTACAACTATAAACTATAAAGTCTAAACCATGAGCGAGAGCAAGATGAGCAAGGAAGAAGTCAAAATCGTGGCGCGTTTGGTTGGTGTAACGCGCTCCCACGTTGTTCTGGATCTCCTGGTAGAAGACCTAGAAGTTGGGTTCGCGCCCAACGTCAAACCAGGGCCCCTGTTTGGCGAAAAAGTGCTCGTGACCATCCTCCGAAGCGGCATCCCCGACGAAGCTCCGAGGGTCGTCAACATGATCAAACACGAGCCCAAGCCCCCCGCTGCGGCTCCCCCCCCCTCGGGAGGAAAGTGATGTCCAGCTACGTCACGGCGCTGGTCAACACCGATCGCCACATGGGGCAGCTACGGCTGACGCCGCTCCAATGGGAATGGCTGTACAAAGTGCGAGACGGCAAGCCTCGCATGATGATGCCCTACTCCACCCCTCCCTTTCGTCGCCTGGCTTACCTGATGCTGGTCACGATCCAAGAGGTCAGCCCTGCCGAGAAGAAGCAGGGCAAGACGCCGATGGCGACGATCACCGAAGCGGGGCTGGACTTCGTGCGGCAGGTCGAGGCGAAGGCCGCGGAACCTCCCCCCGTCGCCAACGATGAGCGCGAGTCCGACACGGGGCAGGGGAGCCTGTTTTGAAAGTGTCGGAAGCCCTCAGCATGGCGGGAGAGCGAGGGCGCCTCACGGCTGCCAGCGATCGAGCGTTGCTGGTGGCGTGGGGCGAGCTGCTAGGGGCTGCCCCCAACAAGCAACGCGCTTGGTCCCTCTTCCGCGTCGAGCAAGAGGTCAAGGCGCGGGGTCTGACGTTCGCGCTTCAGGAAGGGCGCCACGGGGGCCTGGAGGTCGCCAACGTCTTTGGAGGGATCACCTACGCCCTTCCCGCGATCAACTTCTTCCGTATGGAAAATTTGGTACCACCCACGATCTACCATCGTGGGGCTTGGCTTTTTTTGGTGAACAACCTGCAAGGAGGATGAACATGGGCGAAGGAAGCAAAATCGCGTGGACTGACAGCACCTTCAACCCCGTGAAGGGGTGCGAGAAGGTCTCCGAGGGCTGCAAGTTCTGTTACGCCGAGCGGGACACGAAACGCTATGGGCTGAAGCTGTGGGGGGCCACCGCGCGAAGGGAGCGCACCAGCGCGAAATACTGGAAAGACCCCCACAAGTGGAACAAGCGAGCGCAGCAAGCGGGGAAGCCCGAGCTGGTGTTCTGCGCGAGCTGGGCGGACGTGGGGGAAGATCACCCCGACTGGATCGAGCCGCGACGCGACCTTGCAAGGTTGATCGAGGCTACGCCGTGGCTGGTGTGGCTCCTGCTCACGAAGCGCCCCGAGAACATGGTGCGGCTCTTCGGGGAGGCAGGATGGACGGGGCCCTGGCCCACGAACGTCTGGGCAGGCACCACCGTCGAGAACAAGAAGGCCACCGAGCGGATCGAGCACCTGTTCGGCATCCCCGCCGCGTTGCGCTGGCTGTCGTGCGAGCCATTGCTGGAAGAGCTGGACCTGACGCCCTGGATCGTGCCCCCGTACCCCCAGCACGAAGGCGAAGCGGAAGCCTGGGAGGCTCGCTACGGCAACGCCCCCTGCGGACTCGATTGGGTCATCGTGGGGGGCGAGAGCGGCCCTGGGGCCCGCCCCTGTGACCTGGGCTGGGCGCGCTCGATACGCGACCAGTGCGCGGTGGGGAAGGTGCCCTTCTTCGCTAAACAGATGGGGACTGTTTGGGCCGGTGAAAACAAAAGCAAAACGAACAAGGGTGAAGATCCAGCAGAGTGGCCGGATGACTTGCGAGTTCAGGAGGTACCTCGTGTCTAAAGACCTACAAAAAGCAAAAGCGAGGAAACTACGCTACCGCGCCAAGAAACATGCGGAAAAGTATGGATCTGGTGCCGGAGATCAACGCGGGAAGCACAAGAACCACGTTCGCAAAGAAAAGCATCACCGCTGGGCAAATGGTCGCATGATCACCAGCCAAGGATACGTAGCGATAGCTGTGCCAGAAGATCATCACCTTCGGCAAGCGCATGGCTACGCTTATGAACATCAAATCGTTGCTGAAGAAAACCTTGGAAGGAGACTGCTTCCAGGGGAACACGTCCATCATAAAAACGGCCAACGCGACGACAACCGACCTGAAAATTTGGAGGTTCTTACATCCAGCGATCACGCTAGAGAACACGCAAAAACTTCAAGATCGAGAGACGTTCTAGGACGGTTCGTAAAAGGAACCCGATCCTGAGCCCTGGCCCGATCACCTGGCCCATCTCGGAGCCCAAGGGCGGCAACCCCGCCGACTGGCCCGAAGACCTGCGCATCCAAGACTTTCCCCTCATCCCCATTCCAACCTTACAAGGAACATCATGCCCCTTCCCCAACAGTTCGTTTTCTGGCGCGGCTCGGTTGAACACATGGTTCAAGATCCAAGCACAGCCATCACCTCGGACTTCAACGAGCAGGCTTACAAAGCCCTGAAGGAAGCCGCTCTTCTCCTCGACAAGCAACTCCCCGAAGGCGCGGCCTTCATCGTGGGCATCGTCATGCCTACTACCGAGAAATGCCCCAACTGCGACGAAGATCACGAGACGACCGAAACCGTCTACGCATCGTCGTGCCACGATCACGACATCGCTCACCAGCTCGCTTCGCACGTCGCCAACGACATTCATAAAATGGCTGAAATCCAGCGCGTCAACGAACGCAACCGAAAGGCAGACTGATCATGCACCTGAAGCCCATCTCGTTTCACCAGATCCCCATCATCCTCAACGGCAAAACGCACCTGGCGCCGTTCCAGATCCTTGTTCACAACGGCGAGCCCATGATTCGCCTGGGAGACACGCTGATCACCTTCAACAAGGATGGCTCGTTCAAGACGATCGATGGCCGTTACCGAAAGGCCACGCCAGAGGACATCCAGGCGGCGCGTGAGTTTTCGGCCTGCTTGGCGCTGCTGGATAACGCCCGGGGGAGGGCGCCTGAGCCTTACTTCCCCCCTGGAACCGACGCCCACGAGAGCGAGAAGCGGGGCTGGCCTCAGCAGGCCGCAAACCCACAAGCGAAGGCCAAGCTCATCATCATCCCGGGTGGGGAGAGCTGATGTTCTTCCTTGGAGCCCCCGAGCCCAACTGGTTCGAGCAGACGGACGTGCCGTTGTTCGTCTCTGACACCAGGCTGCGACGCTACAAGAAAGGTGTGTGATGCGTGCCAACGCCTTCAAGGAGGTCGGCGTCGAAGATCCTGCTGGAAGCTGGTTTCCCCCTGAACCCCCAACGAACGTGGAGCCGAAAAATGGATGAACCGATCCCCGCCGACAGCGTTGCAGGAGAGATCCTGCTCCGAGCTGCTGAAGCTCACCACGAGACGACGTGCCCGGCCTGCCAAGGGCTGAGGCGCCTGGTGCGCGTGAAGACGAACGCTGGCCTGGTGCTCATGCTCTTCTGCCGATGCCTCACCAGCTCTCCCCAGGCCAAAACGCTCCCCCCACCAGCGCCTTGCAAGGTTGATGAGGAACCCGATCCTCTGCTGGGGCTGTGAACCTCAATCACCTACAGGAAAGAAACCACCCCATGAACATCGAAAACATCCAAGCCATCCTCGCCAAAGCTCTCCCGGGTCACGTCATCACTGAGAGCTTCTGCCAGTGGCACGACGACGACGAAGGCAAGGACATCTTCTGCCACGAAATCAGCATCAATAGGCGTGGATACGAACACCGTTACGTTGTGATCAAACTCCATGCGAGTGCTCCATCGCGTGAGCAAGCCTGGAAAGAGGCCATCGAGCGGATCAAGTCCGCTTCCCTCACCCGCGAAGAGCACGCTGCGGTGGATCGCGCGCTCGCAGAGATCACCAAGTAGGCTGCGCCCCCCGCAACTGGATCGTTGCTCCCCTGGCGGAAGCGACAGAAGCGCCAGGTTCAACGCTCACCAGCTCGCGGGGGGCCCCTGCCGTCGCTCACCTTCGGGGCCTTGAAAAAAGATACGGCCCCTCTGTCAGAACCACAAGACTCGCCTCTCTTGGGAGGTGAACCCGAAAGGAACGAACCCATGACCGTCTATCTCGGAAGCGCCTTCTCCCTCAACATGCTGTCCCTCGCCTCTCCCTTCCAGATCAAGGGCAAGCCCATTGAAGTGGAAGAGGCCAAGAAGCTCGCACAAGGCGCTTCCAGCGCCGTTGGCCACGCCAACACCGCCGCTGTCTTCGCTGACGTGCTCGGGCTGCCTGTGGCCTTCAACCGCGCCACCGTGAACCTCAACCCTGGCGATGTGCTCCTCGTCGGTCAGTACCAGGGCCCTCGGCTCGAAGAGGGGGCCACCAAGCTCCCCGATGGCGCCAAGATCGCCTGGATCAAGCTCACCGTCGAGTTAGCAAGCCCGCCCGCAGTACCGAAGCAGCTCATCCTCGGTCCCGCGCCAGACGTTCAGATCGACTTTCCCCTTGAAGCCGGGCACCGTCGCGCTCCCTGACTGCTGCCAGAAGCGCCACCCCTGCCGGTGGAAGGCCGTGGGGATCGAGGGCCGCTGAACCCCGTAGTGGGCCACCCAGAGGTCATAGGGGCTCGGGGAGGTGCCCATCCAGGTCTCCCACCATCCGATCGCGGTGTAGACCAGCACACGCCCAGCTCCCCGATCGATTGCATCCAGGCACGCCTTGACCCGCTGCCTCACCAGCTCGACGGGCAGGTCCATCTGACTCCCAGCCTCGCAGTCCAGCACGGGGGGCAGGTCGAGGTCAGCGGCCTGGCCCAGCAAGAGCGCGGCTTGCTCTTCCGGGTCACGGCTCGCTCGGAAGAAGAGGTACCCCCCCGCCAGCAAGCCCGCCTCTCGCGCGTTCTGAATGTTCTCCCCCACCGTGGGATCAAGGTGCGCCACGCCGTCAGCGACGCGCGCCCACGCAAACCGGATGCCTGCGGCGTGCGCCTGCCTCCAGCTCTCAGGAGAGATGCGCCCCTGGTGCGCGCTCACGTCCACGCCTTGCACGAATGTTTCGCTCATCCGAACGAGCGTAGCAGAGCGGCGATGTGCTCCCAGAGGTAGCTTGCAAGGTTGTCGGCTTCCGCCAGCTCGGGGAGCAACCAGTCCAGCATCAAACCCTCACGGGCAGCGCGCCGAGGTCCATTCCCCAATTGAGCTTCCTGTTGCCCAGCCACAGACCGCTTGCGCGCTGGATCAACTCATCCTCGCCGCGCTCGATCTTGGTGCAACGCGGGCCCTTGATCGGGTCGATGTTCAGGGGATCGATCTGGCCCCCCGCTACGTGCTCCACGATGGTCTTGCCGCCGATGGTCTTCACGTCCGTCACGATGATTCCATGAGCGACCCCTCCCCAGGCCGAGATGTGTTGCTCACGCTCTTTCGATCCAGCGGGGGGGAGCGACCCACCCGCACCGATCACGATCATCCCCGCTGGCTTCACCAGCTCGCGCATGGCCTCCTGGTCGTGGGCGTCTCGGTGGAGGCCCCGCTGCACCGCGAGATTCGTCAGCAGGGTATCAATGTGAGTGATGTGGTTGGCGTAAGGTGCGCGAAGCACGTCGATGACGCCGTTACCGTAGTGCGCCATCCCATCAACCTCATCCAAGGCCAGCGTGCCTCGGACAAACAACATGCACGAGATCATCGTGCGGGCCATCCCGTCTCGCTGCGGCTCTTTGTCGGTCGGCAGGATGGCAACCTTGTAGAGCGGTCGCTTCACAGGATCACCGTAAGAGAGGCCAGCGGAAGCGAGAGCGCGAGCAACGATCGTGTCAGCGAGCATGGCGTGGGTTCCTTTCAGGCAGATGGAGGCACGGGCTCTTGAGGCTCGGCCTGTGCGTCAGGATCATGACCATGAAAGAACGCCTTGCCCAGCGCGTAGAGACCCCAAACGACGTTTCCGAGCATGGCGCCGATGTCCAGCGCCACCTTCTGTCGCGGCGATAGGTTCCATTTGCGCGCGGTGGCAGTCTTGCGCACCGCTTTGCAGAAGTTCCCTACGAACAGAAAGAACGCGACAGCTCCAAGGATGCGGGCTGCGGCAATGGGATGCGCCGTCATCCATGCCTGGATCGAAACTAGAACTACATCTTCCATCACTTCACCTTCTTTTCAACGACCACGGGGGACGGCACAAAAAGGTGCCATACACCGATCATCACGTCACGCATGACGGGGCTCATGAGCATCAGGATCGCCACGAGCAACCGTCGAAACGAGGCGAGCGTTTGTCGCTTCTTAAGACGTTCCTCATGGTACAAAGGACCATGCCCATCGTGATCCTTGATCAACTGGTCTATTCGGGCCAGCTCAGCAAGATGGTACCGTTTGACCGCGTGCAGGTGCTCAAGAGGGTCATCGCTCATCCGAGCGATTTTACCACGATGGAGCCCTGAAAAACCGAAGGCCCCGTGAGAGGTGGAAGTCTCACGGGGCCAGAGAGAGCGAGCTAGTCAATGGCTGACTTTACCGATTTTTTCACGACAAGCAAGGCTTCTTGGTGGACAGAAGCCTACCCGTTGACGGTCTGGGATAGCGTCAGAAACCCCGCTGGCAAGGCCGTAGATATGTCCTTCGGACAGTTCTACGCCCACATGGCGCAGCCCAAGAAGTTCCCTCGCAAGAACAACATTCCTGGCTGGTCTCCCACGGTCTTTCAGGGAAACTACCGCGAGAAAGAGAAGGCCCTCCACGCCAGCGCCCTGGTGCTGGACCTGGAGCCCAGCAAGGAAGAGACCTCCGAAGAGGGCGCGACGCTGGAGCAGATCCAGCAAGCCTGGGGTGGGGTCGGGCACCTTGTCTACGCGAGCTGGAGCCATCGGCTGCCTGGCAAGCTCGGGGTGCCGCGCAACTGCTTCCGGCTGATCCTGCCGATGCCCACGAGCGTCACGACCGAAGAGTACGAACGGCTCGTGAAGTGGGCGCAGCGGCTCTTCCCGCTGCCCTTCGACGCCAGCGCGATCGACATCAGCCGTCTCTGGTACGCGCCTGCGCTGCGGCCCGATCTGGAACATCTGGAGATCGGAACATGCTGGGTCGAAAAGCTACTGGACCCGAGCAAGATCCTTCGCTCGCTCCCCGAAGAGCCCAAGCCCGAAAGGACTCCTTACAAGGTTGAGTTTGTCTCCTCGGGCGAGACCAACGAGGCTTACGTCAAGGCTGCGCTCGACAAGGCAACGGCGGCCATCTTCGGGGCAAAGGACGGCGAGCGGAACAACATCCTGAACCGCGAGAGCTACGCGATCGGTGGACTGGTCGCCGCTCAGGCCATCACCGAGGCGCAAGCCCGCGACGCCATCATGGGCGCAGTGCAGGCCGCGGGATGGCCGCTGCCGCGCAAGAACCTGGCGACGTTCGAGCGCGGCCTGAAGGCAGGGATGGAGGCCCCGCGTCAGGTGCCTGAAAAGAAGCAGCGCCGCCAGGCTCCCCAGGACACCTGGGAGATGCCCCCTCAGAACGATGAGGAGGACGCTCCCCCCTCGGAGCCTCCAGCTCCACCTGAAGGTGGTGGGGGAGGCAGCGGAGGGGAGGAGGAACAAGAGCTGCCCGAAGTGCGCCTGGGCCCTGACCGAACGCGCGTGCTCGATGAAACCTTGGGGCATCTTGGACAGACGTGGACGATCTACCAGCGATCGTGCGAGCTGGTAGAGCCGATCATGGAGTGGATCGCCACCAAGGGAGGACACAAGGAGCGCGCCAACGCGCAGATCCGCTCGATCCACACCGATCGACTTGAAGAGCTTATGGCGAGAGCCATCAACTTTACTGCTTGGAAGAAACCGAAAGACGATGAGGGAGATTTTATGCCGACAAACCCACCCCGATGGCTCGTAAACCAGATCCACAACCGAGGCACATGGGACACGATCCCTCCGCTTCGCGGCGTCGTGGAGTCCCCTGTGCTGCGCCCTGACGGCACCCTGCTCTGCACCCCTGGATACGATGAGGCCACGGGCCTGATCTACAAGCCCAACGCTCACTTCGATCCCATCGACCCCTACCCCAGCGCCCAGACCATCAAGGACTCCCTTGCAAGGTTGTTCAAGCTGGTCAAAGACTTCCCGTTCGAGACCCGCGCGCACCGCTCAGCGTGGCTCGCCGCGCTGCTGACCGTCCTGTGCCGCCCGGCCTTCTCGGGGCCCGCGCCGCTCTTCCTGGTGGACTCCAACGTGCGCGGTGCGGGCAAGACCAAGCTGGTCCACCTGATCGGCCAGATCGTCATGGGCGCCAACGTCGATGCGATGGCCAATATCAATGACGACATCGAAATGGAGAAGCGCATCCTCGGCATCGCCAAGGCTGGCTACCCCATCACCATGATCGATGACATCGCGGGCACCTTCGGCACCCCGAGCCTCAACAACGCGCTCACCAGCACGCGCTTCAAGGGCCGCACGCTGGGGGTCACGGATCTGGCTGGCTATGATCTGCAAACCGTGTGGTTCGCCACGGGCAACAACGTTCAGCTCTTCCGCGACCTTGCAAGGCGCGTATGCCACATGCGCCTGCTGTCGGAAGAGCAACACCCCGAGTACCGCAACCTGCCCGACATCACAGGCGAGGTTCGCGCCAACCGAAGCCTCTACCTCAACTCGGCCCTGAGCCTGGTGCTGGGCTGGTTTGGCGCGGGCAAGCCCACCGTGCAGGTCAAGAGCTGGGGGTCATTCGAGGGCTGGTCGTCGCTCATCCGTCAGATCATCATCTGGTGCGATGAGCCCGATCCTGGCGACACCCGCGAATGGCTCACCGAAAACTCGGACGTGGAAGCCATCGCCCTTGCAAGCCTGATGTCGGGGTGGATCTTCGTGCAGGAACGGCTTGCCTGCCCCGATGGGATCACCGTCAAGCAATGCCTCGACGAGATCGACCTGCGCAAGAGCCTGGACCCCGAGCTAAAGGGCCTCGACGAAGCGATCCACGCGCTCTGCCCCAACGCCACCGATCGCCAGCTCCCTCAGCAGCTCGCACGCAAGCTAGGCCACCTGAAAGATCGCGTCGTGCAAGGCAAGGCCATCACTCACGGTGAGCGCAGCAAGTCAGGGTTGTTGTGGAAGGTGCGCCTGGCTACCCGTCGCGTCTGGGATGTGGCTACGCCCCCCGAAGAAGCCCCTTGCGAAACGCCCCCAGAGACGACGTTACCTTGCGGGGTCGTAAGCCCACATGAGCAGCGCCAGGCCGCGCCTGCTGTAGCCGTCGCCCTTCGCGTACAGCCGCTCTCCGCTCTTGTGGGCCTGGGCGAGATGGCGCTTCACGAAGTTGTTGCGCCGACGCTGCCACCAGGCCGACAGCTTGCGCCAGTCCCCTCCAGCTCGACGGTACTGCGAGACGAATTGCCCCGCCGACAGTGCCCTCTTGCTGACCCCCAGCGAGCGCGCCACGGGGGCGTACTGCTCTACCCTCGATAGCGAGGCCCAGCGGTAGCTCTCCATGCCGTCAGGCTACCCCGAGCTGGACCAGAGAGACACCCGGGGAGGGGGGGTGTGCTGCGTCAAAGACGTTGGTTCACAGGTGACGTAAGACACCGTAACCAAAAGTTATCTCATGGTCGAGTTATCCACAGGCTGTGGATAACCAGGGGGGAGGGGTTCCTTGCGACATCCAAGAAACCAGCAGTAAGGACACGTCTTTTTCAAAAGACGGCCTTTTTTCCATCAACACCCTATCAACACCGCATCAACACCCTATCAACACCACCAAAATCACCACGTTTCTCCGAGGAAAGAAGGGTACTTTTCCAAGAAAGGTGCGGAGTTACCTTTCAACACCCAAGAATCCTGAAGCATCTTCGTTACTTAGACACCCTTGGTGTTGATAAATGCCTTTTTGGGCTTTGGAATATTTTTTGTGTTCGATTTTGTGCATTATGGTTCCACTAACGGGAGAGAGACAAAAACACGTTTTGGGGACGGGGGCGAAAATCGATTTATCAACACCAGCAGGGTCCAAGCTGGCGGGATGCTTGAGGATTCTTGGGTGTTGATAGGTAAAACGGCCTTCTTTTGAAAAACGGTCCAAAAACCAGCAACGAATGTGGCCATTTTGGTGGTGTTGATAGGGTGTTGATGCGGTGTTGATAGGGTGTTGATGGAAAAAAGGCCGTCTTTTGAAAAAAAGTCAGCTTCTCAGCAGAAAACGAGACTTTCTGCGGAGCGTCAAAGACCTCCCCCCCTCCCCGGGCGTCATCTGTCGAGTTTGCAAGACAAACTCAACGTGCTTACAGTGCCCCCATGATCCTCGGAAAACTCCTCGCCCTCGTCCTCACCAACGGCATGACTCTCCTCCCTGGCAAGGAGGTACCGAAAGAGCTGGTGAACGTCGGCACGGACCTGTTCATCGCAGCGATTTTCTGGGTGGACGGCGTTCCCAACGAGCAGCCCCATTGGGAGGTCAATTGCAGCGGGGGAGCCTTCGCCCGGCTCTTTCAGGAGTACGAAGACAATTTGGGGCTGCTTCAGCGAGCGATGACCTTTTCGGCCAAGTTCGCCCAGCTCCCGCAAGATCCTGAGCAGCGCAAGGTCGAGGTGCTTGCCCTCAAGGAAGAGGCTTACAAGGATCTGGACGACAAGGAATCCAGAGAGCTGCATGAGCTGGTGAAGAAGATGGCTGAAGCGAAGGAAGAGCTGGCCAAGGCAAGCCAGCAAATCTCTATCCAGATCGCGGAGAGCCAGGTCGCTCGCGTGGTGCGGCAAATGAGCGTTGAAGACATGGCCAACCTGATCCTGGTGCGGCAGACGCAGGAGGCCAGCACGCGGATCGAAGTGGAAGAAGACGATGACCCCGCCACGGGCGAGGAGGGCAAGCCCGAAGAGGCTGCCTCGTGAGCAAGCTCTACGCTTCAACGCTTGCAGCGTGGGAGAAAGCGTCCGTGGTGGTCGGGCGCAGCCATCCTGCTTCCAAGAAAACCTATGAGGCCCCTGTCGATCGCGTTCGGACGTTGGATGACTTGCGAGCCTGGGTCGAGGGCAACATACGGATCAACCAGGGAAATGCGTTTCGCTGGCAGATCAAGAACGCGAATGGGCGCGTGCTAGCGATGGGCTTCTTCACCTTCCATCAGGTTCCTGCCCAGCAAAAAAACGTGCCCGAGGGACAGCTTCAGGAGGGGTGACCTTGGCCCGTCGCAGCCTTACAGTGAGGCTTTCGGATGAGGACTGTGAGCGCCTTGCAAGGTTGGAGCAACGCTTCGGTGGTGGTCACCGGATCAAGGGCTGGATCGTGTCACAGGCGTTGAGGGCTCTGGAGGAACGGGATGGCATCGAAGAAAAAGGTCGGCGTGGAGCTGGACAAAGAGGCGAGCAATTTCCTGGGGAACCTGCTGGGCAACGTGGGGCAGGTCGTGGGGCTCATCGGGCAGGTCGGTCAGGGCATCAAGAAGGTGGCCGAGACGATCGAGCAGGGGCAGAGCATGAAGCCCACGGTGGAGATCGATCCCTTCAACCCGGAGAAGCCGGTTACGATCAAGGTCAAACGAGGCAAAAACCATGACGCTCACACTCCTGTACGCGCTGCCGAGAACCCCCCAGAAACAGAGCCAGCAAGAAGCGGAAACGCTCGCCGTCCAGCTCGAAGAGCCCGGTAACCTGGAAGCCTTGCGCCTCCAAGAGCGGTCGCGGGCGGTCGCCACGGTCGCAGATGAGGTGCAGTTTGAGGTCGTTTACACCGCGCTC
>Ga0079224_100007144_pt1 | contig 14933 bp, 13 predicted proteins | sample Stecom2015_FD_80414 | JGI IMG/M metagenome (GOLD analysis project Ga0079224, IMG submission 80414) | Agricultural soil microbial communities from Utah to study Nitrogen management - Steer compost 2015 | ecosystem: Environmental > Terrestrial > Soil > Agricultural land | place: USA: Utah...
CCTTTCGTCCGGTCCGATGCCCGGCATCGTTCGCTCGCGGCCACCGGCCACGAGGCGGAGCCGTGACGTCGACGGCGAACGTCGCGGGTCATGCCCTTGGCGGCGAACGGTCAGGCGGCTTCGCGGTGCTCGCCCCGGTAGGCGGCCAGCGCCTGCGCGACCTGCGCGCGGATGCGGGCAGCGGCCTCGGTTTTCACCGGACCGTAGCCGCGGATCTCGAGGTAGAGCTTCACGATGTCCGTCGCCTGGCGCACGTTCGCGGGCGACAGCGTGGCGAGCAGGGTCTCGACCGTCTGCTCGAGCTCGACGATCAGCTCCCGCTCGAGGCGGCGCTCGGCGGTATGGCCGAAGGGGTCGAGCTTCGTGCCGCGCAGCCGGCGCAGGCGTGCGAGCACGCGGAACACGGGGAGTATCCAGCCGCCGAATTCGCGCTTGCGCGGCCGCCCGCGCGCGTCGACGCCGCGACTGATGAGCGGCGGGGCGAGGTGGAAGCGGAGCTTCGCGCCGGGACCGTATTCCTCCCGGAGCCGCTCGAGGAAACCGCTCGCGACGTGGAGCCGCGCGACCTCGTACTCGTCCTTGTACGCGAGCGTCTTGAACCAGGCACGCGCGACCGCGTCGGTGAAGGGCAGGGCGCCCCCGGAGGAGAATGCCGCTTCCGCGCGACGCGCGCGCTCCACGAGCGCGCGGTAGCGTTCCGCGAGGCGGCTGTCCTGGTACTCGGTGAGGAACGCCACCCGCCTCTCGATCACGCTCTCGAGCGGCTCGTGCGCGAACGAGGTCTCCGCGCGCCGGAGCCGGGCCTCGACGAGCTCCGGCTGCGCGGCGGCGAGCCGGCCCCAGCCGAACGCGCGCCGGTTGTTCTCGATTTCCACGCCGTTGAGCTCGATCGCGCGCAGCAAGGCGTCGGCGGACACCGGCACGAGCCCGCGCTGCCAGGCATAGCCGAGCATCAGCACGTTGGAGTAGATCGTGTTGCCGAGAAGCTGCTCGGCCAGCTCGTTCGCCGCGACGGTGGACAGCTCGCCGACCGCACGGCGGATCGCTTCGATGCGCTCGTTCGCCCGGAGATTGGCGTCCCGGAAGCGCACGAAGTCGGCCGTCGACATCTCGGTGCTGTTCACGGCCGCGCGCGTGTGGCCGGCGCGATAGGTGGCCGATGCTTTCGGCGAGGAGCTGACGACGAGGTCGCAGCCGATGAGCGCGTCCGCGCGCGCACGATCGATCCGCACCTGGTTCAGCGCTTCAGGCGCCTGCGCGAGGCGCACGTAGCTCAGCACGGGCCCGAACTTCTGCGCGAACCCGGTGAAATCGAGGACGCTCGCTCCCTTGCCTTCCAGGTGAGCCGCCATCGTGATCAGGGCGCCGACGGTGATGACGCCGGTGCCGCCGACGCCGGTCACGAGCAGGTCGTAGCTGCCTTCGATGCGCGGAAGCACGGGGTCGGGCAGCGCCGCCAGGCGATCGTCCGGGAACTCCTGCTGCCGGCGTGCCGCCAGTTTTGCGCGCTCGCCGCCCTCGACCGTGACGAAGCTCGGGCAGAACCCGTTGATGCAGGAAAAGTCCTTGTTGCAGCTGTTCTGGTCGATCTGGCGCTTGCGGCCGAACGGCGTCTCCTTCGGCACGACCGAGAGGCAGTTCGACTCGACCGAGCAATCGCCGCAGCCTTCACACACGAGATCGTTGATCACGACGTGACGGTTCGGGTCCTCGAGCAGGCCGCGCTTGCGCTTGCGGCGTTTCTCGGTGGCGCACGGCTGGGCGTAGATGAGCACGGTGACGCCGGGCGTATCGCGCAGCTCGCGCTGGATCGCGTCCAGGTCACGGCGGTGCGACAGCGTCGTGCCCGCCGGGAAATCGGCGAGATCGAAACGCTCCGGCTCGTCCGACACCACGGCGATGCGCTGCACGCCTTCGGCCCGCACCATGTGCGCGATGCCTTCCACCGTGACGGGGCCGTCGACCGGCTGGCCACCGGTCATGGCAACGGCGTCGTTCACCAGGATCTTGTAGGTGATGTTCGCGTTCGCCGCGATCGCCTGGCGGATCGCCACCGAGCCCGAATGATAGAACGTGCCGTCCCCGAGGTTCTGGAACGCGTGCCGCCCGCCGTTGAAGAGCGAGCGCGTGATCCAGTTGATGCCCTCGCCGCCCATCTGGATGAGCCCTTCCGTGTTCCGGTCCATCCAGTTGGCCATGAAATGGCAGCCGATGCCGGCGAGCGCGAGCGAGCCTTCCGGCAGGCGCGTCGAGGTGTTGTGCGGGCAGCCGGAGCAGAAGTACGGCGTGCGGGCGGCACCCGCGATCTCGATCGGCGGGCCCGCGTCGGCGGCGAGCTTCGCCGCGCGCGCCGACAGGTCGAGCCCGGGGAATGCCCGGTCGAGTCGCGCCGCGACGATGCCGGCGAGCTGGACCGGCGAGAGCTCGCCGGTCCACGGGATCAGCTTCGCGCCGTTCTCGTCCTGCTTGCCGATCATGCGCTCGGGCTTCCTGCCCGGGTAATCGTAGAAATACTCCTTGAACTGGCTTTCGATGATGCCGCGCTTCTCCTCGACGACGAGCACTTCCCGCTTGCCGCGCACGAACTCGAGCGCAGGCTGGTGCGCGAGCGGCCACACCATGCCCACCTTGTACACGTCGAGCCCCAGGCGGCGGGCTTCACGCCGGTCGATCCCGAGCAGCCTGAGCGCCTCCATGAGGTCGAGGTGCCCCTTGCCCGTGGTGACGATGCCGTAGCGTGCGTCCGGGACGTCGAACACGCGGCGGTCGATGGGGTTGGTTTCGGCGAAGGCGATGGTGGCAGCCTTCTTCGCCTCCATGCGCTCCTCGATCTGCGGGCCGGGGTAGTCCGGCCAGCGGATGTGCAGCCCGTCCGGCGGCGGCACGAAGTCGGGCGGCACGCGGAACTCGGGCGGCGGCGGCAGCTCGACCGACATCGCGGATTCCACCGTCTCCGAGATCGCCTTGAACGCGACCCACATCCCGGAGAAGCGGGACAGCGCGATCCCGTAGAGGCCGAACTCGAGGTACTCCGCGACGTTCGCCGGGTTGAGGACCGGCATGAACCACGCCATGAACGCCACGTCGGACTGGTGCGGCATGGAAGAGGAGACGCAGCCATGGTCGTCCCCGGCGACGACCAGCACGCCGCCGTGCGGCGACGAGCCGTAGGCGTTGCCGTGCTTGAGCGCGTCGCCGGCGCGATCGACGCCCGGCCCCTTGCCGTACCAGATGCCGAAAACCCCGTCGACGGTCTTCGTCGGGTCGGCCTCGACCTGCTGCGACCCCAGGATCGCCGTGGCGGCGAGGTCCTCGTTGACGGCGGGCAGGAAGCGCACGTCGTGCGCCTCGAGCAGCTCGCGCGCGCGCCAGAGCTCCAGGTCGTAGGCCGCGAGCGGCGAGCCCCGGTAGCCCGAGATGAACCCGGCGGTCCGGAGCCCGGCGGCCCGGTCGAGCGCGCGCTGCATCAGGGGCAGGCGCACCAGCGCCTGCGTGCCGGTCAAAAACACCCGGCCGGTCTCGCGCCGGTACCGGTCGATGAGCTCGTAATCGTCGAGCGGGCGGGTTGTGCGCGCTAGCGGCTGTGCCGTGGCCATGGCGGTTCCCCGGGGAGCTCCGTGGCCGCTCATGGTGGCAGAATCCGGCCGAAATGGGGTGCCATAATGGCCCGATTTTTCCGGCTGGTGCGCAATATCATTTCATACACGTCTGAAATATGGCATTCTGTTGCATTTTCGAGGGAGAGAAGGAAATGCAGCTCGATCGCCGGGACCGCGCCCTGCTGAAGGCGCTGCAACGGGACAGCCGGCTCACGATGCAGGAGCTTGCCGGGCTCACCGGGATGTCGTCCTCGGCCTGCTGGCGGCGCGTCAAGGCCCTCGAGGAGGCGGGGGTGATCGAGCGCTACGCCGTGCTGGTGAACCCGCAGAAGGCGGGCTTCACGTTGTCCTCCATGACGCTGGTGTCGCTCGCCCGGCACGAGGAGCGCAACGTCGAGCACTTCATCCGGGAGGTCGCGCGGCACCCGGAGGTGCTGGAGTGCTTCGCGACCAGCGGGGAAGCCGACTTCCACCTGCGGGTCGTCGTCGAGGACATCGAGGCGTACAACCGCTTCCTCGACGACTTCATCTTCAAGCTGCCCGGCGTCTCGCAGGTGCGCTCGAACATCGTGCTGAAGGAGATCAAGCTCGACACCGCGCTGCCGTTCCGGGACTGACGGGACGGGTCGCCCCCCTGCGGTCCGCGCTCCTGCCGCTAAAATGAACCGGTGTCGTTGACATTGCGGAGGGACCGGACATGTCATTCGACCCGTTGCTCGTGCTCGTCGGCCTGGCGCTCGCGCTGGCGCTGGTCGCACTCGGCGGCGGCCTGTACGAGTTCAGCGTCGTCGACCCGGCCTGGCCACGACGCTTCGACCTGATCCAGCCGGACCGGGGCGGAGTGTCCCGCAAGCGCTTCTGGATCCCGGCGCACGTCGCCTTCGAGCTCGTGCTGCTCGCCTCGCTCTTCGTCGCGTGGCGCGCCGCCGAGGTGCGGTCCTGGCTGCTCGTCGCGCTCGCGAGTCACGCCGTGATGCGCCTCTGGTCCGCGTTCGACTTCATCCCCAAGGCGCTCGCGTTCGAGAAGGCGGCGGAGGGCACGCTGACCGAGGACGCGGCGCGCCGCTGGACACGCCGCAGCCGGCTGCGACTGCCGCTCGATCTCGTCACCTGCGCGGCGCTGCTCGTCGCGTTCGCCGAGAGCGCGCGCCTCGCCGGGGACTGAGGCGTCGGCCCGGGTTTTCCGGCTAGACTCGGTTCATGGAGATCCGCGAGCGGCCCCCATTTCAAGCGCAGCTCCTCGACATCACGCACGAGGCCGTGATCGCATTCGACGTCGAAGAACGGATCGTCTACTGGAATCGCGGGGCCGAAGAGACCTACGGCTGGACCGCCGCCGAAGTGCTCGGCAAGCCGGCGGACGAGATCCTGCGTCCGCTCGACCGGCACTGGCGCAGCCGGGCCGACGAGCGGATCGATCGCCTGCGGAACCAGGAGACCCTCAGGGACTGGTACAGCGTGCAGCGGCGGGACGGCGTCACGATCGAGGTCGAGTACAGCGCGCGGGCCTGGTTCGACGAGGAGGGCCGGCTCGCGGGCTACGTCGCCGTCCACCGCGACGTGACGGAGCGCCGCCGGGCCGAGCGTGCGGTGCGGGAGCGGGAGGCGCGCCTCGCGGCGCTCATCGAAGCGTCGCCGCTCGGCATCGACATCATGGATCGGGAAGGGAACCCGGTCTTCTACAACCGCAAGTGCGTCGAGCTCCACGGCATCGGCATCGGCGAGGCATTCGGCACCGGCTGGGAACGGGCGGTGCATCCCGAGGACCGGGAGCGGGTGGCGACTTCCTGGTACGAGGCGGCGAAGGCGGAGCGGGCATGGTCCGACGTCTATCGCTTCCAGCATCGCGACGGGACCATCGTGTGGGTCAGCGGGCGCGCCGCCCCGATCGAAGTGGACGGCGTCACGGTCGGTTTCGTCGGCACGCTCGAGGACATCACGGCCGAGCGGGAGGCCCGCGAGCGGGCGGAGCGCGCCACGCGCATGCGCGACCGCATGCTGGCCGCCGTCGCGCACGACCTGCGCAATCCCCTCAACACCATCCGGCTCACCGTGCAGGCGCTGCTCGCCACCGGCACGAACGAGCGCGAGCTCCGGGTCATCGAGCGATCCGCCGCGACGATGGACCATCTCATTCGCGACCTGCTCGACGTGTCGAAGCTCGAGAGCGGGTACGCCACGGTCGAGCGGCAGGCGCTCGATCTTTCCGCCCTTTGCCGCGAGACGATCGAGCTGTTCGAGCCGGAGGCACACGAGCGCGGCGTCGCGCTGGCCTGCGAGGTGGCCCCCGGGCTGGCCCAGGTCCGGGGCGATTCGCACCGGCTGGCGCAGGTGCTCTCGAACCTGCTCGGCAACGCGCTGGCGTTCACGCCGCGCAACGGCCGTGTCACGATCCGCGGCGAGATGGGGGAGGCCGGCGTACGCCTGTCGGTGGAGGACACGGGGCCGGGATTTCGCGCGGAGGACGTGGAGCGGGTGTTCGAGCCGTTCTGGAGCGGCCGCACGGGCGACCGGACCGGTGCCGGTCTCGGGCTCTCCATCTGCCGGGCCATCGTCGAGGCCCACGGCGGGCGGATCTGGGCGGAGGCGCACGCCGGCGGCGGCGCCATCCGCTTCGACCTGCCCGCCTGACGCCGCCTCAGGCGTCCTGCATACGGGCCCACTCGGCTTCCGTCGCCACCATCGTGAGCACGTCGTAGGACGCGACCAGCTCGCCGTCCTGGTTCGTGACCTCGGTGTCCCAGCGAACCTCGCCGTAACCCTGCCCCTCGCGCAGCGTCTTCTGCTTGCAGGTGAGGCGCACCTGCAGGGAGTCGCCGTGGTTGACCGGTTTCGCGAAGCGCAGGTCGTCGAGGCCGTAGTTGGCGAGCACGGGCCCGAACGCCGGCTCGACGAACAGGCCGGCGGCGAAGGAGACGATCAGGTAGCCATGGGCCACGCGCCCGTCGAAGAACGGATTCTTCTTCGCGGCGTCTTCGTCCATGTGCGCGTAGAAGTGGTCGCCCGTGAACTCCGCGAAATGCTCGATGTCCTCGAGCGTCACCACCCTGGGCTCCGAGCGGAACGTGTCGCCGATCGAGAGCGCCTCGAAAGTCTTGCGGAACGGGTGCACGCCCGGATCGCGCGCCTCGGCACCCCGGATCCAGCGCTCCGTCGCGCGCGTCAGCGTCTCCGGGTGGCCCTGCACGGCGGTGCGCTGCATGTAATGCAGCACGCCGCGCACGCCGCCCAGTTCCTCCCCGCCGCCGGCGCGGCCCGGGCCGCCGTGCACCAGGTGCGGCAGCGGTGAGCCGTGGCCGGTGCTTTCCGCGGCGCAGTGCCGGTTGATGACGAGGATGCGCCCGTGGTGCGCGGCGGTGCCCAGGATGAGCTCGCGCGCGACCTCGTCGTCGTTGGTGACGATCGACTCGACCAGGCTGCCCGCCCCGAGGCGCGACAGCTCCACGGCCTCCTCGAGCGTCTCGTACGGCAGCACGGTGCTGACCGGGCCGAACGCCTCCACCGAGTGCACGGCTTTCGCCGTGATCGGCCGTTCGCACATGAGCAGCGTGGGCATGAAGAACGCGCCCTTGCGTGCGTCGGCTTCGATCACCTCGAAGTCCTCGCGGTTGCCGTAGACCACCTCGGCTTCGCTCGCCAGGTCGGCAACCCGGGCACGCACCTCGTCGCGCTGGCCGAGGCTGGCGAGCGCACCCATGTCGACGTCGTCGCGAGCGGGATTGCCGATGCGCACCCGGGCGAGCTCCGTCGAAAGGGCCCGCACCAGGTCGGCGCTGGTCGCGGCCGGCGCGATGATGCGGCGAATCGCCGTGCATTTCTGCCCGGCCTTCGCAATCATCTCGCGCTTCACTTCCTTGACGAACAGGTCGAACTCGGGGGTGCCCGGCACCGCGTCCGGACCGAGGATCGAGGCGTTGATCGAATCCGTTTCCGCGGTGAAGCGGACGGATTCGGCGACGACCCGCGGATGCTGCATCAGCTTCGCGGCAGTGCTCTTCGAGCCGGTGAACGCGACGATGTCCTGGTGCGTGAGATGCTCGAACAGGTCGCCCAGGCTGCCGCACACGAGCTGGATCGAGCCTTCGGGCAGGATGCCCGACTCCACGATGCGCCGCACCATGAGCTCGGTGAGGTACGCCGTCGCGGAGGCCGGCTTCACGATGGCGGGCACGCCGGCCAGGATGGTCGGCGCGAGCTTCTCCAGCATGCCCCAGCACGGGAAATTGAACGCGTTGATGTGCACCGCGGCGCCCAGCCTGGGCGTGCAGATGTGCTGCCCGACGAAGCTGCCGTTCTTCGACAGGATCTCCGGCTTGCCGTCGAGGTAGACGTGCGCGTTCGGCATCTCGCGGCGGCCCTTGCTCGAGTACACGAACAGCGTGCCGATCCCGCCGTCGATGTCGATCCAGCTGTCCTTGCGGGTGGCGCCGGTCCGGGTCGACAGCGCGTACAGCTCGTCCTTGTGAGCGGAAAGGTGCAGCGCGAGGGATTTCAGCATGAGCGCACGCTGGTGGAACGTGTAGCGGCGCAGGTTCGGCCCGCCCACCCGCCGTGCGTAATCCAGTATGCCGCCGAAATCGAGCCCTTCGCTGGTGAGGAGTGCGACGACGTTGCCGTCCACGGCGCTCTCGAGCGGTTGTCCCTCGCCCGCGCCCTCGATCCATTCGTTCGCGACGAAGCTCGCCAGCTTGCGCGGCCCGCTTCCCATGGCTGCCATGGCAATTCCCCTAAGATACAGAAAATGGAATAATCCGCAGAATTACGTATCACATTGTACGGCTGACTCTTGCCGAAGCAAACGTCCACGACGCTCGCCGCCGCCGCCGGGGCCCTGCTCGCGGAGTTCCGTGCACGTCCCCTCCCGCGGGCCGGCTCCCTCATTATCACGCTGTACGGGGACGCGATCGCGCCGCGCGGCGGCACCGCCTGGATCGGCAGCCTGATCCGGGTGCTCGAGGATTTCGCGATCAGCGAGCGCCTCGTGCGGACCTCGGTGTTCCGCCTGGCGAAAGACGGCTGGCTCGAAGCCGAGCAGGTCGGGCGCCGCAGCTATTACCGGCTCACGGAGGAAGGCGCGCAGCGGTTCCGCGAGGCGACGCACCGCATCTACGGCGAGCCGCGCCACGCGTGGTCCGGCGAATGGTGCCTGGTGCTGCTCGCGGGCGTGCCGTCGGAGGCGCGCGACGCGATCCGACGCGAGCTCGGCTGGCTCGGCTTCGGGTCGATTTCGCCGGAAGTCATGGCGCACCCCTCGCCGGATGCGCAGGACCTGGAGGCGGTGCTCGGGCGGACCGGCGCGAGCGAGCGCGTCCTCGTGATGCAGGCGCGCAACGAGGGGCCGCACAACGGGGTGCTGCGCTCGCTCGTGCGCGAGAGCTGGAACCTCGCGGACATCGAGGCGCGTTACGCGGCCTTCCTCGAGCGCTTCCGGCCGGTGCTCGCGGCGGCCCGCACCGCCCGCCGCATCGATCCGCGTACCGCATTCCAGGTCCGCACGCTGCTGGTGCAGGAATACCGCAGGGTGCTGTTGCGCGACCCGTTGCTGCCCCAGGAGCTTTTGCCCGCGAGCTGGAACGGCGTCGCCGCTTACCAGCTCTGCCGCAACCTGTACCGGCGGGTGCACCGGGCCGCGGACGAGTACCTCGGCACCGCGGTGGAGACGGCGGACGGTCCGCTGCCGCCGCCCGCGCCGGATTTCTACGCGCGTTTCGGCGGCCTGGATTGAGCCGCGAGGCAGGCGCACGGAGGAGGTGACACCATGAGCCAGCTCGACCAGGCGGAACGCTCTGCCGCCGCGATGTGGGCGCGGGACACCGCGTCGCAGGCCTTAGGCATCGCCATCGAGGTGCTTGCCCCGGGCGAAGTGCGCGCGACGATGACGGTGCGCCCGGACATGGTCAACGGACACGACGTCTGCCACGGCGGCTACCTGTTCACGCTCGCCGATACGGCGTTCGCTTTCGCCTGCAACGCCTACGGCAAGGTCACGGTGGCCGCCGGCGCGCACATCGATTTCCTGCGCCCCGTACGCGCCGGCGAGCGCCTGACGGCGCACGCGAGCGAGCGCCACCGCGGGCGGCGCACCGGCATCTACGACGTCGTGCTGCAGAACGCGGCCGGCGAGACCGTGGCACTGTTCCGGGGCCGCTCCCACGTCACGGAACGGCCGCTGCCGGGGGCCGGGCCGCCGCCGTGAGCCGGCCGGCCGAACGTGATACAGGAATAGTTGAAATCGCCGGAAATCCGTGACACATTGGTCCTTGGGATCAGACTGATCGGGCCAGCCATCGTGTACACCCAGGGACTCGACCAGAAGCCGGACACCGCCCCGCAGGCGGAGCCTCACGAGCGGCTCGCACGCTTCGAGGCGCGCATCGACGCCGAGGAGAAGATCGAGCCGAAGGACTGGATGCCGGAGGGGTATCGCCGAACCCTCATCCGGCAGATCTCGCAGCATGCCCACTCCGAGATCATCGGCATGCAGCCGGAGGGCAACTGGCTCACCCGGGCGCCGACCTTGCGGCGCAAGGCGATCCTGCTCGCCAAGGTGCAGGACGAGGCCGGCCACGGGCTCTATCTCTACGGCGCCGCCGAGACGCTGGGCGTCTCGCGCGAGCAGATGACCGAGGACCTGCTCACCGGCCGGGCGAAGTACTCCAGCATCTTCAATTACCCGACACTGACCTGGGCCGACGTCGGCGCCATCGGCTGGCTGGTCGACGGGGCGGCGATCATGAACCAGATCCCGCTGTGCCGCTGCTCCTACGGGCCGTACGCGCGCGCCATGGTCCGCATCTGCAAGGAGGAGAGCTTCCACCAGCGCCAGGGCTTCGAGATCATGCACACGCTGTGCAACGGCACGCCCGAGCAGAAGGCCATGGCGCAGGACGCGCTCGATCGCTGGTGGTGGCCCTCGCTCATGATGTTCGGGCCGAGCGACAAGGACTCGAAGCATTCGGCGCAGTCCATGGCCTGGAAGATCAAGCGGTTCTCGAACGACGAGCTGCGGCAGAAGTTCATCGACGTGACCGTGCCGCAGGCGCATTTCCTGGGCCTGCGCATTCCGGACGACGAGCTCGCCTGGGACGAGGAGACGGGCCACTGGCGTCACGGCCCGATCGACTGGGAGGAGTTCAGGAACGTGCTGGCGGGGTTCGGGCCCTGCAACCGGCAGCGCATGGAGCGCCGCCGCCAGGCCCACGAGGAAGGGCGCTGGGTGCGCGAGGCGGCACGTGCCTGGGCGGAGAAGCACAAGGCGCGCGCCGCGGCCTGAACGGGAGAGGGACGATGTCCGCAAAGGAGTGGCCGCTCTACGAGGTGTTCATCCGGTCCCGCTCGGGGCTCTCCCACCGGCACGTCGGCAGCGTGCACGCGGCGGACGACCGCATGGCACTCGATCACGCGCGCGACGTGTACACGCGTCGCAACGAGGGGGCGAGCATCTGGGTGGTGCGCTCGAGCGCCATCGTCGCCTCCGACCCGGCGGACGCGGCGGAGCTGTTCGATCCGGCCGCGGACAAGATCTACCGTCATCCCACGTTCTACGACATCCCGGAAGGGGTCGAGAACCTGTAGCGGGAAGTGTCATGAGCGTCGACGAGGCCAGGCTCCGGTACGTCCTGCGGCTCGGGGACAACGCGCTGGTCCTCGGGCAGCGGCTCTCCGAGTACGTGACCCGCGCACCGGAGCTCGAGGAAGAGCTCGCGAACGCGAACTTCGCGCTCGACTACGTCGGGCAGGCACGCCTGTTCTACGGCTACGCCGCCGAGCTCGAGGGCGCCGGCCGCAGCGAGGACGATTTCGCCTTCCTGCGGGACGGCCACGAGTTCGAGAACCTGCTGCTGGTCGAGCAGCCCAACGGCCATTTCGGGGACATCGTCGCGCGCCAGTTCCTGTTCGAGAGCTTCTACGTGCTGCTGCTCGAGAGCTTGACCCGCTGCCGTGACGAGCGGCTGGCCGAAATTGCGGCGCGCGCGGTCAAGGAGGTGCGCTACCACCTGCGGCATGCGAGCCAGTGGGTGATCCGCCTCGGTGACGGCACGCCCGAGAGCCATGCCCGCATGCAGCAGTCGATCGAGGATCTCTGGCCGTATACCGGGGAGATGTTCGCGGCCGACGCGGTGGACGAGGCGTTCGCCCGCGACTGGGGCGGCCCCGATCTCGCGGCGCTGCGCCCCGAATGGCGGCGGCGCGTCGCGGCCGTCGCCGCGGAGGCCACGCTCGGGCTGCCGGAGGACGGCTGGATGCACGAAGGCGGCAAGCGCGGCCGCCACACCGAGCATTTCGGCTACCTGATCGCCGAGATGCAGTTCCTGCAGCGCGCCTACCCGGGCATGCGCTGGTAGGGGCAGGCCATGCCGGCTGAGCAGCTCCAAAGGCTCACGAAAGAAGACGTGCTCGGCTGGCTCGAGGAGGTGGCCGACCCCGAGATTCCCGTGCTCAGCGTCGTCGATCTCGGCGTCATACGCGACGTCCGGGTGCATGCGGATGCCGTCGAGGTGTCCGTCACGCCGACCTACTCGGGCTGCCCGGCGATGGAGGTCATCGAGCAGCGGGTCGAGGCGGCGCTCGCGCAGCGCGGGGTGCCGGCGACGATCCGGCGCGTGCTGTCGCCGCCCTGGACCACCGACTGGCTCAGCGAGGAGGGGCGGCGCAAGCTCCGCGAGTTCGGGATCGCGCCCCCGGGCCGCCGCGGACTGGACCTGCCGGTGGCGTGCCCGCGCTGCCGGTCGCTCGACACCGGGCGCGTGAGCGAGTTCGGGTCGACGCCCTGCAAGAGCGCCTGGCGCTGCAACGCGTGCCTCGAGCCCTTCGAGCATTTCAAGTGCATCTGACCGGATCATGCGCCGCTACCATCCGCTGAGAATCGAGCGCGTCGAGCGCGAGGCGGCCGATGCGGTCCGCGTCGCCCTCGCGGTGCCGCCGGAGCTCGAAGAGGCGTTCCGGTTCCTGCCGGGGCAGCACCTGCCGGTGCAGGCCAGGATCGGCGACCGGCTGGAGCGGCGCACCTACAGCATTTGCTCGCCGCCGGGCGTGCTGCCGCTCGAGATCGGCGTGCGCGTGCAGCCGGGGGGCGTTTTCTCCGGGTACGTCGAGCAGCTCCGGCCGGGCGACACCCTGGACGCCATGCCGCCCTTCGGGCGCTTTCACGCGAGCCCCGACCCGGACGCGTCGAAAACCTACCTCGCGTTCGCGGCCGGCAGCGGGATCACCCCGGTCCTGTCGATCGTGCGCGCGACGCTGGAAACGGAGCCCCGCAGCCGCTTCCTGCTCTTCTACGGCAATCGCCGCCAGCGCACGACCATGTTCATCGAGGACCTGTACGCGCTGAAGAACCGGTTCCCCGACCGGCTCCAGCTCTTTTTCTTTTTCAGCCGCGAGGACCAGGAGTTCCCGGTCTTCGGCGGCCGGCTCGACGCCGGGAAGGTGGGACACCTGTACGACGAGTTCTGCGCGCGGCTCGAGCCGGACGAGGCTTTCATCTGCGGCCCGGACACCATGATAGACACCGTGCGGGGCGTGCTGGAGGCCCGCGGCATGCCGGCCGCCGCGATCCATACCGAGCGTTACGGTGCGCCGCGGAAGCGCGTGCCGCGCGCCGCGGTGCCACCCGCCGAAAAAGCGGCGGGCCATCTCGCCGACGTCACCGTGATCATGGACGGCCACCGCAAGACGTTCGAGATGACCGCCGACCAGTCCAACATCGTGGACGCGGCCGCCGAGCACGGGATCGAGTTGCCGTACTCCTGCAAGGGCGGCGTGTGCGCCACCTGCCGCACGTTGCTGCGCGAGGGAAAAGTGCAGATGGAGACGAACTACGCCCTCGAGAGCTGGGAAGTCGAGAAAGGCTTCGTGCTCGCCTGCCAGTCGCGGCCGCTGACGCCCGCGGTCGTGCTCGACTACGACGAGGTCTGAAGCGGGCCGTCCTCGTCCCCGCACGGTTTTTTCGATCGCGGCCGTCCTGCCGGTCCGGAACCGGCGGCGTGCGGCGCGCCCGCCGGGCGCCGGGCAGGCAGACCGCGGGTTTGTTCTGTAACATGGCGGGCTCGCCCGCGCAGGGCTTTGCCACGAACCCGGACCAGGAATGAACCGCGAACGACACGAAGCACCCGTCCTCCCGCCACCCGGCCGCAAGAGTGCTTACGGCCGTGACGAGCTGATTGCCTGTGCGCTGGGCGAGCTGTTCGACCCCGACAGCGGGCGGCTGCCCCTGCCGGACATGCTGATGACGGACCGCGTGACGCGGATCACCGCGGAGGGGGGACGCTACGGCAGGGGGGAGATCGTGGCGGAGATGGACGTGCATCCCGACCTCTGGTTCTTCAAGTGCCACTTCAAGGGCGACCCGGTGATGCCGGGATGTCTCGGCCTGGACGCGCTGTGGCAGCTCGTCGGCTTTTTCCTGGTGTGGTCCGGTTACAAGGGACGCGGACGTGCTCTCGGAGTGGGTAACGTGAAGTTCTCCGGCCAGATTTTGCCGACCTCGCGGCTCGTCACCTACAATCTCGACATGAAACGGCTCGTGACACGCAAGCTCACCCTCGCGATCGCGGACGGCTCCGTGGCGGTGGACGGACGACAGATCTACACCGCCGAGGACCTGCGGGTCGGCCTCTTCACCTCGACGGACGGTTTCTGACATGGCCAACAGCGGGCGTCGCGCCGTCATCACGGGACTGGGTGTGATTTCCTGCATCGGCAACAGTCGCGAGGCGGTGCTTGACTCGTTGCGTGCCGGGCGCTCGGGGATCCGCTTCAACGAGAAGTTTCGCGAGATGGGACTCCGGAGCCAGGTCAGCGGCAGCATCGACCTCGACGTCTCCGAGCACATCGATCGCAAGGCACGGCGCTTCATGGGCGACGCGGCGGCGTTCGCCTACGTGGCGATGCGGGATGCCATCGCGGACTCGGGGCTGGAGCCCGGCGAGATTTCCCATCCGCGCACCGGCCTGATCGCCGCCTCGGGCGGCGCATCGAGCGCCAACATCGTGGCCACCGCCGACACGGTGCGCCAGCGCGGGGTACGCAAGGTCGGCCCGTACATGGTGCCGCGCACGATGGGCAGCACGGTGTCGGCCTGTCTCGCGACGCCGTTCAAGATCAAGGGCGTCAACTATTCCCTCACCTCCGCGTGTGCGACCAGCGCCCATTGCATCGGCGCGGCGCTGGAGCAGATCCAGATGGGGAAGCAGGATGTCGTCTTCGCCGGCGGCGGCGAGGAGGAGGACTGGACGCAGGCCGCCATGTTCGATGCCATGGGCGCGTTGTCCACCCGCTACAACGACGATCCCGCGCGGGCATCGCGGCCCTACGACAAGAACCGCGACGGCTTCG
>Ga0079224_100007145_pt1 | contig 14931 bp, 14 predicted proteins | sample Stecom2015_FD_80414 | JGI IMG/M metagenome (GOLD analysis project Ga0079224, IMG submission 80414) | Agricultural soil microbial communities from Utah to study Nitrogen management - Steer compost 2015 | ecosystem: Environmental > Terrestrial > Soil > Agricultural land | place: USA: Utah...
ATCGAAATTAACCATAAGAAATAGTTGTTTAAATATTTAACATTCAGATAATTAAATATACAACTATTTCTTTTTTTACACAATATATTTATCCTAAATAATAATCGAACTCAGGTTTATAATATACATCATACCACTTAACTTCTTTTCCTCCTCCTTCTATCTATGAGTGAATTATATAGAAACTTAAACCCCGTACCGAGATTATTAAATTTAGAAATTAGATTGTCTATATCTTGGTTACCAGAGGTTCGAATCAACAGAAAAACACAATGGCATCGGTATATGCATAGCTTCTTCAACTTGATACATTCGCTAATTAACTAATTAAATCACACTTTCAAAAGACTTTTTGCGTGCGACAATGCCGACTCTGAAATTTCCCCACCAGATAGCATGGTTGCAATTTCTTCAATCCTTTCCGACGGAGTGAGCAAAACGATGTCTGACACTGCTTTTTCACCGTCTTGTTGCTTGCGAACTTGGTAATGTTGCGTTCCTTTTGCGGCAACTTGAGGTAAATGCGTGATACTGATAACTTGGCGACTTTTACCTGTTTTTTGCATAATTTCAGCCATTCGAGCTGCAATTTCCCCCGAAACTCCGGTGTCTATTTCGTCAAAAATCAATGTTGGTAAACTCACATATTGAGCTAAAATAGCTTTAATTGCCAACATAATCCTGGACATTTCACCGCCAGAAGCTGCTTTTTTTAATGGAGCTACATTGATACCTTTATTGGCAGAAAAAAGCACTTCAAGTTGGTCTAATCCTGTTAATGTAAAATCTTTCAGCGGAATCAGATTCAAAACAAAATGTGCGTTTGGCATCCCTAAAGGCTGAAGCATTTCTTCTATATTTTGGATTAATTGCGGAATGGCATTTTGCCTTTTTTGACGAATTTTCTCAGCTTGTGCTTGCAATCTTTTTTGTAATAATTGCTGTTCCTCTTCGAGCTGTTGGATTTCAAACGCCATATCTTCTACTTCAAAAACCTCTTGATTCAATTGCTCTTGAATAGCCAAAAGTTCGGTAACAGTTTTTACTTGATGTTTTTGTTGCAAACGGTATATTTCTTGCAATTTTTCAGTAATCAACGTTAAGTTTTCCGGCTCATTTTGGATTTGCTGTGCTTCGCTTTCTACCTCATCAGACAAATCTTTCAACTCAATATCAACGCTGTGTAATCGGTCATAAAATTGTTGATATTTTTCATTGATTCCGGTCAGTTTCTGCAAGCTTTGTTTGGCTTCGTTCAACTGTTGAAAAACACCAAATTCGTCTCCGTTCAAGACGGCATACGCTTTTGCCAATGATTCTTGAATTTGTTCAACGTTTTGCAATTGTTGTAGTTGTTGCTCGAGCTCTTCCTGCTCGCCTTCTTTGAGATTGGCTTCTTGAAGTTCTTGCAACAAAAATGTGTTGTAATCTTTGGTTTGCAGCAAAGCATTTCGCTTTTCTATCTTCTCATCTAAGGATTTTCTCAAAGATTTATAAGTCGTAAAATCTTTTCTATAATTATCTTTTTCGGTCGTAATTTGTCCAAAAATATCCAGTAAATTCAACACATAACTTTCTTCATACAATGATGCTGTTTGGTGTTGCGAATGAATATCTATTAATCGTTCTGCCAAAAGTTGTAAAACAGGTAGTTTTACAGGTGAATCGTTTACAAAAGCTCTAGATTTACCTGATGGCAAAATTTCTCTTCGCACAATGGTTTCTTCTTCATATTCCAAATCATTTTGTGCAAAAAAAGGCTTCAAATCATAATCTGAAACACGAAACACTGCTTCGACTATACATTTATTATCTGTATTTCGAACAACGCCCAAATCCGCTCGTCGCCCCATGACTTGTTGGAGTGCATCAAGCAAAATAGATTTACCTGCTCCGGTTTCGCCTGTGATTATTGAAAAACCTTGATTGAAATCTATATTTGATTTTTCAATCAATGTAAAATTCTGGATAAATAAATGTGTGAGCATATTGAGAATTAGAAACTATTCCATTTTGCATTTGCCTGCGGATAAATTCGGTTGAGCGTTTCTCTGATCGATTGCACATCGTAATCTGGACCTGCCAGAAAAACAGAGAAAATCTCATCGGCTTTGGCATCGAAAAAAACTCTGGTCAATAAAGCATTTGGTCTCATGTTGTGAATTTGCCCCAAGGTTTCGATTGCTTTTTGTACGCCTTGTTTTGCCGCAAGCGGATTGTCTGCCATTTGATCCATACCTTCGCGATGATATTCATACAATGCTTTGCGGTAGCTCGAATAAGAATTATTCAACAATTCGGTAATCAAAAAATATCGACTACTACGTCCGTCTGATTGTTGCCAGCCCGAACCACCTTGTTGTTGAGCAGCTCCCAAAATATTTTGTGCTGCGGCGTATGACTGTGTTCCTCTATTTAAAGAAAAGGTATCTGCGTCTAAACCGACAATCATATTGGCATAGAACGACAATACTGACACTAATTCGGATTGATAAGCATTCGGATTGTAATTCAACGGTTCATTTTCAATATAGGTAAAGGAAAAATGCTCATCTTTCCAATTAAATATTGGCGAATTATAATCTGAGTTATACACAGGTCGAGTAGAAATAACCTGCAACATTGCTTTAAAATCATTATTATTTTGTTCTTGAATAAAAATGATGATACTGCAATTAATTTTTTCGTTGAAATTATAATTTTGATTTGTCCATCTCGTATTATTCATGAAATCTGTTAATGCAGTTTCTAATGTACTAAAAATACGGCGGTCGCTAGTTTGGATACTTTCTGAATTTATCGTTACTGTACAATTCAACTCTTGTGCTTGCATGGTGCAAACAGCTAATAAAAATGTCATAAAAATGTACACTAACTTATTCATAATGCGTAATTATTTGTTCAATTATTACTTCAGCTACTTTTGTCTTAGACATCAATGGCAATGATTCTACCGGTTTGTTTTGATATACAAATGTTACTTTATTGGTGTCTGTTCCAAATCCTGCTCCCGAATCATTGAGCGAATTTAAAACGATTAAATCTGCATTTTTTTTCTGTAATTTTTGTTGAGCATTTTCTAATTCGTTTTCTGTTTCTAAAGCAAAACCAATCACAAACTGATGCTTTTTTTGTTGTCCTAAAGTTGCTAATATATCCGGGTTTTTCTCTAATTCAATTTGCATTACATCAGCAGATTTCTTTATTTTTTGTTCCGCTTTATGTTTCGGTTTATAATCAGCGACTGCAGCCGAGGCGATAAAAACATCTGTTTGTGCAAACACTTTTTGACAGGCATCAAACATCTCTTGTGCAGTTTGAACTTCAACCCAATTGATAGACGAATGTTGTGGTTTCAAATTTGTAGGCCCACTAATCAACGTTACTTCGGCTCCTTTTTCGGCGGCAACTTTAGCGAGTTCAAACCCCATTTTTCCGCTCGAATGATTTCCTATAAAACGTACCGGATCAATCGGTTCGTATGTAGGTCCAGCAGTAATTGTAATTTTTTTTCCATTCAATGGTTTATCGGTACAGAAAAAACTTTCGATATGTTGAAAGATTGTTTCTGGCTCCGCCATTCTGCCCTCGCCGACCAATCCTGATGCCAATTCACCTGTTTCTGCCGGAATAAGTATATTCCCAAACGATTGTAATTGCGAAATATTATTTTTTGTGGACGGATGTTGATACATATCTAAATCCATCGCTGGTGCAAACATCACCGGATTTTTTGCAGATAGATACACAGCCATCAACAAATTGTCGCATTGCCCGTGAACCATTTTCGCCATCGTGTTGGCAGTTGCCGGAGCGATAACCAACAAATCTGCCCATTGTGCAATTTCGACATGATTGTTCCAACTCACAGCAGATGCCGAGCGATGAATCAAATCAATATATGCTGATTTTCCAGACAAAGTAGAAAGTGTGAGCGGTGTAACAAATTCTACCGCGTCGGGTGTCATGACCACTTGGACTTCGGCTCCTGCTTTGACCAACGACCTTACTAAAAAGGTAGTTTTGTAGGCAGCAATTCCGGCCGTAACACCCAACACGATATGTTTTCCGCTCAGAGAGTTCATCGAATTAGTTGTTGTCTTCTGCGTAAGTAATTTTGCCTTCTAACCATTCTTCTACTGCTAAAGCTTGTGGCTTAGGCAATCTTTCGTAAAATTTAGACACTTCGATTTGCTCTTTGTTTTCAAAAACTTCTTCCAAGCTATCGTTGTAAGTAGCAAATTCATCTAACTTTCCTACTAATTCTTTTTTGATTTCTACACCGATTTGTGTAGCTCTTTTTGAAATGATATTAATCGCTTCGTAGATATTTCCAACCGGAGCTTCGATTTCAGCTTTGTTATACGTAATTGTATTGTTTGCTGCTTTGGTGTCTTTTAAATCCATCTTTTATTTTGATTTTGTAAATTGAGTCAATTCTTTTTCTATTCTTTCCAACTGTCTGTCGGCTTCTTCTTTGTATTTTGTACTTTCGTTATATGAAATCAATTGATTATAATAGGTAATGGCTTGTTTGAGTCGTTCTTCCATTTTACTATAAACACTGTTTATCGCTAATTTATACGCCGAATCGAACTTATAATACAAGGCGTCTTCTTTATATTCTCCTGACGGATAATCACTTAAAAAATTATCCAACGCTACAATCGCAGCATTGTAATCTCTGGTATATTCGCCAATTGTGTTGTACAACTTAGCATTTTCATACGCCTTTCTTTCCAGTTTGGTATTGAGTTCGTATTTCTTTTTCTGTGCATCTATATAAAGTGATGAATTAGGAAAACTCCTTGTAAACTCATTAAACTTTTCGATAGCTTCGTAGGTTATATGCTGGTCTGTCGAATAATCCTCAGATTGCTTGTATAAAGCTACCGCATTCATATATAACATCTGCTCTTTAAACACGCTATTCGGATAGAGCAAACTAAATTTTTGCGTGACTGGTGCCACCAACTCAGGCTTGTCCTGCTTGTTTAATGCTGTGGCATAATTCACAAACATTTCTTCTTTCTCGGGTTTCCAGCCGTCTTTCTTTTCAATTACTTCGTATAAATTAGCTGCTTTTTTAAAACTTCCTTCTTCAAATAACTGGTTAGCAATTTGTAGCTGATGCTCAGTATCATCTGACTTCATCGCCTTTTGATAGGTTGAACATCCAACTAAAAACAATGCTATTCCAATTACGAGTGCGTATCTTTTCATATAATAAATGACTTTGGTGCTTTTGCTAATCACACAACAAATGCGACTGCAAATTTAATACTTATCTTATTATGTTACAACCTATTTTTTAAGGTTTTATTATTCGTTGCTCGGCTAAATTATACATTATAGAAAACATTCGTGTTAATATCGTGATAAAGAATATTTTAAAAAATGGCATAGTGATTGACTTATTACAAATCATCAGAATAAGTTTTAATTATAATTTTCTATATATCAATAATTTAAAAACAAATCATTTTATATTTTTAAATTAAAAAACATTCAAACTGACAAACTGACATTAAAAATATGACAAAACAAAAATTAATATCTTTATCCGAAATGTCTTTACAAGATTTAGACGCCAATGCAGAATTTATTCCTCTATTGTCTCCTGAAGATGAAGAAGAAATGAATAAAGAAGCGTTGCCAGATGAACTTCCGATTTTACCGCTTCGCAATATGGTGATGTTTCCGGGCGTGGTGATTCCTATCACTGCCGGAAGAGACAAATCTATCGAATTGATTAAATATGCGAATGCCGGAAACAAAGTTTTGGGTGTTGTCGCTCAAATCAATGAAGAGACAGAAGATCCGGGAATCAATGATATTTACAAAGTAGGGACCGTCGCTCAAATTCTCAAAACACTGAAATTACCTGACGGAAATACCACTATTATTTTACAAGGAAAAAAACGTTTTGAGATTGATCATCTCACACAAGAAACGCCTTTTATCAAAGCAAAAGTAAAAGCATTGTCTGAAACTCGTCCTATCAATAAGGATGAAGAATTTGATGCAATCATCGACGGAATTAAAGACACTTCTTTGGAAATTATTACCGAAAATCCAAACATTCCGACCGAAGCTTCTTTTGCCATCAAAAATATAGAAAGTAGCTCTTTTCTCGTTAATTTCGTTTCTTCCAACATTCAGTTGCCTGTAGATGAAAAGCAACAAATCTTGGAAATGGACGATTTGAAAGAAAGAGCATTGATTACTCTGCAAAAACTCAATCTCGAATTGCAAAAACTCAATCTGAAAAATGACATTCAATCTAAAGTAAGAATGGATTTGGATCAACAACAGAAAGAGTATTTTTTGCATCAGCAAATCAAAACTATTCAGGAAGAATTGGGCGGATTTTCGCATGAACAAGAAATCGAAGACATGCGACAAAAAGCCAATTCTAAAAAATGGGACGATAAAATCGCAGAACATTTCGAGAAAGAATTAGCCAAATTGCAACGCATGAATCCGCAAGTGGCAGAATTTGCTATTCAGCGAAATTACCTCGAATTGCTATTAGAATTGCCTTGGAACGAATACAGCAAAGATAAATTTGACTTAAAAAACGCTCAAAAAACCTTAGACAAAGACCATTATGGCTTGGAAGATGTCAAAAAAAGAGTCATTGAACACATGGCGGTGCTCAAACTCAGAAATGACATGAAAGCCCCAATTTTGTGTTTGTATGGACCGCCGGGAGTTGGAAAAACATCTATCGGAAAATCAATAGCCAAAGCTTTGGGCAGAGAATATGCCCGAATATCATTAGGTGGTTTGCGTGATGAAGCCGAAATCAGAGGACATAGAAAAACCTATATCGGTGCGATGCCCGGACGAATTATTCAAGCAATTAAAAAAGCGAAAACCTCCAACCCTGTTTTTCTGTTGGATGAAATCGACAAACTATCACATTCTAATCATGGCGATCCTTCATCGGCTATGTTGGAAGTTTTAGACCCGGAACAAAACCATGAATTTTACGACAATTTCTTGGAGATGGGATACGATTTGTCTAAAGTAATGTTTATCGCCACTTCCAACAGTTTGAACACCATTCAACCAGCTTTGCTTGACCGAATGGAAATCATTGAAATGAATGGTTACACGATTGAAGAAAAAGTGGAAATCGCACGTAAACATTTGTTGCCAAAACAATTGAAAGAACATGGTTTGAACGCCAAAGATTTGACCCTCTCGAAAAAAGAATTAGAGTTTATCATTAGTCGATATACAAGAGAATCTGGCGTGAGAGGACTCGAAAAACAAATCGCTAATTTGGTTAGAGGAATAGCAAAATCGGTGGTGATGGGCGAAGAAGTTAGCGATAAATTAACCAACGACGAAATCATCGAAATATTAGGCAAACCAAGGTTTCACTATGATTTGTACGAAAACAACGAAACTGCTGGCGTAGTTACTGGGCTGGCGTGGACGAGAGTTGGCGGAGATATTTTGTATATCGAATCGATACTTTCAAAAGGCAAAGGTGGTTTGTCTATGACCGGAAATTTGGGCAACGTAATGAAAGAATCGGCAACGATTGCTTTGGAATATATCAAAGCCAATGCAGAAAAACTTGGCTTAGACGAAGAAATATTTGACAAATACAAAATTCACGTACATGTGCCGGAAGGTGCTACACCAAAAGATGGCCCGAGTGCTGGAATTGCTATGCTGACTTCGATGTTATCGACTTTCACACAAAGAAAAGTAAAGAGAAACATTGCCATGACTGGTGAAATTACTCTGCGAGGAAAAGTATTGCCTGTGGGCGGAATCAAAGAAAAGATTTTGGCTGCCAAACGAGCGAATATTAAGGAAATCATTCTTTGCAAAGAAAATCAGCGAGATATTGACGAAATCAAACCAGAATATCTCAAAGGATTGACTTTCCATTACGTTGAAAAAATGGAAGAAGTTGTAGCAATTGCATTGACCAAACAAAAGGTCAAAAATGCAAAATCGTTTGCTTAAAAAATCGTGATTGATAATATTAAAAAACAAAACGGATTTTCATGTAATATTTGAAAATCCGTTTTGTTTTATTCCTGCTCTTGTTCTTCATAAAAACTAATTTCTTTATCGTAAAAAGCTTGTGCTTGGTCAATCAGTAATTCCATTTCTTCGTCCAAGTCATTTTCGTCGCTTTCGTCCACCGGTTCGAGAAAAGTTAAATCGCCATCTTCGAGATTGATGATAAACCTCGGATAATCCAAATGGATAACAAATATCGCATCTGGAAAATTGCTGTTGTCAGCTAATACAAATTGTGGTAAATTCATGGTGTTTTATCTATTTTTATTAATTAATCTATTTGACATATAGCTAAATCGAAAATATAAAGTAATAGCGGCAAATGCTAATCCGGCTAATAAACCTAACCAAACGCCGGTTGCACCCAATTCGGTGTACAGACCTAAATAAATACAAATGCTGTAACCAACTACCCAATACGAAATAAAAGTCATAATCATCGGTATGGTTACATCTCGCAATCCGCGCAATGAGCCTAAAATCGTTACTTGTATGCCATCAAAAATCTGGAAAAATCCGGCAATAATGAGTAATTTTCCGGCAATATACACCACTTCTGTGCTCAATTCGCCCTGCAATTCGTTGTCTGCATTAATAAACAACAACGGAATTTGTTTGTGAAAAATAAAAAACAATAGGGCAAAAATCGTATTTAAAAACACAGACATCATCATGATGGAACCGGCAACGATTTTCATTTTTTTATAATCTTTCAATCCCATTTGATTACCGACACGAATCATCGCCGCCACGCTGAGCCCCGACACAAACATAAACACTAATGATGCCATCGACAAGGCAATTTGATTGGCAGCTTGTGCTGCTGTGCCCAACATTCCGGTTAGCCAAACTGCACCGGTAAACAACCCTACTTCAAACAGCGATTGCATCCCCGAAGGTACGCCAATTTTGAATATATCTTTGCATTTTTCCCAAGAAAAATCTTTGATAGTCAGTCCTTTGATAAAAGGAGCCAAAACAACATTACTTTTCAAAGCAAAATACATATAAATTACCATGATTATCCGTGAAATAAGCGTTCCGTAAGCTACGCCCATGTACCCCATTTCGGGGAAAAACCACACACCGTAAATCAAACAATAATTAAACACTACATTGAAAATATTAGCGATTAAAGTAGCGTACATCGAATATCTGGTAAAAGATTTTCCGTCAGAAAACTGCTTAAACCCTTGAAAAGCAATCGCTGGAATTAAAGAAAAACCCACAATATCCAAAAATGGTTTTGCCATGCGGGTAACCGTTTCTGGTTGTTCCATAAAATTAATCAATGGTTTGAGCGAAAATAATATGCTAAACAAAATGATTCCTAACAAAGTACAAATCACCACGCCGTTCAAAAAAACAGATTGGCCTTCACGGTCATTGCGTTCGGTATCAGTCCTTGCGATTAACGGCGTTATGGCTGTCGAAAAACCAACACCAACTGCCAAGGCAATAAACACAAAACTGTTTGCCAATGATGCCGCAGCCAGCTCGGTAGCTCCAATTCGGCCCACCATAATATTATCAATCACGCCCACCAAAGTGTGCCCCAACATGGCTATAATAATCGGATAAGCCAATTTAATATTGTATCTGAATTCTTTAAAATATACCGACAGATTCATAAGGGTTGAAAATTTTCGGCAAAGATACATCAGATTATCTCAGCTAAAAACATTTTTAGAGCCTGTTTAAATTTGTATTGTAAAAATGTTTATAGATTATTTTTGAGGCAGAAAAAGGCAAATTTTCAAAGGATAGCAGAACTATCGTTTTAAAATTTAACGCCTTTATGACCAAAAAGAAAAATAAACAAGTTATTAGACGAATTTCAAACAGGTTCTTATACCTTTGGCATATAAATTGAAGTTGTTCCCCAAAAAACAAAATAAGAATTATGAAAAAAATATTGTTAGCCGTACTAGCTTTGTCATTTGTAACAACTTCATACGCACAAAAATCAAATTCATCGGATTATCCAAGAGGTTTTAGATTAGGTTTTGGACTCAGCGGCGGATTTGATACCGGTTCTGAATACGATTTTGGTTTAGGAGCAGATGTTCGTTTACAATACGACCTTTCGAGAAAAACATCTTTGACGTTCACTTCTGGTTATTCGCATTTGTTTGCAGATGAAAATGACGCCGGATTTGTACCGATAAAAGCTGGTTTCAAAGCTTTTGTGAGCAAAAACATTTATTTGATGGCAGAAGCTGGCGGAGCTGTCGGCACGTCAAATTTTGACACAAGTGCATTGTTATCTCCAACTGTCGGTTTCGCCAATAGATATATAGATGTGAGCTTGCGTTATGAAAACTATTTGAATAATGATTTTGACCAATTAGGATTGAGAATTGCCTATGGTTTTAGTCTGAAAAAATAATTAATTAAACTACAATACCATGACTAAAAAAATTTTAACTATCGCCTTTGTTGGCTTGATGAGCTTCGGGATGACTTCGTGCAAAATATTTGGCGGAAAAGACAAAAACGAAACAACTATGATTAAAGATTTTTCATTAGAAGGTTCGCAATGGAAACTGGAATCTATCGGAGAAAGAAAATTTGTGAAACCAGAGCAAATGAACAGCGAACACATTTCTCTAAATTTTGCTGAAGGATATGTAAGCACTTCTGACGGCTGCAACGGCATGTCGGGCGAATACACGCAAACCGGTAATGAACTGACTTTCGGCCCTTTTAGAGCAACGAAAATGTTTTGCGATTGGGAGCTATTTGGCGTACCATTTTACGAAATCAAAAGTTTTCAAACTAACGGTGAAAAATTAGAATTGCTCAACGAAAAACAAGAAGTTGTAGCGACTTATAGTAAATTGTAATTGACAATAAGCATAAAAAATCCGCCTTGTTTGTTGAATAAGGCGGATTTTGTGCTTTATTTTGAAAAAGCTAAACTATTCGAGGAAACACCTATAATTATACTTAACCTCAATGTGAAGATAATTGCCTTTCAAAAATTCTTTCAAATCACCTGACAGCAAATTAGTTAAAACAATTTTTCTTCCATCTTTAGTCTTAATCTCTGCATAATAAAAATCATCATAGGTTGAAAACCTAATATTATGTTTCTCAAATAAATTTTTACTTCCATTAAATGTAATATTTTCAATATCATCGATATGAATTAGGTCTTCGGCACTCTCTGATATAACAACCATACTCTCACTATTAAAGCGAATAGTCAAGTTGATATTATTTTTCAAATAATTAATCAATAAGTAAATCGTAGGAAATGTTGATATGAAAAAGATAAGAGTAATGGCTATCACTGCAATCAATTTAAAATCAGAAAACATATAAAGCATCAAACTTACACCAATCAAATTTACAATAAGCATTGGCAGTAAACTTAATAATATATTTTTCACTGTAATTTTCATATCAAATCTTATAATCAGTAAACACATCAATGATTACCTCTGTGCACCAAAATTACAAACTTTAGAGCATAAAAGAAAATAACAATAAAGTAAAAAATTAAAAATCACCAAACAAAAGAGCTTAAAAATGAGAATATGAACAGAAAAAATACAATTTAAAGTGAAATAAATGCAAATGTTAAGTCGTAGCAACAGAACGTCCTGTATTTTTTATAAAAGAACATTAAAGGAAAAATACACAGATAACAATAAAATTTGCAAACGGACAAGGAGTTGATGTTTTCACTATCAAAACTTTTCATATCCTGCCCTCGTTTTATTTTTCTGCACCATTTTGAAATCAACCAAAAAGCGATTACTTTTGAAATAAAAAACAATGAAACTTAAAACCCTTTTATTAGCATCCGCCGGATTATTTTTGGTTGCTTGTGCTACCAATCCATTAACCGGAAAAAAAAGATTGAGCGTAATCAGCGAAGATAATTATCTCATTCCGTCAGCTTACGCAGAATATTCTACATTTCTTCAACAAAGCAAAGTAATCACGGGCACATCAGACGCTCAAATGGTAAACAGAGTTGGAGCAAAAATCAAAAATGCGGCTATCAAATGGATGAAATCCAAAGGCATGAATGAACAAATCAAAAATTACGAATGGGAATATCATTTGGTACAAAACAACCAAGCCAACGCATGGTGCATGCCCGGCGGAAAAATCGCTGTGTTTAACGGTATTCTGCCGATTACGAAAAACGAATCTGGTTTGGCAACCGTGATGGGACACGAGGTGGCTCATGCTTTGCTTAGTCACGGTCAACAGCGTGTGCAGGCTGCCATGGGACAATCTATTGTTGGAAATGTTCTTGGTGCCGCTACCGCCGACAGTTCTGCCAAAACCCAACAAGCACTTGCTTTGGCTTACGGACTTACTTCCAACGCCGGTATGCTGGCTTACGGACGCTCACATGAATCTGAAGCCGACCGTTTGGGATTAATTTTGATGGCGGTTGCCGGATATAATCCAAATGATGCAGTTGATTTTTGGCAAAGAATGAGTAGCCAAACCGGTGGCAGCTCAACACCTGAGTTCTTTAGCACACATCCAAGCGACAAAACCCGAATTAGAAATATCAAGAAAAACATTCCGGAAGCACAAAGCGAAGCAAGAAAACTAGGCGCAAAATAGACCTATACAATATGAAAAACTTCCAAAAAGGAAACACCAAAGTACTCAACGGATGGGCTTTTTACGATTGGGCAAATTCAGTATATGCACTAGTCATTTCCTCATCTATTTTTCCGCTTTTTTATGGGGCATTGTTCAGAGAAAAAAACATAGACAGCTATTCGATTTTAGGCATGGACATTCCAAGCGAATCCATCATCAGTTATATTACTGCGATTAGCTTTGCTGTCGTTTCTTTAACTTCGCCTGTGCTGTCGGGCGTTGCAGATTATTTGGGCAATAAAAAGTTTTTCTTAAAACTCTTTTGTTATATTGGAGCGATTTCCTGCATGTTGTTGTATTTCTTCGATTTGGAAAATTTCGGACTGGGCTTGCTTTTTTATGCCTTGGCACTCATTGGTTTTTGGGGAAGTTTGGTTTTTTATAATTCTTATCTGCCAGACATTGCATTTCCTGAGCAACAAGACAGAATCAGTGCCAAAGGTTATGCCCTGGGATATATCGGCAGTGTGATATTGCTTATCATTAACTTGGTGATGGTTTTGAAACACAATTGGTTTGGTTTCGACAATGAATTAACTGCCATGCGATACAGTTTTGTTATGGTCGGAATTTGGTGGATTGGATTTAGCCAAATTACTTACCGCCGATTACCCGATTTCAGAAACGACAATAAACTCAAAGGCAGCGTTTTTTTGTTGGGATTGAAAGAAATATCTCGAGTAATGAAAAAAGTAGCTCATCAACCGGTTATCAAATCTTACCTAACTGCTTTTTTTGTCTATAGCATGGCGGTGCAAACCGTGATGATTATTGCTGCTTATTTTGGAGAAAAAGAAGTAGCTTGGGGCGACGATTCTGAGAGAGTAATGGGTTTAATTATCAGCATATTGCTCATACAAATTATCGCTGTGATTGGTGCTTTGGTTACATCAAAAGTATCTAAAAAAATCGGTAATATACCAACATTAATCATCATCAACATCCTTTGGGTCGGAATTTGTATTGATGCTTATTTTGTGGTTACACCTATTGATTTTTATATCGCCGCCGGATTGGTAGGATTGGTCATGGGCGGTATTCAATCGCTTTCTCGCTCGACTTATTCAAAATTGCTCCCCGAAACTGACGACACTACTTCCTATTTCAGTTTTTATGACGTTACTGAGAAAATAGGCATCATCATCGGGATGAGCATTTATGGTTTAATCACGCAAATCACGGGCAAAGTACAAAATGCCATACTATTTTTGGTGCTGTTTTTTATTTTTGGTGTGATTTTGCTATTTAATACACATCGCAAAATAAAAAAATCATAAATTATTTGTCCGATTTGGTGTAATCAAAAAAAATAATTTTATATTTAGAAAAAATTAACACTCTTTCTATGAGAAAAATTTCATATATATTAAGTTTTGTCCTGCTTTTAGCAGGGTTTGTCGCTTGTGATAATGAGCCGATTGATGAAGAAGTAAAAAATGATTCCATCAAAGGTGAGGCGATTGTTAGATTTGATTGGGATGGAGTAACTTATGGAGCAAGACATAATGATGTAAGTGTTGTATACAATGATAATGGAAGTTTGACTATTGCAGTAAATGCTAAAGATGAGGATAATGATTTTAATAGAATAAATTTTGGAATAAGTATTTCTTCAGCCGAAAAAGGATTCTATCCTACAGGATATGATTTTACATTAGAACAATTTACCTTCTCAACTATGAAACTCGTAGATGTACCTTATTTTTATATGTCTATACCTAACAAATTTATGTTAGATATTGATAATGGTTCACTGACGATTACAGAGGTTAATGAATTTGCTAAACAAATTGAGGGGCATTTCTCTTTTGAATTGGTCCTCCAAATTCCAGATGAAATCACAGATTTGTCAGATGTGCCGTACCCAATGACCCAAAAAATTGAAAACGGATATTTTAAATATATTAGTTACGAAGATTAATTTAAATACAATTATTACGAGAAATTTAATTATGACAGGCGTTATCGCCCTAAGTTCAATGTTTGCCTTTGCAGGTAACGGAGAAAAGGAAATTGTTCAATCTAACTTGGAAAAAATCGAAAGTTCAATTAATGACATTCAATCATTAGACAATAATGAGCCTAAATATATGTATAAGTATTGGATTTGGCGAACTATATCTGATGAAAACAATACAGGGGACACTTTTGGGACTTTTTTAATGGATTCTCCAGTGTGTGAAACAGAAGTGCAAATGGAGGCTGCCAAGGTATTTCTAAAGAATTACTATCAGCAATATTATTCAG
>Ga0079224_100007146_pt1 | contig 14931 bp, 16 predicted proteins | sample Stecom2015_FD_80414 | JGI IMG/M metagenome (GOLD analysis project Ga0079224, IMG submission 80414) | Agricultural soil microbial communities from Utah to study Nitrogen management - Steer compost 2015 | ecosystem: Environmental > Terrestrial > Soil > Agricultural land | place: USA: Utah...
ATCCGGGCCCGGATGGTCATGTCCAGCGCCGTGGTGGGCTCATCGGCGATCAGCAGTTTGGGCCTGCAGGCCAGGGCCATGGCAATTACCGCCCGTTGTAATTGTCCGCCGGACAGTTGGTGGGGATAGCTGTCCACCCGCCGCTCCGGCTCCCGAATACCGGTACGGGCCAGCAGCGCAATGGCTTTTTCCCGCGCCTGGCGGGGCGTCAGCGCTTCGTGCTGCAGCAGGGTTTCCATGATCTGATTGCCGATGGTGAACAGGGGATTGAGGGCCGACATGGGCTCCTGAAACACCATGGCGATATCGCCTCCGCGCAGGCTGCGCATCTCCCGTTCGGGAAGCTCCAGCAGATTCCTGCCGCGAAATTCGATCCGACCCGAAATGCTCGCTTGATCCAACAGCCTCATAATGGATAGCGCCGTTACCGTCTTGCCCGAGCCGGATTCGCCCACCAGGGCCAGCCGTTCGCCCGGGGCCAGGCTCAGGTTGAGCCCATCCACCACCCGTCTGCCACCAAGGTCGATGGAAAGATCCTGCAACCGCAACAATGTCTCCGCCATCAGCGTCCCTCCTTGTGGGAAGCCGTGACCAGGCGGGTATCCAGGGCGTTACGCAGTGCCTCCCCCATAAAGGTGAGCAACAGCAGGGTGAGTACCAAAGTGCTGAAAGCGGCCACGGAGATCCACCAGGCATCCAGGTTCTGCTTGCCCTGCAGCAGCAACTGGCCCAGGCTGGGCGCCGGCGCCTGCACGCCCAGGCCGAGAAAATCCAGGCTGGCCAGCGCCATGATGGCGGCGCTCATGCGAAACGGCAGGAAGGTGATCACCGGCGTCAGACTGTTGGGCAGGATATGCCGCCAGATGATCTGAACATGGGACAGCCCCATGGCCCGTGCCGCCTTGACGTACTCCATCTGGCGGTTGCGCAGGAATTCGGCGCGCACATAGTCGGACAGGTAAATCCAGCCGAACAGGGACAGCAGCACGAATAACAGGATCAGGCTGGGTTCGAATACGGATGCGAAGATGATGAGCAGGTAAAGTTCCGGCATGGAGCCCCAGACCTCGATCAGGCGCTGGGCGATGAGATCCACCTTGCCTGCGAAGTAGCCCTGGATGGCACCGATGAGAATACCCAGCAGGGTGCCCACCGCCGTCAGCGCCAGGCCAAAGGTCACCGAGGTCCGGAAGCCGTAGAGCAGGCGGGCGGTGACGTCGTAGCCGGCGATATCGGTGCCCAGCCAGTTCTCCCGGGAAGGCGGGCCCGGATAATGGTCCGCCCCGGAGAAATAGTTGAGGGTGTCATAGTAATAGGGGTTGAGAGGATAGAGGGCGAAGTTGCCGGGCTGCTCCAGCTGAGCGCGGATAAAAGGATCCTGATAGTCCGCTTCGATGGGCAGATTGCCGCCGAATACGGATTCAGGGTAGTCCTTGAACAGGGGGAAATACCAATGGCCCTGGTAGTAGACGACCAGCGGGCGGTCGTTGGAAATCAGCTCACCGGCGAGACTCAGGGCGTACAGACTGACAAAGAGCACAAAGCTCCAGTAACCCAACCGGTTACGACGAAAGCGCGCCCAGACTCCCCGTTCGGAGCGAGGGGTAATGACCTCTTCCTTGGCAAGAGAGGCGGGCTCAGGGTCCGGGAACAGGGCGGAATCCCCCCTTTCCGTTCCCTGGTCATGCCAAGGCTCAAGGTCCAGGCTCCGCAAAACCTGGGATGGAACGGCTTGAGGCACTGAGGTCCGTGCGGTCATGAGGTCTCCTGTGCATCGAACTTGATTCGTGGGTCCACCAGCACGTAGGCGATGTCACCCAGGAGCTTGGTGAAAAGGCCAATCAGGGTGAGCAGGTAGAGGCTGCCCAGCACTACCGGATAGTCCCTGTTGTTGATGGCCTCGTAGGACAACAGCCCAAGACCTTCGAGGGAAAACAGGGTTTCGATCAGCAGACTGCCGGTAAAGAAAGCCGCGATGAAGGTGGCCGGAAAGCCGGTCACCAGGGGAATCAGGGCGTTGCGGAAAACGTGTTTCCAGAGCACTTTCCGCTCCGCGAGCCCCTTGGCCCGGGCGGTCAGCACGTACTGGCTGCGGATCTCCTCCAGGAAGGTATTCTTGGTGAGCAGGGTTTTCAGGGCGAAAGTACTGACCACGGAAGCGGTCACCGGCAGGGTGATGTGCCAGAGGTAATCGAGCACTTTGTCGAGGGGGCCGAGTTCATCCCAATTGGAGGAGGTCAGTCCCCGCAGGGGGAAAAGATCCCAGAAAGAGCCGCCGCCGAACAGCACGATCAGCAGCACACCCAGCACGAAACCGGGCACGGCATAGCCCACCAGGATCAGGATACTGGTGACCAGATCGAAACGGCTGCCCGCCCGCACCGCCTTCGCCACTCCCAGGGGCACGGAAACCAGGTAGGTGAGCACGAAGGTCCAGACGCCCAGGGCCACGGAGACGCCCATCCGATCCTGAATCAACTCCCAGACGCTTTCATTCAGGAAATAGCTTTCCCCCAGGTCGAAGCGCAGATAGTTCCCCAGCATGGTCACATAACGTTCCCACCAGGGCTTATCGAAACCATAGAGGGCGGTTAGCTGAGCCAGCTGCTGCGGATCGATTCCCTGCCGGCCGCTGTAATTCCAGCCACCGCTAACCGCGCCGCCTTCGGTGCCGGAGCGGGCGCTCTCCGCATCCAGGGCGGACAGGGCATGGTCCACCGGGCCGCCCGGTACGAACTGGGTAACCAGAAAGGTCAGCGTCATGATCCCGAACAGGGTCGGAATCATGATCAGGAGTCGTTTGATCAGGTAATACAGCATGGGGTCCGTTTCCGCGTGCCTCTGACAGTGCGCCCACATCAGGAACGAATGTGTGGGCCAAGGGCATTAGCAGAAAGCGGACCAACTTTAAGAAACCAATTTATATTATTGTTTTATAAGATTATTTTTTATTTCTGAATGGATGGAATGAGTAATCTTCTGCTTGATCTTCAACAATAGAAACGGGTCACTGCTGATTTCCCCTCACCAGGGGAAGGGGCCTATTGGAGTTGTTCCCCAATTCCCGCAGGTAACGCCAGGGGAACAGTCCCCGGGAATGGCCATCGCTGAAGAACAGCTGCAGGCCGGACGAGCCGAACGGCTGGACGTCCTCCAGGCGGACGTCGGCGGCCGGACGAAATTCCTCCCGCAGTCGCTCGGCACTGCAGCCCGCGCAACGGCAGGAGGACCTCAGCCGATAGGCGTCCAGCTCCTGAACCAGGCCATCCTGCCAGCTGATCGCCAGGACGCCGGAGATCCGCCTGAGCTCGATTTTGACGGGTGAGAGCTGCGGCGCTTCGCTAAGGCTGCTCATGTCGTTTAACCCTCTGAAAATGTGAATCTTGCGCCCGCTCATCGGTCAGCCCGGTCAACCATTCGACCATGGGCGGCGCGGACCAGTCCCGGCTGCCCAGCACGCCTCCCCAGATGGTGCCCGAGGGCGTCACCAGATAGCTGGTAGGCAGGCCCTGCACCTGCCAGGCGGCGCCGAAACGGCTGTCCAGATCCAGCAGCACCGGAATGGTCAGGCCCAGGGGCGCGGCGGTCTGCCGGGCCTTTTCCCGCGTGTCACCGAGATTCACCGCCAGCACCTGAAGCCGCTTGCCCAGGGCGTTCTGCAGGCGATCCAGGCTGGGCAGCTCCTCGATACAGGGGCCGCACCAGCTGGCCCAGAAGTGCACCAGCACCCAGCCGCCGCCATAGTCGGCCAGGTCATGCTTGCGTCCGTCCAGGTCCTCCATCACCAATGCCGGCGCCTGCGGCTTGGCCGGCAGTTCCACGGGCAGATCCTGACTGGGATCGGTCGAAGGGCCAGCCGCTGCCAACGCAGCGGCAACCATCAACCCGACCGCCAAGCCGGAACGAATGATCCTGCGGATCATGCCGGCAGCCTGCTCAGTGCCCAACGGGCCAGCTTACGCACATCGGGGTCGCCGTCGTCCAGGGCGGCCTCGATGATGGGGCGCGCCTCCGGATGGGCTATTTCTCCCAATGCCCCCAGAGCGGCCTTACGCAGGTTGCTGACCGGATCTGCCGCGCAGACACCCAGCGCCGGAATGGCCACGGGATCGCCCAGCTTGCCGAGGGCTTCCGCCGCCTTTTCCCGCACCTGCCAATAGGCATCCGTGGTGGCATCGATCAGGGCCTGCAACCCATCCAGCGCCTTCAGCCGGCCCAGGCCCTTGGCCGCCTCGGCCCGTACCTGCCAATGGGCGTCCGCCAGGGCGGCGATGAGGGCAGGGCTGATCTTGGCGACTTCGGCGAACTGGACGGCGCCCACCGCGGCCCGCCGCACCTCCTCGGACGAATCCGACCGAATCAGGTCCAGCAGAGGGGCCAGAGCCTCTTCGTCCCGCAGGTAGCCCAGCACCGCCACGGCTTCCCGCCGCACACCGGCATCCCGGTGCTTCAGCAACTGCAGGGCCGGCGTCTTGGCCTGGGGCAGACGGAAGTTCTTCAGGGCATTGAGCACACCGGCCAGCACGAAGGCGTCATCGGTTTGCAGCGCCGCGATCAAAGCCGGCGCCGCCTTGGGATCCTTGAGATCCGCCAGGGCGCGGGCGGCCGCAGCCCGCACCTGTTCATCGGCGCTGGTGAGCGCCTCCAGCAGGGCATCGGCCATGTCCTCGGCGTCGAACTCGTCGATCACCTTGGCGGCCTCGGCCCGTACGCTGGCGTCTTCGTCCCGCAGCGCCCGGATCAACAGCTCCACCGCTTCCGGCTCGCCGGAGTCCACCAGGTCCAGGACCGCCACGCGGCGCACCTTGGGGTCAGGGGAATTGAGGCGTTCCGCAATCCCGTTCAAAAAAGGGTCTTCGTAGAAACTCATAAGCCTGACCTTAACGCAGCAGATAGGGAATATTGACGGTGACGGCACCGGTCGGGCAGTCAACCTCACAGGGCATGCAGTACCAGCATTCGTCGTAGCGCATGTGGGCCTTGCCGGTCTTGGGATCGATGGCCAGCACGTCCAGGGGGCAGACGTCGATGCAGACGGTGCAGCCTTTTTCCGCGATGCATTTGTCGTTGTCGACCACCACCGGAACGGAGGTGGCTTGGGTGGCGATAGGCATGGTTGTTCTCCTCATCAGGCGTTGGCTGCTTTCTGGACACGCAGCCGGTAGTAGGCATCTTTTTCACTCTCATCCAGCTCGATCAGGTAGGGATCGACGGGACGCTTGTAGCAGCTCATGTTGCCGTTTTCGTCCTTGTACAGCTGGACGTGACAGAACCACTCCTCGTCATTCCGTTCCGGATAGTCCACCCGGTAGTGGTACAGGCCCCAGCGACTTTCCTTACGGTACAGGGAGGCCACGGCCGCCATTTCCGCGCAGTCCAGGATGTGGTGGACTTCCATGGCCCGCAGCAGTTCGTGGGGATCGCGGGCGTACAGCAAGGGCAGGTCCTCACGGATTTCCCGGAAGCGGGCGAGCCCGATTTCCATCTTGCGGGTCACTTTCGGAGGCTGCAGGTAGTCGTTCACCAGACGGCGGATCTTGTATTCCATCTGGTTGGGCGGAATGCCGTCGTCCCGGTTCAGGGGCGCCAGGATGCGGGCCCGTTCCTGCTGGATGAAGCTCCAGTCCAGCTGGGGCCGATCGCGGTTGGCGGCAAACTCGGCGGCGTTCTCGCCACAGATCTGGCCATAGACGAAGGCTCCCAGCATGTAGTTGTGGGGCACAGAGGCCATGTCGCCGGCGCCGTAGAGGCCGGGCACCGTGGTTTCGCCCCGTTCGTTGATGTAGACGCCGGAGGCGCTGTGGCCACTGCAGAAGCCGATTTCGGAAATGTGCATTTCCACCATACGGTGACGGTAGTCCGTCCCCCGGCCCTCATGGAAACGCCCGCGGCTGGGCCGTTCGTTCGAGTGAAGAATGGTTTCGATCTCGGAGATGGTTTCCTCGGCCAGGTGATCCAGCTTCAGAAACACCGGTCCATTGCCGCCTTCCAGTTCCTTGTAGAACTCCAGCATCATCTGGCCGCTCCAGTAATCGCACTCGATGAAGCGGTCTCCGTTGGCATTGGCGGTGTAGCCGCCCAGGGGGCCGGTCACGTAGGCGCAGGCCGGGCCGTTGTAGTCCTTCAGCAGCGGGTTGATCTGGAAGCATTCCAGGTTGCTCAACTCCGCGCCCGCGTGATAGGCCATGGCATGGCCGTCGCCGTTGTTGGCAGGGTTCTCATAGGTACCGAACAGGTAACCGGATGCCGGCAGACCCAGACGGCCGGCGGCGCCGGTGCAGAGCACCACCGCTTTGGCGCGGATCACCACCACTTCGGCGGTGCGGGTGTTCAGGGCCACGCAGCCGCTGACCCGGCCCTGGGCGTCCTTCAGCAGGCGGGTAGCCTGAAAACGGTTTTCCACTTCCACCCGGTTCTTGCGCAGGCGGCGGTAAAGGATCTTCTTGACGTTATGGCCGTCCGGCATGGGCAGTACATAGGTGCCCAGGTGGTGGACCTTCTTCACGTCGTAATCGCCGGTTTCCGTCTTCTGGAAGTGCACGCCCCAGTCGTCCAGCTGCTGGATCATGCTGTAGCTGCGCTGGGCGTAGGCCAGGACGCCGGCCTGGTTGACGATGCCGTCGTTGGCGATGGTGATTTCCTTGACATACTGTTCGGGGGTGGCGTGGCCGGGGATGACGGCGTTGTTGAGCCCGTCCATGCCCATGCTGATGGCGCCGCTACGCTTGACGTTGGCCTTTTCCAGCAACATGACCTTCAGGCCAGGGTTCCGCTCCTTGGCGGTCACCGCAGCCATGGGGCCGGCGGTGCCGCCGCCGATTACCAGTACGTCGACATCTGTTACGGGGATATCCACTGGCGTACTCATCGTTTGTTTTCCTCTTTACGGTCGATGCGGAAGCGATACTGATAGAGGTCGCTCCGGATGGTGAGATATTCAAAGTCGATCGGATTGCCGGCCCGGTCGTGAGTCAGACGGCGCACCTGCAAAACAGGCTGGCCGGGCGCAATGTTCAGCAGCTTGGCCTCCTGGGCCCCGCAGGCACGGGCTTCCAGCAGCAGGTCGGCATGGCCCAGGGGGATGCCGAGCTGATTTTCCAGCAGGGGAAAGATGTCGCCGGAAAGATCCCGTTCGGCCAGGCGCGTCCCCAGTGCTTCGGCGAAATAGGAGAGATCCACCGACACCGGCTCCAGGTTGAGGTAGCGCACGCGCCGGACTTCCAGCACCCGGGAGCCCGGCGGCAGGGTCAGCGCCTCCTGTACATCCGCGCCGGCGGAAACCCAGCTGACGCTCACCACCTGCGCACTGGCGGCATATCCCTTGCGCCCCATGGCCTCTTCGAAGCCTTCCAGGTGCCGGACGTCCTGAACAGCCCGTGCCCGGCTGACGAAGGTGCCTTTGCCCTGGGCGCTGAACACCAGGCCTTCGTTGTGCAGGTCCTTGAGGGCGTGGCGCACCGTGATACGGCTGACCCCGAAGGCCTGCATCAACTCCTGTTCCGACGGCAGGCGTTCATAGGGCTTGTAGTGGCCCTCCAGAATCCGCTGTCGGAGGGCCTGACGGATCTGCGCGTAAAGCGGCTCCGGGGATTGGGGATCGGTAGCATTAAGCGTCATTCGCGTTCCCTTTGCTGATCGATATAACCTGTCATAACAAGGGGTTGAGGCCGGGCACGGCCTTTGGCCGTGCCGTTCCCCAACCGTTTTTCACGGATGATGATGTCCTTCCTGCGGGAACCCGGTCTCGGGCGCCAGGCCGGCTTCCTTCCGCAGGCTATCGAAATGGGCGGCCAGCTTGGCTCCGTTGAAGGGCGGCTGAATCCTGGCCACCAGCTCCCCCTGGGGATTGATGGCGTAGACGGAGGAGGTGTGGAGCACCTCGTAATGGCCGTCCACATCCTCCGAGAAGGTACGATGGGAGCCGCCCAGGGCTTTTTCCAACCTGGCGATTTCCTCCGGACTGCCGGTCACTCCCAGAAAATCCTTGTGGAAATTCTGGACGTAGGCGCCAAGCCGTTCCGGGGTATCCCGCTTGGGATCAACCGTCACCAAGACCACCACCGGCAGAGCCCATTCCTGGTAGCCCTGCTCCAGCAGCTGCTTGCGCATGGCGGCCAGATGGTTCATGTGAACGAGACAAATATCGGGGCAGGAGGTAAAACCGAACATCACCAGATGCCAGCGCCCCTGCAGGCGCGCCTGGTCAAAGAGCCGACCATGCTGGTCCGTCAGTTGAAAAGCGCTGACGGCGGTGGGCTCGACGCGCATCTCATGAAGCTGTTTTTCGGGAATATGGGTCGGCAGCGAATGGGCCCAGGCCGGAGTCGAACCCAGGAGCAGACCGCCGATTAGCGCGCCCGCCAAAAACCGGGAGCGCAATAGGTTGCGATACTCAGTCTTCAACATTTTGGTTCTGCCTTGCGAATGCTTTCAGGGTTTCCTGACGGATCAGTTCCAGACAGTGTTTTTTCACTTCCAGAAATTCATGGTTGGTGACGATTTCCGGATCGCGGGGGCGGGGCAGTCCCACCGGGATATCGGCAATGATTCGGCCGGGGCTGGCACTCATCACCACCACCCGATCGCTCAGGAAGACGGCTTCGTCGATGTCGTGGGTGACGAACACCACGGTGTTGCGAAAGCGGCCCCACAGCTCCAGCAGGTTTTCCTGCATCATGCTGCGGGTCTGGGCATCCAGGGCGCCGAAGGGCTCGTCCATCAGCAACACAGAAGGGTTGTTCGCCAGCGCCCGGGCAATGCCCACCCGCTGCTGCATACCGCCGGACAGGGTGGCGGGATAACGGTCCGCAAAAGCAGAAAGACCCACGATCTCCAGGAAATTGCGTGCCGTCTGCTCCGCTTCGGCTTTAGAAACCCCAGCCATCAGCGGGCCGAAGGCGACGTTGTCCAGCACCTTTTTCCAGGGAAACAGGGAGTGCTGCTGGAACACCATGCCCCGTTCCGGGCCCGGCGCCTTCACCGGCTTGCCGTCCACCAGAACAACGCCCTCGGTGGGAGGAACGAATCCGGCAATGCTGTTGAGCAGCGTGGATTTGCCGCAGCCGGATGGCCCCAGCAGACAGACGAATTCACCGGGGGCGATCTCCAGGTTGGTGGTATCCACCGCCACATGCCGCTGATTGCCGCTGCCGTAATGGATGCTCAAACCACGGATGGAAACCCGGCCGTTGGCGTCAGCCGCAACAGGGGAGGGAGACGTGGAGCTGTTTTGAATCTTCTCCGGATTCGATACCGGCTTTACTGCTAGATTGTTCATGATTCACCTCATCGAAAGCTTCAAATCGCCACCCGTACGGCACTAGCCCGATGCCGGCGTTGCCAATAAAGTGTCGCCAGTTGCAGGCCGACTCCCGTCAGTACGATGCCCAGCCCCCAGGGTTCCAGTTGCAGGGCAATCGCCGTGTCCAGACCGAGGATGGAGAGCAGCACGATCCAGGAGGGATAGCCGCAACACACTACCCAGGTGAGAGACGCACTACCGATGCCCACCAGGGAGGCACCCGCCAGAGAAGTTGCGGGACAGGATTTGAGACGGCTCCAGGAAATGGCCAGCAACAGACTGGCGAGAGCCACCAACAGCAAACGGGAGGGCAGGATCATGTAGCTCCATTCCGCAATACCGTAGTAATCCGGGTTGGCATAACCGAACTCCAACCAGGGTTCCTGGATCGCGATACCAAACGCATCCAGCCAGGAGGGCGTCCCCGTCAGAACCAGCCCCAGATTCTCCAGCAGGGGGTACACGCGGAAATAGTTCGGCCAGGCCTGGAATCGCACCAGCACCACCAGCGCCAACAGCAGGTGGTAAGTGAGGAGAATGCCGGTGGTCAGGAGCAGCACTCGAACCGGGCGAGAAGCCAGGGGCAGGGAGGCGCGACTCATGCCTTGGCTCCCCGTCCTTGCCAGCGCAGCAGAGGCACCGTCAGCTTGCGCACCAGTACCGTGGACACCGTGCCCAGGCCGCCGATCGCCAGCATGCCGATGATGATTTGCGGGTACTGCACCAGGGTATAAGCAGTCCAGGTGAAGTAACCGATGCCGTACTGGCCGCTGATGATTTCGCCTGCCAGCAGGGAAAACCAGGAAACGCCCATCCCGATGCAGAGGCCGGCCACGATGCTGGGCAGTGCGCCGGGCAGCACTACATGACGCATGACCGACAAGTTGCTGGCCCCCAGGGAACGGGCAGCCCGCACCAGGACCTCCGGCGTCTGCTCAACCCCATGGATGGTGTTGAGCACGATGGGGAAAAAGGCCCCCAGGAAGGTAATGAATACGATGCTGGATTCCTCCGTCGGCATGATCAGGATCGCCATGGGAATCCAGGCCACGGCCGGAATGGGTCGCAGAATCTCGATATAGGGTGACAGAAAATCTTCCAGAAACCGGAAACGTCCCATCAAAAGTCCGACCCCCACGCCCAGCACCACTGCCAGCAAATAGCCGATACCGATACGCTGCAGACTAACCAGAATGTGGGTATAGAACTCGCTGGTCTGTAATTGCTGCCAGAGCTCTCCGGCAACTTCGCCGGGCCCGGGAACATTCTCGAAGCTCAGCAGGTAATTCCACTGGTAACTGGATGCCAGGTGCCAGAGCAACAGGCCCACCACAACGGCAAAGGCTCGGACCGTCCAACGAACGCCCTGTTGCTGCCACCAGAGGCTCCAATCGGGACGCTGTACTGACGTCTGTCCAGTGGAAAGGGATATCGCTTTACTGGTATTGGCCGACATACGTGAAAGTCTCCGTTGCCGGCGGCTCGATCGCCGCCGGTGATCTGTTACCTGACTGAAATGGATGGTTAGCGGATCGCCAGTTGCCCCCCGGTGGGAAAGCTGGCCTCGGCCGTTTCCACAGGGATGGATGCGATGACCTCTTCGAGACTCAGCACTTTGCCTTTCACCTGGGTGGCATAGGCTTCGGCATCGGGTTTACGCATGAAGGTGGCAAAATTCCCCTGGCCATCCTGGACGTAGTAGGCCACGTGCCCGAACAGCTTGAGCCCGCTGTTGTGGTCATAAACATAGGTAGCGTTGACCTTCTGGCCGGTTGCTTCGTATTCCGCAATGGCAGTCAACGCTTCAGCGATATTGGAATAAGCCTGAATACCATTCTTGGCGTGCCAGACTTCGGCCTGGGGCAGGGAGCGATTTTCCTTACGCGGGTCGTAGATCTGGGCGACGGCCTTCTCATAGTCGAGGCCCAGTTCCTTATAGGCCTGGCGTACATACTTGTCGGTAATCCATTGGTCGAAATCCAGGGGCGGAATCTGGCGCTCTTTCGAAAGCACGGAGTGGCCCAGTTTCAGCGCATCAACCCAGGCGGGCTTGATGGTGGGATCCAGGGTCAAATGGCCGCCTTTGCTGAAGTACAGGTACTGCACCTCTTTTTCGATACCGGTCCATTTTTCGAGGCTTTCCGCAGCGCGCACGGGATCCGCTTCAACCCACTGACCGGCTTCGATCACGGCCTTGAGAAAGGCAACCACGACTTCCGGATAGCGTTCGGCATATTCCTTACGGACCACCACACCATGCAGATAGGGGACACCGGTTTCGCTGCCGTCATAAATCTTGCGGCCGGTGCCCCGGAACTCCATGATCTCGGACCAGGGGCAGAAATCCGCATGGGCGCTCACCCGTTTCTTGGCAATGTTGGCCGCGCCCACGGGCGGCGTCTGATTCTTGAGGTCGATGGCGTTGCTGGAAATACCCTTGTCCTGCAGGGCCTTCAGGGTCATCCCCCAGGCGGCACTGCCCACCGGCGTGGAAATATCCTTGCCCTTGAGATCTTCCAGGGTCTGGATGTCGGAATCGATCGGCACCACGATCGCGTTGCCCGAGCCATGGAGGTTGTAGCCGGTGCCGGCCACATACAGAGAGCGCAGGCTTGCGGTTTCCTGGAACTTGGCACCGTTCACGATCAGCGGATAGTCACCCATGACACCGAAATCCAGCTTATTGGCGAGCATCATGTTGGTAATGGGCGGCCCGGAGGTGTAGTCCTTCCAGTCCAGCTCAAAGGTGGCATCCTTGTACTTGCCGGTTTTGGGAAGATGTTTTTCGAGCAGATTGAGCTCTTTGACAATGATTCCGGCATTGTAGGTATCGGAGCACATGCTCTGATGTCCAACTCCCACACGAATTTTTTCAGCGTGAAGCGTGGGCGAAACCAGGGCCGTCAGACCGCACAGAAGGACGACGTTCCATTTCATGATGCTATTTCTCGCAAAGGTGACGAATGATTTGACTAGGCGCGTGGCAGCGGTCTGCTATGACCGCAGATGGCACTACGCCTCATGGCACGAAAAACAAGTGCGTTAAATGTCCTAACTCGATAGGACAAGTTCGTTACGGCAATGGAAATTCAGAGACCTAAATGAGACGCCCGTGCCTTGGTCAGGGTGAGCGAGCGAAGGGAATGCAAAGGAATAGGGCATGAGAACCTCCACAACGACAGAGAGTAGTTCCATGCCTCCGGTGGTCCGGTCAGCAACATTTTGAAAGTGAAGGCATCTTACAAAACGGCTGAAAAAGCTCAAAAGAATAAAAATGCATAGGCTTATTCTAAATATGAATTTACATCAGCTCCCGGATGCCTTCGGCTCAGTCGGCGAACACCATAATACTCAATAGATCTGACCCGGATGCCCGCAGTCAGCAAAGTCGGAAAGAGACTTGAAGGAGGATGAGTATGACGAATGCGAACGTGGGAAGTGCTGACCGAATCAGGATCGATGACGCCCAGAATCTGGCCCTGTGGGCCAAAAAACTCGACGCCACATCCTCCCAGATTCGCGACGCCGTACAAGCCGTCGGCGATCAACCGGCGGATGTGGAGCTGTATTTAAAAGGCAGTCGCAGTGCGACCAACAGTGAATTAGTGGAACAGGAAATCCACTCAACGACGAAGCACTAACCGATTAAGTAAGACTGAAGGAAAAGGAAACTAGAGAAGGAAGATAGAAAGCAGGCGATCAGTGAATTGCCTGCTTTCCATACACCGGAACTGTGCCGGAAAGGTCGCCGGCATTGACTCGAGCGTAATCGGACGTCATGGCCTCACGACATTTCCTGGAATTGCAGCAAGTTAAACAGGAAATGCGCTTGCTATCCCGGGAAATCCGGCTAATCATCCTGACTCGTCAGGACTGAACGAAGTAGCGGTCAATCAAGGACTTACTGACACAATGGAAAGGAACTTCTATGAACTTCAAACCACTACTGATTCTGGCCCTGGGAAGCCTGACATCGGGCGCAATAGCAGAGGAATCCACCGCGGAGCTGGTCGAGAAAGGTCGTTATCTGGTGCGGATCGCAAACTGCAACGACTGCCATACAGCCGGATATATGGTCAACAATGGCAATATTCCTCCGGAGCAATGGCTCAAGGGAGACACCATGGGCTGGCACGGGCCATGGGGAACCACCTATGCCTCCAATCTGCGCAAGACCGTTGAAGGTTTGACTGAAGACGAATGGGTGACCTACGCCCAGAACCTGAAAGCGCGTCCGCCAATGCCATGGTTTGGGCTGAACAGCATGAATAAGGAAGATCTCCGGGCCATTTACCATTTCATACGCTCACTGAACGAACCTGGAGTCGATGTCCCGCAGTTCCTACCGCCCGATGAGATTCCGAAAACGCCCTACATCAACATGACAGTCGTTGAGCCCGAGCATTAATCGACACCGGGTTCTGCTAGGCTTGCGGGAGTTTGATTGCCGAAATCAGGGCACTTCGCACTCCAGATATCGCCAGGGAAGGGCGTGGAGTTGCTGCCTGCCGGGCGAGCCTGGAGCGTTTTTCCGTCTTCTGCCTCATATCGCGCCTAGCATTTTGTGATAAAGTGCACACTTTCATGCTGACCCTGAAGGCATGGAGAGGATTGCCACTGTTATGCAGCGGCTGACTTTTGAATGTTAGTTTGGTTCCTTAGGAGGACCGATGTATAGGTTGTTGACTGCAATGCTGTTCCTGGCTTTAGCCGCTTGTAGCTCTCAAAGTGACGAAGCTGTTCTGAAAGATACCATTTCAGAGATGGTGGCTTTGTTGGATGCCGGCGAGGACCAGAAACTGATTTCTGAATATGCTTACTTTGAAGGTGACGTTGCTACAAGAATCCCCACAAAACTACCTGACAGCGCCCGCAAAACCCTAAAAGCTGTACTGCTAAGTACCCAACAACTAAGCCCGAAATTCTCCGAAAATAACACCTTGGCTGTGTTTCATACCGACAAGCGTGTTTGGTTCATCAAGCAGCAAGGCAAGTGGCGCTTGATGGATAAAGAGCCACGCCGGACTAATTGATTCTGATTCGAGGCGTCATTTAGCCTTCATTTTTCCATTCCCGCCAACCAAAGCTGCTTATTTTGACCATGCAGGCAATCTACCATCGGCCTTTAACAAGAAGGTTTAAATGATGGGGAATATAGATAAGCAGCTTATTCAAACAACTCATGAAGTCGATTGTTTCCTCATTGGAACCATAGAGTAAGCCTGCAAAAAGCCAGGATCGTCTCATTGAAAAAACGGGCTCAACCCAATTCCAGATGGCTGATTCCCGTTGACCAGATGTTTTAATCCTCCCATGACGTTGCGGCCGACATTGTCGGCCTGATACTCACATCGCGTGTCTGCAGATCAAAAAGAGCTTCATCCTCAAAAATCTCCGTGAGCTTGGTGAATGCCAAACCAGAAACTCATTCACCAAATCTGGACAGTGTGTGGCAAGAGAAGCTCCCAACTAAACAGGACCAAGCTGTCAGCACATCGACTTATCAATCCGGAAGCAGCGTGCGTTTCCCCGTTTGACTCAATTTCATTGGCCGGCGGAGTCTGCAGGAAGGCCTTTCCCTGGCCGTATACCGCAATCCAAAACTACGCATAATGTATATTATGTTAAAT
>Ga0079224_100007148_pt1 | contig 14929 bp, 15 predicted proteins | sample Stecom2015_FD_80414 | JGI IMG/M metagenome (GOLD analysis project Ga0079224, IMG submission 80414) | Agricultural soil microbial communities from Utah to study Nitrogen management - Steer compost 2015 | ecosystem: Environmental > Terrestrial > Soil > Agricultural land | place: USA: Utah...
CCTCAGGCCCTCTCAAAGCTGCCTGACCGGGTGCACAAGTAGAACCCTACCCCATAGAACCCGAACCTATCGAAACCGAACCTATCGAGCCCCCGGAACCAGAAACGAGAACCGAACCCGTGGAACCTGCGGAACCTCGGGACCCTGCAGATCCACGGAAGTCGGTGCCCCCCGAAATCGACCTGACGACCTCGCTCGATTCCCTTGATCAGGCGGCGCCGCCTGCACCGCCCGCGCTCGATGATGTCTTCGAAGGGTTTCGCGAGCGGGCGCGTGTCGAAGACGCTGAGCGTGCCGAGGCTGCGTTCGAAGAGGGACAGCTTGCCGCGGCGCTGGGACAGACAGCCGACGCCGAACGGCTCTACACCGAGGCGGTGCGCGCCATCCGGTTCAGATTTGCAGCGGGCTCGGCGCTCGCGCGGCTGCTGCGCGATCAGGGCCGCCTGGCCGAGGCCATAGAATGGTTCGAGCGCGCGAGCGAAGCGCCGGCGCCCGATCGTGACACCGGTCTGGCGCTGGTGTACGACCTCGGTGACACGCTCGAACGCGCCGGTGAACTTGTGCGCGCGATGGCGGTGTTCATGGAATTGCAGGCCGATGCCGGCGACTATCGCGGCATCTCGGCGCGCATCGACCGGTTGAATCGAGCCGGGATCGGAGGCTGACATCCGTACTTTCAGCCACTTGCTGCTCGTGGCGTACTTCCTCGAGGCGGGCCTGATTCTGCTGGCCGGCCCCTGGCTGCCCTTCTGGGACCGCAACACGTGGCTGCACGCGACGCCCTGGCTGTCGGGCATTGCCGACGCATCCGTCAGCCGGCTGCTGGTATCGACCGTGGGGGCTTTGACGTTGCTGGCCGGGCTTGGCGAACTGGGGGCGTTCCTCCTGGGACGCGAGCAGCGGCGTCGCGACTCCGGGGCCGATGCCCATCTTTCCTGACCGGAGCGTCCCCCGGGTCCTGCTCGTCACCGACAGCCGGCGCCTCCTGCCTGGCGGCGCGCCTGGCGCGCGCATCGAGGCGCTCGCCGCTCAGGTGCGCGATGCCGCTGCAGCCGGTGTCGATGCCGTGCTGCTGCGCGAACCGTGGGCCGACGGCGGGTTCCTCTTTGCGGCCGCTGTGGCGCTCGTTCCGCTCTGCCGCCTGATCGTCGGCGAGCGCGTCGATGTCGCGCTCGCGGCGAAGGCATGGGGCGTGCATCTGCGTGGGGATGGCCCGCCGCCTGGCAGGGTTCGCAGCCTGATCGGGCAGGACCTGTCGCTGAGCCGGGCCATTCATGACGCGGGCGAAGCGCGGCAGTGGGGAGCTGAGGCGTCGCTCGACTGGCTGATGGCCGGTCCCGCGTTCGAGACGGCGTCGAAGCCGGGGAAGGCGCCTCTCGGCCGGGACGGACTTCGACGTCTCGTGCAGGCATCAGGGCTGCCGATACTGGCTATCGGCGGAATCGATGCGTCGACGGCTGCGATTGCGCGCAGCGCGGGCGCGAGGGGCGTGGCCGCCATCGGGGCGCTGCTGCCGCCAATCGGCCGGGACTACGTTGACAGGCTTCGAGAGCGTTCACTAGAGTGACACCACCCATGGGCGACTTCGGCAGTACCCTTCGATCGGCCCGCGAGCGAAAGGGCATCTCGCTTCGACACATCGCCAATTCGACGAAGATTTCGATGGGCGCGCTCGAAGCCCTCGAGCGCAACGACTTCAAACGTCTGCCGGGCGGCATCTTCAGCCGCTCGTTCGTCCGTGCGTACGCGCAGGAAGTGGGACTCGACCCGGACGAGACGGTTGCCGAGTTCCTGCGTGAGGCGGGCGAATCGTTCGAGCCACCGCCGGCGGTGGTCGACGAGGAGGCGGCGTCGACGGTCACCCGTGAGGATCCGGGCATCGACCTGCAACCGAGTCTCGCGCCGCGCATCATCAAGCTGGCCCTCATCGCCGTCCCGCTCGTCGTCATCATCGTGTACTTCGCGATGACGCGCGTCTCGCCCGAACCTGCGGCGCCGCCCGCGGCGGCTGAGGCGCTGGCTGCGCCCGTGGCGCCGGAGCCGGAGCCGGAGGCCGAGGCGGAAGAAGAGGCATCGGTGCCGTCTGGTCCTATCTCCGATCTGGCGCCCGGCGAGACGATGCGGCTCGTGCTCGAGCCGACGTCAGAGTGCTGGGTGTCGCTCACCGTCGACGGACGGGTGGCGGTATCACGCCTGATGGCGGCCGGTGAGCGCGAGACACACGAGATTCGCGAGGGGGCCGTGCTGCAGGTCGGCGATGCCGGCGCGATGGCCTTCAGCATCAACGGGCGGCCCTCCAAGCCCGTCGGTGGCCGCGGCCAGGTCGAGACGCTGCGTATCACGCGCGCGAATTTCAAGGACTTCATCCAGTAGCGTGGCCGCGCCGGATCCAGGCCTGCGATCGTCCCTGGTCGATCTGTTTCGACATGGCGACGCCGATGTCGACGTGCGGCTGCACGCCGCGCGCGGCGCTCTTGCGCCAAAGGCGCACGAGCAACTGGCGCTGTTGATGGTGCTCTCGGCCGACCCCGACGAGCGCGTTCGTACCGCCGCGTTCGAGACCATCGACCGCATCCCGCCGGCCGCATTGACGGCGTTCCTCGCCCGTGCCGACGTCCCCGAAGCCATGCGACAGTGGTACTCGTCGCGCGACAACTGGACGGTGGTCGCCGGCGGCGCCGCGGATCCCGAAGCGCCGCTCATCGATACGGCGCCCGACGAGCCTGTCGCCGAGCCGGCGGAGGGCCAGACCGAGGAAGAGCAGGTCAGGCTGCTGTCGCTCATGACGGTATTCGAGCGGCTGAAGATTGCGATGCGGGGCACGCGCGAGCAGCGCGCGGCGCTCATCCGCGATCCCAGCAAGATGGTCGCGATCGCCGTGCTGAGCAGCCCGAAGGTCACCGAGCCCGAGATTGAAGCGTTCGCGCGCATGACGACGGTGAACGAAGAAGTGCTGCGGGTCATCGGCACCAATCGCGTCTGGACGCGGAACTACGCCGTCGCGCTGGCGCTGACGCGCAATCCGAAGACGCCGTTGTCGATTGCGATGCAGATGGCGCCGCGCCTGACCGAGCGTGACATGAGGCAGATCGCCACCGATCGGAACGTGCCGGAACCGGTTCGGCTGATGGTACGCAAGTTTCTCGTGAAGGCGCGCGGCTAGAGCTTCCTACGGTTCTTCGGGCGTGGGCGGCCCGTACGCGATTTCTTCGCGACGCCCTTGTGTAGTCCCCACTCCTTGCGCATTTCCGCAAGCCCCGACATGTAGACCGTCGCCTTGGCGCGCTCCTCGGGCGTCTCGAGTGATTTCAGAAGATCGATCGCGCGGTCGAAGTCGTCGAGCAGTGTCTTCTTCGACGTCTCGAAGTAGATGCGCCGGATCTCGTCGAGCGGGCTGCGGGCCATCGCTTCAGCAGTCTACGCGAAAACGGGCGCGGGTCAGGCGCGGTGGCGCCGCAGGGCCTTCCTGAACGCCGGCAGAGGGCGGGCGTTCAGGCAGTCGTCGGCAGTGAGGCCGGCGCGACGGGCGACGGTCAGGCCCCAGCGTTTGAGGGCGAGGCCGCGCGGCGAGTGCGCGTCCGAGCTGACGGCGATCGGAATGCCGCGCGCTTTCGCCTTGCGCGCGTGCGACGGCCGCAGGTCGAGGCGGTCGGCCTGTCCGTTGATTTCCATGGCCACGCCGTGCGCCGCCGCGGCGTCGAGCACCGCGTCGATGTCCAGATCGGCGCCCTCGCGGCGCAGCAGCTTGCGTCCCGTCGGGTGACCGATCATGTCGACCGACGGATGCTCGATGGCCTTGATGACGCGCGCCGTGATCTCGGCGCGCGGCTGGGTCAGGGCAGAGTGCAGCGACGCGATCACGAAATCCAGTGACGCCAGCACCTCATCGTCGAGGTCCATCCGGCCGTCGGCGAGGATGTCGCACTCGATGCCTGCGAGCACGCGGATGCCCTTCACCCGGCGGTCGAGGGCGCGGACGTGATCGGCATGTTCCAGCGCTCGCCGGTTATCGAGACCGTTGACCATCGCGAGCGCGGGACTGTGGTCGGTGATGACGATGTAGTCGAGGCCGGCGTCGCGGGCAGCGGCGGCCATGGCCTCTGCGTCGACCTTGCCGTCGCTGGCGGTCGTGTGCATGTGCAGGTCACCGCGCAGGTCGTCCCACTCGAGCAGCGTCGGCAGCGCGCCGGAGGCCGCAAGTTCGATCTCGTCGAGACCTTCGCGCAGTTCGGGCGGTACCCAGGCGAGACCGAGTGCGTCATAGAACGTCTCTTCCGAGTCTGTCGAAAGGGTCGTACGTCCGCGCTGCAGAGCACCGTCGGCGAACGACAGGCCCTTCTCCTCGGCGCGGCTCTGCAGATGCGTGATGTGGGCGTCGCTGCCGGTGTGCCAGACGAGGGTCGCGCCAAACGCAGTCGGAGCGCACATCACGAGCCGCGCCTGCATGCCGCCCCACAGCCGTGCCGTCAGGCCACCAGGCGACTCTTCCGTTGTCTCGACGAGGCTGTAGCTCCGGAAGGCCTCTGCGATTGACGCGAGGTCGCGTGCAGTGCCGGCGGCGACGATGTCGATCCCCGAACAGAGTTCGGTTCCCCGGCGGATGCCGCCGGCAAGGACAACGCGCGCCTGTGGCCCCGCGTCGGCGAGGTGTGCGCGCAGGGCGTCGCCCCGTGCGAGGCAGTCGGGCAGCAGGTGCCGCGCGACGAGGTCTCTGTTCGACGCCAGCGCCTTCAAGAGCGTGGCTTCCTTCTTCGGGCCGAAGCCGCGAACCGTACGCAGACGGCCGGCATGAATAGCGGCTTCGAGCTCCGTGGCGCTCGCGATGCCCATCTCGCGCCAGAGCATGAGCAGCGTGCGCGGGCCGATGCCCGGCAGGCGTTTGATCTCGAGCAGGCTGGCCGGCGTCTTCGCGCGGAGCTCGTCGAGCAGCTGCAGGCGCCCGGTGCGCGCGACCTCATCGAGGCGCGCGGCGAGGTCCTTGCCGATACCTGGCAGCGCGCGGCGTTCGTCGGGTGAAAGCGACGTGACGGGAGCGGGAAGGGCCGCGATGAGCTGCGCGGCGTTGCGATACGCGCGAATCTTGAACGGGTTCTCCTCGCCGAGCTCCATCAGGTCGGCGGCTTCCGAGAACAGGCGTGCAATCGTCAGGTTGTCCACGTCATTTCGTACTCTACTCCGAACGCAGGAGGGCGATGGGATTTGTCGAGGCCGCGCGTCGCGCCGGCACGTACGATGCGACCGCGCCGATAGCCAGGACCGCCAGGGCGGTCAACGAGTAGGTGAGTGGATCCCGGGCGCCGACGCCCGTGATCATCGCCGAGACGACGTTGGCGAGCAGAGCCGACAGCATCAGGCCGACGACGACGCCAATCGCTGTCAGCGTCAGGCCTCCGCGCATGATGTCGGTGAGCAGCCGTGCGGGCGACGCGCCGATCGCCGCGCGGATGGCCAACTCGCGTTGCCGTTCGACGACGGATCGAATCAGCGCGCCCGAGAGGCCGACGAGCCCCAGCAGTGTGGCGCCGACTGCGAACACGCCGACGAGGCTGAAGCGTGCCGTGCGCGGCGCGATCACCTCGTCCACGACATCGTCGAGCGAGCGCGCCGACGAGAGCGGCAGGGAAGGATCTGCCTCGCGCACGATACGCATCAGCGGCTGCGCGAGGTGACGCGGATCGCCCGCCGTGCGGACGACGAGGAAGCCCGTCGGGGCCGGCATCCGCTCCCACGGAAAGTAGAGGCCGCCGAGGGCGGGGGCTTCGAGGCCGCCGTAGCGGATGTCTTCGACGATCCCGCTCAGGCGCGGGCGTACGCGTTCGCCGGTGTTCGACGGCAATCCGACGGGCACGTCCTGCCCGACGGCAGCTTCAACAACGAGGGCGAGGTGCTTGACCGCCCCCTCGCTGAGGACGGCCCGCGGCGTATCCGTGGCAGCGCCGCGCGATGGGAGCGGTTGTCCCTCGACGAGGCGCGCGCCGAGTGCTTCGAGGTATCCGTCGGTCGCCGCGACGAGATCGAACGCGCGTGCGGTGCTCGTGCCTTCGGCGTCGACCACGTTGATCGTGAAGATCAGGCCACGCGCGCTTGGCGGCAACGCGCCGCCGATGCCGGCCGCGACGACGCTGGGCAGGGCACGCGTTTCGTCGAGAATGCGGCGCACGATGGCGAGCCGTCCGGCCGCATCCGCCGTCGACTCGCCAATCGGGATGGTCATCGTGATCACGCGGTCGGGCGCGTTGAGACCGAGATCGGTCCGGGAGACGGCAAGTACCGTCCGCCCGAGCAGCGTCGCGCCCGTGAGCAGCACCACGGTGAGCGCAAGTTGCCCAACGACCAATGTGGACCTGACCTGACGGCCTCCTCGGGATGCGGTCGTCGTCGTTGATCGCAGCGCGGTCGTGAAGCGGGCCCTGTGCAGGGCCAGCAGCGGCGCGCTCGCACAAATCACGATGATGACCGAGACGAAGGCCACGGCGGCACCGAGCGTGAACGCCGTGTCGGTCGGCAGCGTTGCCATGGCGGGCAGCGCGACCCCGGTTGACTGGCGCAGATATCCCGTCGCGAGTTGGGCGAGCCATGCGCCGCCAGCCGCGCCGAGCACCGCAACGATCAGGGATTCGGCCACCGCAATCGATACGATGCGCGCATGGCTTGCGCCGAGCGCGATACGCACCGCGAACTCACGCGTGCGCGCGAGCGCACGGTTGACGAGCAGCATCGCGACGTTCGCGCAGGCGACGAGCAGCACGAGCAGCGACGAGGCCAGGAAGGCGAGCAGAATCGGCCGCGAGTCGCCCTGCAGCACGCTACGCAGGGGCTCGAGTTGGACGCGCCAATCGTCGATGTGCGATGTGTCTGAGAGCAGAGACGGGAGCGCCGCCTCGGCTTGAGCACGTGCGCTGGCCTCGGACTGTCCGGCGTTGAGCCGGCCGACCAGCTGGTAGCGCCGGATGTCGGGCGTGCCGCCGAGTGGAATGGCGGGCGCGCCTCGCGCGTGCATCCAGACGTCGGCGGCGTCCATCACGGTCACGGTGTCGGGCAGGACGCCAATGACGCGAACGGGGCGTGATCCGATGGTGAAGATGCGGGTCAGTACTCCGGCCGGGCCGTCCGGACTCATACGCGCGGCGAACGCGCTCGAGACGACGGCGACATCCTCGCCGGTGTGATCGGTGAGCAGCACACCGTAGCGCGCCGGCACGCCGAGGACGTCGAACCAGTTGCCCGTCACGAACGCGACTCGGACACTGTGCGGCTCGCCGACGCCGCGCAGCGTGTGACGGTCGCCGCTGAGGGCCGCGATCTGCATCGATGCGCCGAGGTACTCCTGCCAGCGTGCGATGTCGGGAAAGGACACACGTGTCGCACTGGACGTCGGGACGTACATGGGGCCGAGCGTGAAGAGTCGGTGGCCTTCAGGGAAGGGCAAGGGCCGCAGGAGACCGCCGTACGCGACGGTCGCGGCCGTCAGGCAGACGCCGGTTCCCACAGCCAGGACGAGGACGGCAACGACGAACGCGGCGCGGCCCGCAGCCAGGCCCCGCCACGCGGTCCGGAGGTCGGACCCGAGGCGACTGGTCATGCGAGCGTTTGACACCACTCTCGGCCAGATGGCCAGTGGCGCTTGCCGGAAGGCCGACAAACGTCGGTGCGCGTGTCAGCTCCGGGTGATGCGGAGCCCGTCGGTCTCGATACGGAAGTCGAGGATCTCGGCCCCCTCGCCGGCAAGCGCCTCACGGACGGCCTGGGTGTCGTCCGGCTCGGCGAGGCAGAAGAGGCATCCGCCTCCGCCGGCGCCGCAGACTTTGCCGCCCGTGGCGCCTGCCGTGGCGGCCGCGGCCAGCATGCGGTCGATCGCCGGCGTCGTCACGCCTGGCGCGAGCCGCTTGCGGTTGTCCCACTCGGCCCGCAGCTGCCGCCCGACTTCCGCCCAGTCGTGCCGTTCGAGCGCGGTGCGCATCGCGACGGCGATGTCGCGGATGCGTGCGAAGCTGGCCACGACGCCGGCGTCGCCGTCGATGTGCCGCTTCATGACGTCCCAGTTGTTGATGCCCGAGTTGCGCGACGCGTTCGTGTAGGCGAGCACGAGACGCGACTGCAGGTCGGCCGGTGTGACGCCAAGCGGTACGCGGGTCACGCCGTCCACCGACAGCTCGACGGCCGACACGCCGCCGTAGCAGGCCGGCCGATAGTCCTGGGCACCCGTCGGGACGTTGATGACCTGCGCCTCGACGTTCATCGCGATCGCGAGCAGCGCTTCGGGTGCGAGGTCGCGGCCCGTCCAGGTGGCCATCGCGCCGGCCACCGCGACATTGAGCGCCGACGAGCCCGCGATGCCGGCGCCGAACGGCGATTCCGAGCGCGTGACGATGTCGACGCCCGACATCTGGAAGTAGCGCGCGAGCCGCGCGATCAGCGGCAGCGGGCCCGACGGGTCCAGCCCCTGCCAGCCGTCGGCGTCCATCTCGGCCCCCGTGTCATCCGAGCGCAGCCGCACACGGCCATCGTCACGCGCCTGGATGGCGCAGTGGGCGCGTATCGAGATCGCGGCGTTCAGGGTCTGCGCGTTGTCGTGAAAGAGATAGAGCGGCCAGATGTCGAGGGTGCCGCCCGCGAGGTCGATGCGCGTGGGCGCGGAACTCTCAATTCGCACGAGACGGGCATTATAGAATCCTTCCATGTCCTTACGCGACGTCCGACGCACCGCGGGGCAGCTCGTCATCGCCGGATTCGACGGCGTCGACCTGCCTGCGGAGACCCGCGCGGTGGCACGCGAGTTCGACCTGGGAGGCGTCATCTACTTCGCGCGCAACGTCGAGTCGCCGGAGCAGGTCGCTGAGCTGTCGCGTCAATCCGCGGCACTGGCCCGCGAGGTGCCGCTCTGGATCAGCGTCGATCAGGAGGGCGGTCGTGTGGCCCGGCTGAAGCGGCCGTTCACGGAGTGGCCGCCGATGGCCACGCTCGGGCGCAGCGGCGACGAGGCGCTGACGGCGCGCTTCGCACGAGCGTTGGCACGTGAACTTCGCGCGGTCGGCGTCAATCTCGACTACGCGCCGGTCCTCGACGTCCACACGAATCCGACGAATCCCGTCATTGGTGATCGTGCGCTGGCCGAGAACGCCGCCGACGTCGCGCGCTTCGGACGCGTCATCATCGAAGCGCTGCAGGGAGAGGGCATCGCCGCGTGCGGCAAGCACTTCCCGGGGCACGGCGATACCAGCACCGACTCGCATCATGAACTGCCCGTGCTCGACCACGGCCCCGATCGCTTTCAGGCCGTCGAACTCGTTCCGTTCAAAGCGGCCGTGGCCGCCGACGTCGCCTGCATCATGACGGCGCACGTGCTGGTGCCGTCGTATGACGAGGAGCGTCCGGCCACGCTCTCTCGCCGCCTCGTGCACGAGATGCTCAAGCAGGAGCTCGGCTACGGCGGGCTGGTCATCAGCGACGACCTGGCGATGAAGGCCGTGAGCGCGCGCTGGGACGCCGGCAATGCGATGGTCGCTGCGCTTGCCGCGGGCTGCGACGCGGTGTTGCTCTGCGATCCGAAACCGGACGAACAGGTCGCGGCCATCGAAGCCGTGATTCACGCGGTCGAGAACGGCGACCTGCCGATGTCGCGCATCGAAGATGCACTCGCGCGCCAGGCGCGTGTGAAGGAGCGGTTCCTCGACCCGCGTCGGGCATCGCCCGCGCCTCGCTTGTCCGATGTCCTCGGCTCGGCCGAGCACGCGGCCATCGCAGAGGAGATGGCGGCGTTCCGCTGATCATGCAGCTGCCTCGCCCGTTGCGTCGCGGCGACCGTGTCGCGCTGGTCGCGCCGGCCAGCCCGTTCGCGCGAAGCGAGTTCGACGTGGGCGTTGCCGAACTGGCGCGCCTCGGGTTCGAGCCGGTCTGGGACGACCGCGTCTTCACGCGCGATCCCATCGTCGCCGGCACTCCGGCGCTGCGTGCGGCCGCTTTCAACGAAGCGCTGGACGATCCCTCCATACGCGCGATCGTCGCCGTGCGCGGTGGATACGGCAGCGCGGAGATTCTGCCCATGGTTGACGCCGGCAGGCTGGCGGCGTCGCGCACCATCATCTGCGGGTACAGCGACATCACGTCGCTGCTGGTGTTCTCCGTCTGTCATGCCGGGCTCGTGGCTTTTCATGGTCCGATGCTCGATCGCCGCTTCTCGCGGGGCGAGGACGGCTACCATCGCGCGTCGTTCCTTGCGGCCGTATCGGAGACGGCGCCGATGGGAAAGCTGGCACCCACTGGCCTGTCGGTGCTGCGTGAGGGCCGTGCCGAGGGGATGCTCATCGGCGGCACGTTGACGCAGCTTGCGGCGGGGCTCGGCACGCCGTACGCGATGCGCCTCGACCGCCCATCGATCCTGTTTCTCGAAGACGTCAGCGAGCGTCCATATCGTCTGCGACGCATGCTGACGCAGCTGAAGTTCGCCGGCCTGCTCGATCACGTGACGGGCGTGCTCGTCGGCGATGTCCGGAGTTGCGACGAGCCCGGAGGCGGTCCCACGGCCTGCGACGTCATTGTCGACGTGCTTGGCGAGATCGCGGGGCCCATCGTCTCGGGCTTTCCCTCCGGACACGGTGAGTCGCCGCTCTGGACGCTGCCTTTCGGTGTGCAGGCTGCGCTCGACACGACGGACGGACCGTCACTGACCATTCTCGAACCCGCCGTCGCGGAGTGAGTGCATGCGCCACATCCATCTGATCGGAATCTGCGGGACCGCAATGGCAACGCTCGCGGCGATGCTGCGGGCGCGCGGCTTCGACGTGCGTGGCTCCGACCAGCACGTCTATCCGCCGATGAGCGACTTCCTGCGCGGCGAAGGCATCACGCTGCTCGAGGGCTACAACGCCGACCACATCACCTCCGACCTGGACCTCGTCGTCGTCGGCAACGCCATCTCGCGCGGCAATGTGGAACTGGAGGAAGTGCTCGATCGGAAGATTCGCTATTGCTCGCTTCCCGAGGCCATTCGAGAGAACTTCCTCTGGGGTGCGAAGTCCATTGTCATCGCCGGCACACACGGCAAGACCACGACGACGTCGCTGACGGGGTGGGTGCTGACGGCGGGCGGCCGCGACCCGAGCGTGCTGGTGGGCGGCATCGCGGGCAACTTCGATTCGAGCTATCGCCTGGGGCAGGGGCGCGCGTTCGTCATCGAAGGCGACGAGTACGACAGCGCGTTCTTCGACAAGACGGCGAAGTTCCTGAAGTACCTGCCCGACATCGCCGTCGTCGGCAATCTCGAGTACGACCACGCCGACATCTATCCCGATATGGACGCGTTGCGGCTGGCGTTCACGCGGTTCGTGAACCTCGTGCCGCGTCGCGGGTTGCTGCTGCTCGGCGCCGACAGTCCCGAGGCGGCGGCCCTGGCGGGCCGGGCACATTGCCGCGTTGAGACATTCGGGCTCGGCGACGGCGCGAACTGGCAGGCGCACGGACTCGAGGCCACGCCATCGGGCATGCGGTTCTCGGTCAGACGCGACGGCGAGCCGTACGCGCGCATCGAGCTGCCCTTGTTCGGCGACTTCAACGTCAGAAACGCACTTGCGGCCATCGCGATTGCGGATGCCGAAGGTCTGTCGCCCACGGTCATTGCCGACGCGCTGCACGAGTTCAAGGGCGTCAAACGGCGCATGCAGTTGCGCGGCACCGCCGCGGGCGTGTCGGTGTACGACGACTTCGCTCACCATCCTACGGCGATCGCCGAGACGCTGGCCGGCGTGCGGGCGGCGTTCCCCGATCGCCGCGTGTGGGCGGTGTTCGAGCCGCGGTCGGCGACGTCGTGCCGTCGGGTCTTCCAGGACGACTTCGCGGTCGCCCTCGCGGGCGTCCCCGTGCACCGGGTAATCGTCGCCGCAGTGTTCCGCTCGAATCTTCCCGAGGCCGAGCGCCTTTCGGCGCCGGCGCTCGTCGAGGCGCTGCGGGGGCGGGGCGTCGCGGCCGATCACATCGCCGACGTCGGCGCCATCGTCGAGACCATCGCGCGCGAGGCGCAGCCGGGCGACATCGTGGTGGGCATGTCGAATGGCGGCTTCGACGATTTCCATGCGCGCCTCCTGGCCGCGCTCGAACAGCGCGCCGGATGACCGTCGACCTGCTCGGAGACGCCGCGATTGTCGTGACGTTCGCACGCGAGGTGTCGGCGGCCGCCAACGATCGCGTTCACGCGCTGGCCGCCTCGCTGCGGGAACGGCCGCTCGGCGCTGTCAGTGACATCGAGGTCGTTCCGGCCATGGTGTCGCTCACGCTGCACGTGCCTCCGGGCGATGCGGCGGATCTGGCGCCGCTTGTGCGCGCGCGTGTCGAGGAAATGGGCGACGCGCCGGTTGCGAGTGAGGGGCGTATCCACGAGATCCCCGTTCGCTACGGCGGCGATGACGGCCCCGACCTCGAGGACGTCGCGGTGTTTGCCGGTCTGTCGAGACAGGACGTCGTTGCGCGCCACGCCGCGGGTCTCTATCGCGTCTATATGCTCGGCTTCCTGCCAGGGTTCGCCTATCTCGGCGATGTCGAGGCGGCAATTGCGGCGCCGCGTCGCGCCACGCCGCGGGCAGTCGTACCTGTCGGTTCCGTGGGGATTGCCGGCACGCAGACCGGCGTCTATCCGCGCGAGTCGCCCGGCGGATGGCAGTTGATCGGTCGCACATCGGTCCCGATGTTCGACCTCGCGACCGGCGCGCGGCTGCAGCCTGGTGACCGCGTCAGGTTCGTCGTGGAGCGCATCGCGTGAGTGTGACCGTCGGCCGTCCCGGCATGCTGACGACGGTGCAGGACGCGGGGCGGAAAGGCTCGCAGCACGTCGGCGTTCCTGTCGCCGGTCCCATGGACTGGTGGTCGCTTGCGGCGGCAAATCTCCTGGTGGGAAATGTTTCTGACGCCGCGGCGCTCGAAATCACGCTCATTGGCCCCGAACTTGAATTGAGCCGGGACGCCATCATTGCCGTGACCGGAGCTACCTTCGAATTCACCGTCTCGGGACGCCCTGGCGTCATGCACCGCCCCCAGTCCGTCAAGGCGGGGGAGCGTGTGACGTTCGGCGCGCGCGTGAGCGGCGCGCGAGCCTATCTGGCCGTTGATGGTGGGTTTGCCGTACTCGAAGTGCTGCGCAGTCGCGCGACGCACGTGCGGGCGGGCATGGGCGGACACGAAGGGCGCCCGCTTCGTCGTGGCGACGTCGTGCCGCTCGGACCGGCATCCGGCGCGTCAGCGTCACCTGTGTCCGTTGAACCACCGCACCTCCCGCTCCGCGACCCCGTCGTGCTGCGGGCCATTGCGGGGCCAGACGATGTGCCGGCGGCATTCTGGGGTCAGACGTTCAGCATCAACCCGCAATCCGATCGAATGGGCTACCGGCTCGATGGTGCGCCGCTCGACGTCTCTGGAGCGCACCCATCCGCAGGCGTCGCGATGGGCACCGTGCAGGTCACGCCGTCTGGTACCTGCGTGCTGTTGATGGCCGATCGCGCCACGAGCGGCGGCTACGCGCGGGCGGCAACTGTCATCACGGCCGACTTGCCCCTGGCTGGGCAGGCTGCGCCCGGAGATCGCATCCGCTTCGAACCCGTTGACGCGGCTGAAGCCGGTGAAGTGCTGCGGCAGATGCGCGCGCACCTGCCTGGAGCACGTTCGTGACTCCGTCGCAGACGGCCGCAAAGGCGCTCACGAGCGTGTTCGGGGATCGGGCGCGCCGCGATGCGCCGCTTGCGCCGCTGACGACATTCAAAGTCGGCGGCGCGGCCGACTGGCTGATCGACATTGCCAGCGAAGACGACCTTCGGCAGGCGCTGGCAATCGCGAAGTCGCACGGCCTTCCCGTGACGATCCTTGGCGGCGGCTCGAACGTGCTGGTCGCGGACGCTGGCGTCCGCGGCCTCGTGCTGCGCGTGCGGCCGATGCACGTCGAACAGACGGCGCCCGACCGCGTGCGCGCCGACGCGGGACTCACCATCAACGGCCTCGTGCGCTGGACGATCGGGCGCGGACTGTCGGGCCTCGAGGCGTGGGCCGGCACACCGGGCACGGTTGGCGGCGCCATCTACGGCAACGCCCATTTCGGCGGGCGCAACATCGGCGACCTCGTGGCGGCCGTGCGGGTGATCACGCCAGGCGGCGAGGCGCTCACGATCCCTCAGGTCGACATGGAGTTCGGCTACGACACGAGCCGGCTGCAGCGGACGGGCGAGGTGCTGCTCTGGGCCGAGTTCATCGTCGGCACGGGCGATCCTGTCGCGCTGCGCCTCGTCGCGCGCGACTCGCTGGCCCATCGCAAGCGTACGCAGCCGCTCGAATCGCCGAGCGCCGGCTGCATCTTTCAGAATCCAGACCCCGCCCGCGATGCGGTCCCCGACGGCATTCCGCCCTCGGCCGGCGCGCTCGTCGACCGCGCCGGACTCAAGGGCAGCCGCGAGGGGGGCGCCCATGTGTCGGAGACGCACGCCAACTTCATCGTCAACGACGGCGGTGCGTGCGCGGCCGACATCCACGCGCTGATCGCACGGTGCAAGAGCGAGGTGCAGGCGCGATTTGGCGTCGCCCTTCGTGAGGAAATCGTTTACCTGGGAGAGTTCTGATGGCCGACCTGCACATCAAAGGCGGACGCCGCATCGAAGGGCGCGTGACCGTTGAAGGCAGCAAGAACGCGGCGCTCCCGCTCATTGCTGCGTGTCTGCTCAGCGAAGACTGGTGCGAGCTCGACAACGTGCCGCGCATCCGCGACGTCGAGGTCATGTGTGACCTGCTCGTCAGCGTCGGCGCCGAAGTGGAGGGCAAGGGCACGCCGACGCTGCGCATCCGCGCGCCGAAGCTGACCTCGTCACAGCCCGCGTCTGAGCTCGTCGGCAAACTGCGCGGTTCGGTGCTGCTGCTCGGGCCGCTGCTCGGGCGACTGGGCGCCGCGACCATCGCACCG